>Ga0193752_1002818_pt1 | contig 12566 bp, 9 predicted proteins | sample H1c1metaG_FD_144924 | JGI IMG/M metagenome (GOLD analysis project Ga0193752, IMG submission 144924) | Soil microbial communities from a riparian zone of the East river system, Colorado, United States - H1c1 | ecosystem: Environmental > Terrestrial > Soil > Riparian zone | place: USA: East River... | reverse complement strand
CCGAGGTATGCATCTTGTGGGCGACCTGCACCAGCCGCTGCATACCTCGGCACGCGTTACCGATACTGAGCCAAAGGGCGATCAGGGCGGCAATCTTTTTCACCTGACCCCAAAGGATACTCCTCGTGACAAACAGGAAAATCTGCATTGGTTTTGGGATTCGGTGATCGGCCGCGGCATCCCGAGAAAGAACGATGCCTGTGACTCCGACTACCTGGATCCGATAGCGCAGTCGATCATGAAGAAGTATCCTTACACGCGCGTCAGTTCGAAGTTGGCGCCCGGAAACTTCGATGCGTGGAAAATGGAAAGTCTGAAGGTCGCGCAAACCGACGTTTTTTCGACCGACCTCAAACGCTTCGAGAAACCTTCGGCGGCGTATCAGAAAAAAGCACTGCGGATAGCCGAAGAACGGCTGGCATTGGCGGGATACAGGATGGGCGACCTATTCAATTCGGCATTTGGCGGTTCGGCTGCGACAACCGGCGCGATCCCTTGCCAGGTGATGCGGAAGGTAATGTACCCCGTGACTCAAACCAGCTCGGTAAAGCAAACGCTGGAAATAGCGCTGCTCGAGTTGTGTCCCAAGCAGGTCGCGGCGCGGCCGATGCTCTCATTTATAGTCGACGGGAAAATGGTTATGAGGGAATACGATGTTGTGCAGATCTTCAAAACCGAAGCCGAGGCGCGAAAATTTGCGACAGATAATAAGATCACGGATATAAGCTTTTAACCGATGACGCCCTACGAAATACTACAATATTTTCGCGAGCGCCAGCCTGCGATCGTCGATTCGATCCGGGAGATAGTCGAGATCGAGTCGCCATCATATGATGTGGCCCGTAGCCGGGAGGTCGTGCGCTGGGTCGAAGATGCGGCTCGCGATATTCCGCTCGATCTGACTGTAGAAAAGATCGCGGCCGAGGGTTACGGCGAGCACCTGGTGATCCGCGCATTCGGTGGCGATGAAAAGCAGGCGATGCTGCTCGGACACACAGACACGGTTCATCCTGTGGGCGCAAAGACGCAGAACCCGACCCGCATCGAGGACGGCAAGCTTTACGGCTGCGGCGCTTTCGATATGAAGGCGGGCGTGGTGCTGATGCTCGAGGCGCTGAGGTTCTTCGCTGCTACGGGTATTAAGCCGGCGCGCCCGGTGACGATCCTGCTCTCGTGCGATGAAGAAGTAGGCAGCTTTTCGGGGCGTCCGATCGTGGAAGCAGAGGCGTTAAAATCGGCCTTTTGCCTGGTTTGCGAGCCTTCTGCCGCGGGGCGTGTAAAAACGGGCCGGAAAGGTACCGCTACCTGGACGATCAAGGCGCACGGCAAGCCGGCGCACGCGGGCCTGGAGCCGGAGAAGGGCGCGAGCGCCATACTCGAGCTTGCACGGCAGATCGACAAACTGAGTGCCCTAAACGACCCGCCGAGCGGCACCACGGCCAACGTCTGCACGATCCACGGCGGCACGACAACCAACGTTATCCCGGAGCACGCAGAATGCACGCTGGACGTGCGCTTTACATCTATAGGTGAAGCGCAGCGGATCGAACGGGAGATGGCCTCGCTGGCCTCGTTCGACGAGCGCGTCTCGCTTACCTTGCTGGGTGGTGTAAACCGGCACCCGCTGGAAAGAGCGCCGGGCGTGATCGGGCTATATGAGAAAGCGAGGTCGCATGCCATGGAATTCGGCTATGAGCTTGGCGAAACACAGGTCGGCGGGGCTTCGGACGGGAATTTTGTCGGGGCGCTGGGCGTGCCGGTGCTGGATGGGCTCGGCGTCACCGGAGACGGGGCGCATACCTTGTACGAGCATATCCTGATCGACGATATAGCCAGCCGGGCTACTCTGATAACTATGATGCTGATGTAACACAAGATTCAGGGTGTTTCGGGCGTTTCAATGTTTCGGGCGTTTCGGTGTTTCACGTGGTTCAGGTGTTTCAGGAGGGTGTGCAAGTTGTGAAACCTACGAATCGTCGGGTCGTATTGATCAATTCAAAAATTTAGGGAATGTATGGGAACGTGGGGAACCGGAATCAGTTCAAATGACGTTTTCGCGGATATTCATCACGAGTTCGTCGAATTGTATAACGATGGCGGCGACCCTGTTGAAATTTCTAGCAAAATAATCAAAGAAAATTGGGAAATGATCGAGATTCCCGAGGACAATCATAACTTTTGGTTCGCGCTTGCCCTGGCTCAATGGGAATGCAAACAACTCGCTCCGGATGTATTTGAAACCGTAAGATCGATCATAGAAACTGGAAAAGATATTGATCTATGGCGTGAGCTTGGATCCAGTGAGAAGGACATCCGCAAGCGCGAGGGCGTTCTCAGGAATTTTTTAGAAAAGCTAAGCACCGAGAAGTCCAGGGCGCGGGCTCGAAAGAAACAAAGAATCTGCGACCCCCCGTTTGAAAAAGGAAGTTGTATTACTTTTAAACTGGCAAATGGGAATTATGGCGGTGCGGTGGTGTTGGAGGCGATACCGCTTAAGGGGTACGCGTATAATCTTGTGGCGGTAACCCGAATCGATAGTGTCGCGCCACCGGAGATAAAAGATTTTACCAAAGCCGATATCTTAACCTTGACCTACGGGAAATGGGAGAATACGCCGGCCATTCACTGGATGGCACTTCGGCATTTTGTGGATGACGGAGACTTGTTTGAAAAAGTTGGCGAAATTGAAGTATTGCAGCAATTTGATACTTCCTCATCGGAATACGGGTTTTGTGGTGGCTGGAAAATCTGGATAATTGACTCAATCGGCTCTCAATTTGAGCACGAGAAGGATTTTGGCGCACCAAAAAAGCATCCAAAGATCTCGGATTTTATCAGCGAGCGATGGTGGAAATTTTGGTAATAATATGGCGGAGGCGTGTGGGAGTCGAACCCACCTGAGCTTGCTCTCGCAATCTCACAAACGGTTTTGAAGACCGCGCCATTCACCGGAACAGTTTCGCCTCCACGATATAACAGGAATTTCGGTCGTGGTCGCGCATTTGCTCGACGCTCCGCGACGCGCGGGCTACTGACACAGCCGTCATCGCTTTAGTATAGTACTAAATGTCAGCCGGCGACATGCCGAGCTCGAATCCCAAATCGATATGAAAGAGTGGATCTCCCTTAACATGACTCCCGGCGTAGGCCCGCGCGCCGCTACTAAGCTATTAGAACGTTTCGGTTCGGCTGAGAACGTATTTCATGCCCGCCGCCCCGAGCTCGAGCAACTACGCCTTCGGCCGGAGACGATTGAGAGCATTATCAAGCAGGAGTTTCACGACAAAGCGGTCGAGGAGCTGCAGCGGGTGCGCGATCTTGGCGGAGACGTGCTTATTCTTGATGACGGGAGCTACCCTTACCTGCTGCGCGAGATCGCGGATCCGCCGATCACGCTCTATGTAAAGGGCGATTGGCAGGCTTGTTTCGAGGCGCCGTGTGTAGGCGTGATAGGTTCGCGGAAATGCTCGACGTATGGCGAGAATGCCTCGGCGATGCTGTCGCGCGACCTGGCCTCGCAGGGGCTCTGTATAGTCTCGGGCCTCGCGCGCGGGATAGACTCTGCTGCGCACCGCGGAACGATCAATGCGGGCGGGAGAACGATCGCCGTTCTGGGCACCGGGCTCGATTCGATCTACCCGAAGGAGAACGGGAAGTTGGTCGAAGATATTCTCGCTTCGGGCGGCGCAATCGTTACGCAGTTTCCGCTTGGCACGCCGCCGCTAAAGGACAATTTCCCGTATCGCAACCGCATTATCAGCGGCCTGAGCCACGGTGTGCTGATCATTGAAGCCTCAGAGCGGAGCGGGTCCTTGATCACGGCGCGGCTCGCCATGGAGCAAAACCGCGAGGTAATGGCCGTTCCCGGCAACATTACGTCGCGCAACTCGTTCGGCACAAATTACCTGATCAAATCCGGCGCGAAGCTCGTGCAGCAGTGGCAGGACGTCATAGCCGAGCTGCCGCAGGAGATAGCGGCGCGGATACTGCCGCCAAAGCTTGAAAAGGCAGGTGAAGAAGCGCTCCCGGAAAGGCAGCCAGAGCTTGTGCCTTCAGGCTTGAGCGAGAATGAAACGAAGATCTGGGAACTACTATCGGCGGACGAGAATGTGCATATCGACTCGCTTTTAGAATCGAGCGGGTTATCATTTGGCGACCTGAACACCGCGCTTGTCGGGCTCGATATACGCGACCTTATCCGCGTTTTGCCCGGAAAACACTACGCCAGGCGAATGTAATCTCCTACCGACTTCTACGGTTGTAAGCCGTCTCGTTAAAAAAATCTTGACAATCGGGCAGTGCCGGGAATAGGGTTTCAGAACCCTGTAATATAAAAACCGATCGATACACTCGTAGAGGACTGTTTCATGAAGAAGCACGGTTTCCCATATGTCACCCGCTGCACGTGTATCGATAGCTAGTTAATAGACGACAGGGCTGTTCTACCAGATCCCAAAATCCCAGGAGCCCCCATGATAGATCAACTTCCCCCTTTCGTACTTAATTTCCTGATGAAGCTCGGCGAATTGTGGCCGTGGTTCGGCCGAAAGCTCAATTCCTTTGCAATAAGCGGTATAGTCAATTCGTCCAGGCACCGGCCCCACCCTTGGAGCACCGTGCATTCATACGTTTCGTGGACGTCTTTGACCGACCAGCGTTACAGCGCACGGCATCTCCCGGTAAGACCGAACCTTAATGCTATAGAGCCTGAAATACTGGCACAACTTTTTATACAGCGCCCCGGGCAGCAGATCTTGTCCGACAAATCTACCTGTTTATTTCCCGCTTTCGCGCAATATGTGACGGATGGTTTTATACGCACGCGAATGCCGGATACTAGCAAGGGCGAAACGGACGAGGTCAGAAAGCAAAATACATCGAACCACCAGATAGACCTGTGCCCCTTATACGGGCGGTTGCCGAAACAAACCGACGCCCTTCGGCTAAAGAGCGACGAAAAAAAAGGAAGGTTGAAATCGCAGATCTTTAACGGAGAAGAATATGCGCCGTTTCTTTTCGATGGAGAGCACGTCAAATCGGAGTTTACCGAGCTCGACCACCCCTTGGGGCTCGACCACGTGATGGCAATGACGCCAAACCCTGCGGAGCTCAAATCGCGCATCTTTGCCTTTGGCGGCGATCGCGCAAATGCTTCACCGCAGGTAGCGATGATGAACACGCTTTTTCTGCGTGAGCATAACCGGCTGGCCGGTGAGATAGAATCGGCCAATCCGGACTGGGACGAAGAAAGGGTGTTTCAAACGGCCAGAAACGCGTTGATCGCATTGTCTATCAAGGTGGTCGTCGAGGAATATATCAATCATATTTCGCCTTCTTTCCGGTTCCGCGCCGATCCTTCCGCTGCCTGGAATGCACCCTGGAACAAACCGAATTGGATGACGACGGAATTTAGCCTGCTCTATCGCTGGCACTCGCTTATTCCGGCAACGATCACCTGGAACGGCAAGCCCCTGGAACTATTTAAGACATTGATGAACAATCAATTACTACTGGATGGCGGTTTGGCCGGTGCTTTTTCCGATATGAGCAGTCAGGCTGCCGGCCGCCTCGGTGGATTCAATACCGCTGACGCGCTGGTGCATTTGGAGATCGATGCGATCAAACAAGGCCAATTGTGCGAGTTGGCATCTTACAGCGATTACCGCGAGTATGTTTCTCTACCGCGACCGCGCGATTTTAGCGATGTGTCCACCGACCAGGAGGTTGTCGATCTGCTAAGAAAGACGTACAAGAGCGTTGACGAGATCGATTTCTATGTTGGGCTGTTTGCGGAGAACGCAATTAAAAACTCGCCGCTGCCCCCGCTGATGCCGCGACTGGTGGCGATCGATGCCTTTTCGCAGGCTTTGACGAATCCACTCTTGTCGGAACACGTATTCAAGCCGGATACATTTTCCGAACCGGGATGGAAAGCGATCAACGAAACAAAAAGCCTGTGGGAAATCGTGGCCAGAAACAGTGCTCCGGGCACGGTCGATAATGTGCGGATCGATATGACATTGGCGGGCTGGAAGCCAGCCTAGAGTGTTATTTTCGTGGGATTTGCCGGCATGAAATTCATACTGCTTTATCCCCGAACAACTATTTTTTTGGTGCGGCGGGTGCTTTCTGCTTTTCGGCAGCCTTTTTCTCGGCTTCCTTCTGTGCCGTATCGAGCGCTTCGGTCGCCACGGCCAGATCGGCCACGATGCGGACCTCGCGCTTGGTGATTCGTTCGGCCAGGTCGACGGCATCTGCCTTATCCTTGGACGAAAGAATCGTTATTATCCGCGGCAGGGTAAAGTTGAGCCACATCGTATTAAAAACGTAGTTTGAGTATTTTTTGGTCCCGGCCGTATCCTCGGCGCCGGGCGTTGGATATTCGTTTACGGACCTCGCGGCCAGGGTTATCGCCTGGGGCATTTCGAGCTTGTTAATTTTCTGAACTGCCGGCAGGATCCTGACCAGCCCATGGACCCGCAGACCGTCTTCGCCATTGTATGGCATCGACATAAGCCTGAGCGCTATGTCGACTGAATCATTCGCATGGACCGTGTCCTTTTTGCCGTGGAAATATTCGGCGGCCATCATCCAGGCGTCTGCGCGGTCGATGCGGTCCTCTATCCTCTGAACGGCGGCGAGCGCAATTTCGACCTCGTTTTTCTCGAATGCCGTTTTGGCGACATTGGTCAATTCCGTGTCGGCCCAGTCCTTTATATACTCGCTTTTATCAATTTCCCTTACCTTTGCGATCACGTCCATCGCGACGTTGAACTTCCCAAGTTTTTTCGCCTCGGCCACTGCTTGCCGGTAGAGCGAGCTTTTAACAAAAGCGCCTTCCGCCTTTTCGGCCTCCTCGATATATGCCGCAAGCTTATCGGTGCTCGCGTCGATCCTTTCCTGCGCTTCACGCCGGGCCCTCGAGGCCGCTGATTCGGTAACAGCGAGGGCGGTTTTCAGAGCGATCGCCTCGGGCAGAAGCTCAGGCGATGTCTCGCCAAAGGTGTTTATAACTTCATTAAGCAGGGGGAGCATCACCTGGTCGGGATTTTGCGTGGCCGCACGCGCACGCGCCACAACCAACGCGAAATAGCGCGCCCGCTGCGCACGCGATGCCTGTGGGTCGGTAAAATTCATCAGGTACACGTAAAGATTCCCGTTATTCGGGTTTACCCGGCCCGTTTCGAGTGCATCAAGAAAAGCGTTAAGAACGACCGGAAATTGGGGCGATTTAATCGTACGCAGGTTGTTCAGCAGAGGGCTGAACATATTATTGATCTCGCCGGGTTGCGCCAGCGATTTTATCAGTTTTTGGGCCACTGCTTCGTCGCCACCTTTATTCCTTAACTGTGAAAAACCGCTGAAAAGGTCGCTGTCCTCGTCAAGCTCGTATTTTGCTTTTAGGCGGGCCGAGGTCTCTTTAGCGTGTGTATCGAGCAGGGCGTAAAGATCGGTCGTAAGCTTAAAAAGATGGTTGCGGGCCAGCTCCTCTTTTTTTGCATACACCTCTTCGAGAGCCTTGACCGCCAGCCATTCAGCACGATCCGTATCGTCCTTGCCTTTTTTCCAAAGCCAGGCCGCGAGCTCGTACCTTACATGTATGCGCACCGCGGCATACGGTATGTCTCTAAGCTGCAGCTCGAAATCGTCGACCAATTGCTGCTTCCTGACGATAAATTGCTGCGCTACCGTGGGCGGGAGTTTTGCAGGAGCGGATCTTTGCGCAAAAGTACTTAGGGTAACAGTTAACAGCAGGATAAGAGAGAGACATATCTTCATGGTTTTAGACCCTCATTAGGTTAGGTTAATGCTCTACACTACCGTCGGCAGCAAAAGTTGCACGCAAACGTATTCTCCAAATAAGCATCAAACCCAAGCGCAATTTAGCACGAGAGGTTTTACGCGGTCAAAGATTTTTTGGGAGTGTTTCGGATGCGGTTTGTAAAAACGGATCAAATTGAGTAAGGTTACAAACGCGGGATTGACACGAAACATTTCAAAGTTTTAGAAGTCAAAATGTCAGAACGTTTTTAGGTAACGTCTGACATATTTTTTTCAAATGGGTAAAAGCTTAGTAATAGTCGAATCGCCGGCCAAGGCGAAAACAATCAACAAATACCTGGGAGCGGACTACACTGTTTTGCCGTCGATAGGCCACATCAAGGACCTGCCGATGAAAGAGCTCGGCGTGGATGTCGAGAACAATTTCGAACCGCACTACGAGGTCATTCCGGATACAAAAAAGCGTAATAATAAAAAGGTAGTATCGGACCTTAAAAAAGCGGCCAAAACCGCTGACGCCATCTATCTCGCGGCCGACCCTGACCGTGAGGGTGAGGCGATCTGCCAGCATTTGGCAGAAGAAATAGTACCTAAAAGGCTGGAGGCCCAGACCTTTCGCGTGATGTTCAATGAGATCACGAAAAACGCGATCAAGGACGCCTTTAAAGAACCGAAGCAGATAAACAAGAACCTCGTCGATGCACAGCAGGCCCGCCGTATTCTCGATAGGCTTGTAGGCTATAAGGTCTCGCCTATCCTCTGGAAAACTATCGGCGGTAAGTTGTCTGCCGGGCGCGTTCAGACGGTGGCGGTCCGGATGGTCGTGGAGCGCGAGCGTGAGATCGAGGCGTTTGTCCAGACCGAGTATTGGTCGATCGGCGCCAACGTTTCGGCCAAGCTGCCCCCGGCATTCGATTCGCGGTTATATAAGGTAGAAGACAAGACGGTAAAGACCGGCAAGTTTGACGAGGACGTAAAAGCGGGCGAGATCCATATAAATGCCGAAAAACAGGCAAAGGACATCGTCGCTGAAGCCGAGAAAGAACAATTCGTCGTCGATTCGGTCACTACGAAGGAACGCAAGCGAAACGCAACGCCGCCGTTTATCACCTCGAAGCTCCAGCAGGAAGCATCGCGCAAGTTCAGTTTTCCCGTAAAGAAGACGATGATGGTCGCGCAAAAGCTCTACGAGGGTGTCGAGCTTGGAAGCGAAGGCGCGGTCGGATTGATCACCTATATGCGTACGGATTCGACGCGTGTGTCGGACGCTGCGCTTACTGAGGTGCGCGAGTTTATAGGAAAGGAATACGGCCAGAATTACGCCCCGGCGAAACCCAACTTTTACCGCACGAAAAAAGGCGCGCAGGATGCTCACGAAGCGATCCGCCCGACCGATGTAAACCGCACGCCGGAGAGCCTGAAATCCTACCTCGGACCTGACGAATTAAAGCTTTATCGTCTGATATGGCAGCGGTTTGTCGCTTCGCAAATGACTCCCGCCGTCTTTGACCAAACCACGATCGATATCAAGGCGGGCAGGTTTACGTTCCGCGCGACAGGTTCGGTGCAGAAGTTCGACGGTTTCCTCAAGGTTTACCAGGAGGGCCGCGACGAAAAGCCCGCCGAGGACGAAGATGATGAGGAGCGCACGCTGCCGCTCGTTCAGCAGGGCGAGAATTTAAAGCTCAACGGTATAAATTCCGAGCAGCATTTTACCGAGCCGCCGCCGCGATATTCGGAAGCGACGCTCGTTAAAGCGCTTGAGGAGAAAGGCATCGGCCGCCCGTCAACCTATGCGGCGATCATGACCACGATCCAGGACCGCGAGTATGTCGAGCGAATCGAGAGTCGTTTTCATCCAACACCGCTTGGCACGACGGTAAACGATCTGCTGGTCGAATACTTTAAGGACATTTTTAACCTCGCCTATACGGCCCAGATGGAAGAGCAGCTCGATGAGATCGAGGAAGGCAACCTGAGCTGGCGCACCGCGCTGCATGGTTTTTACGACAAGTTCTCGGTCGATCTGAAAGATGCCGAGGAGAGCATAAAAACCAGGAAAAAAACGTCGATCCCGACGAGCGAGATCTGCGAAAAGTGCGGCACCGGTATGGTGATCAAGTTCGGCCGATTCGGGCAGTTTCTGGCCTGCGGGAATTACCCGGAATGCAAGAACACCCGCGAGGTCGGCAGCAAGAAATCGGAATCCGATGGAACGGGCGTCGAGGGTGAAGAGGGTAAGACCGAGGAAGTGCCGGTATGCGAGCTTTGCGGGCGCGAGATGGCGCTCAAGAAAGGCCGCTTCGGATCGTTCTACGGCTGCACGGGCTACCCGGAGTGTAAGAATATCCGCAAGATCGCCAAGGGCAAGTCGGAGCCTGTAGCGCCGCCGGTCGAGCTGGACGAGGAGTGCCCGAAGGACGGCGCGAAACTCGTCAAACGTCAGGGCCGCTTCGGCGAATTTATCTCATGCTCGAATTATCCGAAGTGCGATTACGTAAAGCGTGAGACGCTCGGCATCACATGCCCGAAGGACGGCGGCGAGATCGTCGTCAAAAAATCGCGCCGCGGAAAGGCCTTCTACGGTTGTGCCAATTACCCGAAATGCGACGTCGTTTACTGGGACAAACCGGTCGCCGAGCCCTGTCCGCAGTGCAGCGCGCCCTACACCCTGATCAAGACGACCAAGAAAGAGGGAACGTTTCGCTATTGCCAAACCGAGGGTTGTGATTATAAAATTGCTGTCACCGATGCTGACATAAAATCAGAGACCGAATCCGCCGAAACCGCGCCGGCGAATTGATCAGTAATGAACGAAAATATACAGTTTCTCCAGGCCTTCCTGAAAAACCCGACGAAGGTAGGCTCCATCGCGCCAAGCTCGCCGGACCTGGCGATGAAAATGATCGAGGGGTTCAAACCCGCTCCCGATAATATTATCCTCGAGCTCGGCGTAGGCACGGGCGCTATCACCAAGTATATAAACGACATAGTTCCGGACCGGGATTCATATCTAGGGCTCGAACTGGACAAAAAGCTCGTCGCGACACTTAAGCCGCTCTACCCGAACCTGCGGATCGAGTGCGAAAATGCCTGTGAGGCTTTCGAAGTGCATAAGCGCTCGGGGCTGGGTAAGGTCGGCACTATCATCTCGTGCCTGCCTTTCGTAAGCTTACCGAACGAGGTGGGCGAACAGATCCTGCTCGAAGCCGCCAAGTTTATGGACCAGGGCGGCTGCACATTCCGTGCTATACAGTATGCCCACGGCTACTATTTCCCGTCGGCGATCAAGATGCGCGAGTTTATGCGCAAGCGCTATGGCAAGTCGAAGCGAAGCACGCTGGTCGTAAAAAACGTACCGCCATCTTACACGGTGACGTGGTCTACTAATTAGTTGGGAGTGATGAGTTGTGAGTCCTGAAGTGGGGAATTTCTCCTCATTTCAGGGCTTTTTTGTTCCACCATGGAACAAGGTAAAGCCTTAATTATTTTGATGTTCGACCTGTTCCGGGGGTGGAACAGAGATGACTTCCGATTATTTTCAGGTCTTGAGATATTCAAGTTTAACCACCATGTAGGCGCAGGTGGTACTGAGAGGGTAGAGTATATCCGGACACGTCCAACCTGTAAAATAACAGGATGAGGAAGTATACGGACAAATACAAAGAAGAGACGATAAAGAAGTATCTGGAGGGACAAAGCATCGCGTCGATCTCGAGAGAAACAGGGATACATGAGAACGTTCTCCGAAGATGGAAGAACCAACTGATGGTAGATCAGAATGGGGAGATCGACCGAGAAAAGATCGCGATGAGAAAAAGGATAAGAGAGCTGGAAATGGAGGTTGACGTGCTAAAAAAGGTGGCAGTGATCTTCGGCCGGGGGAGCTAGGAAGATATCGGATAATCAAGCATTTCAGGCGAAAGTATCCGGTACGGGAACTATGCAGGGTGGTTAAGGTAGCAAGATCGGCATACTACGAATGGGCGCAAGGTAAAAGCCATCGGCACAGAGGGCAAAGAGTGACGGATAAAAAGGTTCGAGAGAGTTTTGAGTTCCATCGAGGCAGGTATGGGACAAAAAGACTGGCGGACGAACTGGGGATGAGCCGGGAGCGGGTAAGGCGGTCGATGAGACGGCAAGGACTGGTGGCATTGCAGCCAAGAAGGAGAATGTGGACAACGGATTCGAAACACAATTTACCGGTCTTTGGAAATCTGTTGCGAGACCTGGGGAACGAGGTGCAGGGAGCCGGAGAAGTGTTTGTTGGGGATATAACATACTTACCGCTCAGAGGGGGTAAGTTTTGCTACCTGACGTGCTTACAGGACAAATGCACAAAACGCATAGCAGGGTGGAATGTTTCGGCCAACATGAAAGCCGCGGCTGCGATCGATGTCGTTAGACAGGCGCACAGCGGAGGCTGGATAAAGGAAGGAGCGATCATTCACACGGATCAGGGAGCCCAGTATGCATCAAACGGTTATCGGCAGTTGCTGTCAAAAAACGGCTTTCGCCAATCAATGAGCCGAAAAGGAAATTGTTACGACAACGCCCAGGCGGAGAGCTTGTTCTCGAGAATCAAAACGGAGTTGATGATTGACGGATTCTTCGAAACCGTCGATCAAGCCAGATCGGAAATGCGAATGTACATTGATGGCTATTACAATACCATCAGGCGGCACTCGGCGCTTGGAAACCGAAGCCCGATGAAATTTGAAAAATATCTAAAATCAAAGGAGCGGAGGTTGGAAAGTGTCCGGCATACTTGACCCTTCCAGTAC
>Ga0193752_1002817_pt1 | contig 12570 bp, 10 predicted proteins | sample H1c1metaG_FD_144924 | JGI IMG/M metagenome (GOLD analysis project Ga0193752, IMG submission 144924) | Soil microbial communities from a riparian zone of the East river system, Colorado, United States - H1c1 | ecosystem: Environmental > Terrestrial > Soil > Riparian zone | place: USA: East River... | reverse complement strand
TGTATCGCTCTTGCTCTCGGTGTTCCTGCATTTGCGCAGGGCAACGGCAGCATCGGCGGACAGGTTCAGGATACGCTCGGTGCAGTTGTCGTCGGTGCGAGCATAACTGTCGTCGCTTCTGACGGTAAAGAAAAAACAACGACGAGCAATGCTCGCGGCGAATTCTCGATGACGGGACTGGCTGCCGGTAAATATACGGTAAAGGTCAAAGGCGAAAAGTTCGCTCTTTACGAGAATGCTGAAGTAGAGATCACTAGCGGAAATAGAACGGAACTTACTGTGCCGCTAACTGTAGAAGCGATGACCGAACAGGTCGAGGTGTCGGAAAACGGAACGGTATCGACCGACCCGCAGAACAACGCAGGTGCGACGGTCCTAAAGGAAAAAGACCTTGACGCCCTTCCTGACGATCCTGACGAACTCGAGGCTGCTCTACAGGCACTCGCGGGTGCATCGGCCGGCCCGAACGGCGGACAGATCTACATCGACGGCTTCACCGGCGGCCAGCTTCCGCCAAAGGAATCGATCCGCGAGATCCGTATCAACTCAAATCCCTTTTCAGCGGAATACGACCGACTTGGCTTTGGCCGTATCGAGATCCTGACCCGGCCCGGTTCCGATAAGTTCCGCGGCAGCGCCTTCGGCAACTTCAACGATGAAAGCCTCAACTCGCGTAATCCGTTTGCTCCAAATCGCGCACCAAGTCAGATGCGCGCTTACGGCGGAAATATCTCCGGCCCGATCATCAAGGGCAAAGCGTCTTTCTTTGTTGATGTCAACAACCGCGACACGGATAACAACTCGATCCTGAATGCGATCATTCTCGATCCGAATCTGAATCCGGTCGCTTTCCAACAGGATCTTCGCTTGCCGACTCGCAGATTTTCGATCAGCCCGCGTTTCGATTACGCGATAAACGATAAGAACACTTTGGTCGCACGTTATTCGTTTAACCGGTCTTCATCGGAAAATAACGGTATCGGCGGAACGTCGCTTCCGGAACGTGCCTATGATTCGACAAACACGGAGCATGAAATCAGGTTGACCGAGACGATGATCATTAATCCCAAGACGGTCAATGAAACTCGCTTTGAATACAGCGCGAACAATAGAAATCAGGAAGGTGACAATTCGATCCCGACGATCAATGTTGCCGAGTCATTTACAGGCGGCGGTTCGCAGATCGGGTTGAGCTTTAACCGGTCGAAGGTTTGGGAACTGCAGAATTACACAACGACCTCATTCGGAGCAGAAAATCAGCACGCCTTCAAATTTGGTGTGCGTGTGCGAAACAATTCTATTCAGGATCGTTCCGAGAGTAATTTCGGCGGAAGCTTTTCGTTTCCCGGAGCTCCTGCGATAACCAGTCCTGCCGGATGCACACCGGGCGTGGACACGCCTTGCACGGTTGTTTCAGCGGCTATAAGACCGCTAGATCAATACCGGGAGAAGCTTTTGGGCAATACTGATGACCGTTATCTACCGACTCAGTTTACGATCACGACAGGTGAACCGCAGCAGGATGTCTCGCGGACGGATTACAGCTTTTTTGCGACGGACGATTGGCGCGTGACGCCGGCCCTAATGCTGAGTATCGGCCTTCGTTACGAAAACCAGACCAATATAAGCGATAACCTGAATTTCGCGCCGAGACTGTCCTTTGCGTGGTCGCCAGGTGCGGGCGGAGCAAAGGCTCCGAAAACGGTTTTCCGCGGCGGGTTTGGGATCTTCTATGACCGGTTCAGCGAAAACCTGACGCTCACAGCCTTGCGCTTTGGCGGTGAAGGTGGTCAGCAAAGCCTGATCGTTAATGCTCGCGATCTCGATCCGGACCGTCAGGAGGCTGCACTCGCTTTACTTAGACAGCCGGTATTCACGCTCAATGGTGTTTCAAATGTTCCGACTGCTGCCCAGATATTGGCAGCACTGCCGCAATCGAATACTCTGCGGACGATCGCATCGAATCTTCAATCGCCTTACACCATACAAACGGCACTTAGCGTCGAACATCAGTTGCCGATGCGAACGACAATTTCGGCTACCTATGTAGCGATGCGCACTCAACATGTGCTTAGGGCAAGAAATGTAAATGCTCCGGTATGCCCGGATCAGTTAGATTGCGCCGATGCTCCGCGTCCGAACCCCGCCCTTGGAAATATTTTTGAATATGAATCGAGCGGAAAGCTGAATCAGAATCAAATAAATGTAAACTTCCGTTCGAACTATAGCCAGCGGTTGTCCTTCTTCGGGTTTTACCGGCTTGGTTTTGCCAAAGGAGATTCTGACGGATCCGGCAGTTTTCCGGCTTACACTTACGATCTGTCGGATGAATACGGGCGATCATCGTTCGATATTCGCCACAGTTTCACGGTTGGCGGAAATGTAACATTGCCTTATCAGTTTTCGCTGAGCCCGTTCATTACATGGAATGCGGGTCGGCCATTTAACATTACACGCGGTATCGATCTAAACGGCGACACTCTGAACACAGAGCGTCCGACCTTTGGACTGCTTGCGTCGGAATGCAGTAGGCTCGGAATTACGGCATCATATTGCGATGTGGCCGGACAAGATCCGGATGCGATAATCCCAAGGAATTGGGGCACGAGTCCGAATTATTTCAGTGTCAATCTTCGCATCGGGAAAACCTTTGGCTTCGGCAAATCACCGAACAGCGGACAAGCGGCCTCGGGCGGTGAGGGACAACGCGGCGGCGGCGGTGGACGCCAAGGCGGTGGAGGCGGCGGAGGCGGACGGGCTGTCATGATGGGCGGCGGAGGCGGAGGTTTCTTTGGCGGCGGCGACATAAGGAAGCCGTATAACCTGAACCTCGGGCTGAGCGTAAATAATCTGTTCAATAATGTTAATTTCGGTTCACCGGTCGGCAACCTAAGTTCAGGCCGATTTGGCCAATCGACATCTACGATCGGTGGCGGTTTTGGTGGATTCGGCGGCGGTGGCGGCGGTGGATCATCGAACCGCAAGATCGAGTTGTCGGCACGATTTAGCTGGTAACGCATCAAACCTTAGTGCAAAAAGATTAGGGGCTGGGAATCATTGTATTTCCGGCCCCTTTTCCTGATAATCGCTATATGAAAAGAAACATTAGCCTGATGCTTTTGATCGCTGTGTTCGCTATCGGAGCCGTTGGCCAGACCGGGGCAACAAAAACGACAGCCAAAGTGGATACGGACCTGGAGGCTTTGGCTAAGGCTTCGTTTACTGCGCACGGCGGCGACAAGCTGAAAAAACTCAAGACCCTTGTCGTTCGCGGTTCTGTCGAGGTGACGACATCGGCAATGGCACAAGCCATTCCGGGCGGATTTTCGACGGTCATTTCCGGCAGCAAATATATCCTCGATATTCAAACGCCTTTCCAGTCGCTAAAGCAGGTTTCAGATGGAACCACCACGACCTCGTCTATACCGGGCTTTGAACTTCCGCCGGTCACATCGCTCGGGTTTCCGATGCTGCCGAGATTGGGCGATAAGGGCTATGCGGTCTCGGCATTGCCTGAAGCAAAGAAGAAAGCGAAGGGATTTCGCCTTACGGCGCCTGATGGTTTTTACACGGATTTCCTGATCGACGAAAAAACGAATCTGATCAAAGGATATGAATCGGCCTATGAGGTGAATGGCAGGAATGTAACAACCTCGGTTGCTGTGGACAAGAATCTCGTCGTCGATGGGATCACAGTACCGGAAAAATATTCTCAGCGGTTCGATCTCGGGCAATTGACCGCTTACGCTAATTTCAAGGCAAAAGAGATCCTGATAAATTCGGCAATCGACGAAAGTGTTTTTGCGGGCGGGAAGTAGTTCCGTTTGGAGTTCCGCCTTTAGGCGGCTTTTGCGTAACTTACGGTCGGTTGATTAATAAACACGCAGGCCTGCTAAAGCTGGAACTCCGAACTGGCAAATCGACTTGTCTTCCACCACTCGATCGTCTTTTTCAATCCTTCTTCCAATCCGACCAATTTCTCATAACCCAAAAGCTCAACGGCTTTCTTATTGTCGGCTTGCGAGTGTTTCACATCGCCTTTTCTTTCGGATTGAAAATCGATATGGACCGAATCGCGTCCGGTTATTCCTTTCAAGACATTGACCAGATCCAACAGCGATATACGTTCGCCGTTGGCTATGTTCATAACTTCGCCAAAGGCTTGGGCAGTCTGTGAGGCCTTGATATTGGCATCAACTACGTTGGCGATATAAGTGAAATCGCGCGACTGCAAGCCGTCGCCATAGATCACCGGTATTCCGTCTTTCATAAAGGCATCGATGAACCGCGAGATCACGCCCGAATATTGAGACGACGGATTTTGCCGCGGGCCGAAGACATTGAAGTAGCGAAGCGAGATCGTCTCTAAACCATAGACCTCGTTGAACACGCGGCAGTAATATTCGCCGGTCAGCTTTGCGGCCGCGTAAGGCGAAAGAGGTTCCGGACGCATTGTCTCGACTTTGGGCAGCGTCGGCTGATCGCCGTATGCGGAACTTGATGCGGCGTAAACGAACCGTCGCACACCTGCGTCTTTAGCGCTCAGGAGCAGATTGAATGTGCCGTTCACACAAGCGTTGTGCGTCTCCAAAGGGTCGGCGACAGAACGCGGTACGCTTGGCAGCGCCGCTTGATGAAAGACGATCTCGGCACCTTCGACGGCCTTGGCGGCTGTCGAGGCATCACCGATGTCACCTTCAATGAAATCAAAATCGCCCGAGATCTCGTTCAGGTTCTCTTGAAATCCCGTAACAAGATTATCGACGATCGTAACTCTGGCGCCCAGGCGGATCAGTGCGTCTGCAAGGTTCGATCCGATAAATCCGGCTCCGCCCGTCACCAGACATTTGGTTGTAAGAGACATATCTTTTTACAAAGTGAAGAGGGAATTGAGAAAAGGAGACTTGGAGAAGAGGAGATAAATCTGGCTACCAACGAACTTGCCGCTCCTCTTCTTCGGTTCTACCGACCGACTCCGACATAAGCAAAGCCCATTTCGCGCATATCAGACGGCTCATAGATATTTCGAAGATCGACAATGTTCGGAGCCCTTAGCAGCGACTTGACCTTTTCCATGTCCAGAGCACGAAACTGGTTCCATTCGGTGACGATCACTAATACGTCAGCGTCTTTGATCGCGTCATACTCATCAGCCGCATACTCAATGCCTTTGATATAGTGCTTCGATTCTTCCATTGCGACCGGATCGTAGGCCCGCACGGTTGCACCGCGTTCGATCAGTGTGTGGACGATATCGATAGCCGGCGATTCGCGCATATCGTCGGTTTCCGGCTTGAACGAAAGCCCCAGCATTCCGATCTTTTTCCCATTCAGGTCGCCGACAAGCTTTTCGATCTTTGGGATCATCGCCTGCCGCTGCAGTTCGTTTGCTTCGATAACGGCGTCGACGATGCGTGTCTCAACACCGAACTGATCGGCAACCGTGGTCAGCGCCCGCGTATCCTTCGGAAAACACGATCCGCCGTAACCCGGCCCGGGATGTAAAAATTTCTTGCCAATGCGTCGATCCATTCCCATTCCGCGTGCAACTTCGTGCACGTCGCAACCAATGGCGTCGCACAGGTTGGCAATCTCATTGATAAAGGTGATCTTGGTGGCGAGAAATGCGTTCGCGGCATATTTGATCAACTCAGCCGCTTCGAGCGACGTGATGACGATCGGCGTTTCGATCAAATAAAGCGGGCGGTAAAGCTCCTTCATCACCTCGATCGCCTCAGGTTCGTTGCTGCCGATCACCACTCGATCGGGCCGCATAAAGTCTTCGATCGCGGCACCTTCGCGAAGGAATTCCGGGTTGGACGCGACACCGAATTTCGTGCCATCGGGCGTGTTAGCGGTTACGAAATCACGCAGCCATTTTCCGGTCCCGACCGGTACGGTAGATTTTGTGACGAGTACCTTATAGCCGTTCATCGCGGCCGCTACGTCGGCTGCCGCTTGTTGGTAATAACTCATGTCGGGCGTTCCGTCATCTTTGGGCGGAGTGCCGACAGCAAAAAATACAACCTTAGATTTCTCGACAGCGGACTTCAGATCGGTCGTGAATTCGAGCCGTCCGGCCTTTACGTTCTTTTCGACGATCTGGTCCAGACCGGGCTCATAGATCGGAATAATATTATTGTTAAGCTTGTCGATCTTTCCTTTATCGACGTCCACGCAGGTCACATGAATGCCAAACTCGGCAAAACATGCGCCAGAAACCAAACCAACGTAACCTGTACCTATAACTGCGATCTGCATAAATAAAATGAATGGAGAAATTAAATATCCAAGTTAATTTTCAAAACTGTAAACAAACGAATGCGGGCCATATTTTAGAAACATGACCCGCATAATTTTACAAAATCGGAATGTCGTAGACCAATCGGCCTATCTGGTCGGGCTGACAACGATCACTTCATCATCCGGATCTTCCGGATCCTTGTTGATAAGAATGGTCGTTACAACGATACCGCCGGCAACGAGGAATACCCACCAAGGCACACCGAAATTTACCGGAGGTGCCGAATCAGGACGCAGACACGGCTTACAGCCTGTCTGTGCCAAATTGCCTGCCGTTGCCGAGGTTCCGGCCGCGACCTGACGGTCGTTGCTGCCTTCACGCATTGTCACGATGCCGGTTGTGGCATCGACGTGCGTATGCGAGCATTCGACCTCAACTATAAAGTTATCTGCCTGTCCTGCATCTGCGATCACGGCCGCATCTTTCGTGGTCACGGTGGTTGCGACACCAGCGGCATTAGCTACACGAGCTTTGCCTGACGAAAGAATTCCGACGATGTTCGATTCCGAGAAATTCAGAACAAGGTTCGAATCGGCAAGCACTTCAACTCGTCCGGTCTTACCAAGGCTAACAATAGCGCTTGAATTTGAACCGGTCACGATGGTGCTGCCTGAAATAATTGTCGAATTAGAAACAGCCGGTTGGCCATTAACTGTTACCTGGCCGACGACGGTGATCTCGCCCGTAAGCACTCCCGGCAATGCCAATACCCACGATGAGTAAACGCATAGAACCGCGATGGCCGTCAGCGAGCATACAGACTTACGAAGAATATTTTTGCCCAGCATCTGATTAAATCTCCTCTCTACTAACAATCCTCATTTGTCAAAATCCGCATATTTCGCGGAATAAAACTTAAATACAAATTAATATCTAAGACGAATATTCGCAATTACCATTAAAGGAAATACGAACCCTGGCGCTAAAAATAAAAACCAGGACATTCAATCTTTTACACGAATATGGGTCGAGTGTCAAACAAATCTGACTCTAAATATTCGATTCTAAAGATTTTAATGAACGCAGCGACATTAGTTGCCAGCGTTTTAGCGTGGCTCTTTTATACCACATCTTTTGATTCGTGCAAAGGCTTTCTAACGATAATTTCACAAACGTCTAATAAGTAATAATTTGCAGAATGACTGCTTTGTAATGGTGTTTTGGATCCTAAAAAAATATGGATAAAACGGTTTAGTACCGATGCAATTGCCGGAATGCCTTTTTTTTGCTTTAATTTGTGAAACTCATTCATTCGGAAGGAGAAAGATTCAATGAAAATATGGGCTCTTATAGTGATCTTGACGGCCTTGTTCTGCCTAAACTGCGGCGGGCCTCAAAATACGACCAAGAAATTAAAGATCGGATTCGCAATGGACACCCTGAAAGAAGAGCGTTGGGTTCGCGATCGGGATGCCTTTGAAGCACAGTGCAAGAAAATGGATGTCGATTGTATAATTACGGTCGCGGATAACAAGGCCGACAAGCAGGCGAACGACGTAGACAACCTGCTGACACAGGGCATCGATGCCTTGGTTATCGCGCCGCACGATGCGACACAGGCGGCATCTATGGTCGATAAGGCAAAAGCCAAAGGTGTCCCGGTAATCAGCTATGATCGTCTCATTAATTCCGACAAGATCGATCTTTATATTTCTCATCAGGTTCCTGTGATCGGCAAAAAGATCGCTGAGTATGCGCTTGAAAAGGCACCAGAAGGCAATTATGTGATGGTTTACGGTGCGGGTACTGACAACAATGCCGTCATAATGAAAAAGGCCCAGTTGGATGTACTCAAACCGGCCATTGACAGCGGAAAGATAAAGATCGTCGCCGAAAATTTTATGCCGGACTGGCGGCCGGAAGAAGCCTTAAAAATGGCGGAAAACGCATTGACACAGAATGCGGGCAATATAAAGGCATTTGTCGTATCTAACGACGGAATGGCCGGCGGTGTGGTCTCAGCGTTAGAAAAAAAAGGGCTTGCCGGAAAGATCCTGGTAACTGGGCAGGATGCGGCCCTTGACGGACTCCAACGTATTGCCCAGGGAACTCAGTCGATGACGGTTTACAAGCCGATCATTCCGCTGGCTAGCCAGGCGGTTGAGGCAGCGGTAAAGCTTGCGAAAAAAGAAACGCTTACGACTACACCTTTTCGTAATGAGACAATACAGAAAGACGTTCCGGCCATTCTTCTTGAGGTTACCGTAGTGGATAAGGAAAACCTTTTGACCACGGTGATAAAGGATGGATTCGCAAAATACGAGGATGTATATAAAAATGTGCCCGAGGGACAGCGTCCGCCGAAACCTTAACAGCCGAGCCTCAGTCAGACATTAAATATAAATGGAAAAGATCGTACTCGCGGCTGACCTCGGCGGCACTAATCTCCGAATGGCCGCAGTTGACGGCAGCGGCGAGATACTGTTTCGGACGCGAATTGCAACGCCAACATCCGGCAAGCAGGCGGACATTGTATCCGCAATTCTGGAAGTAATTAAAGAATGCCGTGACGGGCTTGGCGGTAATGTTGAATTTGCCGCTTTTGGCGCCGCCGTGCCGGCGATCGTGAACTCCCGGGCGGGAATGATCCTGCGTTCACCGAATGTCCCGGAGTTGAACGGGCTTGATTTTTCGGGCCGTTTCTCAAAGGAGCTTTCGATCCCGGTGGTGCTGGAGAACGACGCAAACGCGGCGGCGGTGGGCGAGAATTGGAAAGGAGCCTCAAAAGGGGTTGCCAATTCTATTCACGTTACTCTCGGAACTGGTGTAGGCGGCGGATTGATAATAGATGGTAAGCTGCATCGGGGCATCGACGGAACCGCTGGCGAGATCGGACACATTGCCGTTGTTCCGGACGGTCATCCATGCGGATGCGGCAGCGTCGGGTGCGTTGAACAATATGCGTCCGCAACTGCCATCGAGCGGATCGCTCGTGAACTTTTACCTAAGTATCCGGAGTCGGCACTCCATTCCCGCTCCGATATTTCGCCGCTTGATGTTTATAACGCCGGAATGGAGGGCGACCGGTTGTCGTTGGAAACTTTCCGGTTGGTAGGTACATATCTGGGAACGGCCCTTGGCGGCCTCGTGAATGTTTTGAACCCGGAGGCGATCGTTATCGGCGGCGGGGCTTCAGCAGGCTGGACTCTTTTTATCGAGCATTTACGGAGCGAAATATTCAGAAGGGCGTTCCTGCATCCGGCCGAACGTGTTAGACTTGTGCGGTCGGAACTGGGCGACGACGCAGGAATTTTGGGTGCTGCTTTTCTCGCCTCGGAATCTGTGCTCGGTAATCTACATAATATTTGAGAATTGCGAATATGAACGTATATCATAAGGTCTTGACAAAGATCTTTGAGATCTCAGACGGAAAAGATACTGTCGATGTTGATCTTGTCGATCTGCTCAAAAAAGAAGGTTTCTACTCGAACATTGATAATATATCCAAGCAGCTCAAAGACGACGGCTGGATAACGGAGACGGCGCGTAAACACACTATTCGAATAACCCATTGGGGTGTCGCCGAATCTAAACGTGTCCTGAGCGATTCGCCTGACAAGGTCAATGAACTTGATAAGAATGCTAATAGAATGCTCGGTGAGGTGCGCGAATTGATCATTATGATGGAAGAATTTGCCGCCGGCCCAGAAAGCAAGAAGCTGGATAATATCGACAAGCGTTTGTCAGATATTCGTGAGCGGTCAAAGACCGTCCGAAGCCATCTTTAGCGGAATGGCTTGCTAATTAGGGCGCATTTTTAGTAAACTAACGGTTTGCTGCGATGCGTCAGGTGTCGAGTGGGTTTCGTGCCCACTTTTTATTTTGGCTTAAGGACGATGTTTCACGCTTCTATTCAAGAAAGGCTGGTGGCGATCGCGAAGAACGCGGCGACGGAAAATTCGTCAGAACTCGTTCATCTCGAAGTCGCCGGTACAAAGCGTAACCCGGTCGTTCGAGTATTTATCGACAAGACGACCGGAGTGACGATAGAAGATTGCTCGATAATTTCGCGGGCTATTGAGGATGCAATGGATGCGGATGATTTCATTCCCGGCCCTTACATACTTGAGGTTTCGTCGCCGGGCTTAGATCGTGAATTATATAGTTTGGCCGATTTCGAAAAATTTACAGGCAGCCTTGCAAAAGTGAAAACCAAGCCTGATTTTGAAGGCCCGAGGTCACTTAACGGAAGAATAACGGGCGTAAATGACGGATCTATCAGTTTTGACGACCGAACCGTCGGGCGGATAACGATACCGTATTCCTTCGTGGCGAAGGCGAATTTGAAAGTGGATCTAAAAGAAGAATTTAATCGCAGCTGAATTGACGGCTGCTGAGTTTGCAGAATCGAATTTATGACATCATCGATCCAACAGAGTATCGACATGCTTTGCACCGAGCAGGGCCTTGATCGCGACATGATCATTGAGGCTATGAAGGACGCAGTTAAGGCTGCGGCCCGCAAGCAGTTCAAGGCGCAGGATAAGGCGGGCGACAGCATTCAGGTCGAGTGGAACCCGGAAGAAGGCGAGATCGAAGTTTCGGCGCAAAAGACGGTCGTCGAGGTAGTTGAGAATCCCTCGGCTGAGCTTTCACTGGTGGAAGCGCAGGAATTGGCCGGCGACGAGATCGAGATCGGCGATATGCTTTTGCTGCCGCTCAATCGCGAAGACATGGGCCGCATTGCCGCCCAGACCGCAAAACAGATCCTTGTCCAAAAGGTCCGCGAAGCGATCCGCGAAAAGGTTTACGACGAATACATCGACCGTAAAGGCGAATTGATCAACGGTATGGTCAAGCGTTTCGAACGCGGCGACATCATTGTCGATCTCGGGAACAATCTGGAAGCGATATTGCCCCGCAAGGAGCAGTCCCGCGGAGAGATCTGGAACCAGGGCGAACGTGTCCGCGTGGTCATCGTTGATGTTTCAAAGGACCAGAAAGGGCAGCAGATCAAAGTTTCACGTGCTTCGGCTGATCTTGTTAAGCGGCTCTTCGAAATGGAAGTGCCCGAGATATATGACGAGACTGTCGTGATCAAGTCCGCTGTCCGCGAACCTGGCGACCGTGCAAAGATCGCGGTTACGTCCAACGAACGCGATGTCGATCCGGTCGGGGCCTGCGTCGGTATGAAAGGCTCGCGTGTGCAGTCGATCATCAAGGAACTTCGCGGCGAGAAGATCGATATCATCGAATGGTCGGATGAGCCGTCCGTGTTCGCCGCCAACGCTCTTTCACCGGCAAAGGTTTCACAGGTGCGTATTACCGATATTGACAAGCGAAAGATGCACGTCATCGTCGGCGAAGATCAGCTTAGCCTGGCGATCGGTAAAAAGGGACAGAATGTGCGGCTCGCAACGCGGCTTGTCGGTTGGGACATCGACATTGTCAGCGAAGAAGTATTGAAGAAGGAAATTGCCCTACAGATGGGCAAGATGATCGCGTCGGGCGAGGCCGTTCCGCTAACTGCTCTAGAAGGCGTTTCAACGAATCAAGCTGAGATCCTTGCCGGTAAGGGCGTGGATGACGTTGAAAAATTGGCCGCAATGACGATCGACGACCTGGTCGATTCACTCAACCTTACCTTCGATGAAGCGGAGACGATACTCTCGTCTGCTCAGGCGATCGTTGCCGCAAAAGATGTCGACGCTGAAGCATCAGAAAGCTCCGAGGCGAGTGAGCCGACGGCCGAAGCGGTTGATGAAATCGTAGAAGTCGCGGCTGAAGCTACGGATGATGTAGTTGAAGCTGAAACGGCGGAACCTGAGGTTGCAGAACCTGAAGAGGTCGAAACCGTTGTTGAGGCCGAGACAGAAACAGCCGATGAGGAAACGGAAGTCGATGCTGAAGTCGCGGAAACATCGGATGCCGAGGTAGCCGAAACTGCCGAAAAGGCAGATGAAGAAGACGCCGGTGAAAAGGCGTGACGTTCGCATCGAGTTGCTGTCGCAATATAGGAAGATCCTGCCGATGATCTGTTGATCGGCATTTTTGGTCAGATAGTTTTTGGACAAAGTATGCCAGCTGCTAAGAAAGTCAGGATTTATGATCTCGCACGGGACCTTAAACAGGATGCCCGCCGCGTGATCGAAGATCTGCGCCGCGAAGGTGCCGATGTCAGTGTGCCATCGAACTCGGTAAGCGTAGAGATCGCCGAGAAAGTGCGTCTAAGGTATTTTCCGAAGACAGAGATCGCGCCGAAACGCAGTATTAAGGTGATCAAGGCCGTCGCAAAGACAGAAACTGATCTACCGGTCGGCGACGAG
>Ga0193752_1002816_pt1 | contig 12576 bp, 16 predicted proteins | sample H1c1metaG_FD_144924 | JGI IMG/M metagenome (GOLD analysis project Ga0193752, IMG submission 144924) | Soil microbial communities from a riparian zone of the East river system, Colorado, United States - H1c1 | ecosystem: Environmental > Terrestrial > Soil > Riparian zone | place: USA: East River... | reverse complement strand
TTCGATCTTCGTCAGGCCTCGTACCGCAATGGTTGGTCTGGCAGTCTCCTACATTGAACGCGTGAGTGGCACTGCTCCGTTTGGACAGGGGGCCACGACGCGGTGGGATGCGAAGGGCCGATACGTGGCTGGCTTTCGCGTTCGCAATTCATTCGGCACGCCTGCGGATGTGCCCCCGAACAAGCGCGTTCCTATCACATTGGCTGAAGTTGATTCCGCCTATCGACTTGGTCAGGCGGTTCTCGCCTACTGTGCGCAATGAGGCATAACGTACGCTGCACCAGACGGGCGATCATCGGAAGCTCGCTTCGCTCGCGATTTATGAACTCGCCCGCAGGTGAGCTTGGGCGTTATGTCGCCACGGCCATGGACTGCAAGAATGGATTGGACGTCGCGCCCGATCTGCTTCGTTGCGCCACGATCATGCACCGCGGCTGATCGCGCCGGGGCTCCGCGCGCTGGCCCTGGGCTTGGACGCCCCACGCATCACAGGACACTCCTCGGGGCGTGCGCCACGCGCCTGCGCCGCGGCCGATCGCGCCGAGCATCCCACACGGATCTCGTGACACTCGTTGGGTCGCCGCCACGCGCTTCCGCCCGCGGGAGCGGCGCCGAACGAATGCGCGCGGACCGAGGCGCCGCGGCTCGGGCGCCGTGCCCGAGCACCGTTCGCCGTGATGGCCGCCATAACGAGCCGTTGCTGCCGACGGGCGCGACCCGCATCCATTTCGACGCCCGTTGCTTCCCTCAATCGCTGCGACCACTATTGAGCCGGCAACCTGATCGCCCGCAGCAGAACTTGAGCGTTATGCAGCACCTAGCATCGGCCAATATCTAAAGAGTCCACCGACCACATCTCCGCCCCGGGCACTGATGACGACAATCTCACGCTGGGCCGCCACGCGGTTCATGGGACGCCTTGGCATCATCGCCGGGACGCTCGCGGGCGTCGCCCTCGCCTTCCACTTGGGCGGCCGCGATGGGTACACCGTCCCGCTGAGCTTCTTGCTCGGCTATCCGACCAATCTGCTCGTAAACCTGATCCCGCACTTCGCGCTCTCCTCTGCCGGACCGGCCTCGGAATGGAGTCTCAATCATCTCGCGTGGTGTGCAACGATCGCTGTCAACTGGGCGCTCGTCGGCGTCGCGATGGATCTCTCGCGCCGCAGTGATCCACCGCCATCACCGTTGCTTAGCACACAGGATGACCTTCCTCGCATCAGTGCGGCAGAGCCGGATTCACTCTTGGCGACCTTCGATGCGCTGGAGCGCGCCGTGAAGATTCGCGAGCGGGGCCACGAGAGTCCCGGGCAGCGTGCTGCATAACGTGCGTTGCACTTGTCAAAGGAGCTTTGGTAGCTCGCTGCGCTCGCATTTTATGTGTTCCTTTGCAAGTGAACTTGGGCGTTATGTCGCCAGAGCCACGACAGCAGAGATAAAGGTGGTTCGGAGCACGGTAGCGTTGCGGTGCACCGTGGCCAGTTCCGTCACCTGCCCGACCGCGCGAGGACGCTCGCGCCGGCCCGCCGCTTGGACGGCACCCGCATCGCGGACCACTCGTTGGCTCGCGCGCCACGCGCCTGCGCCGCGGTCATGCGCGCCACGCACGGCACATAAATGCTCGCGCAACTCCTCGGGTTGTACACCACGCGCCTGCGCCCACGGGGATTCCGCATGGGTCTCGGCGCGCCGGAGCCGACCGCTCGCGATTCGTCGCCGCAGCCGCGCTCCGCGCGCGTGGCGTCATAACGAGTCGTTGCAGTTGACAAGGCTCTGGGGATGGCGCGTGCTCCGCACGCGCTCTTATTTGATTCCTTGCAACTGAACTCTGGCGTTATGTTGCACCGGAGATCTATGAGATATGTGCTTCTGTTTGCAGTCTGTATCGCCGCGCCACTTTTCGGCCAGGGAACTGCCAAACGACCTTGGGCAACGCTGAGTATCAAATCCGCGACGCTCGGCGACACGCGCACTATTTATGTCGCTACACCGGTCAGCTACGGGAATGGACAAGGACGGTATCCCATTCTCGTTCTCCTTGACGCGGAGGATTTAAATCAGTTCAATGCCGCCGTCGCCAACCTGCGGTTTCTCGCCGGACGAGCGGCGATTCCAGAACTCATCCTCGTTGGAATCGTTAACGGGAAGAATCGTGGCTATGATCTCTCGCCCGTGGCCGTCGACAGCACCGGAAAGCACTCCCCGAGCGCTGGTGGCGCAAAACGCTTTATCGACTTCATTCTGCAGGAAGTACTCACCGATGTTCGTTCCAGATATCGCACGGCGCCGGGAACGTTCCTGGCGGGACATTCACTCGGTGGACTCGCCGCGCTGCACGCTGCGGTAACGCGGCAGGCGTTCGCTGGCATCGTTGCGATGAGTCCCTCCTTATGGTGGAACGACTCAATGGCAGCGATCGGCTATGCCGACTCGTTGGAGCATCTGTCTCACCCATTGCGACTTTTCATCAGCAACGGTGAGCTCGAGCCTGCAATCGCTCCAACGACCCGTCGAATGGTAGCACATCTCGATTCCGTGAAGCCAACGTCGCTCTCCTACGCGCATCGTGAATACCGAGCTACCAATCACGGCATGACGCCGCTTCTCAGCCTCATCGACGGCGTGCAGTACCTCTTCGAGCCGATGAACGTCGCGCGCCTCCCTATATCCCGCCTGGGCCCCTCGACCGATTCCACCGACGTGATGCGTGCTTATGTCGCGTCTCGAGAGGCGTATGTGGCCGGAGCGCGATCGCTCGGTTTTGACGTTCACGCGCTACCAGAGGAGCAAGTCAACGGGCTCTCATATGGAGTCCTCACGATCAAACAGCTCCCAAACCTTTCTCTATGGCTATTTCGCGAGAACGTGCTTGCCTACCCAAGGTCAGCCAGTGCGCATTTTGGTCTCGCCGATGGCCTTCTGGCCGTGGGAGATACCGCGGCTGCGATAATGGAGCTCCGCAGCGGACTGACATTGGATACGCGGCCCCCGGGATCGCGGTGGGCGGAAATGAGAAGAAAACTTGCTGCACTCGAGCAACGCACCAAGGGGAGCTGATGAGGTCTCCATCGTGATGGTCACCTTTGAGGCGCGGCAACATAACGTGCGTTGCTGCAGTCAAGCGATTTACTGATGGCTCGCTTCGCTCGCTCTTGTTTGATTCGCTTGCAGCAGAACTTAGGCGTTATGCGGAAACAACTCGCAATTACTCAAGGATGATTCGACACGTAGGGATCTGCATGGTGACTCTGCTCGTCGCCTGCTCCGAGAGGACGCCCGCTCCGGACTCCAGTGCCGCTATGCCCCAACGAGCGCTCGTGGAGACTCCCATCATCGCCGACTCTGCTCGCGCATTCACGCAACGCTTCTACGACTGGTATCTGGCAACGAAGGGGAGACAGGGCGAGCCGTACGACAGTCTCCTCACTTCACGTCGTGGTTGGTTGGCCGACACGCTCGCCCGAGCCCTCCAGGCAGACATCGCCATGCAGCGTGCCGACACGATCGCGGAGATTAACAGTCTCTCCGCGGAGGCAGACATCTTTCTGAACTCCCAGGATCCGTGCACCCGCTATACAGCACGATCGCCTCGGTCGCTTGGTGCCGAGGGCTTCGCGATTACTATCGCAGGCAACTGCAGCGGACTGGACACAAAACCAAACATTGAGGTGCGCGTGCGTCCCCAGAACGGAGGCTGGGAGATCATGACCCTCAAGGACCCCACTGATCCGGCCTATGATCTACTGCGCGCGTTCGCGCACTATCGTGCCGAGATGCTTGCGCCCCACGACTCGACTGCCAAGGACACATCGCGCGCCGGTTCCGCATAACGTGCGTTGGAGCAGACAGGGCGGCTATTGATGGAGCGCGCTCCGCGCGCTCTCTTATTGATCGCCCTGCAGCTCAACTTTGGCGTTACATTCGCCACGCCAACAGCAAAGGCAAGAAGTGTTGCTCGTGTTGGTGAAAGTCTCGCCGCGCCACGAACTGCCTGCGCCACGTGGTCGTCGCGCCGATCGGTACGCATTTCGCTTCACTCGTTGGGTTTCCGCCACGCGGTGCGCCAGGAACTCATCGCGCTGGAGCGTCGGCGCGAGGGACAGGCTGCGGGACCAGCGCGGGTTCGCCGGCTACTTATCGCGCGACGCGTCCGAGCGCCGGTCAACACGCTGCTGTACTCGCGGCCGGGCGGCGCTGCGCCGCACGATGCGCCGGACGTCTTGCACCACAAACTCATCGCAGGGCGTAGATCGCTCCCTCGCCACGACGACCCGAATGTAACGAGTCGTTGCAGTTGACAGGGAGCTTTGGATGGCGCGTGCTCCGCACGCGCTCTTATCTTATTCCCTGCAACTGAACTCTGGCGCTATATAGCCACCACTTCCCGGTAGTGCATGCATTGGTTCAGTGCTGTACAGCGCGCCAACCTCGAGGCACTCAGTCGAGTGAACCCGCACATGGCGGCCGAACTCCGCGCGCTCGACGGGCTCTATCTCTTCGGAACCATCGGTTCCGAGGCAGCGCTTCTGCGCGATGGCTCCGTTCAGATGTGGGTAGCCGAGAGTTGGCCGACATCAGAGACCTACACGCAACGACGCGCCTCTCCGGAGGAGCGTATTGGTGCCCTCGTTCTCGGCGCAGAGAAATGGCCCGAGCTCAAGGCACTTCTCCCTACGCGCGCGCCCGATGCCTCATCGTGTGAGCGCTGCTCCGGAGGTGGGCGGGTCAAGTCCCGCGTACTGTGTCCGGACTGCTCAGGGCTAGGTTTCATCGCGCGGGCTATATAACGTGCGTTGCAGCAGTCGGGCGATCTTTGGTAGCTCGGTGCGCTCGCAATTTATTTGACTCGCCCGCAGCTGAACTTGGGCGTTGAGGATGTAGAATAACTCGCGGGCGATGTCGAGTGACTGATGGCGGGAGTGCAAAGATGATTGCCGACAACCCGATCGTCGATCCTAGGGCAACTGTGGGCCTCGCATCAGTCGCATCGACCGTGCTAAAACTGGTGGGGGACTTATTCTACATCCTCGTTATGGAGCAACGACTCACTCTATCATGACATTTGACCTCCGTGCCGCTAGCTACGAACAGTTTGAGCGCTTTGTGTTCGATCATCCTCCGCCGACGGAAGGTGCGGGAGCCGTCGACTGGTTTTGGGATGCCTTGGACAAGGCTATGGACGATGAGGAGAGCTACGAGCCGCCGGCATGTGTCCCCGCTCTTCAAGTCGCGCATCTGACCCGACTATTTCGCGACGCTTCGCACTTGGCGACCGTTTATGCGCCGGAGCAACTTTGCCAAGGCTTCTGGCTACTGTTCGGCGCAGCGGGCGGAGAATTGTTCCAAGAGCCGATGTACGACCCACAGGTACCGTGGGAGGCACGGGCCACCTGTTTCTCCACTCTCGTCGATCTCTACGAAGGCCTCTTCGCGGCGGTGTGGTGTGGCGATGCCGCCTATATGCTCTTTGACGGGTTGATCTGCGGTCATTTCGGGTACCCGCACCCGGGACGTCGCCTGGACGCCGAGGACCTCCGCACGCGAGACCACATCTTCGGCGTGCTTCAGCGTATTCTCGTAGTGCCGGAAGAATCTTGCCAGCGGGGAGCTCTACACGGCCTCGGTCACCTCATGCATCCAGGGACGGCAGAAGTGGTTGACTGCTTTCTCGCAACCGGCAAAGCAGTCAATGCGGATATCGCCAAGTATGCGAGCGCGGCAAAGACAGGGGACATACAATAGCGGCCGTCGTGGCTGCTCCATAACGTGCGTTGCAGCAGTCGGGCGATTTGAGGATTGCGCGTGCTCTGCACCCGCTCTTATTTGACTCGCCCGCAGCTGAACTTGGGCGTTTAGGCATCCACACACATTCGACGGCATTTCAGGGCGGCATCACCTTCGAGTTGAAGTGGCCGTCAAAATGAGCAGGCCCGGTTCGATCATGTTCCGTCAGCGGGGCGACTGAACCACTCGCAACGCTGGTCGACTCGCTCACATCCCGGGCCGAAAGTCCATGCGTGACCGATCGTTCGTGGGACCGCCAGTGGCCTTCCATTCCGACAATGTTTTGTGCAGAAAGTCCACGGCATTCACCTTACCGCGCTCGACGGCGTAAACGATGAGGCTCAGGTAGGGGCGTCCTACGGGTTCATCAGGCCGCGCAACGACGAGAAACGCGCTCGTCGCGCGCTGTGCGCCGCATCGCTTGTCGCCACCCGCGTCGGCGCCCGCCTGAAGGCCAGCCATCAAAACGTCTTCCAAGGTGTGTCGCGCGGCACGCGCGGCACGGATGGCCGTCATGACGCGGTCGAGCACATCTGGCCCTGGCAGCGTGTTCCCCTGCACGAGAACGTCCAATGCTTTCCGATCTCCGTGATAGCCGGGAGTGCTGTCGCCCGTGAACTGAACGATGTCTCCCTGTAGGGTGGCAACTGCGTACTGGCGAACCGCAAGTTGCGGATCCAACGCTGGATCACTGAGTATGCGCCAAACAGAGTCTGCCGAAGCCCCTTGACTGAGGAGCCTCATGCCGGCCTGGATGGACGGCACATGGCTGCTGGCCTGCGCGATGAGCACGCCCTTTCCCGGCAGCAACCCCATGATGCCGTAGACATCACCAGTGCACGAAGCGCCCGCGACCCCAATGCGCTGTGTCGTGCGATCGAGTACAACGATGGACCACGTCGCGGATGCGCGCGCTGGGAAGAGGCTTATCGCCAGCACGGCTCTCAGAATGGTGATACGACCGAATGAAGGCATTGTTCGTTTTCCCGGGGTGTCGTGTCCTTCTCGCCGAAACCACAGGTTGGAAACCTCACACCAACGAAAGGTTTGAACCCTGTCGCGCATCTTCCGAACAGGTTTCCCGCCAAGCGTTTGAAGCAGCGGATGAGCGAATCGGTGATAGCGTATGCAAAATGAGCGAGAAGCAAGCCTATGGATGCCTCGGCGAAGGGCTTGCCAGCCTCTGGCTGATCGCGTGAGACGTGCCAGCGGTGTTTCTGGTGCGGCTTCAGGCCGCGATGGACCGCCCAATCCTCGTTCAGACACAAGCCGATTCTGATGCAGGAATCCCAAAACGACATAACAGTATTCACGGCGGGATGCGTAACGTACGTTGAAGCTGACAAGGGAGCTTTGGTAGCTCGCTACGCTCGCATTTTGTTGGATTCCCTTGCAGCTTAACTTGGGCGTTGAGGCTGTAGAATAACTCTCCTTTGGCCAGCCTCGGGTCGTTCCCGCGCGGTTTTAGAACAGACGCCACCGCGTAGCGACGAGAGCGTGTGTTGAACGCGTTTAACCGCGTTGCGGGACCATCAGCGCCGGGTGTTGGGGTCCGGCATCGCCCTATCATGCCGCATAGCCGTGGTGCGCGAGCTTTTCGATGTTCTGAACGAGGCAGAACAGCTTCCACTGCCCGTCGACCTTCGCCCGTCCGCGCAACGTGAAGCGATCGAGCCCCTTGTTGTAGCAGACGTTCGCAAACACCGGCTCGACCACCGCAAAGCGGCGTGCATACCGCGCGCGCTCAGCGGGTTCATCGATGCGCTGTTGCATTTGCGCCGTGTGGGTCGCTGAACGTGCCGCAGTCGTACCGGTAAAGAACGCCACCTGCCGGACTTTCGTTTTTTCCGGCGTCCGCAAGCACTGCGCGCGCAAGGGACACGGCCCACAGTCGCGCTGCGCGCCCTGGAACCGATCCGCGATGTACCCCTTCGTGACGAGCTGTTTCCCCTTACGGTAGAGCGACTTGCCCGCGGGGCACACGCAGGTCCGCGCGACCGCATCAAAGTGAAAGTCCCTCGGCTGAAACACGCCGGTGGGGTCGGTGGGCGTCTTGTTGTGGAGCGGGTCGGGCTTCGCGCGATGCTGGTCCTGGGTCGCGAAGCGGTCATCGCGGGTCCGCATCTGGCCGTCGGCGATGAGCGCTTTCACCTGCCGCGCCGCCAGTGCCTCGAGATTGGCTTCACTATGGTAGCCGGCGTCTGCGGTAATCAGGGTCTCCGCATGGCGGAGTGGCGCCAACGCGTCTACCACGGGCACGAGACACTCTTGCTCCGATCCCGTGCCATGCGCTTGCGCTTCCACGATGATCTGCGCCTTCGCATCGACGGCGGCCACCCCCGTGTAGCCTTGGATGACGCCCTTGCCGGTCGCCATCTTCGCACTCTCGTTATCGGTGCGATTGCTCTTGCGAATCCCACCGGTTTTGCCGGGTCCGCGCCGATCCGTCGGATGCGCCGTGAGCCAGTCGCGAATCTGCGCGGCATCACGCGCCAAGACAGCGAGACGCGCCTGCTCCTTGACCAGCAGGTCGGCTTCGATCGGTTCGCTGTCCGCCGCGCGATGCCGCGCGACCATCGTCGCCGCCGCGGCTTCGAGCTTCGTGGCCTGCGCTGCGAGCTCCGCGCGCGTCCCACTCCGATGCTTCGACGCATTGCTCGGCAGCTTCACCCCGTCGATCGCGAACATCGTCCGGCCGATCAGGCCCTGCCGATCGCACACGGCGAGCACGGCCGCGAACACCGTCGCAATGGGCTCACCGAGCGTACTGATGAAGTGCGCGAGGGTGGTGAAGTGCGGCGCGCGATCCCCACAGAGGGCGATGAACGTGACGTGCTCCGCACAGGCGCGCGCGATGGCGCGACTACTGACGATGCCGTGCGCGTAGGCGCAGAGCACGACCTGAAGGAGCATCCGCGGCGGATAGGCCGTCGCCCCCGTCCGATCATTCTGAAAGCGGGCATCGAAGGCCGAGAGATCGAGCTCGTGCTCGAGCAGGTGATGCACGGCGTGCTCGAAGGAGCCGGGCAGCAATTGCTTCGCCAAGTCAACGGCGAGGAAGCGTGGGTTCGTATCGATGTGCTTGTAGCGCGCCATCTCACACACTCCCGGCTCGTCGTGATTGCTGAAGGCCGGCCCACATTACAAGATTCACCCGAGTTTTTCTACAGCCTCGTTAGCTGGACCATCCAGTCCTTGACCGTCACCTTGGACACCCATTTCTTGTTTCCGCCGTCCGATTCTCCACAACAAAAAGCGATCGCTTACGTTGCGACGCGTAGCCACGGTGATCCCCTTGATCCGACACTACGGGTAACGGTCAACTTTCATCCGGCCAGATTCCACCGCGGCGTCCCGCTACTTCGTTGCCTCGCGGACGATGGGGAGTACCGCTCGCAGTTCGAGACGGGCACGGGCAACGGAGGCCTCTCGGCCTACCCGGGGGGAGAGCGCTGGCACTGGGAGACTCGGCTATTCGGTGGCGCCTATGACACCACCTCCACCAATGAGCGCCCGAAGGTCGGCGCGCTGAATTACCGTCGCCGCGCGACCGGAGCGTCCCCGCGCTTCGGTTCCGCCCACCTGCGGCTGCGGGCGGAAATCGCGCCGCGCTGCACATTTTGCTATCCCGATGCCAGCTTCGACCCATCTGCGTTCGGTACTGCGTCTCGAATGAGTCTCATCGACCTCGCCGCAACGGATCAGCGGGACAGCCTCGACGACTACATCGAAGCGCACGTTCATGGCCCCCTTCGCCTTGCTACCGACGTGGAGGCGCTCGTCCTCGACCCATGCTTCCGCGACACCGATGTCGAGGCGCTCGCGCTCCAACTCCCTTGTTCTCTCGAATGGCACCCGGGCTTTCGCCTCCATGTCGACGAGATGACACTGTATCCGAGCTATCGTGGTCCGGAGTACGTGGCGCTGGGGCGGTCGTTGGCGGTCGATGGATGGCTAACGCCAGCAATCCTTGAAATGGCGGTGCGCACGGAACGTCATCACCCGCAAGACCTCAAGAAGGTCTGGCACTATCTGGCCCGATTCGGTGATCGCTCTTCAGGCTAATTTCAAGCCGCGGCCAGCTAACGAACGCTGCTGCAGTCGGGCGCTGCTGATGTAGCGGCGGCTGCGCCGCCGCGATTGATTTGACGCGCCCGCAGCAGAGCTATGGCGTTAAGTGACACCTGCACTGAATGGTGAACTCTGGATGCGTCCCCACAAGGCTCGCCGTTCGGTCGCTGTCATGCTTTCGCTCGCGACTGCCTTGGTCGCATGTCGCGAGGCGCCGCCGCAAAGGCAAACGCCGCCTCCCGAGCGCAACAGCTTCACGCGTGCCGAGTCACTCTACTATCTCGATCCGAAGGAAGGGTGCGACTTCCTCAAGGAACGCGTCAATCTCGATCCCGTTGCTCTCGTACAAGAATATGCCCGACGAGACAACGAAGGACGATTTCTGCAGACTGATACTTGGCTCGACACCGCATACGCGTGTCCCGGCCATCTCCCAGGCCCGGACGTGTTCCATGTAGTGCGTGACACTCGGATAATGAGTTCCCGAGTAACGGACACCACCGCGTGGGTTCTCGTCGCATCGAACGTGCTTGGCGAGATGGGCCAGGACAGTAGTGGGTTCGTGTTTCTGGAACAACCACACTTCAGCGTCGATACCTTTGTGGTAGACAACACGCCTTACGGATGGCGCATCAGAACGCCGCAACTTCCCGAGATGGTTTTGGCCTCGTGGGTACTCGCAAATCCCGAACGTATGCGGCTGCGTCAGCTGAATCGCGATTCGTTGGTGCGGGCACTTTCGAGGCGTGTCCCATAACGTGCGTTACTGCAGTCAAGGCGGCTATTGATGGAACGCGCTCCGCGCGGTCTCTTATTCATCGCCTTGCAGCAGAACGTGGGCGACGACCAACTGTCCTGATGAGCGTGCCAATCCTTGCCTTACTCACGTTAGTCGCCCTGTCCGCATGCAGGTCAGGCAACGAGCGCGCGCAACGAACTGCCCTGCTCCTGCAATCCACAGATCGTATAGCGATCTACGATGCGGGTGTTCAGGCGTATCGAGCGAGGAGTTCTCCGAAGCACGGCAGCTGTGGCGTCGCGCCGCAGATCTTGGAGATCACAGCGCCGCATCCAACATTGGTTTCCTGCTCTACTACGGATACGGTGGGCCTGCCGACTCGGCGGGGGCGAGGGCCTACTGGACGCGCGCCGTCGCTCAAGGCGACGCAGAAGCGCATCGCCACATCGCCGATGCCATCCTTGATGGCGATGCGTATCTGGGTACCGACGCGGAAGCCTACGGCCATGCGTTGGCCGCGAGTCACTTGGCGCGATTGCCGGGCGAACTGGAGGGTCGAGGCGTAGCCGCCGACGCCAATCGGCTCGTCCGGAAGCTCCAATCGCGCCTTTCCCGAACGGAGCAGGCGCGCGGCGATAGTCTTTCGCGCAATTGGATCGCACTTGGGCGCGTTAAATGACGCCCGACAAGTGCCCGCGATCAAACTGAGCATGGCCAAATTTCCGCTCCAAGACCAACCACTCGTTCTGCCATCGGGGCGCATCGTTCGTATCTACAATCTCTTGTTCCTGACGCAGGAAAACGATCCCTCATCCGTTCTCCGCATCGAGCCGAATTTCCGAATTCAATTCGGGACCGCCACCCTCGTCGATCAGACGGCAGAGCGCTTGGCGGAAGCCGAGGAGGTCATCGCGTACTTTCTTGGTGGGGCCTCCGCAGAACACACTGCAGAACACACTATGGTCGGTTATGCCGAAATCTGTGGCACGTCTGCCCAAAGCGAGAGACAAGACCCTCCGGAGGCTAGCTTCAAGTTCGTTCGGGATGACCACGGTATATGGCAGCTTGTCGCCGAGAATCGCGTCCATGATCCGTCGCCTAACTAGGCTGCTCCAAACAATTGTGACACGTCTGCCACTCCAGACCGTCATTAGCATCGCGATGTTGGCCTCGACAAGCTGCGCGAAGCACGCGGCATCGACGCCTGGGCAATCGATCCCGGACTTTCATGTCCTCGATTCTGTGGTTGCTGGCTCGGGCGAGCGCGTGTGGCCGGCGCCAGAGCGGCCCGTTCTTGGCCCGACCGTCATTGCCTTCTACGCACTCACCAGACAGCAAGTCGAGCGCGGAGGAGACGGCACAGCAGCCTTTGCCGACTTCGGGCAGACTGTGAGGGACATTGCGCAAACCTTCGACTCGGCGGGAGTGCGTCTGTACGTTCAGTATTCCGACACGATCAAGTATCGGGGGGATGGAGGGGCGCATGCTTGGAATCCGCCATCAGACAGCGCTCGCGTCGGATACCTGTTTCTCGCACCCCGCCGACCCTCCGGCGCTCGGTACGGCGTGATGTCAAAGGCGGCTCTCTGGGCGCAAGTGAAGGACTGGATTAGATGAATAGACCGGCTAGAGCGAGAACGCGCAAAGATCCAACGGCGACGTTAGCGGCCGTTTCGCAGCATCTTTCGCGACTCTCCTTCGGACAGGCCCACCGCGGTCACGTCCTCAGTCGTCTCGAGCAACGCTCGGTCGTGCGCCCTTCTGGCCAACGCCAACGAACCAGCAGCCGAGCCTGCGGCAGCAAGGGCAAAGGCGGGCCCGACTACCAGCAGATACCATATGAACCCGGCGTCTCCTGTGAGGGAAACGGCCGAGACAAATGCCGTGGCGAGCAGGAACCCTCCGGCCGCCCCCCATGCCGCAAAGCGTCGAAGGGACATCTCATCAAATCGGCGACGGCCCTCAACAAGACTCAGTACCCC
>Ga0193752_1002814_pt1 | contig 12580 bp, 11 predicted proteins | sample H1c1metaG_FD_144924 | JGI IMG/M metagenome (GOLD analysis project Ga0193752, IMG submission 144924) | Soil microbial communities from a riparian zone of the East river system, Colorado, United States - H1c1 | ecosystem: Environmental > Terrestrial > Soil > Riparian zone | place: USA: East River... | reverse complement strand
CACCGCGTAAAGGAAGCCGGTGAAATGAGCCAACGGATCATCGCCGCCTATACAGTCCTAACTCGATGAACTTTATTGAATGAGACATTCTTACCGGTTTGCGGAAATACGCCATATTCAGATTAAATAACCACAAAATTAAATTGTATGATACTGTATGTATTAATCAAAATAGAAGTGACGCCATCGGGTGAAAATATGAGCCCCGAAGAAATAATGGAAGATGTAAACAACAACTGCATGTATGATCTGCCCGGCACGGATAATGTGACAATTTCCAATACGGAGCTAAGGGATATCTATACCACTATGCCTTGCTGAAGTCACAAAACAATAAAACGGTTGCCGCTATAATTAACCCATGGTGAACACTCTCCAGGTCTAAAATCCTTCCCGGTATCAAGCCGCACTCATCAATAAAGTAAGCCTGGCCACATTCCGCGGTGGCCATCGGCCACTTTCTTTTGCAAACGCCACAAAAGAAAGTGGACAAAGAAAAGGCTGTATGCCAGATGGTAACCTGCGGTTGATTTTATTTGATATATAAGTATTGCATCAATTATTACACAAAGTTCGGCCTTTGCCCGGAATGCCAAGGGAACTACGCCATAAACACAACACCTGCGCTCAATGCCTTCATTTATTGCGTTCCTCCCTGGTCTTATCCGGCAGCAGGCCGGGAATGCTTTCATAATTCATTCAATCACATAAAAAATTAAGATTATGAAAAGCACAAACAATGTTTTAGCATGGACTCACGTAACAGAAGTGGAACTGGTCTATAAATCTAAAATCAAACCTTCGGAGCGGCCAGCAGTACAATGTCCAAGAGAAATTTATGAACTGCTGTTACCGCTGTGGAATCACGATGTAATAGAATTACGCGAAGAGTTTAAAGTTTTATTACTAAACAGCGGAAACAAAGTGCTTGGTATTTACCCGGCATCTGTAGGAGGACTATCAGCAACGCTTGCGGATACCAGTTAATATTAGCCGCTGCATTGAAGGCTGGTGCCTGCCAAATCGTTTTAACACATAACCATCCATCCGGGAACCTTACTCCAAGCAAAGCCGACCTGGTATTAACTGCCAAGGTAAAAATGGCAGCGCAATTCATGGATATAAAAGTTATCGATCACATTATCCTCGGTACGGAAGGATATTTATCATTTGCAAAGGAAGGGTTGCTGTAAAGCAACCTTTTTTGTTGCTGGGTAGTGAATATGGTTTAATTGACACCTGTCAAGTTTTTTACCTAGTATGAATTGCTTGGCTGACAAAAAAAATAAGATATAAAATGCTTACAACTGAACAACAAAAGATATATTAAAGAGTGACAGACATTGGCGAAGCTGTGACCAACTTCTATGCTGATGCTATGAGAACGATTGATCCGGAATTTGTAACCCTTAAAGCCAATCTATCGGTCAAACAAGGTGAATAGACAGCGTCTTGCAATTTCAGCCAATCGTTTTACTTCCATACCATAACAGTACATTCTGTGGGGGTAACGCCGTTCGCCGTAATCTGGATTTCTGTATTATAAATCGCATCAGAAGATTTGGCTAGAAAAATCGTTCCATTATTATTTGCCCATAAAGATAAATTTCGACGAAGATTATCTCCTATACCTGAAGAGGCAGTTACTACCGTTTTTCCATAAACACTGTCGAGAATTTGTGTAATCTGATTGTCGTCGTCAGTAACATATAGCGTCATTGATATGATGACGTTATTGGTATCCACAGCAACGAAAATATCATTTACAGGTATATTTTGAGAAAGAACAAATTCTTCGGCTTTGTCCAGATAGTAAAATTTATAAGGCTGGTAATCAAAGGAAATTTTTACTTTTACAGGGTATGTTTCGGCAGGTTTTAGTTTTGATTCATGGATTACAAAGTTTCCCAGCTCAAATAAATTAATCCCGGCTTGTGTAAACGCAACCGTCTGCTTTTGGCATACTATTATAATTTATAGCCAGGAAAATAACTATTAAATAAACTTTCTTCATTCTTTTTGTTTTTTACCAGCATCCAAAAAAACCGTCATACACTGCAGCCTTGGAACAACAACTATATTAAAACCTGGGATTAGCGTACATTTCCCTCCAAAGGTAGCATTTGCAAATTCAATTGTTCTCTAAAGTACAAGCGCATACCGGCGATGTTTAATCCCGCAAGTTCATTGAGATGATATAAATTCATTACTGCACGTTCAGCATTGTTAACACTCCTTTGTACCAAATACTAATTTGTTTTCAACCTTGTATCCATAATTAGATTTTTTGTCAGCAGTAGACTCTTGAATTAATTTGATTAAATTATGATCTGCTTTGAGATTATAGATTTCTTTTACCTGTTTCATATCTTGGATTAAAGGTTTTCAAAGTTTCCTCCTGCGGTACTATAGTTCTAATTTCCAGTTTATTACTTCATCCTTTTCTGAGCAGATTTCAATAGAAGTCTTTCCTCCATCATCATAATAGAGAATATATTTTACGCTCTTATTCACCCTAAAGCTCTTTAAATCATTAGATGAATCTATCATATCGGAACCGATCCTCTTTATTTCAGCTAGTTCCTCCAAGCAAATTGATTTTGACAAATTTGACAAATCCAAATATTGGGACCACCCGCTAACAGTTAGAATATTTTCATTTTCTATTCCTAAGCGTAAATCCCCGATTTTAAAAGATTGGCCATCATTCAAAAATTTCAATGTCGTTTTTATTCTGTTTTCCATATCTACTTAGCGACAGTTTCCATCAAGTCTTATTGTATAACTCAGGATGTTTATTTTTCCAATATTGTTCAAATTCAGCAATCCTTAATTCATAATCTTCAATTTTGAAAAAATCATATAGTAAAAGGTAATTATCATAAATTACAGATGATACGAAATCTAACTGTTTTCCATAACATTCTTCAATATCCTTTTCATTGGTAAAATATTCTGATTTTGGCACTTTGGAATCTCCCCGTTTCAAATAAGCCAACAAATTAAAAAGGTTAATCTCAAAATCTGTCTTGTCTATCCTATAAAGCGATACATAAAACTCCCGGAAGTACTTTTCAATTGTAATTACAAATTTATCGGAACTGTACTCAATCATATAAGATTGACCTTCATTGAGCTCCTTTTTTATGTTAAAGCCATAGGTTTCTATAAGAGGTTTAAAAAACTCATAAATATACTTTGTAAAACTTTGTTCCATATCAGGTCGTATTCGATTAATTTTGAGAAATCATCAATGGTATCGACTGGATTTTACCGCAGACGACAATATGTTTTCGTTTAATATTTGTATTGGAAAAGTTTATAAAAAATAAGATGAGAGCCACAAGAATATAAACCCAAATGAAATAAAGTATAAAGTTTTCATAACAAATTGGATTTGCAATATTTTAGTTTATCTCAACCGCCCTATATCATTCGTAAAACCAGAGATTATCTTTGGTGATTGATTACCATGGATATAAATAAATTGTATTGTAAATGTATAAACCTAGGAGGGAGAGAATTAAAATTATGATTTTAAACACTTTGTTTGGCTTACGAATAAAGAAGCTTCCTATCAAAGTGAGAAAGAAGAAAAGTATTGCATATCCAATATTGTCCGCAACTTGTACTGCAAATGAAACCCACTTACCGATTCTTACATTATGGCTTGCATATAAAACGAAAACAATTAAACAAATCTGGATTATTATTATTATTGAAAAGTATATCTTTTTCATAGTTTAAAAATATCTATCGCTTATTAAATGATAAAAAATTCCATTGAAAAAATCTTGTTTCTTTGTTATTCAGTAAACCTTCTCTAACTCTATCTAGTGTGACATTAACAAAATTACCGGTATTTAAAGAATAATAACCTTGTTGAATATCTGTTCCTCTATAAAAGGGATCGCGTGGATTATTCGACAAATTAATCATACGCTGATACCATGTATCTTTAAAATTACCTTGTATAATATATAATGCACTGCTTGTAATATTCGTAATTACTTGAACATGATGAGCATTCCCTTTATCATTTATCTGCAAAATGAGATCCCCTCTTTCTGGAGTTTTAGTTTCTATTGCATTTTGTTTCAAATGTAGGTCTCTGGCCGCTGTTGTAGACGCTGCCGCAACATAAAATTCATCTACACTATCGAAATTTTCTGGCTTTACTCCATTTGGATAAGTGTTATTCTTAATTGTTAAAGGTAAACTATTAGACGCAGCAAACCACGTTAGGATATTCAATGATAAATCTTCGCACGTGTAATTTCCACCTGCATATTTATAATATGCATTGTATACCGTACTAACATACTCTCGATATTTTCCAATAGTCTTTGCATTCCAGGTATTACTGACCTGCCAAGCACCGCGTTGATCAATATTTTCCGCTGCGCCAAAATCATATGTTGATCCTACCGCCGTTAAGCTTCCAAATAGTATCGATGTTTGGTCATCCCCATAAAGATATAAGGTATTCACATCACTACTTGACCATTGACCGCCATGTGGAGAATCCCACAAACCTTTTAAGATTTCAAATAAATCGGCAAGCGCTCCACTTGGATCGTTCAATAGTGCTGGATTATTGTTTCCAAACTGAAACGGCGTCATTCCGAAATTTTGTTCACTTAAAATATCAACTCCTGTAAACCTACCTATCTGCGCATCATACTTTCTGAAAAATGTATTATAATATCCGATCCCATCTTCTTCTTCCAGTTCACTGCCGGCATTATACTTATAAGAAACGGCGGTCTTCATCATTGCTTTATCGCTCAAGCCCTGCATCTCCAGGCCATAAGGATAATAACTCTGTTCCTGCATCAACGGCCCTGTTGTATGCGTGATCGTGAGGTCATCAAAATATACATCCTGAGGACTCTCATTGCTTACATACACAAACAGATATCCATTCTTGGCGATTGTTTGCAGCGGTGCCACCAGGGCCTGTTTGCTTGCTCCCGGTTCAACCTGCACCACACCCGAATTGCCAGCTATAAAATTGAACTGGTTGTCAAATAATACCCAGTTCAGGAAAGCCTTTGGTTTAAGAGGATCATAATCCGGCGTGCGGCCATCCAGGAAATCTGTGACTGCCGGACTGATAACTGTGCTCACCGCGGGTGCATTTCCCGGATTAAGTTTGCCGGCACTGTTGCCTACTACCCCGGTAGGAAGAATCGCTAAGATATTCGATAAGAGATCCGTTCCAGGTATTGGTGTCTGTGTAGGTGTGTTGTAGAAAGCCCAGGTATTTACCTGCACTTTGTCTCCGGCCATCACTTTCAGCACGAGCGCAGGCCCCATTTTTTTATTAATAATAGCCGAACCGTTTAGCCTGGCTACATTGTGGTTAGCGGTATCGCTATCAAATGCAACGGGTTTTGTCAATATGGTATTTACTGGAGTATATTCATTGGCAAACAGTTCAGTTTCCATTGCTGCCATAGCCGGCTCCATAGTAGCGATATAACTGGTAGTATCTCGTCCTTCGGTAACTACGCTCCGAACATTACCCATGTGATCACTGATAAAATAGTCGTACTCGTAGGCAAAATAGCTTATGTCGCTCGAACTGTTTTTCTTTTTGGCATACCTTATCCTGCCACCTTCTATTACCGTATACTGGAGGGTATCGTTCAGGTATACAAAGCCACCGAGGTAATGATAATTTTTCACCGTCAGCCCGGAAGCCGTATACGTATTTACCTTCTTGGCCAGCATAGCGCCGGATATATCGTAATAATAATAGGTAGTGGCCTTACCTGCTATTACGATAGAATCTGCTTTGTCCAGCATATTGAATACCGCACCGGCTCCGTTGGCCGTGGTATGCATGTGCCGGTTATTATCTCGGTTGATATTGCCATTGGCATCGTAGGTATAATCGTCACCCGTTGAACTACTGTCTTTAAAATCACCCAGTTCACCTCCGGCGGTGGCATGATCCGCTACTTTTTGCAGCTTGTTGGTATTGGCAAAATACTGATAGGATAAACTGTCGATCAGAGAAGAACTACCCACCTGCAAGCCGCGCTGGCTCATGGTCAAAATATTGCCGTTCGCATCAAAGCTCAGGTTGTTGACCGAAAAATCCACCTTATCCCTGGTCCAGGAACTGCTGCCATTGTTCTGCTGGGTAAAGTCCGCATTCACCAGCCGGTTTGCATTATCATACCCATATCCATATGCGCGCACATTACTGTCGCCCGCCATGCGCCATTTAATGCCCGCCTTGTTGCCGTTCAATTGCGTGCCGATGAACCCGTAATCGTAAGCGATGGTTTCCCCGAAAAAATTTGTGGGGGTACTGTTGTTCACATGATCCTTATTAATGCCCAGCAACCACCCGCGGATGTTATAAGAGAAATTTTGTGTTTCAATGCCATTGCCGATCGTTTTTTTATTTAGCTGCCCGAGTTCATTGTATGTGTGGGCTGCAATTGTTTTATCGCCCAGCCCGTCAAAATTCTTTATAAGTGTTTCTAACCTGCCCACATGATCGTAGCTGTATTTTGTAAGCACGCTGTGGGTTTGCGCGTTGGTGCCTCTTTTTTTATGTTTTAGATAAGTCCGTAGCACTTTACCGGAATAATTGTACTGAAACGTAGTTTCGTCTATACCATTTGTATAATTGTTCTGCCGGGTTTGGATAACCCGGCCCTTATCATCATACACATTCACCACATACAGGTAGTCGGATGTATTGAGTATTAATTTTTTTATTCCTGTCACAGCGCCGCGAATACGCGGGCTGAGCGTGATTGGCTGTGCATATATGGGAGAAGTATTATAGCTGGTATAAAAATTTGTTCCGTTGATATCGGTAGTGGTCAGTCCTTCAGCGGGAGTAACCGCAGGATCGCCAAAACCAAAGCTGTAGGTCCAGCCGTAATCATCATAATAAGTTTCCATTGTAAGGGTATAGGTACCGCTGAGCGTTGGATAAGCAAGGCTTCGAGAGGCCTGCGCGATCACGGTATCTTTATTCGATGCAAGTGTTATGAAACCCGCCTGGCTGGCGCGACTTTGGGCATCATATAATAGAAAAGCCCACTGGCTGGTTGCCCTTAAATTGGAATCCTGCGTTAATACTACTCTGTCATAGAGATCGTAGGCAATGTAGAATTTTCCTTTACCGGGAATACGTTTCATAACGGCCCGGCCGCGACTGTCATAAAAATAGGCGAAACAAAGATCCGTATTAATAGCAGGAGTGGTGGCCAGGTTCCAGTTGTTTACGGAACTGTTGAGTGCTTCAACGGTCCTAGGTGGCAGTACATATCTCAGCATTCCGGCTTCATCATACACATAATAAGTGCATAACCAGCCGATGTGGGCAGTTCCAGGTATTGACGCAAGTTGTTTTTTTGTTAGCAGAGTTTGGCCTGATGCGTTCGTATACTGTACTGTTTTAATGCCGTGTTCATCCGTTATTTCTTGCACTGTAAGTGTGCCCGGGACATAAAAAGCTGACTTTACCGGAATTTCATCTTCCGAATTAAGCCCGATCGTCCAAAGTACCACACTGTCAGCAATTGCATTGGCCCGATGCCCGTATGTGATCCCTACATCCGCACCTCCCCAGCTATTACCTGGGGACAATGTTTTTACCTGAATATTTAAAGGAGATGCATCATACAGTGTATTACTGTAATTGATGGCCTCGTTCGGGAAATTGGTTTTATAAAAAGTGGAATCCTTTGTAAAGGCGTTTAGCTTTAATTTTCCGTCATCTGTATTATCAACATAAGGCAGATAAGTTACAGCCTGGCGGTTGAATTCGTCATACAACAGCGGCGTAACATTGTCTTTCTTTAACGGCGATCCCTGTTTAACGATCTGCTGTACCGGCCTCCCGAAAGCATCGAAATAAGTAACACTGGTAAGCACATCCTCCACTACCGAGCTCATATTAATGAGCGAGCTGTCCTGTATAGGCTTCACCGGTATATAAGTACGAACGTATGCCTTTGCCGTATCTCCATCGAATAAATAATCCGGCACCTGCCGTGCCGTAGCGGATGCAGGCGAGGTAATGCTGTTCGGGATATTCTGGGCCCGGGCGCTGCCGCAAAAAAACAAAAGCCCGATGAGTAAACGGTTGAAGAATGTAGACATAATGAACCGGTTTATAAGTTAGTTTAGTTGGTAATGGCATTCTGCAGCACGCTGTCCAAAGGATTCACCTGGTTGGTGAATATTCCAATAAGCTTTCCCTCGCTGTTGACCAGGAATTTATAAAAGTCCTTGTTGACCCTGCTATCCGTCATGCCATTTATGGTACTGTCGGAAAGCCAGTTATATAAATATGATTTATTGCTACCCGATACGACGGTTTTTTCTGCCAGCAGGTAATGAATATCATAGTTGTTATGCACAAAACTGTCGATGCCGGCATTTGTGCGTGGCTCGTTACCAAAATCATTGGCAGGAAAAGCAATGATCACCAGGCTGTCCCTGTGCAGCTGGTATAACGCTTCCAGTTGTGCATATTGATCCACATCGGCGCTGTTCGTGGCAGTATTCACGAGTAATATTTTTTTACCCTGGAAAGATGAAAAGTTGATGGCATTGCCATCGATATCATTGACCGAAATAGTATAGACCGATACTACCTGGGCTACAAGGAATATGAAAAAGGATATGATATATTGCATATGGATGAATTGAGATGATAATTAAGGATCTATTATATCGAAACATTGGCTGGTACTATACTCTATATAATCTATGCTTTCGGAGAGATCGCTCCAGTAATAGTGATAAGTACATACCCATTTAAACGCGCAATTAAATTCGGTATCGCATACTTTCTGGTATACACTTGAAGTATAGGTTTTAGTACCTATCTCGCAAATGCCGTCTACCAGCTTCCGGTCAGGGTCGGTACAGACGGGCTGGCAACTGACGCTGTTGCCATGATCATATACCCAGCGCTTGTTATTGTAGGTCTGGCTGTAAATATTGTTATCGACCTCGGCGCGTTCCACATCACCATTCAGAGGATCATGACATCTTTCTTCGTCATTAGCTACCCAGTTCGTATCCGTACTGATAAAAACAGTATTGGAGAATTCATTTTTCTTTATAATATTCTTATCCTTGTCGCGCACGATGACCAACCTGTTCAATGCATCGTATTCATTGTACATGATGGTATTATTGGCATCGCATACGCTTGTCGGGCCTACAAAAGGCTCATAGGTAGTCGTTATCATATTCGCATCTTTTGGATGCAGTCTCAGTTCATCGATCAGGCCGCTGCCGCTGATCGTTACAGAAGTAACTCCTGTTACCAGGTAGCTGTATAAATTCCACCCGTTTTGCGTTGCCAGCAATAAGGAAGTACCGGACCCGCTGATCGTTACCGGCGACCCGTTCATGGTCCAGTAAGTGATCCAATAACTCGTACCGGATGTCAGGCCCGTTTTTGAAATAGAACCGCTTGTAAGATTATAGCAAAATTTGCCGGTAACCGCGTCGGTACTGTTCTTTACATAATTGGCGATGGTCCAGTTTCCTTTCGAATCCGATTCAAAGCTTGTATAAGCTACGTCTGCCAGTTTCGCATTGGAGACCTTTGCAACAGGGAACTGGTTAAAATAATCCATTAAAACCGTGTTGCTTTGCCCTGTGATCGGATTCTTTATTTCCAAAACGTTGCCGGCGGTATCATAGGCCGCCATTTTTTGTTGAGGTATTAAGTATGTACTGTTCCGTACCAGCTGTGCAGGATCAAACACACCAATTGTTGCCTGTACGACCGGCCCCCTTGATTGTAATGAATACGTATTCAGCGGCACGATATACCCGTCAGCCAGTTCCTGGAAGTCGGTGATCTGGGCACTGATCATCCGCGGATTGCCATCACCCGTGATCCATTGTTCGGATGATACCGGGGCAAATATCCTGTTCGTCCTTAACTTACCGATCGCACCGGAGAGAGTATAAGAATAGCAGTAATACATTCTCTTTTCAAGGAACAATCCACGCGTTTTATCATAGCTGCTGGTTGCTTTTATAACATTGTAATTCGTATCATACTCCATATTATTCCCTGTTACCTGTATGGAGTTATCGGGATGATAAAAAGTATCAATCGTTGCTACAAGGTTTGCACGGCCGCTCACGGGATAATATAATTCACCGGAAAAGAACTTTGTTGTAGGGCTTAATACGGAAGTACCTGTATTATAATTACTATTGTATACCGTCATGCCTAATTTCAGGGATTGAAAATCTGTACTCTCGTAAGTGCTATCAATAAAAGCATAGGTATTCGTGGTACTTTTTATCAGCGTGTTTGTACTGTCATATACCAGGGTTCTTTTGGGCAATCCTAATTTCCATTCTTTTTTATCTGTCGGGGCATAAGGAAAATGTGGAACCGAAATATTGGCGCCTGCATCCTTAAGATTTGTAAACTCATACACCGTCTTGCCATTTTTACCGGTGGACATAAAAGTTTCCTGTACCACTTCCACCCGGCTATAACCCACCATGTTGCCCTGCGTATAATTTAAATTACTCACAGGTTCGCTGGAAATAGCGGTCTCATTAGTAGTAACCGGGCTGCCCCCATTGGTTGTCTGCACCTTGGTAATAGGATAATGATAAACAGGCGGTAATCCTAAGAAGCCGGAGCTTTTGCCATCTGTTGTTAGATATTTATAGCGAATATTGTTAACGGGCATTCCATCCATGCCCGGCTTATAAGTGGTGATGGTAGCGATCCTTGCGCCTCCCACCGTATTGCCGGTTCCGCCTGCAGTTGTTTCATTGTCCCATGTAACCACGATCGCCAGTCCGGATGGCGCAGTAGTACCTACGGAGATACTGGTTTTGAATAAATAAGCACCATCGGGAATACTCACCTTAAAAGACAATACACCTGTATAAAAAACCTGGAAAAGGCTGAGCGTTTTTGTAGCATAAGTAGTAAGCCCGTCCGTACTGGTAATACTGCAGGTAAGATTGGCCGTGCCGGAAAAGGTAGGACTAACCTGCCTTGAAACCCCGCTGCCGAATGCTACCCTGAATTCATATTGATTGCTTACCACCTGGCTTAAGCTGATACTCGTTTGTGTTGCGGAAGCGGCATTCACCGATATACTTTGCGGACTTATTGTAAATGGATAAATAGTATTTGGTTCAAATCCATACACGGTCTGGCCGCCATTGGGTTCGACGATGCCGCTTAACGAACTGGCCAGCACATCCGATATCGAGGCAGCCGATCTGTCCAGGCCGGTATAGATACCCGTCACCGTTGGTATGGCCCGAGCCGCATTATTGATACTGCTTTTATAAAATCCCCAATGGTCTCTTTTATTGGCCGTAGTATCACCCGCTGAAGCAACTTTTTGAAAGAAGGTCGGATGATAGGTAAAAGTGTAACCCGGCATCGTAGCTGTTTTGGTATAATATTTTATGCCGCTTAAAAAGGCGCGTTTATCGGTGCCAGATGTTTGAAAGACCTTGCCGTGCCCCGTAGTAGAATCATAATAAATACCGTAGCGGTCGAATATAAACCCATATCGAAAAATAGTATCGCTGAACTGTATCTTATTCAGCACAGAATCGTTTTCGTCGAATTGTATAGAAGGGTCATAAATGAAATCGATATTTTTCTTATCAGGAAAAACTATGCGGGATATTTTGCGCTGTCCTGTTACAGAGCGTGTACCGGTTGCATTGAATTCATCCGTAATGGTTCCGATGCTGTTCACATGAATGGTTTCGGGATACTTAAGCCCGGCGGTTACACCGGATAGACTCGTATAAAAAAACTGGATGGAATCCGTAGCAAAAGGCGCCACCTCCTTGGTCAGGTACCAGGCCTGCGTATAGGTATAATCCTGGTAGCCAAAAGTAAAGACGCTTCCAAGTACATTGGAGGATGCTTTCTCAGTCTGGTTAAAAACATATTTAACACCATCTTCGGTAATGATCGTGAAAGCGTTTAATAAAGGGCTGGCCGTATAGGTGATCTGTATTTTGGAAAGCGGCACGACGACGATCTTACCATTCTTGCCGATAAAGAATTTGCCGGATCTGCCGTTAAAATTGAACTGAAAAATATCCTGCTGCGAATCAAGTGAATCATAATAATATTTATTGCCGTTCGATCTGTAATCGGCGGGCAATGCCGCAGCATTTAAATAGCCGTATGTAGGAAATTCATCCGGCATGCCCCTGACAGTCCTGGTGATGATCCCACCTACATTCAGGTTCCACCCAAGGCCCAGTGATGACGGGCTTTCGGCTACTTTTATACCGAACGAAATGGAGGGCAGCCCGGTATATAGGTTCACATCGGTCGCCATTTTTGTTGCAGCAGTAGCATTAGCACTCAACGACATAAAATTAGCTTCGTTCGTGCCGGCCTGTGCCCGTGTTTGTAGACACGACAAACTGCTGAACAATGTTATTACCAGTACTTTTAAACAACCCTTCATGTTGAAAAATTATAGATGAATGTGTATACTCTTTAAAAATCATAGCCGATACGATACAATACCGGCTGACTCTGCGGCAGGTGTGTCTTATACAACATATCGTACAG
>Ga0193752_1002812_pt1 | contig 12583 bp, 11 predicted proteins | sample H1c1metaG_FD_144924 | JGI IMG/M metagenome (GOLD analysis project Ga0193752, IMG submission 144924) | Soil microbial communities from a riparian zone of the East river system, Colorado, United States - H1c1 | ecosystem: Environmental > Terrestrial > Soil > Riparian zone | place: USA: East River... | reverse complement strand
GGAGTCGACGTAGTGCGTAACACCGACGTATTTCACCTTGCCCTGTTTCTTGAGCTCGCGCGCCACTTCGATCTGGGTTTTCCAGTCGCGCAGATTGTGCACCTGCAGTAGTTCGACCTGCTCGGTCTTGAGGCGCCGCAACGTGTTGCCGAACTGCTCGAGGCCCTCCGCGCGCCCCGACACGCCCGAAAGCTTCGTCGCGATGAAAACCTGCTTGCGGTAGCCGCCAGCCGCGAGCAGCGGCCCCAGGTTGTCTTCCGCGTTGCCATACGTAGGCGCGGTGTCGATCAACGATGCACCACCCGCGATGAAACGCTGGAGCACTTCCTTCAGCGCCTGGTACTCGGCGCCGCCTTGAGGAATCTGAAAACTGCCGGAGGTGCCCATGCCGATCGCCGGGATCATCTCGCCCGACGAGGGAATGGGCCTGCGCAGCATCCCGGCGCTGGCGGCCGCCTGCGCGAATGGTTGCATCGCCATGGAACCCAGAATCACGGTGCCCATAAACTGACGGCGGGAGGTCATGGAAACTCCTTTTGCTGTGCGTGAAGTCGGAATGACATACGACCAGCATCCGCGCCCGGGGTTCGCGCCTTACTGCGTCCGCGGTGCCTGCGCCACCCAGTGAATCAGCGCATTCATGTTCGCCAGGTATTCCGCGGTGGAGATGGACGGGGTCTTCGCCGGATCGGTGAATGGCGAGGTGTCCGTCTCATCACCGACGTGGGTGGTCGCGAAATCGCCCGGGACATTGCCTGCTTTCGCCGGCCCCCGATACGGATTGCTCGTCTGGGGCAGCGGCGCGGGCCAATATCCGCTGGCATTCAGCGCGGCCAGCGTCACGCGCACCTGTGCGTCGAGATCCTGCTTCACGGGCGGGGCGTACCGCTCCGCGAAGAAGCGCGGCAGCGCGACGATGCCGGCGCCCGCCACGAGCGGGGAGTTCCTGGTGAGCGCCGTGGCGTCCGCCTTGCGCAGCTGCTCGTACCGCGCCCGCATTCCCGCGGTGTCTATCTTCCGGGTCGTGGAGTAGTGGCCGATGCCGCGCTTCGGATCGTAGTCGGCGTAGTACTCCCCATTCGCGACGTTGGAACCGCGCCGGTGAACGTACAGCGCGCGATTGGTCTGCAACTCGATGAAGGTGGGATGCGTGCGGCCGCCGGCGTCGGGCTTGGGCAACTTCACGCGCTCGAGCCAGTCGAGGGCCTCCGGAACCCGCGCGAGATAGCGGGTGTCGCCCGTCAGTTCGTAGAACGTCAGCAGGTGATCGATGTTGCTGGCGCTGGTGTGGGTCGCCAATGCCAGCGGTTCATACGTGCGCGCAGCGGCCGGCTTGAGATCGAGTGTGTACTGCAGCGCCCAACCCGGGTTCGGCGCGCCCTGCTGCGAGACCAGGAAGAAATTCATCGCGCGCGTGATCGGATCGAGCAGCCGCTGCTCGCCGAGCACCTGGTAACACAGCAGCAGGAACGAGATGTTTTCCCAGACGACGTCGTCGTTGAACGTGAGGTACGACGTGTAATCGTCGTGGCCGTGTTTGGCGAAATCGTAACGCAATGGAAAACGCTGCGGCCAGCCGCCGATCGGATATTGGCTGTCGAGCACGAATGCGATGGCGCGATCGACCGGCGGCTTGTAGCGCGCGTCCAGCTTCTCGACATAGAGCCGCAACAGGAACATCGCCGCGTCCGTGGTGACCTGGTCGTCGAACGTCGCGTTGCCGTAGTAGTGCTGGAATTCCTCGAGACGCCAGGCATTGCGGCCGACCGTCGCATACCAGTCGCGCAAGTCGCGATCGCCGCCGAAGTCGACGACGTAGTTCCAGCCGCCGCTCGGGTGCTGGCCCCAGATCAACGCGGCGCCGACCTGCTCCGCGGCGCGGTAGTAGTACTCGTCGCCGGTCGCGTGATAGGCATCGAGGAACACGTGGCCCATGCTCGACGTGCCCGGCGGCTGCAGCCAGATCATCGTTTTGCGCGCTTCCATCTCGCCCCAGCGGCGCGACATGTCGGGGAGGTAGTTCCACAGGTAGCCGCCGCGGTAGGCGACTTTCTCGACCATGAACTGCGTGGCGCGGCGCATCGCGGATTCGACGTCGTTGCGCGCGGGCGATCCGCTGCTCTCGGCCGCGGCGAGCGTCGATACGCTGCCCAGTGTCGCGAACACGCACAGCCATGCGCGCCATTTCCGTCCAATCAAAACCTTGTTCATCGCGGACCCCCGTGTGGCGCGGCAGTATTCGCGATTCTCATTAGCGAGTAAATTGTCGCGTATGAAAAGACGAACACTGCTGCAGGCGGGCGCCGGGGTCTTGCTGGCCACCCAGGCGGAAATTTCCGGTGCGCGGTCGACGGCGTCCGATTCCGCGCGTCGCAAGGAGCTGTACGGCCTGATGGGAAAACTCCCGCCGCGCGATCGTCCGGTCGGTGCGCAGCTGGTGTCCACCGAGGACCGCGGCACGTATACGCTCGAAAAGCTCGTGCTCGATCTGAACGGCGAGGAACCGGCACCCGCGTATTTCGCGAAACCGAAGGGCGCCTCCGGAAAACTGCCGACGGTCCTCTTCAACCACTCGCACGGCGGCGGCTACCAGATCGGCAAGGCGGAGTTCATCGACGGCCGCGAATACATGGACAAGCCGCCTTACGCGGAATTCCTGACCTCGCTCGGCTACAACGCCTTGTGCTTCGACGCCTGGATCTTCGGCGAACGCGCCAAGCGCACCGAGCTCGATTTCTTCAAGGAGACGCTCTGGCACGGCCGCGTGTTGTGGGGAATGATGGTCTACGACGCCCTGAAAGCCGTCGACTATCTAGTCAGCCGCCCCGATGTCGATACGCGGAGACTGGCGACGGTCGGCATGTCGATGGGCAGCTCCACCGCGCAATGGGCGGGTGCGCTCGATCCGCGCCTCAAGGTCGTGGTCGACATCTGCTGCCTGACGGACTGGCACACGCTGGTGGAAGTCGGCGGACTGAAGGGGCACGGCATCTACTATTACGTGCCGGATCTGCTCGAACACTTCACGGCCGGACAGATGAACGCGCTGATCGCGCCGCGCGCGCACCTGGCGCTCGCCGGCAACCAGGATGCGCTCACGCCACTGGCGGGTCTCGAGAAAATAGACCGGGAGCTGAAGGACGTCTACACCTCGGCCGGGCAGCCCGGGAACTGGAAGCTGCTGCGTCACGATGGCGGCCATCTCGAAACGCCGGTGATGCGCGAGGAAATCCGCAAATGGCTGATCGCGCACGTGTAGTGCGCACGCGTCATTGCAGGGTGGGCGGGCGCACCTCGGCAACTACTCGATCCTTCAAGGTGACGCTGCCGCCGAGAAAACCCGACGAACCGATCTCCAGCGCATAGAGCAGCAACCGCGCGCCGCCCTCCTCCCGCATCGAAGAAGGCGGTCCGAGCGCGCTGATCACGTCTATCTCACTCATGCCCGGGCGCAGTCCCCGCCACTTCGCCGCGTTCACCCATGACGGCAGATCATCGGCCGGTGCGGCCGCGGAAGGCGCGTTCGATGGTGGGGACAGCCGGCTCGACACGGCGCGCAACGTCTCCACCTGGCGCGTCAACGCCTGCACCTGTCGATCAAGATTGCGCACTTGCTGTTCGAGCAGCGAAATCCGCGGATCCTCGGCGCCCAGCGCGGGCAAGGCAACGAGCGCCCACAGAACGAGAAACGTCCGGCTCATGGCAGTCTCCGCGGGAGAGGACACGAACCGATGTTAGACCCCTTTTTCTATTGCCTGGTTATCGCGACGTTGTCGAACCCGGCTTCGATGAGGCTGCCCGAACCTCCGTCGATCGCATCCACGCGGATCTGCACGGTCTGGCCGGCGTACGCACTGATGTTCACCGTGCGCGCCGTCCAGCGGCCCGCGACGTTGCTGGCGGTCGCGCCGAGCGCCGACACCGTTTGCGGCACGCCGTTGTTGCCGACGATCCGGACGCGGAAGTAGTCCTCGGCCGTCGCGTCGTTCAGATACGCGAGGTAGAACTGGAAGCGCAGCGTGAGAGTGCCGCCGGGCGGCAGCGCGATCGGCGGCGACTGGATCGAGGTCTGCCAGCCGTCGACGTCGTTCGACCCCGCGGTGGTGCCGGCGCTGAGACCCGTGATCAGGCAATTTACCGAAGGGCCCGCGCAGGCGTTCTGCTGCAACGTGATCCCATTCGAAGTCGTCGGCTGTGGATCGCCGCGCTCCCATCGACCCGAGGTCGCGGTGTTGGCTCCCGCGGTGAGCGTCCAGCCGCGCGCCGCCTCGAAGTCGTCGCTGAACACGACGGCGGGGGCCGCCGGCTGGAACAACGCGGTGTAGGTGGTGTCGCTCTGCGGCGTGGTTATCTCGTGCGACGCCGCACCGCCATCGGACCAGGACACGAAGTCGTAGGTCGAGCCGCCGGATGTCTGCGGCGTCACGACGCCCAGCGTGCGAATGATGCCTTCCACTCCGGTGAACGAGAACGGCGCGGTGACCGGCATGCCATCGAGCGTCAATTGCGCATTGGCCACGTTGCTCTCGAGGCGCACCACGGAGGTCAGCGGGCGCACGTCGACGGACGTGGTCCGGCTCAGGCCGGCCGAATCCGTGACCGTCAGATACACGCGGTAGAACACGTTCGCGGAGGTTTCACCGCGATCGGCGATCGTGAACGTGCCGCTCGTGATGCCGCTGGTCGGGGGCAGGTGCGGATGCGTGTGATCGTCATGGTGGAAATCCACGCGCCACGTGAAGGCGCTGGCCGGCAACGTGCCATCTTCGGGATCGGTGCCCGTGCCGGCGAACGTGAAAGTTTGTCCGCCGCGATACGGTGCGCCATCGGTGGGCGCGGTTATCGTCGCCGTCGGCGCGGCATTGCTGAGCACCGTCACCGTGGCTGCGTTGCTCGCGATCGATCCGGCCGCATTGGACACGACGGCACGGAAGGCCGCGCCGTTGTCGGCCGGCACGGTAGTCAATGAATACGTCGAGGCCGTCGCGCCCGAGATATTCACGCCGTTGCGCTGCCACTGGAACTGCAGCGGCGCGGTGCCGGAGGCGGTGACGCTGAAGCTGGCGGTCTGGCCCGCCGCCACGGTGACGTTCGCCGGCTGCGACGAGATGCTGGGCGCAACGTTGGCGGTGAAACGCACGCGGAACACGTCGCCGCCGCCGCGCGCGAGATAATAGAGCGAGCCGTCGGGATGAACCTGGATGTCGACCAGCGAATTGATGCCGGTCGCGAAGCCGGCCGACGTCGTGTAGTTGGGCGGGCTCAACATGCGGATGAAACCGCCGCAATAGTCGCCGAAGAAGAAACGTCCCGCGTACTCGGCGGGAAAGTTCGCGGTCACCGGACGATAAAATGCCGCGCCGGTGATGGCGCAGAAAGATCCCGCATTCTGATAGGTGTGAATCGGATAACGCACGCCCGCGACACCGCTGGGATTGTTGCCCTCGGTCTGCGGCCAGCCGTAGTTGGAACCCGCGACGCCGAGATTGACCTCTTCCCAGCTGTCCTGGCCGACGTCATTGACGTGGATGCGACCGTTGGTGCGGTCGATCGCGAAGGTGAACGGATTGCGCAGGCCGCGCGCCCAGATCGCCTGGTTGATGCCGGTGGTCTGGCTCAGGAACGGGTTGTCGGAGGGGATCGAACCATCGGCATTGATGCGCAGTAGTTTGCCCAGCGGCGTGGTGAACGACTGCGCATTGGCGCTGTTGGCGTTCTCACCCACCGAAATGTAGAGCTTGCCGTCGGTGCCGAAGTGCAGACCGCCGCCGTTGTGGTTGGTTGCCGAGCTCAAGGTTGGCAGGTTCAGCAGCTGGACTTCGCTGCCGGCTGCCACCACGTCGGGATTGCCGGCGCTCGCCGTGAAGCGGCTCAGCCGGTTGTGTACCGGGCTGGTGGACGTCGTGTAGTACACGTAGAGGAAGTTGTTGGCGGCGAAATCCGGGTCGAAGGCGACGCCGAGCAGGCCGCGCTCGCCGGAAGAGTTCACGCTCGCGGTGAGGAACGGTTGCGTGAGCAGCGCGCCGTTCTTGATCACTCGCAACGCGCCGGTCTGCTGGGAGACGAAGATGCGGCCGTCCGGCGCGATCGCCATCGCGGTCGGATTCGAGATGCCGGTTGCGACGCGCGTTTCGGCGAAACCGCTCGGCAGAGTTGCGGCGCGAGCGGAGAAGCTCGCGGCCAGGAAAAGGCTGACCGAAGCTGCCCGGAGGCAAAAGCGAAGCACGTCCATGTATCCCCCTGACCGAAGAGCACGCAAGCACACGAGACCCAGGGGCTCGTATAGGTTGCTTTGCGCGGCCCGCCTAGACGGCGTTGCGGTAGAAGTACGTGGCGCGTGTCCTACGCGGCGACTTATCGGGCGGCCTGACTCCCGAAACTCGCAACGACTTCCTCCGCCGCGCGCGCGCCGCTGTCGTGCGCGCCGTGCGCGGTGGAGAAATCGCCCGCGCTGGTCGCCTCACCCGCGAAGAAGACCCGCTGTTCGAACGGCAGTGCCAATGCCTTGCGCGCTGCAGCGTGCCCGGGCAGCGCGTAGCTGTAGGCGCCGCCGATGTGGTTCATGCCTTTCCAGTTCGACGCCGCCAACGGGCGCAGCACCGTTCGGACCTCCGACCCGAACAACGCGCACAGCTGCCCGATCGCGAACTCGAAGGCGGCCGCGGATCCACCCTCTTCGATCACTTGCGCGCCCTCGGCGCCGAAAAAGCATTCGATCACCGGCGAACCCAGCGGCCGGATGTAATACGAGCCCGTGCGCGCATCGCGCGGATTGCCCAGCACCTGGGTTTCGGGTGCGAACGGCGACTCACCGATGACTTCGAGAAACAGTTTTTCGTTCCGGCCGAGCGGCAGCCGGGCCGCGGCCTCGCGCCAGGGCGCCAGCGCCGGCGGAAGTTTCAAATCGCCACCGGCCAGGACGGCGGTCGAGACGGTCAGGATCACGGCGCGCGCCCGCACGGGCCCCGCGCTCGTCACGAGCGTCACACCGCCCGAGTCCAGGCTCACCGATTCGACCGGAGTAGACAGGCGTAGCTGCGCTGCCGCGGGAAAACTGCCGGCGACGACGGTTCCGAGACCCGCGGGTGTTCGCCAGTTGTTCTCCGACGACGCCTCGTCATAGGCCAGGTAGTCGGCGATGGAGAGGCGCTCGAGGCGCGCGCCGCTGATGAAGCCGCCGATCGCGCGGATGTAGTTAGTCCAATTGCCGCCGCCGGTCAATGCATCGGCGGCGCAGTCACTCGGTGGCGGCGAACGTTCGAGCTTTTGCATCCAGGCGGCAAAGGCCTGCCATGCTTCAGCCTGCTGCTCCTTTGGAAAACCGAGGTCGTGATACTGAACGCCCCACTTCGCGACGCTTCGATCGACCGGAAATCCGACGGCCTCGGCAATGGCGACCCAGGCGTTGCGCTCGGCGGAATGGAACCAGCCGCAGCCCAGATCGAGATCGAGCCCCGCCGACTTCTGCGTCCACGCACGCCCGCCAAGACGCGGGCTCGCTTCGAGCACCAGGGTCGAGACGTTGGAATGCGCGAGACGGCGCGCGGCGCCGATGCCAGCCGCTCCGCCGCCGACGATCGCGACGTCGAAGGTGTCGCTCAAAAGAGTTTGATGCCCGTGAGCTCGGCGAGCCGGGCGATGAGACGGTCCTGAAAGGCCGGATCCTGCGCCGCGGCCTCGGGTTTCTGCCGTTGGCGATGGTGCCAGTAGCCGCCGCTGACTTTGGCTTCGGCCGCCTCGCTGGTCGCCAGCCAGGTCTGGGTGAGATGACCCTGCTCGAGATCGTCGGGCGCGCCGGCACCTCCCATCCTGGTCGGCACCCAGCCCGGATCCACCGCGCTGCTCACGACATTCGGCCAGCGCCGCGCCACCGCCAGTGCCAGCGCGGTGACGAATAGTTTGCTGTCGGAGTAGGCTTGGTTGGTATTCCAGCGCCGCTCGGTCCAGTCGATGTCGCGCAGCGTATCTTCGCCACCGCGATGCATGCCGCTGCTGAGGTAGATGAGCCGGTCGGGGCGCGTGATGAGCGCGGTCAACATGTAGGGCGCGAGTGTGTTCACCGCCAGCACCTTGGCGTGGCCCTCCGCGGTCGGCCCGCGGCTCGACTCGCGGTAGATGCCGGCGTTGTGAATGACCGCGTCCATACGGCCTATCTTGTTGACCTGGTCCGCGAGGGCTTGCGTCTCTTTCGCGCTGCTCAGATCGCCGATGACGATGCCCGCGGACCGCGGCTTCAGATCCGCAAGCGCCGCTGCCCGCGCCGCAGAGCGCGCATGCAGCACGACCTGGTGGCCCTCGTTGATCAAGGTGACCGCGGCGTCACGGCCGAGACCGTCCGTGGAACCGGTGATGAAGATGCGGCGCACAGGGCGTTCCTTTGATGCGAGCGGCGACGCGACGAGACCCATCGTGAGATGGAGAAACCGGCGTCGGGTCGGCGCGCTGTTCACAGGAACGGAATATCGAATGGCGGGCCCGCGGTCAACTGTCGGCGTCCCGGCAGACCCGCACCAGACGAAGCAGCTTATTCGAGATTGGAGGACGCCTGCACCACCGCGATGAACGTGCATTGATTCGCCGTATCGAAGCCGAAGCGGACTTCCGAGGCGGGTCCGATGGCCTGAATCGCGAGCAACAACGCGGGCTCGAAAGTGCTGCAGGACGCCACGATGCCGCCCTTGTCGCGCGCGCTGCAGGAACCGGAATTGCGGATTCCACGCGTGATGCTCTGCATCGTCACCGAACAACGGATGAATTCCTGTCCCGGATTGAGCCGTGCACCGGTCAGTGAGCCTGTTGCGATCGAGTGTGCGCGGTCGATGCTGACGATGACCGCCGAAAACGAACCGGCCGCCGCCACCGTCGAGGCCAGGCACAGAAGCAGCAAAACAAACAAGCGGGAAGTCTTCATCACAGGTTCCTCATGAGGAGTGGAGTGCAGATGAGTGGCTCCGCGGCGAATGCCGGTTCCCACTTCGGGATACCGCCCGGGTGCCGGTGAGGGATACTTCACGCATGGCGCTCGGATCCACCATCTTCGCATTCGACATCGAGCTGGCCGACGCCGATCGAGCGGTTTACGAAACCCTGGCCCTGCGCGTCGCGCAACACCCGAGCGAAACGCCTGAGTACCTGGTCACGCGCGTACTGGCTTACTGCCTGGAGCACGCGGAGGGCATCGGATTCTCGAAGGGGCTGTCAGACCCGGGAGAGCCCGCGGTTTTCGTGCGCGATCTGACCGGCGCATTGATGGCGTGGATCGATATCGGGCTGCCCGAGCCCGAGCGTTTGCATCGCGCCAGCAAGGCCGCGCCGCGCGTCGCCGTGTATACACACAAGGATCCGGCGCAATGGGCGGTGAAGATTGGCGATGCGAAGATTCATCGCGCCGAGAAGCTCGAGGTGTTTGCGTTCGATCGCGCGTGGCTGGCGCGAATCGTCAGCCGACTCGAACGGCGCATGCAGTTTTCGCTGGCGCGGTCGGAGGGCGAGATCTATCTCACGATGGGCAGCGATACTTCGCAGACGGTACTCCAGCGGCCGCTGGCTGGCGCCCGCTCGTAGCAAGCATTTGCGGACGGCGCGGTCAGTCGGCCGCGTCTTGCAGCCCCGATCTTGCCGCGTCCAATGCGCCGGCCAACCGCGTGAGGCGCACCGCCGAGCCCGCGTTCGGCGGGGTCACGCGTCTCAGGACGAGCGCAAAGTCGCCGAGTCTCTTGGCGACGTTCCGATGCTGGTCCGACGAGGTGCTGACGGCGCGATGCATGTTGACGATATGAACGAGGATCCGGCCAAGCGACCCCGCCTCGCCGGTCTGATCGGCGTCGAAGTCACGGATGATGACTTCCCGCAGCAGCGCCTCGGCGTGTTCCAGCCGTCCTCTCGAAACCGATGTGCGTGAGTCCATGCGGGGATGCTCGCAATCGCGCCGCGACGCGTCCAACGGCTAACATCCCGCGTTTCGGGTGATGAGCGCCTACAAGCGTCGCCGCTGCTGGCGGCGATGCCGCGCGCTACGATCCGGCGATGACTCTGCTCGCCAACGTGGTCGCGGCCTCCAGTCAAATCGCGGCGACCGCAGCGCGGTCCGCCAAGACTCGCCTGCTGGCCGACCTCCTGCGGACACTCGATGCGCAGGAGCTTGAAATCGCGGTGTTATTTCTCTCGGGCGAGATCCGGCAGGGCCGGATCGGCATCGGCCCCGCGGCGCTGCGTGCCTGCGTGAACGGTGGCGCGAACACACCCGGCCTGCAACTGACCGAAGTCGACGGGCTTCTCGACGAGCTGGCGGCAATCCGCGGCGCCGGCTCGAGCGCGCGCCGCGCGACCGCCTTGCAAACATTGTTCGGTCGCGCAACCCGGGACGAACAACAGTTCCTGCTGCGACTGCTCGCGGGCGAATTGCGGCAAGGCGCCCTCGCCGGCGTGATGATCGACGCGCTGTCGGCGGTGACCGGCGTGCCGCTGCCCGAGCTGCGGCGCGCCGCCATGTACGAAAGCAATCTGGGCGTCATCGCGCGTACCGGGCTCGAATCCGGCGCCGCAGGATTGCGGCAATTCCAGCTCCAGGTGATGTCGCCGATCGTGCCAATGCTCGCGCAGACGGCGGAAGACGTGGACGAAGCGTTGCAGACGTTATCCGGCGAGGTTGCCTTCGAATGGAAGATGGACGGCGCCCGCATCCAGGTGCACAAGCAAGGCGACGAGGTGCGCATCTTCACGCGCGGCCTCAACGACGTGACGGCCGCGATCCAGGAGATCGCCGACGCGGCCCGCAAACTACCCGCGGATCAGCTCGTGCTCGACGGCGAGGCCATTGCTTTCACGCCGGCGGGCCGGCCGCACGCCTTCCAGACCACCATGCGGCGTTTCGGCCGCAAGCTGGACGTCGCGCGCATGCAGCAGGAGCTGCCGATGCGGGCGTTTTACTTCGATTGCCTGCGGCGCGACGACGTCAGCCTGGCGGAGCGTCCAACCCGGGAACGGTTCGAGGCGCTCGCGGCGGTCGTGCCGGCGGCGCAGATCATCCCGCGTCTGGTCACGCGTTCGAACGACGCGGCCAGTGCGTTCTATGACGCGGCGATCGCACAAGGGCACGAGGGCCTGATGGCCAAATCGCTCGACGCGCCCTACGAAGCGGGCAACCGCGGCGCGAGCTGGCTCAAGATCAAGCGCGCGCACACGCTGGACCTCGTGGTGCTCGCGGCGGAATGGGGTCACGGACGCCGCCACGGCAAACTGTCGAACCTGCATCTGGGCGCCTTCGATGCCGCCACCGGGCAGTACGTGATGCTCGGAAAGACCTTCAAAGGGCTGACCGACGCGATGTTGAAATGGCAGACCGCCGAATTCCAGGCGCGCGAGTCTCACCGCGATCAATTTACGGTGTACGTGCGCCCCGAGATCGTCGTGGAGATCGCCTTCAGCGATTTGCAGGCGAGCCCGCGGTACGCGGGCGGACTGGCGCTGCGGCTGGCCCGCGTGAAGCGTTATCGCCCCGACAAACGCGTCGAGGACGCCGACACGATGGAAACAGTCAGGAAACTGTTCACGGCGCAGGGTGGATAGTAGGCTGGGGCCCGCATGAGCTGGATCAGCCGCTTCGACAAGAATGGAATTTCCAATCTCGATTTTCGGGTGATGCTGCCCTGCGTGCGGTTGCGGCCGTTCGTGCGCTACTACTGGCTGCTCAAGTGTCACGGCGCCTCACCGTCGGCGGATGAGTATCTCGCCCCCGACGGCTTCGAAGAGTTGATCTTCAGTTACGGCGGGAGTTTCCGCCGCACGGAGATCCAGGGAAGCGCGATCACGCGCGAGATCCTCGATCGAAGCTACGTCGTCGGCTGCAAGGCGGTGGGCGTGAACTGCCTGCGGCTCGGCGATCTGAGCATGGTGGGCGTGAAATTCTGGCCTAACTCTTTGCACTCATTGCTCGGGATTCCGATGAGCGAGCTGCGCGGCAAGCCGGTGGCGCTGCGAGAACTCGCCGCGCGCAAGCTCATCGACATGGAAGACAGGATCTATGAAGCATCGGGAGAAGACGCCATCAAGCGCGTGCTCGATGAGTCGCTCACGCCCGCGCAATTGTCGCGGCGATCGGGTGGACTCGTGGGTGCGTCGATCGCGCGCATCTTCGAAGCCCGTGGCGACATTGCGATCGACGACATCCTGAAATCCGAAGGCCGTCACTACCGCACGGCCGAGCGCGCCTTCCTCGAGCGCGTGGGCTTGCCACCGAAACAGCTCGCCAAGGTCATTCGTTTCAAGCATGCGTACACCACGCTGAACAATCGCCCGTACCAGTCGCGCGCCGCGATCAGCCCGCTGGATTTCGGCTACTACGATGCGTCGCACTTCGCCAAGGATTTCCGCCGATTCACGGGCACCTCGCCTGGGAAATTCAGCAGCCCGCGCCCCGATGTTTCCACCGAGATCTTCAACTTCTGCCTGGACGTGGATCTGAACCGGCTGGAGAGCCGCGCAGCGGAACGGGGATTCGCACTTTGAAAGCCGCACCGAACAAACGACTCGTCATCATGCTGCTGGCGATCGTCTCCATCCTGCTGGTGCCGATGGTCGCCAT
>Ga0193752_1002811_pt1 | contig 12584 bp, 12 predicted proteins | sample H1c1metaG_FD_144924 | JGI IMG/M metagenome (GOLD analysis project Ga0193752, IMG submission 144924) | Soil microbial communities from a riparian zone of the East river system, Colorado, United States - H1c1 | ecosystem: Environmental > Terrestrial > Soil > Riparian zone | place: USA: East River... | reverse complement strand
TCCAGTTCCGCAACGTCCCGCTCTGCCTTTTCGGCCTTCTCCCGCGCCTGCTTCAGCGCTTTCTTCGCATCGTTGCCCACCGGCCGGTCTTCACGACGCGACGTCCGCTTCTTCTCGTCCACTCGCCTGAGCGCCACCTCTTCCGACGCCCGAACGGACGCGGCATGCGCGCGCTCCTCGCTGACGACCTCCCACTCGGCAAAGCTGCCGTCGAATTCCGTGATGTGAAGCTCGTGCAGGACCCACACTTTCGACGCCAGTGCACGCAGCATGGCGCGATCGTGGCTGACGAGGATAACCGTCCCCTCATACCCCTCGATCGCGTCCTCGAGCACCTCGATCGTTTCGACGTCCAGATGGTTCGTCGGCTCGTCGAGCACCAGCAAGTTCGCTTGCGTCAGCATTAGCATGGCGAGGGCCACTCGCGCCCGCTCGCCGCCGGAGAGCGTCGCTGCCTTTCGCTGCGCCTCGTCCCCTGAGAAGCCAAATCTGCCCAGGTGTCCCTGGACCATGCGTCTCTCCCATTGGGGCCGTAGCTCGTTGATCGCCTCGAACAGCGTCTTGTCGAGCGGTACCTGACCGAGGTTCTGGTCGTAGTACGCCACGCGGATCGAGTTGCCGACGCGAAGCTCACCTCCCTGCGGCTCGCGCTCGCCGACGAGCGTCTTGAGGAGCGTCGACTTCCCCGAGCCGTTCGGACCGAGAATACCGAGCCTGTCGCCACGCATGATGCGTCCGCTGAACTTCTCGATCAGCGTGCGATCCTGAACGGCAATCTTGAGCTTCTCCGCTACGGCCACCTGATCGCCGCCACGTTCAGCGATGTCGAGCCGCAGCGACATCGTTCCATCTTCACCAATCGGCGAGCTCAGACGAGGCAACCGCGCCAGCAGCTTGCGACGCCCCTTGGCCTGCTTGGTATTCTGGCCGGCGAGATTGCGTTGGATGTAGTCGACCTGGGCCGAGATGACCTTCTGCTGCTTGTCGAATGCGCGCTGTTGCGCGAGCCGGCGCTCGAGCCGCTGCGCGACGAATGCCTCGTAGCCGCCCGTGTAGGGGGTCGCGGATCCGCCTTCAAAGTGCAGCACGTGATCTACGACTGCAGCCAAAAAGGCGCGATCGTGGCTGACGAGAACAACCGTGCGATCGATCTCCTGCAGATACTGCTCGAGCCACCGTGTGGTTTCGAGGTCCAGATGGTTGGTCGGTTCGTCGAGGAGCAAGATGTCGGACGGCGCGACGAGTTGCCGGGCGAGACCGACACGTCCGCGCTCGCCGCCGCTCAGCTGTTCGAGCGGCTGCGTGCGCGCCTTCGCCGCATCGAATCCGAGTCCCTGAAGGACGGCGTCCACGCGCGGCGCGATCGTGTAGCCACCTTCGCGCTCGAATCGCTCCAGATCGCGTCCGTACCGCGCCATCGTCGCTTCGTCGTGAACGTCGGCGAGGTTGTGCGCCTGCTCAGCGAGCGACTGTTCCAGCGCCAGCAGGTCTGCGAACGGCCCCGCTGCTGCCTCCCATACGCTCGTCGCCGTACCGAAGTCGCGATGCTGGCCAAGCAGCGACAGCGTGAGCCCGGACTGCCGTGCGACACTCCCCTTGGACGGCGTCAGCTCTCCGGTCATCAGCTTGAACAGCGTCGTCTTCCCGGTACCATTCCGGCCGACGACCCCCCAACGCTCACCGGCGCTGATCGTCAGCGAGACGTCCGTGAACAGCGTGGTGGCGCCGAACTCGACCCCCGCATTGCCGATCGAGAGCTGCGTCATGTCATCCCTTTGCCAACCAGCTTTTCCACGTTGTCTCCGCAGCGCCAATCGTCAGCGCGTTACCGTGCCGCACGAGCGGCATTTTCAAAATGAGTGGCTCATCGATCAATATTTCGAGCCAGCGTTCGTCTCCGTAGCGTGCCGTCCGCAGACCGAGCTCCGAGTACCGTTTGGAGCTCTCGTCCACCAGCGCCGGGACACCGAATTTCTGTGCGTAGCGCGTGAGCTCCCCTCGCGATGCCGCCCGCTCCAATAGATCCACGAAGTGCGTTTTCACTCGACGTTCGGCAAAAAAACGCAGTGCCTTTCGCGTCTCCGCGTTCTTCTTTACCCCGAAGATCTGAACGTCCATGCGGGCTACATTTGTATAATTGAACGCCGCGGATGGACCCCGCCCTCGATCGCATCGCTCTCGTGAACCGCTCTAGCGAACTTACCTATACCCCCGCGTGGTGGGTACCGGGCGCGCACTTGCAGACCCTTTGGGGAAAGCTCGTGAGACGTTCGCACGTCGTTTCGACGCAGAGTGAGCGGTGGACGACGCCGGACGACGACGAGCTCGAAATTCATCGTTTACAAGCTCCGCCAAATGCCCGCAGCGATACGCCTCGTCTGCTCCTTCTGCACGGACTGGAGGGAACGATTCGCTCGCACTACCTCCAGGGTACGCTCGCATTGGCGCAGGCCCGCGGCTGGGCGGCCGACGTTCTCGTCTTCCGAGGCTGTAACGGCGAGGTGAATCGCGTTCGCCGGATGTACCACTCCGGCGAGACCACCGACGTCGATTTTGTCGTCCGTCGGCTCATCAGCGAGAACCCCGATCAGCCACTCCTCGTCGCGGGCTTTTCCCTTGGCGGAAACGTCCTGCTCAAGTGGTTGGGTGAGCAGGGCGCGAACGCTCCCGATCAGCTTCGTGCGGCGGCAGCGGTCTCGGTCCCATTCGATCTCGAGCGCGGCGCTCGAAACATCGAACGCGGCTTTGCGCGCGTATACACATGGCACTTCATGCGATCGCTGCGCGTGAAGGCGCTGGCAAAGCTGGGTCGCTTTCCAGACCTGTTTGATCCCGCTGCGCTACGTCGCGCTCGGACACTCTTCGAATTCGATGATGTGGTTACCGCGCCGGTGCATGGTTTCGACAGCGCGCACGACTACTACGCTCGCTCCAGCTCACTTCAATATCTCTCGGCAATCCGGATCCCGACTTTGCTGCTCAGTTCCTCCGACGACCCGTTTCTGCCGCCTCAGGTTCTTGATGACGTCGCTGTGGTGGCGCGGAATAACCCGTTCTTGGCGGCAGAGTTGTGGTCCAAGGGCGGACATGTCGGCTTCGTGAACGGCACCTCTCCACTGGACACCCACTATTACCACGAGGAGCGCATCATCGAGTTCCTCAGCTTGCAGATAGATCGCACTTCTGCCGTCCCTACGCCCTGATTCGTGTCCTACCTATTCCTCGCTTCCTTTATCGGCGGACTGCTCCTCACCGTCCGGCTCATGTTCTTCGGCGCCGAGCGTCGGCGTCAGCGCAGTGCTGGCGGGACGCCGTTGCGGCGCTCCGAACCGGCAATCGTGGCATTCTTGCTGATGTTCGGCATCGCCGGCTATCTGACCACGCGCAACGGGAACCTGGCGCTCGCTGGCAGTCTGGCTGTCGCCACCGTGCTCGGAGCCCTTTTCGCGGCAATCGTCACTCGGCTGGCGATCGTGACGGCTCGGATACAGCCCGAACACGATCCCGACGATCCGCGCTTCCTTCTTCAGGGTCGCGTCGGACTCGTGATCGTCGCGATTCCCGCCGACGGTGAAGGGATGATCCGATATGACGACAGCTCGGCGCCTGTCACGATCCGTGCACTCGACATCTCGCACGGTGCGATCGCTGCTGGTGAGGAGGTCTGCATCGAACGCGTAGAGGATGGCATCGCCTATGTCGAGCGATGGGCACTCGTCGAGGAACGGCTATAGCGACTGTAGTTGCCGGAGTGGCATGTGGCGGCGATGCCGTGGGGAAGGTCCTCTATCGGTGGGGTAGAAGGAGGAGACCATGTCGGAACTCGTGATTTTTTCGCTCGTCTTCGGAGGCTTCTTCGTGCTCCGCGGAATCGCCGCAACCGTCTTCTTCTACTTCATTCTGCCCGAAGGCGATCGCTGTCCCAACTGCGATGGCGTGACGCTGCGAGTGCAGTCCCGAGGCTGGAACATGCTCCTGCCCTTTGTGCGGACGAGCTGGTGCTACGAGTGCGACTGGCACGGCCTGCTCCGACACGGCCCACTCACTCCCGTATCGCCCACACGCGAGCTCACCAAGACCCCCTGAGAGTCAAACGAGCGTCGGTCCCGGACTCCGCACCATCACCGTCAGCCATTCCGGCCAGCTGCCACTGAGCTCGAAGAAGTCCTCGTAGTAGACCAGCCCCGTCGACTCGAGCTCGTCGACCAGGGCGCCCAGCGCATCAACGTCATAGATGGGACCGAGTGCCACGATGTCGCCTTCGACGCGGAACTCGGCATCGGTGAGGCCGAGTCGAGCATCGAGCGCCGTACGCGTCAGCTCGGCGCGTTCGTACGCTTCGCGGCGGAAGAAGAGGGTCGGAACGCCCTGCGTGACAGGAAGTGGCATGGTCCCCTTCGTGTGGGTGCGCGCTTCAGCGCGTGCCTGTGATGAGACGGCGCATGAGTACCGCCGCCCGTTCTGCAGCCATCGCCAGCGAGTTCAGGTTCACCGATTCCTCGGGTGAGTGTGCGCCTCGTCCAGCGACACCCAAACCGTCCATTCCGGTCATGTATGGTGCAACGAACGAGATGTCGCCGGCACCACGGCTTTCCGGTGGATCGCCTTCCACCGGCCCATAGCCAAGCGATCGGCTCACCGCGTCGAACTGCGCGAGCAGCCCCGCACCTGCCGCGGTTGGTGGCATGGCCGGATAGCCATCGCGGAAGGTGATCTCTGCTTCACTTCCCGCAAGATGCTGTGCTACGATCGCTCGCATCCGCACACGCGCAGAATCCTTTTGCGACTCACGGAGGAAGCGCAGATCTCCGCTCACCATCGCCTTCGGTGAGATGATGTTCGTCTTGCCTGACACCGCCATTGCGCCGGACGAATCGCGCTCGATATCTGTCCCGCCGGCAAAGACACCAGGGTTGAAGGTGAGTGTGGGATCCCCACTCAGCTCTCGGCGGAAGGTGTCGAGGATGCGTGCTGCTTCGTAAATCGCACCGAAACCGCCTCGCGAGAATACGCCCGCCGAGTGGCCCTGACGTGCCGATGTCGTGAGCGTCCAGGAGCTCGAACCACGACGCGCAATCGACGCTCGGCTCAGGCTCCCACCCTCGAACGCGAGCGCGATGTCACTGCGCTGTGCTGCGTCGATCAGATCCTTGCGCGCTACATCGCGCGGACTGCCCACGGCCTCTTCGTCGCCGTTCATGATCACGATGATGCGGGCTCCCTCGAGGCCGTCCGTTGCATGTAGCGCCCGCAACGCAGCAATCATCGCGACGTCGCCACCTTTCATGTCCGACGTGCCCGCACCGCGAGCAATCGTGTCCTGCCGAACGAACCGCTGGCCCTCGCCCTCGAAGACGGTGTCGAGATGGCCGATGAGCAACAGTCGCGGTCCGCGCGTGCCTTGGCGCTCGGCGATCAGGTGGCCGCCACGACGCATGCCGGCAGGCATCTCTGAGATGCGCACCGTGAAGCCGAGCTCCGCGAGCTGTGCGCCAAACAGTTCACCGACGCGCCGCACACCCGCTGCGTTCTGCGATCCGCTGGAGATGTTCACCGCTCGCTCGAGCAGTGCGATGTCTGCCTCGTGATGCGCGCGAACATAGTCGCGCACTTTCACCTCGTCTGCCGACAGCGACGCATTGCCCACTGGAGCCGTTTGCACGACCGGCACTGGCGCTGAAACGGTGCTGGTGCTGTGGCAGCCGGCCAGAAGGATCATACCGCTTGCGACAGCAGTAGAGCAAAAGGAAACACGAATCGGCATTGGGCGGTTCAAGGGGAGTTATGTGTGTCCGAAGTTATCGCGCGCACTATCTTTCGGAATGTCGCTCTCGTTCCCCACCTTCGAAGCCGAGTACGACGTTCTCGTCATCGGTGCCGGGCACGCGGGCACTGAGGCTGCCGTTGCTGCCGCGCGGCGTGGTGCGCGTACCGCCATCGTGACGAGCGCGCTCGAGACCATTGGCCAGATGTCGTGCAATCCGGCCATCGGCGGCGTCGCCAAGGGTACCGTGGTTCGCGAAGTCGACGCACTCGGTGGCATCATGGCGCGTGCGACCGACTTGGCCATGCTTCAGTTCCGGATGTTGAATCGGAGCAAGGGGCCCGCCGTGTGGGCTCCGCGTGCCCAGTGCGATCGTGGTCTCTATCGTCGAGCGGTGCGCACACTCATCGAAGAGCATCGCAATCTCGAAACGGTGCAGGGTACTGTGGCGCGGCTCCTGCTCGATGGGGATCGTGTCGTCGGCGTGGAAACCCTCGAAGGTCGCCGGTTCGGCGCTCGCACCGTGGTTGTCACGACGGGCACTTTTCTGCGCGGACGCATTCACATCGGCACAACCACATCGCTCGCCGGTGGTCGCGCTGGTGAGACGTCGGCCACGCATCTCGCCGAGCAGCTCGAACAGGCCGGATTGGAGGTGGCCCGATTCAAGACGGGCACGCCGCCGCGTATCGATGGCCGGACCGTCGATTGGACGGTGCTCGACCGACAGGAGAGCGAGATCGAGCAGTTCGACTACACGTGGTCGCACTTCTGGCCGACGCCGCGTCGGGATGCGATCGGAGGCACGCGTCACCCAGAGCAGATGCCGTGTCTCATCACCTTCCTCGGCGCCGAAGGCAAGCAGCTCATCGAGAAGCACATCGGTGAATCTGCGATGTATGGCGGTGCGATTGCGTCTCGCGGTCCGCGCTATTGTCCGTCCGTCGAGGACAAGATCGTCAAGTTCCCCGGTGCTGAACGTCATCAGCTGTTCCTCGAGCCAGAGGGACACGACACGCACGAGCTTTACGTCAACGGCTTGTCGACGTCGCTGCCGGCGCCGGTGCAGCTAGCCGTGTTGCATTCGATTCCAGGGCTCGAGCGTGCGCGTATGGCCGGTTACGCCATCGAGTACGACTACTATCCGCCCACGCAGCTCGACGCGATGCTGCAGGTACGGGCGCTTCCTGGGCTGTTTTTCGCTGGGCAGATCAACGGCACGACCGGATACGAGGAAGCCGCCGGACAAGGTGTCGTTGCCGGTGCCAATGCAGCGGCCGTTGCACTGAACCTGGCGCCACTCGTGCTCGGGCGAGAGACGTCCTACATCGGCGTGCTCGTGAACGATCTCGTAACCCGTGGCGTGGATGAGCCGTATCGGCTGTTCACGTCGCGCTCCGAGTTTCGGCTGACGGTGCGACAGGACAATGCACTTCGTCGTCTCGCGCCAATCGCACTCTCACTTGGTATGTACGACGAGCGTGAGCGTGAAGTCGTCGCGCGCCGCCTCAGCGCGGAAGACGAAGCACGCGCACTCGCTGATGTGACTTCCATCCGGCCCGAGGAGGCGCTGTCGCTACTGACAGATGCTGATAGCGCTCCACTTCCGCATGCCGTGCGGCTATCGGAGCTCGCTCGTCGTCAGCACATCTCACTCGGTGACTTGTTCCGGGTGATGGGTGTCGGTGCAGATCTACCGGTAGATGCCGTCATCAGTACAGAGCTCGAGCTCAAGTACTCGGGCTATTTCGATCGTGAACGTGCGCAGGCCGACAAGCTGCGTCGAATGGGTGACTTCAAGCTCGATGAAGCGTTGCCGTACGAGGAGATGCTCTCACTCTCACTCGAGGCGCGGCAGAAGCTCTCGAGGCTTCAGCCAAGCACCCTTGCGCAAGCCGCCGGCGCACCTGGCGTGAGTCCCACCGACGTGCAGAACCTCGTGATCGAAATCGAGAAGCGACGGCGTACTACTCCGTCCGTACGCGGTCGCGTTCGGCGCAAGGCGACATAGTTCGATAGCCTGCCGTTTCTGTCGTAGCGGAACGGTTCCCGCATGACGTGCTCCCTGTAGGCTGTGGCCGCTTGTGCAAGTCGGTCAGCCGTCGACGTCTCCTATCCAGTGCTGCATCGGGCAGCGCCGTGGGATATTAATGTCATTCGGCTACTAATTAGCCCGCAATGCTCGTCTTCAACAAAGGTGAACTCATGTCCAATCTGACTCGTATACGACCCCTTGCCGCTCTCGCCGCGCTTTTGATTGCGCCTTTTGCCTCCGGTGCCGCACAGGCGACGCCTGTGATCACCGTGGCCCCGCCGGTCCTGTCCACGTCTGGCCAAGGTGAGGCGAAGGTGACCCCAGACCGCGCCTCAGTGCTCGTGAACGTGCAGACACGCGGCGCAACGGCGGCTGTGGCAGCGAACGAGAATGCGCAAAAGACCAAGGCGGTGCTCGATGCGCTGACGAAGCTCGGCTTGTCGCGCGACCAGCTCTCGACGGAGGGCTACACCGTCTATCCCGAAATGCAGTATGGCAAGGACGGTCAAGCTCCGAAGGTGATCGGCTACGTGGTGACGAACACCGTCCGTGCAGAGACGAAGCGCCCAGAACAGGCCGGGGCCATTGTGGATGCGGCGATCGGTGCCGGAGCGAACATGGTCAACAGCCTCAGTTTCTACGCATCATCGATCGATGAAGCTCGTCGTGAGGCAATCGCTGCTGCGGTGGCGAGCGCACGCGCTGATGCGGAGGCAATGGCCCGCGCCGCTGGTGGAACGTTGGGAGCGCTGCTCGAGCTCTCAACCGGTGGCCCGACGATTCCCCCGCGTCCCATGTACGACATGGCGGCTCGCAGCAAGACGATGGCGGCCGAAGCGACTCCCGTGAATCCTGGGCTGCAGACGGTGACCGTGTTTGTGACAGCGCGCTGGCGGTTCGAACCGGGCCGTTGAGCCAAGCAAAACTGCCTTTCAAGAAGAGCCCGCCGACTGGCGGGCTCTTCTGCATTTGCCCCATAGTCGGGCTGATGTGCCACGTGCCACAATGTGAGAGGTCGAGCGAGAAATTGGGTACATTGCTGACCGCGGATCGCTTCCGCACAGGTGCGGCGCATTGCACCACCCAATCGAGGCCCGAGCAAATAGAGGCACGTGGCACGCGTCATCGCGATCGCAAACCAGAAGGGTGGCGTCGGTAAGACGACCACCGCCGTAAACCTCGCCGCCAGCTTGGCTCTTGCCGAGCGACGCACGCTGCTCATTGATGGCGATCCGCAGGGGAATGCCACGAGTGGCGTCGGCGTCGAACGCGGCAGCTTTGAAGCGACGACCTACGACGTCCTACTCGGCGAGACCACCATTGCCAACGCGCGGAGACAGGGCGTTCAGTTCCAGCGGCTGGATGTGCTTCCAGCGACGCCGGATCTTGCCGGAGCTGAGGTAGAGCTGGTGGGCATGCAGGACAGGGAGTCGCGCATGCGCCAGGCAATTGGGCACATCCGGGACGAGTATGATTTCATCCTGATCGACTGCCCGCCATCGCTCGGTCTCATCACGCTGAACATGCTCGCGGCGGCCGATACGCTGCTCATTCCGTTGCAATGTGAGTACTACGCACTCGAGGGGCTAAGCCAGCTCCTGAATACGGTGCACCTCATTCAGCACGGCGTGAACCCAGAACTCGGCATCTCCGGCGTGCTGCTCACCATGTACGACGCTCGGCTCAATCTCTCGCGTCAGGTCGCGACGGATGCGCGAGAGTACTTTGGCGCCCAGGTGTTCGATACAGTCGTGCCGCGCAACGTGCGCCTGGCTGAGGCACCGAGCTTCGGAAAACCGATTGTCTTGTATGACGTCCAGAGCATCGGCGCTCAGGCATACATGGCCGTCGCGCACGAGTTGATGGCTCGGGAGGAGAAGGTGGCCTCCGCACAGTCGGAAGAGACTTCCTCGACAGAAGAGGCGCCCACATGAGCGCAGATACACCTCGTCGACTCGGCCGAGGGCTCGAGGCACTGATTTCTACGGCCAAGGCACAGCGCGAAACAGTCACGCCAGGCTCCGGAGCGCCAACTCGGCCACCAACGGACCTCCAGACGGTTCGCATTGCTGAAATCGCACCGAATCACTTTCAGCCGCGACGAGTCTTCAACGAGGCCGATCTCGCGGAGCTCGAGGCTTCGATCCGCGCCAGTGGATTGCTCCAGCCGATTACCGTGCGCGCCAGGCCGGCAGGCGGCTGGGAGTTGGTCACCGGTGAGCGTCGCCTTCGTGCTGCTGGACGTTTGGGTTGGACCGAGATTCCTGCGATCGTTCGAGACTTCGATGACCGCGCAATGCTTACGCTGGCTCTCGTCGAGAACCTCCAGCGCGCTGATCTGAATGCGCTCGAGGAAGCCGAAGGCTATCAGCGTCTGATCGACGAGTTCGAGCTGACCCAGCAGCAGGTCGCCGATGCCGTCGGGAAGGATCGTACAACCATTACAAATCTGCTCCGAGTTTTATCGCTGCCGCTTGCAGTTCGGCAGATGGTCGAGAAGGGCCACATCACCGCCGGGCATGCCCGGGCGCTTCTCGCTGTGAAGGACGAGCGGAAGCAGCTCGAGCTGGCAAATGAAATCGTTGCTCGACAGCTCTCCGTTCGCGACGTAGAAGCTCGTGCGCGTGAGCTGTCCGGCGAGACCTCGGCCAGGAAAGTTCGAACTGCGACACCTGCGCCTCCTGCGACTGTCCCAACTAGCGCCGATCCTGCGGTCCGGCGAATTGAAGAGCAGCTTCGGAAACACTTGCAAACAGATGTTTCAATCCAGGCTCTTGGCAGTGAGCGAGGCGTCGTCCGCATCTCGTTCTACAGCCCTGATGACTTGGAGCGCGTGCTCGATTTGGTGCTCGGAAAGACCAGAAGTGACTTCGACTGACGCACAAACGCATGTTTGGACAGAATTCCCACATTTGTCAACACATGCGTAACTACTTGCCTGACAGCTACATACACTCATGAAACGTCATCTGAAGCATGTGTTTTCCACAGCTGTCCACATTGGCGCTGCTGTGTTCGTCATTGGCTGTTCCGGAAGCAAGGACGCCACGCCAACCGATACCACGGCTGCCACAGCGAAGCCATTTCGGGTCGCTCTCCTTACGCCGGGACCCATCAGTGACCAGTCCTGGAATGGCGGTGCGTATCAAGGGCTGATGCGCATCAAGGACAGTCTTGGCGCCTCCGTCAGCCACATCCAGACCAAGACCCCTGCCGAGTTCGAGGAGCAGTTCCGGCAGTACGGCTCTCAGGGTTACGACCTCGTCTTCGGCCACGGCTTCGAGTTCCAGGACGCAGCCAAGCGCGTTGGACCCGACTTCCCCAAGACCATCTACATCACCACCTCGGGATCGACGAGCGGTGCAAATGTCGCCGGAATCGAGTTCGCCTTCGCGGACGCATCGTACCTCGCCGGCATGCTCGCCGGTTCCATGACCAAGAGCAACATCCTCGGCGCCATCGGCGGGACGGAGCTTCCTCCTGTGAAGGAAAGCTTCGCGGCGTTCGAAGAGGGTGCGCGCGCAGTCAATCCCAAGGTGAAGGTGCTCACTTCCTACATCGGCAACTGGGACGACGTCAGCGCCGGGAAGGAGCAGGCACTCGCGCAGATCGGACGTGGTGCCGACGTCATCTTCCAGAACGCAGATGCAGCGGGACTCGGCGTCTTTCAGGCCGCGCGAGAGACGAAGAAAGCGCTCGTCGTCGGATCCAACTCCAACCAGAACGGCGTCGCACCAGAGATCACGGTCGGCAGCGTAGTGATCGACCTGCCGCACGCATTCATTACCGTTGCACGCGAAGTGAAAGAGGGAAAGTTCAAGCCACGCGTCATCAAGCTCGGTACGTCGAGCGACGTCGTGTCACTCGTGCTCAATCCGGCAATGCAGGCACAAATCCCAGCGCCGACTCTGCATGCGGTCGATTCGGTGCGTGCCGAGATGCGCGCTGGACGGTTCACACCACTGGCCTCGAAGAAGTGATGGCAGCAGCATCGAAGACTGTTCCGCTCGCGGAGATTGCTGCGCATCTCGACGCGACGCTTCGTACCACCGACGTGCCCGACTATCCCGGCGCCCTGAATGGCGTTCAGGTTGAGCACGCGGGCCCAGTACGTCGTCTTGCGGTAGCTGTCGATGCATCGCTGCAGACTATCCAGGGCGCGATCGACGCTGATGCAAATTTGCTCATCGTGCATCACGGGTTGTTCTGGGCAGGCGCACAACAGCTCCGCGGCAGAGTGTACGATCGATTCCATCGGCTCATCACCCACGACATCGCGGTCTACAGTTCACACCTGCCGTTGGATCTCCATCCGACGTTGGGCAACAACGCGCTGCTTGCTCGTGCGCTTGGGCTCGATCCGCTTGAGGGCTTCGCACGCTTCCAGTCCATCACCGTGGGCGTGATGGGGAATTCGGACATCGATACGGCAACACTGGTGGAGCGCGCGGACGCCATTGCACGTGCCGAAGGCGGAGTACTCGTCACCGTCGGTGTGACACCTCGCCGTCGCACTCGCCGTTGGGCCATCTGCACCGGCGCCGGCGCATCGAGCGACACTCTTCACGAAGCGGCAGCGGCTGGCGTCGATACGCTCATCGTGGGTGAGGGTGCGCATCACACGGGTGTCGAAGCGCCGGAGTTGGGCATCGCAGTGCTATACGCTGGTCACTACGCCACCGAGACGTTCGGTGTCCGTGCGCTGGGAGCAGAGCTCGAACGGCATTTCGGCCTGCCATGGACCTTCATCGCCGCACCTACCGGCCTGTGACCGTCGTGCCGGGG
>Ga0193752_1002809_pt1 | contig 12585 bp, 10 predicted proteins | sample H1c1metaG_FD_144924 | JGI IMG/M metagenome (GOLD analysis project Ga0193752, IMG submission 144924) | Soil microbial communities from a riparian zone of the East river system, Colorado, United States - H1c1 | ecosystem: Environmental > Terrestrial > Soil > Riparian zone | place: USA: East River... | reverse complement strand
TGGTGGCGTTGCTCAAATTGCTGGTCAAACCGGTACATTGTCTGGATTTGCTCCTCTTGCAATCAACTCTACTCCTGGTTTTAATGTAGGTATTGGTACAACCACTCCTGCTTATGCTTTGGATGTTGCTCATAATGGTGCAAATGGCCTGCATGTAAGGTCACTTGCTGCTTTCTCAGTTATAGACCTTGATGCTGCAAACGGCGATGCTGCTTTGCGTTATCAGAGTGCTGGTTCTACCAGGTGGAATGTGCGTAATGCTCCTGGTACCAACGATTATCAAATTGTAAGAAACAATAGCTTACCTGCAAATGTTACCATTAATAACGGTACTGGTTTTGTTGGTATTACACAAACAGCACCTGCATATCAAATGGATGTATTGCATACAGGTTCAAACGGTATCCGCAGCCAGTCAAGCAGCGGTTTCTCTGTTGTAGATATTGATGCAAATAATGGTGATGCTGCTTTACGTTTCCAAAAAGCAGGAACCGGTATGTGGAATACACGTAACCGCCCTGCTGATGATTACTATGAGTGGTTTGAATTAGGTGGTGGCGGAAGCCGTATGGTTATCCAGGATGGTACTGGTAACGTAGGTATTGGCGAAACTACTAATCCTACTTACAGGTTAGATGTATTACACGGTGGTTCAACCGGTATTCGCAGCCGTTCAAGTAGTTCTTTCTCTGTAGTTGATATCGATGCTGCCAGCGGCGATGCTGCTTTGCGTTTTCAATCTGCAGGTGTAGGTCAGTGGAACACACGTAACCGCCCTGGTGATGATTACTATGAGATCTTTGAATTAGGTGGTGGCGGAAGCCGCGTAGTTATCCAGGATGGAACTGGTAACGTAGGTATAGGTGAAACTGTCAGTCCTTCTTATAAATTAGATGTATTACATGGCGGTGCAACTGGTGCCCGTGTTCGTTCAAGCAGTACTTTCTCAGTTATTGATATTGATGCTGCGAATGGTGATGCTGCTTTGCGTTTTGCAGCGGCAGGCGTTAACCAGTGGAATACACGTAACCGCCCTGCTGATAACTATTATGAGATCTTCGAATTAGGTGGTGGCGGAAGCCGCATGGTTATCCAGGATGGTTCTGGTAACGTAGGTATTGGCGAAACAACCAATCCTACTTATAAATTAGATGTATTACATGGTGGTGCAACCGGTATCCGCAGTCGTTCCAGCAGTACCTTCTCGCTTATGGATATTGATGCCGCAAATGGTGATGCTGCTTTACGTTTTGCAAAAGCAGGTGTTAACCAATGGAACATACGTAACCGTCCAGCTGATGATTACTTAGAAATTTTTGAATTAGGTGGTGGCGGTAGCCGTATGGTTATCCAGGATGGTTCTGGCAACGTAGGTATTGGTGAAACTACCAACCCTACTTATAAATTAGACGTATTACATGGTGGTGCAACCGGTATCCGTAGCCGTTCAAGCGGTACCTTCTCAGTGATTGATATTGATGCTGCAAATGGTGATGCTGCATTGCGTTTTGCTGCTGCTGGTGTTAACCAGTGGAATACACGTAACCGCCCTGCTGATAATTACTATGAAATTTTTGAACTTGGTGGTGGTGGTAGCCGCGTTGTTATCCAGGATGGTTCTGGTAACGTAGGTATTGGCGAAACCACTAACCCAACTTACAAATTAGACGTATTACATGGTGGTGCAACCGGTATCCGCAGTCGTTCTAACAGCACGTTCTCTCTTGTAGATATTGATGCTGCAAATGGTGATGCTGCTTTGCGTTTTGCTAAAGCCGGTGTTAACCAGTGGAACATCCGCAACAATCCTGCTAATGACGATCTTCAGATCTTTGAACTTGGCGGCGGCGGCGAAAGGATGAGAATTGAAAATACAACCGGTAATGTGGTTGTTAATGGTAACTTATCAAAAGGCGGTGGTTCATTTAAAATTGATCACCCACTGGATCCTGCCAACAAATACCTGTATCACAGTTTTGTTGAAAGTCCTGATATGATGAACATTTACAATGGTAACATCACTACTGATGCTACCGGTAAAGCCACTGTAAAACTTCCTGATTATTTTGAAGCATTGAACATGGAGTTCCGTTACCAGTTAACTGTTATCGGTTCTTTTGCCCAGGCTATTGTTAATAAAGAAGTAACTAACAATTCTTTTGAAATTGCTACCAACCAGCCTAACGTAAAAGTTAGCTGGCAGGTAACCGGTGTACGTCATGATGCTTATGCAAATAAAAACCGTATCCCAAATGAAGTTGAAAAAGCTCCACAGGATAAAGGCAAATACCTGCATCCAAAAGCATTTAACCTGCCTTCATCTAAAGCAATTGGCGCTGACGAAGGTTTAGTAGAAAATTCATCATCTCTTAATGCTGTACCAGCTACTGATAAAAAAGCAGCCCCTGCTACAACAGGTGGCAGTCTTGAGCAAGGACCAATTAGCAAACCAAGTGCTGCTAAAGCAGATAACAGTGGAAGCGTAAGTGATGCAGCTCCTGCTAAAACTGCTGCTAAAACACTTGAATTAAGTGGTAGTGTGATAGATGTACCTGCAGCTAAACCAAGTGATAAAAAAGTTGATGTTAGTGGTAGCGTACTGGACACTCCAGCTGCTAAACCATCTGATAAAAAATTAACTAATGATGGAAGCGTTGCTCCGGATACTAAAAAACAAGAAGCAAAACCAGTTGCTAAACCAACCGGTGCACAAAGCGTAAATGGCTAAAAACCGTTTAATACTTTCTTAATAACTTGCAGGCATGAAATATTTCATGCCTGCTTTTTTTTGTTTACTTTTTTATTCGGGCCTGGCGCAGGAAAAGCCCGACAGTACGGTTAAGCTCGGAAATGCCACCATTACTCTTTCCGAAGTTGTGGTAAACAATAAGTTAAATGTCCCTGTATTCATTACCCGGATAAAAAATGATACCAGTTTTTACAAAGCCTTTCGCAACCTGCATATACTGGGCTTTACAGCCATTAACGATATACGGATGAATGATGGCGATGGCAAAATAAAAGCCGGATTACGAAGTACTACCAAACAACTCCGCAGCAATAATTGCCGTTCTATGCAAACGCTTGAGGAGCAGATCACCGGGGATATTTATGATGAGAACAGGGAGTTTAATTATTATACAGCAAAAATGTATGCTTCGCTTTTCTTTACAACGGGTACTGTGTGCGGAGAGGATAATATCGTTACAGGAAGAGAGTTCAGTACAGCTGGTAAAACCGGTATGGAGAAAAATAAAGAACAACTGAAGATGCTTTTCTTCAACCCCGGCAGGCGAATCAATGGTCTCCCCTTTATCAGCAATAAAACGGCTATTTACGACGATGAGATGGCAGATAAATACGACATGAACATCAACATAGATATGTATAAGGGCCAAAGCTGTTACATCTTTACCCAAAAAGTAAAACCCGAAAATAAAGACGACGTGATCGTTGATGAAATGACAACCTGGTTCAATGACCAGACCTTTGAAGTGGTAGCCCGTAATTACTCATTAAGCTATAGTGCCGGGGTGTATGATTTTAAGGTTCAGATGGAAGTAGTAATGACAAAATACGGGGAATATCTTGTACCCTCACTCATACGGTATATTGGCAACTGGAAAGCAATTTTCAAACCACGGGAAAGAGGCATTTTCACTGCTACCCTGTTTGATTTTAATTAATTCCTGCTATCAATGAAGCCCTGTCAGTTCCGGATTCTCATAGATATAATTTTCAAGGTCAGTCTTATTATACAGGTATTTACATTGGTTGATACACAGGTGTTTGACCACAGCTTTCAGACTGCCGGACTCTACAGATTTTCGTAAAAATGATCCGGGCAGTTGTATTATACCTTCAGCATATTTTTCAGTCACCCACGTAGATTTTTTTTCGTTCATAAGAATAGAATTTTAAATTGATCTACAAAGAATAAAAAAACTAACAGATTTTTTTGTCCACGAACCTTGTAAGCATTTGTAGTAAATTCTTTACCCTTAGGGTGATAAAAAAATTTAGCTTTTCTTATTAACTTTTATCGGTTAATTTTAATTATGACAAAACTGATAAGCCAAATAACATTTCTTTTATTATTATTATTCTCCCCTGGCACAAATGCACAAACCAATGGGCGGGATTTTAAAGCGATTGATGCCTATGTGAAAAGCCTTGGCAATTTGGAAGGCATGAGTATGGCCACCGTGAATAATGTGGTAAGTAATAAGTATACAGATAAAATTGATAAGGCAAGGGCCATTTACTACTGGATAGCTAACAACATCTCTTACGATGTTAAATTAACCAGGAGTACTAACAAATTAAAGAATACACCTGCAGATGTTTTGCTCACACGTAAAGCCACCGGGCCTGGTTTTGCCAATCTATTCCAGGATATGTGCAGCAGCGCCGATATCCGTTGCCTGACCGTAGATGGCTTTGTAAAATACAACACACAGCAGATAGGAGAAAAAGACCAGGAAATAAATCATAGCTGGGCTGTGGTTCAATTAGGACAAAGCCCCGAAGATTGGTATTATGTTGACCCTGCTTTTGGCAGCGGCTACCTTAACGCCGATATGAAAGAATTTACCAAAGCCTATACTGATGCTTATTTCTTTACAGAAAAAGCAAGTTTTAACCAGCAGCACTTTCCCGATAATACAGCCTGGAAACTGGGCAGCGGACCAGGTAAAGGTGATTTTTTTGATATGCCGGTTGTAAAAACAGCAGCTATGGAACTGGTAATAACAAAATGCAGCCCCAATGATGGTAAATTAAAAGTAAAGGCTGATAAAAATGTAAAATTCAATTTCACTGTGAAGAATACCGAAAATGTTACCAAAGTAGAGCTGGCTGTTGGTGAAAAGAAAAAATACAGGCTGGAAGATATACCATACACCAACTCTGCCACTACGCTTGGTTTTACCTATAAGTTCAAGGATACAGACAGCGGCCCCATAACCATTCTTGTGAATGGAAAGGAATTTGTGCAGTATTATGTGGAGGTAGAGTGATAATGAAAATTGTTAATTGTTGGTCAGGCGACAACAACATCAAGAGACTTTTACTCTCTTCATTTTATCTTCATCCCTTCGATACCTTTCGGTTGGACCCTGTCACTGGACCACCTGCCCCGTGGATGAACCAGGGATCCCCCTTTCATATTTATCCACAAATCTAAAGGTGATACACGAACCAAGGCGGATCTTACGGTTACAAAGTTTGGTTACAAAAAAATCAGTCAATTTTATCTTTAATTTTTTTGCAACCTTTTTTAAAAAAGCATTTTGTAACGTTACATTTTTGATTCTTTGCCATCTCTGGCGTCCCCGCCAACGGCGATTTAATTGAGGTGTTCTTGATTTTGTTTCGGAAGTATGTTGCTGCTTAAAGGCTAAAATGGTTAAAGCTTCGGCTGTTTGGCGGGACGCACAACAACGGCATTAGGATAGTCGGCGGCTTTTAAGCCCTGGAAGTTACGCCAACAACGGCGAGACGCCGGCAAGCAGGCTACCTGCAGCGGCAGAGACTTACTTAAAACTTAATACTATCAACAACTATATCGTCCCAACAGCCACCCATTATATTTGCGGTATCGTGATATTGTATTTTTACAGAAATAGGATTGCTCGGAAGCGTAGTTATACCACCTGGTAAATGAGTAGCATGATAGGTGATACCGGTAGTATCTTCCCTAACCATTATCCAGCCCCAACTGCATAAACCGCCACCCCAGGCCCATTGAGCGCCAAAAAGGTAAACCGGAACAAATGCTTTTGGAGGTGTTGCAGGAACAGTTGGAGTTGCTTTTATTTCCTCCGGAGATTTATTGCAGGAAATTATAATAACCAGCAGAAAACATACATTGAATAAGATCGCTTTCATAACAGTTATTTTAGACAGGTACTAAAATGCTGTTTTAAATATACGTCTAATTATTAACATTATTAAGCTGAATCCACTTCAATAAAAGTTGCTTAAAGGTATGCGGTACAAGTGATTGATACAACGATGCTTTGTCTGAACGGGGATTGGGGTGGATTTTACAGATTAAATGGATTTGCCTTAGCAATCAAAAAAATCCTTTTCACCCAGCAAAATCCAGGTTCAGACAAACTACGCTTCAATAAAAGTTCCCCATTGGTATGCCGTACAAGTGAGTGACACAACGATGATGCTATGGAAGGCTGAAGCTGGTAACAAAAACCTCACCCCCGTCCCCTCTCCAAAGGAGAGGGGTGACGTGAAGATCTTAGCGGGACAAAAAAAAGCTTCAATTTTCATTGAAGCTTTTTTATAAGTTAGGCCCTTTGTTTTACAGGGGCTTTTTTCTTTACTTTTTTGAGAGCAGCATTAATATCCTTACTCAGGTTTTCGTAAGTAGGTTTGCCTGCAACCAATTCGCCATTAACGAAGAAGGCTGGGACATCCCTTACACCTTTTTCAATACCTTCATTCAGGTCGTTACGCACCTGCCAGCCATAAGTTGAATTGATCAGTTCTTCCAGGAAATGTTTGTTACTGATACCGGCTTCTTTTGAATACAGCTTTAAGCTGGTTGTACCCAGCTGGCGGCGGTTATCAAAAAGAATATTGTGCATTTCCCAAAACTTACCCACCTGCGAAGCTGCAACTGCTGCCTCACCTGCTTTCATAGAGCGCTGGTGAATTCTTGTTAGTGGGAAATGACGGAACTGAAACCTGATCTTGCCTTCAAATTCTTCCAGTAATTTCTTTACAACTTCATTTGCTTTTGCACAATCTTCACTTTCGTATTCTCCAAATTCCATCAGTGTTACTGCTGCATCGGGGTTACCTACAAAAACAAATGAAGTTGTAAAGAAATTACTACCTACAAAAACATCTTTGGGTGGGATGATCTCTACCACTTCTTTTACTTTCATTGCCATAGTATTTGTCTTTTACCTGTTGTATAAACAACTTTTATAAATGTATTGTTCTGTTAATTCTTCTTTTCCTTTTTTGGGGAATCTTTAACCTGCTCATTTCTGAAAACCACTGTTCCATCAAACACATCAACCAAAACAGGCCTTGTTTTATCAATATCAGCTGCTAATATCCTTTTGCTGAGCTGATTTACAATTTCCTTCTGGATCAGCCGCTTCAAGGGCCTGGCCCCAAACTGCGGATCGTAACCGTTCTCAGCTAAAAAGTCATAAACATAATCGCTGAACTGTAAATTGATCCCGTTATCAGCAACCAGTTGTTTTAAAATATCAAGCTGCAATTTGATGATGCCCCTGATCTCGTTCTTCATCAATGGCTGGAACATGATGACCTCATCGATCCTGTTTAAGAACTCCGGACGTATGGTTTGCCTTAACAGGGCCATGACCTCGGCCTTGGTACCCTCCACTATTTCTTCCTTATTGATCTCGGTAACTTTTTCAAAATTATCCTGGATAATATGGCTGCCCATATTTGAAGTCATAATGATGATCGTATTCTTGAAATTGACTATACGACCTTTGTTGTCAGTTAGCCTTCCATCGTCCAATACCTGCAAAAGTACATTAAAAACGTCAGGATGCGCTTTTTCAATTTCATCTAATAGAATAACGCTATATGGCTTTCTTCTTACAGCTTCTGTCAATTGACCACCTTCTTCATATCCAATATAGCCTGGAGGAGCGCCCAAAAGCCTGCTAACAGCATGTTTTTCCTGGTATTCGCTCATATCAATTCTTGTCATCATACTATCATCATCAAAAAGATAATCTGCCAGGGCTTTTGCCAGCTCAGTTTTACCAACACCTGTGGTTCCCAGGAAGATGAATGACCCAATTGGCTTCTTTGGATCCTGTAACCCAGCCCTGCTACGACGTATAGCATCCGAAACAGCTTCAATCGCTTCCTCCTGCCCCACTACCCTTTTATGCAGTTCTTCTTCTAAAAGAAGCAATTTCTCCCTTTCGCTTTGCAGCATTTTCATAACCGGGATACCGGTTGCTTTAGCTATATTTTCAGCTATATCTTCTGCATCCACTTCTTCCTTGAGAAGGCGCTTTTCGGTATTCCCGGTTAGTTGAGCTGTATATTCATCCACAATTTTTTCCTGCTCCTGTATCTTACCATACCTGATCTCGGCAACCTTACCGTAATCACCTTCACGCTCTGCTTTGTCAGCCGCAAGTTTTAAGTTCTCAATTTCAGCCTTGGCATTCTGTATCTTTTCTACGATCTCTTTTTCCTGTTGCCATTTGGCCTTAAACGTATCCCGCTCTACAGAAAGATTGGATATCTCTGTGTTTAATTGCTTCAGCTTGTGTTCGTCATTCTCTCTTTTTATGGCCTCCCGTTCTATTTCCAGCTGCCGTATCTTCCTGTCCAGTTCGTCCAGTTCTTCCGGCATACTGTTCATTTCCAGGCGAAGTTTGGCTGCACTTTCATCGATCAGGTCAATGGCTTTATCCGGTAAAAACCGATCAGTTATATAACGGCTGGAAAGCTCAACTGCTGCAATAATGGCTTCGTCTTTTATTAATACATGATGATAACTTTCGTACCTGTCTTTTAATCCACGTAAAATAGAAACCGCATCTTCAATACTAGGTTCATCAATCAACACTTTTTGAAACCTGCGTTCCAAAGCTTTATCTTTTTCAAAGAATTTTTGATACTCGTTCAACGTAGTTGCTCCAATGGCTCTCAGCTCTCCCCTGGCTAATGCAGGCTTTAAGATATTGGCTGCATCCATTGCACCATCTCCTCCACCAGCGCCAACCAGGGTGTGTATCTCATCAATAAACAAAATAATTTGCCCATCGCTTGATGCAACTTCTTTTACAACCGACTTCAGTCTTTCTTCAAACTCGCCCTTGTATTTTGCACCTGCTATCAACAAACCCATATCCAGTGCATAAATAATTTTCGACTTCAGATTTTCGGGCACATCACCATTTACAATACGCATAGCCAAACCCTCTGCTATGGCGGTTTTACCAACCCCCGGTTCACCTACAAGGATCGGATTATTCTTACTTCTTCTTGATAAAATATGTAAGGTTCGCCTGATCTCTTCGTCTCTTCCAATTACGGGATCAAGCTTTCCGGCCCTTGCCATTTCGATCAGGTTCTTTGCATATTTATTCAGTGCGTTAAACTGCGTTTCGGAGGTTTGAGAAGAAACCGTTGATCCTTTCTTCAGATCTTTTATGGCTGCGATCAGGCCTTTTTCTGTTAAGCCGGCATCCTTTAATAATTTTGCCGTGTTGTCGCTTCCCTGCAATATGGCGATCAGTAAATGTTCAACGCTAACAAATTCATCATTGAATGTTTTTAATGCTGGAGTTGCACGCAGCAAAACATTGTTTGCATCCCGGCTTAAAGATTGTGCCGGTTCTCCCCCGGAAACTTTCGGCAGCTTTTGTATAGCAGCTTCCAGTTTTTCATCAACATAGCTAACGTTGACGTCATTCTTCTTTAATAAATATTCAACGGGTGAATCTTTATCATCGAGCAATGCCTTTAAAACATGGTCGGTCTCAATACTTGCATTACCGGCAGTAAAAGCCAGTTGTTGTGCTTGGTGCAATATCTCCTGCGATTTTATAGTTAGATTTTGTAAACTCATTTTTGTGATTTTTCTACTTACCCACAAAACTCAAACCAATCAATAAAATCCGGCTATTATGGCACTTCTTGCCCAGGCTGCCTGACTCATAAGCAGCTTATTTAAAGCTTCTATGCTATTGTTGCAGGGCTTTTGTATTTTTATAAAAAGGAAGTGCATGGCTAAAGACATAAAAAAGAAATTAGCTCCTGTTAAAGTTTATTACAGGCGGCTTTGGAAGAATGTACTTTTTGGCTTAGGTATTATGTTTGTTTGCTTGTTGATTGGCGTGTTGGGATATAAATTTACAATCCCTGAACTGGATTGGTACGACAGCCTTTTGAATGCATCCATGATCTTGAGTGGGATGGGGCCGATGATCGATCCGGGTATAAAATTATCTGATACAGCAAAAGTATTTGCATCTATATATGCATTGTTCAGCGGTGTGGCTTTTATAGGTACCATTGGTATTTTAATAGCCCCGATCGCTCACCGCTTTTTTCATAAACTACATTTAGAAGATACTTCAGACGATCAGTGAGTGTAATTGATAAACATACAGAATTGATCAAAGCCCTGGCAGTAAACCTGGGTTTTGATTATTGCGGAATTGCTAAAGCACAATTCCTGGATGAAGATGCCCGTCGCCTGGAACAATGGCTCAACAAGGGCATGCATGGCAGCATGCAGTATATGGAAAATCATTTCGACCTGCGGGTAGATCCTTCAAAACTGGTACCCGGTGCCAGGTCTGTTATTACATTATTGCTGAATTATTTTCCTGACAAGGAGCAATCTGAAACTGCGCCAAATATCTCCAAATATGCTTTTGGAAATGATTATCATGAAGTAATAAGAGCCAAACTAAAGTTGTTCCTGCAAAATATTAAAGAACAGGTTGGCGAAATACATGGACGTGGTTTTGTTGACAGCGCACCGGTATTGGAAAGAGCCTGGGCCCAAAAAGCAGGCATTGGTTGGATCGGGAAAAATGGAAATCTTATCAATAAACAAAGTGGTTCGTTCTTTTTTATTGCAACTTTAATTGTTGATATAGAATTGAACTATGAAGATGCATTTGCAAAAGATTATTGCGGCACCTGCACTAAATGCATTGATGAGTGTCCTACAGAAGCCATATTGCCCGATAAAGTAGTTGACGGCAGCAAGTGCATCTCATATTTTACCATTGAGCTGAAAGACGCTCTTATACCTGAAAAAATGAAAGGCCAGTTTAATAACTGGATGTTTGGCTGTGATGTTTGCCAGGACGTATGCCCGTGGAATCGGTTTTCAAGATCAACTGATGAAATAAGTTTTACACCCGTTCCGGAAATATTAAATTTCTCAACCAGCGATTGGGAAGAGTTAACTGAAGAATCTTTCAAAACCATTTTTAAAAATTCTCCGCTTAAAAGAGCTAAGTTTGAGGGTATAAAACGCAACCTGAATTTCATTAAACATTAGTATGAACCCGGCCATTCAAAAGCTTTACGATCTTGCAGGCAAACCACACAGGCTCATCATTGGTTTAATGAGTGGTACTTCATTGGATGGGCTGGATATTGCTTTATGCAGTATCGAAGGTTTTGGACAAACCACCAAACTGGAATTGCTGAAGTTTGAAACTGTTTCCTATAATGACGATCTTAAAAATGAAGTAAGATCAGTTTTTTCAAAAAGAGATATCGATCTTGAAAAACTTTGTTTACTCAATCCCTGGATCGCATTGCAACATGCCGGAATGATAAATGAATGTTTGCAAAAATGGAATATTAAAAATAGTGAGGTTGATCTGATCGCCAGTCATGGACAAACCATTTACCACGCTCCGCAAAGATTGCATCAGCAAACAAAATTCGGCAATGCCACTTTACAAATCGGGGATGGAGATCACATGGCCGTTGCAACCGGCATCATCACCATCAGCGATTTCAGGCAAAAAAATATTGCTGCAGGCGGCGAAGGTGCTCCTCTGGCAGTTTATGGCGACCTTTTACTTTTCAGTAAAAAAGGTGAATACCGGATATTGCTGAACATCGGTGGCATTGCAAATTTTACTTTTTTACCAGGCAATGATGAAAATGTTTTGTGTACAGATGTTGGCCCCGGCAACACGTTGATGGATGCCTATATACAAGAGCAATTTCCCGGAAGCTCTTATGATAAAGATTCGGAGGTTGCAAGATCAGGAACTGTAAATGAAAGTTTATTAGCTGCGCTGAAACAACATGATTTCTTTAAACAGGATCTTCCAAAAACAACCGGGCCTGAGTTGTTCAACCTGCAATACCTGCACCAGGCAAAACAAACAAGCGGTACAATATCTTTATCTCCGGAAGATACCATGGCAACGCTTAACCGATTTTCTGCTGACATGATCGTAGCTGCCATAAATGATTGTATAAAGGATAAACCTGGGATCAGAATACTCAGCAGTGGTGGTGGCATTCATAACCTTTTATTGATGCAGCATTTGCAAGAGCAATTACCTGGCTGTACTTTTTTCAGCACCGCTGAAACTGGAGTAAACCCTGACGCAAAAGAAGCTGTATTGTTTGCGTTGCTGGCTAATGAATGTATTTGCAGTAACGTCTCAGCTCCTGAAATGAGATTTCATGGAATTCTTCCTGTTGCAATGGGGAAGATCAGTTTTCCTGCTTAATTATTTTCTACATGATTTTTTAAACTATTCAAAGCATCTTCATAGCCCTGGCCGGTTATTTTTTCAATAAAGATGCCATAGAATTTTTCCCAGGGATACCATTTCAGTTTGATAAGCACATTCCATTCAACCTGAACCTGGTTGCTGTCTGCAAGGGGCAATATGCTTATGCTATTCTTAACCTCATTCTCTCCTGCCCTTCTTAATACTGCAGAAACAGCGTTATCTTTCTTTTCGGTTATCTGCACTGTATTTTTTTTGCCTTTAGATTCCCATTCGCAGGAATTGCCTGAATCAAATTTAATTTTTACAGAATCGTTAATAAAGACCGGTTGCCAGT
>Ga0193752_1002808_pt1 | contig 12587 bp, 8 predicted proteins | sample H1c1metaG_FD_144924 | JGI IMG/M metagenome (GOLD analysis project Ga0193752, IMG submission 144924) | Soil microbial communities from a riparian zone of the East river system, Colorado, United States - H1c1 | ecosystem: Environmental > Terrestrial > Soil > Riparian zone | place: USA: East River... | reverse complement strand
CCGACGATCTGTCCTGAAGCCGCTGCGGGACTGGCTGCTCAAGCTTATTGCCAAGGAGCCGGATCTTACGCTGATGGCGCTCTCGAAGCGTCTGCTGGACGAGCGAGGGATCAAAGCCGATCTAGCGCAGGCCTGACACAAGCTCCGCGACGCTTTCCGCGTGTGCGACCTCGCTCATCAGAGTGACAATCTCGTCGCACGACCATCCCGCCCGGCAGCCGAGCGCGACACGGAGAAACGGCTCTTCGCCGGTTTCGGGACGTACGACCTCGAATCTGTTGCCGCGAAACCCGAAGCTGCCGCCCAGGTCGAACTGCAGATCGCGCCGCTCCGCTTCGTCGCGGAGATGCTGTTCCAGCACGTCGTACGCCGCCGCACCGCGCTCGCGCAGGCGATAGGCGGAATAAGGCGCGCCGAACGGGGCGTCCGGCAGTAACGAGGGGTGGCAAACCCCGTCGAACAGCCGGTTCTCCGCCGCTACCGCGTGCGCCAGAACCGCATTGTTCTCGAACACGGCCTGCTCATAAGCGCCCGTCTGCTCCCTGTCGAGAAACCACGGCACGTCGAGCGCGGCCACCTCGAAGAACGAAAGCCCGAGCCCCAGCAGCGTGCGTATTTTCCGAATGCGCTCCGCGATCTCGTGCGCCGAGATCGGGCCCGCATCGCGCGTGAACACCGTGAGGATGCCGACGCCCGAAAGCTCCAGGCCCGCCTGGAACAGCTTCAGCCCGGAAAAGATCCGGAACACGGCCATCGGTTCGATCGTGTCGAACCGGGAAAGCTGCGGCTCCAGGTTGAACCGCGTGCCGCACAGCGTGTTGTCGAACAGATACACGCGCGGACGCCGCGTCTGTCGATGGCTGGCGAGAAGCCTGTCCAAATCGACCACACCGAAACTGCCGTCGCAGAACACGGGCTCGACGATGACGATGTCGCCGTCGAGTTCGGTCATGTGTTCCACAGCGCTTCGGCCGCGCGCGCACGACACCAGCAGCGACTTGAACAGAGAAAAAATCTCACCGGTCTCGAAATACGATCCGAGATGCACGCACGACAGTCTGCGCATCTCTCCAAACAGAGAGCTTCCCTCCAGCGCATGCAGGATCGCCGCCATGGCGGACTGTCCGCTCGACAGCAGGATGTGCTCGGCCGTCCACCCCGCGGGCGGAGGCTCGAAGAAACCCTTGCAGCGCTCTTCTAGATGCACCGGCTGAAGATCGCGCTCATAGCCGAACTCGATTCGGCGCCCCGTGGCCGTCTTGGTCGTGTCCGCCGTCGGCGGCGAGAGATACGAGCTGCTCGTGGAGAACGCGCTCGCTTCGAGCCACAACTGCCGCAGCTCGCGGCCGAACGTCTCGCTGATGCGCTCGCGATCGATGGGCTTTGCCACCGCCGACAGATCGGACATCGTCTGATCGATCAACCGCTCCAGCGCCTTTCGGTATGCCATCGGGCGCGGTCTCAACGACCGCGCAAGGCCGATGAGGTCGCTGATCTCGGCGTGAGCCCGAGCATGCGGGTCGGAATGCGAGGGCTGGTTACGCACGCCGCCAGAGCTGCACGAGGGCCCCCTTTTTTCCGTACACCGGGTCCTCTGCCGGCACACGCACGCGGGCAATCGCCGCGACCGCCTTGGCGTGAGGGATATCGGCCGGCTTCGGCTCGTCATACGACCCCGCCGCCGGATACGCACCCACCACGAGAAGATCGCGGCTGGCGCTCAGCCGCCTGTGGCCCGTACCCGCGGGCAGGATCACGACATCCCCCGCCTTCAGTTCCACAATCCGTCCCTTCGAGCCGCCGAATTCGGCGCGAAGCCGCCCGCGCGCAATGCCCAGCACTTCGTGCGTGCCGGTGTGAAAATGCAGGAACGCGTACATCCCGTTCCGCCACGATCCACGCCATCCACGGGCCGCGAAAAGGTCTTCGAACACCGCTGCCGGATCGAGGTCGCCGTGCAGCGCAACGGGCGAGCGATACAGCACCAGCGGAAGCCGATTGTTGGGCGTCCTGCCGTCATCCTTGAAGTGAAAGAGATGCGGCTTGCGCGGCCTGACCAGCGAGGCGATCTCCCGCCGCTTCGGCCTCCCGTACCCTGTGACCTTTTCAAACGCCCGCTTGGCGTCTTCCAGCAGCATGACAATCCCTTTCACCGGTCATCGAGCAGAACGGGGGGGGAAGGGTTCAGTTCCCCGAAACCGCCCTCGGGCGGCAACCTCCGCGTGCGATTGATTATTATTTTGTCACGGGTGGAACCGGCAATCTGACCGATTGTATCAAAACCGGAAGACCGGTCGGCGGGGCCGTTGCGGGAGGCGTGCAATGCCCTATGTGGACAGGATTAGGTGGCAATGCCGGATTCGCCCACGAGAGCCTGCTCTGGCGCTTCCCTCGTCGACCCAAGACGTCGTCACTTATGCCGGACTCGAGCGCTGTCTCAACAATGCCGGCCGCCGCTTGCGCGAGATGGGTGTCGTTCCGGGCGCCGTCTACGGCTTGCTCGTGAAGGATGCGCTGGTTCAACTCGTGCTCTCGCTCGCCTTGGATGAGCTTGGCGCCGCCACCATGGCGCTCCACGATCTCAAAATCCCGAACGTCTGGACATTCGCCGCGATCCTGACCGACCGTGAAGTGGATTCGGGCGCTTGGCCCATCGTGCGGGTCGGTAGGGATTGGCTTCTCGGCGACGGCACGCCGTTGGACCTCGATGGGATGCCGAGCCGTTCCCCCGACGATATCTGCCGGATCGTGCTCACCTCCGGGTCCACGGGAAGTCCAAAGGGCGTCGTCTTCACTCATCGCATCATGCAGGAGCGTCTTGCCACGCTGGATTACGCCTATGGCGAAATGGCGCGGCACGATCGGATGATGTGTTGCATCGTGAACGCCGAGTACCGGATCTGTCTCTACGTGCTGTCGCGCGGCGGGCTGTATTGCTATCCCGAATTGTCGATCGAGGGCACGGCACGGAAGATCACCTCGTACAGGGTTCAAACGCTCGTTGCGGGCGCGGCCACGCTGGGCGCGATCCTGTCGGCCTCGCCGTCCCACCGCAGAGGCTTTCGCTCGCTCGAAATGATCAGGACCACGGGCAGCCGCCTGCCGCCGCAGCTGGCCGAACGGGTGCGCGAGGCGATGTGCTGCCGGCTGTTCAATCAATACGGCACGACCGAAACCGGTACGATTGCGACCGCGCCCATCGAGATGATCGATCTCGCCGCGGGTGAGGTTGGGTTTCTGGTCCCCGGCGTCCGGCTCGAGCTTGTCGATCCTGAAAGCCGCGCGCCGGTCACAAGCGGCGCCGGATTGCTGCGCATATCCAGCCCGCAAGTCGCGTCGGGCTATTTCGGCGGCGATGACGCCGCGGCGTTCGCCGGCGGCGCGTTCCATTCCCGCGATCTCGCTTCGGTCTCGTCCGATGGCTGCGTCACACTGCTCGGGCGCGACAGCAACATCGTCAATCTCGGCGGTGACAAGGCCACCATCGAACGGATCGAACTGCATTACGCAAAAGCGCCTGGTATCGGCGATGTGGCCGCCGTCCCCGTACACGACAGGCTCGGCCTCGCCAAGGTCATCGCCGTCATCGTGCCGAACGACGAGTGGTCGGAGCAGAAGTTCTGGGAGCACTGCCGGGGCAATCTGCCGCGAACCTTCTGGCCGTCGCGGCTCATGGTCACCGCGGATCTGCCGCGCGGTCTCGCCGGAAAGATCGATCGCGCAAAGCTCGGCTCGCTGATCTCCGGCGCTTGAATAAAAATGGGGCCGGAGTGAAATCTCCGGCCTCAAGCGATGTGACAGAGCGTTACAGGCCAAGACCCTTGCGGACTTCCGCCTTCACCGCATCGTAATCGGCGCGGAACGCGGGATTCTTCAGCATCTCGTGCACGGCGAGCGTCGCCGCGATGTGGCCACCTTCGAAGTCCGACGGATAGGCCGCGCCGCTCGCCATGCGGTTCACGCCGTATTCCCAGCCGCGGTCAAACAGCGCCTCGCGCTTCTCGGGCACCATCATGCCGAGGATGATCGGGATCAGCGCGCCGGTTGAGCTGTGGCCGCTCGGATAGGTCGGGCCGCCCGCGGCCTTGGCGATATCCTCAGGCGTCTTGATGTCCTTGCTGTACTGGAACGGCCGCAGCTTTTTGTATTTCTGCTTGATCGGGCCGACACCCACGCCCGCATCCTTCACCACCTTGGCGAAGAACTCGCCGGCCATCGGGAAATTCTCCTTGGTGAATTTCGGACCCAGCACCGAGCCCGCCACCGTGTAGACGCTCTGGTCGAGATCCTTTCGGATCGCGGCCATCCGTTCGGGCGTCATGTTCTTCTGGAGATCGAGCAGCGTCTGAAGGTCGCGCTTGCCCTCCGCCGTGTCTTCCTTGGGCGGCGGCGGCAGCAGGCCGGGGAAATCGACATCGGTCGCCGTGATGTAGGGCTTGTCGGAAATCGCCATCGCCGGGGTGGCGATCAGACACAGCAACACGAGAGCCAGTTTGCGCATCGTTGAATCCTTCCCAAGTCGTTTTGATAATAGCGGTCGGCCGGACCATAGCACAGGCCGACCGGGCGGTGCCCGCCCAGATTGCATCACCATCGCCGCACTTGATCGTACCGATCTCGGCTGTTGATCGGCTGGCTATTTCGCCGGTTTCACATAGGTCGGCAACGTCACGCGGTAGACCAGGACCAGGGTATCGACATTGGCCCCGTCATTGTACGGCTGGCCGACCATGTGCCCATCCTGAGTGATGAAATCGTTGTCGCTCCCGACGACGAGGAAATAATCGTCGGGGTTCGCCTTGTCGAATGCCGGCACCACGACCAGCGCTTCCCACTTCTCATAGAGATTGTTGCTGTCGTTGGGCGCGCCGTTGTGCAGCCCGAACCGGTTGAGCTGCGTGTTGTCGTTGATGTCGATGAACGGTTGATAGACGACCGGCGTGATGGAGGGGGCGAGCACACCGTTCGGGGACACCGGATTGGCCGGCAGATCGTACATCGTGTTCGCGATATTCGTCGCCGGATGGGCGGGATCGGCGATGTCGATCAGATCGATGCTGCGATAGACCGGAGTGTCGCTCGCGAGCGAGAAGCCCGCGCCGCTGTCGCGCGCCAGCACCAGGAACTGGTGATCGTTGAGCGCCAGCATTTCGCTCTGTGCTGCCGTTAGCGACGCGCCGAATTGCGGCAGCTGCACCACATATTCGCCGACCAGCGCCGGTACCGGCTGCGTGATGTCATAAGCGAGCAGCCGCGTGTTGCGCCGCGTCGTGCGAATCGTCGCAGCACTCGTCGCATTGGTGTCCTGGATCAGCGCGCTTTGCAGCAGCACGAACAGCTTCGTGTGGTCGGGGCTGATGGCCATGCCCTCGAATCCCTGATTGTTCTGCCGTCCCGATGTCGGATTGCCCTTTGGGGGATTGTAGACCACGCCTGCCGGCGGGCTGTTGGCGGAGAAATCGTCCACGCTGCCGCGCTTCGGGATGAACGCCTCGGGCGGGCGGATCACGCTCAGCAGCTTCCCGCTGGCCGTGTAGTGATAGACGTAAGGACCGTACTCGTCGCTCACCCACATCGTGCCGTCGCCGGGGTAGACGATCGTCTCGTCGTCCACCGCGACGCGTCCGTTCGGTCCGACAGGCAACGCGGGGTATCCGTTCCCCGCCGCTCTGACCGCGGTCGGATCGAGACCGGTCGTCAATTGCTTGTCGTGGAAGCGGTTCGACGTTTTGTAGGTCAGCACCATCTGGTTCTGGTCGGGCGTGCTCTCACCGTAGAACGGCTGCAGCGTCATCTCGAACCGGTGCAGGCGCCCGAAATAATCCACCGTCCCTTGCGTGTTCCAGCCGCGGTCCGGCACCGCCAGCAGGCGGCCGACAAAGCTGCCGCTCGGCCGCTTCTTCCAACTTCCGGGCAGAACCGTCTGGCCCGAACCGAACCCACCCAGCGTATCGCCGAATTTGTCGAGCGCATTCGACGGCACGCGTCCGACGCCGACCAAACCCTTGTTGACGAAGGTCTCGCCTTGAAACGACACCGATTGCGCCGCCACGTCCGTCGTGGTCAGCGCCAGCGCGAACACAGCGCCGGCTGAAGAGAGAAGAATGCGGCGGACTAAGGTCGTCATGCGTGGCTCCTATCACATGGACAAGTCGATGCGGCGCGCAACATGCTTGTTCCGGCCGAGCGACCGGATGTTGGCAGGCGTTCGCGGTTGAACAGAAGGGAGACGAATCTTCCCGGACCATAGTGTAATCGTGATTCACTATTGTGACGCGGCGCGCATTCGCCTCTTCTGCGTAGCGGCTCGGCGAAGACTTCATCGCCTAGCGTGCAGGACAATCAGTCGCGGCGGTAGTCCCAAGGCATCTCGAACGACCCGGCCCACAATCCCTTCTTCGCTGCCTTGGCGCGCTCTTCGTTCGGAACGTAGGCCAGCGAATGCTGGCGATCGGCGACCGCAAATCCGGAATCGACCATGGCCGCGTTCAGATCAGCGCCATTGGCGGTGCACACCGCGGCGATGCGGCCGTACTGGTCGACGCCGTGGCGTTCGTCGCAGCGCACGGTCTTGTTTCCGATGAGGCTCTCGAGCATCCGCTTCGCTTCTTCGCCGCAGGCATAGTCGCCGCCCGCCGCATCCTTGCAGTGCTGCGCCAGCTCGACCGCATCGATGGGCGTGGAAGCGGATGCGCGTGCGCCCGATATCGATCGAACCGCCATCGCCGACGCGCACCGGATCTGAAATCTCCTGCCCGTTATCGCCCGGGATCGCACCGTCAGGCGCGGGCTGTTACACATATTGCCATGCCGCGGCGGGCGCGATCAGCAGCACCAGCGGCAGCCACGGGGGAATCGACCTGCGCCGTGCCGCATTCGGTCAGCTTTGTCGCGGTCCTCTGAATTCGAATCGTCGACCCAAGGACGCACTCTCAAAACCAGCGCGCGATGATAGGCCCGCGTGCGATGCGTGAACACGGGGACCAACGGGTCAACCCATCCCCACTCCATGGCGAAGGGGGGGATAGGCTGCGTCGCATCAGCGATCGTCAGCGTGTTCGGGGCCTATGAGCAGAGGTAGTGCAACGCCCGCCGGCCGGGGATGAAGAAATAGCCGCCGCCGCGCATGCGGACGAAATCCTTGAAGCCCTTGATGAGAAGCGGCCCGTTCGCGGTCGGGATCGTCAATCGTCCGGTCAGTCCGCCGCGCGTCAGGATGGGATCGACCTCGTTTTCCAGGCCGTGGAATTGCAGCGCCATCGCCCAGGTCTGCTGGATGAACTCGAACTGCCGTTCGATGTCGCCGTTCAGGCACATGAAGAGAAGGCCGGGATTGGTCGCATGCGGATCGCCGCTTCCGGCCGCCGCGAAGCCGCGCCCCATGCGCAGGATTCGGTGCCGGTTGACGATCGCGAGCTGTTCCATCGAACCCGGCACCTGGCTCTCACGCGGATTGCTGCGCCTGATATGCGCGCCGAACGGGCAGCGCTGGCCTTGCGGGTCTTCCGCGCCGAAGAGGAATTCGTTGTCCGGCTCGGCCTCGCGGTCTCCGTTCCAGCCCGTTCCGGGGCGGTGCGGAAAGCGCACGAGCGATGTCCCGTCACGCCAGCGGCCGATCATCTTGGCGCCGATCCATTCCGCGGCTTGGGCCGGTGTCAGACCCGTCGGCATACCCGGATGGCCGACATGCTCGGCCGCGGCAGCTCCCAGGTACCCGTTGAACGCGGCGACGTCCTGTTCGAGCTGGCGGATGACGAGGAACGTTCCGTTGCGGCCGAAGTCGCGATCGGCATTCGTGCCGCTTGCCGAGAAGTCCGGCTGCATCACGGCATCGGAATGACGCGGAAAGATGACTGTCAGGATGTTCGTCGGGTCGGCCGTCGCCGGAATGGTGGGGGAGGGCGGCAGGAAGCCGCGATTGTCCGGATAGCCGAGCAGGAATTCGCCGGGCTCGACCGTGTGGATCTTGTCGGATTCGCGCATCCAGCGTTTGGTGCCGCGGATGATCGGCTGCGACATGCCGTCGGCAAAGCCGAACGGCTCAGGCGAGAACCTTGTGCGCCGGTCGTTCGGATCCGGCTTCGGACGCTCGGTAAGCATCACCGTGTGGAGGATGCGGCCGCCACGCGCGGCAAGACCGGCCTCAAACTGGCGGACCGAGGCTTGCAGCGTCGCATCGTCGACGGCGTAAGCAAGGATTGCGGCGTCGGGTGTTCTTTCGGCGGTACCCCACAACCACAGTGCGGGCTTGTCGTCGCCGGTGTCTTTCAACATATCCGCCCGCACCGGATTGGCCATGCCTTGCAGGAACGCCATCGGAAACATGTTGAGCGTCGCCGTGGGCAGCTCGAGCTTTTTCAGCCCGCTTGCGGCGAGCGACAGGATCGACACGCGGTCGCGCGGCGGTGAATCGCCGAAGGTGATCTGGCCTTCGACATCCCTCAGCCACTGGCGTGCGGCTCCAGCACTGTCGGGGAGCGCGATCGCAAGGCACGCCGCGTTCGGATGATTGCTCAACCCGCCGAACACAATCGTCTGCACATCGGAGGTTTCGATCAGCGAGGGTGGCGGCAGCCGCGAGCCGATATAAGATAGCCACGCGGAGGCCTCGTCTTCAGTCGAGACCGAGGCGAGCCCTTGCCGGATCGCGGCGTTCATCCGGATGCGCGCGGTGGTGAGGCGCGGATAGGCCGAATACCAGAACCGCGTCGGCTGCTGCTGGCGGCGCGCCCAATATTTGAAGCGCTCGCCGTCGGTTGCGCCTTTTGTGAACAGGTTCTCCGTCTTCGGAAAGCCGATCGTGTTGCTCCATATGCCCGTCAGGCCGTTTGTCGCCTTGGTGATGAAGTCCTCGAGATAGCTTTCCCAGCTCCCACCGTAGTTCGAGAAGAACAACAGCTTGTTCGTCTTGGGCAGCAGGACCCAGCGCGCGAAATGGATCGTCCCGAGCTCGCCCAGGAATCCCGGCGCGAAGCGCCGCGCCGCCAACTGCCCGACGACCCAGAACGCGATGCGCAGCGTGAGGCGGCGAAGCTCGCCCGCCTGCATGGTCGAGATGCCGGCCAAGTGGTTCTGCGCCGCCCAATCTTCTTGCGCGATGACTTTGGCCAGCACCTCGCGGTTGGGCACGCGGTTGTCGGGCTGGTTGGCTTGTTCGAGAGTCCGGATGCCGGTGTAGACGCCGACAAGACGAAGGATCAGCACGATCAACGCCAGGATCCCGCCCGTAACCAACACGACGAGACCCATCCCCAGGCCCGATGCAATTGCACCGAAGGTGCTCGCGCCGGACTCCAGGGCGAGGCGTCCGACGTCCCAGCCCGCAAACGCCGTTGCGGCAACCACCAGAACGCCGAGCAGGCTGATGAGCGGCCAGAAGAACTGCCAAACCCCAGCCACAGCCAGCGTCAGGATCAGACTGGTGTCGATGCCGGTCAGGCCGCTGTCCGACGGCAGCCGGTTCACCGGTTCAGGCGTCAGCAACGGTTTGTACTTCGGGTCGTCGGCAATCCACGCGCGGATCTGCCGGACGGCGGCAAGCGGCGATCCTGTGGGCGTCGTCTTGTCCAGGAAATCGCGGATTTCGCGTGCGAGGTCGGCCTCGTCCAGAATCCGCCCGAGGCTCATTCCCGGCGCGCCGCAGAACGCAATGCCGGGCACATCGAACAAACCCTGGCCGATGCGGATCTTGTGATCATCGAGGAAAACCTTGAGCGATGACTGAACCGGCACGCCCGCCGTCTGCAGAATGCTCATCACCGGCTCCGACAGCCGCTCCTCGAGGATCCGGAAGGCGTCCGCCTCCTCGCCGTCGACCGACATCTCGAACAGCAGATGTGTCGGCTCGCCGGGATCGCCGCGCACCACGGTGATGCTCATGAAATGCATGCCCTGCCGGCGCAGCGCCGCCCGGATCGCTCCGTTGTTGTTGCGCAACGACGGAATGAAGGTTTCGAGCAGGGCATCGACCGCATCGGCCTTCGCGCGATCGAAGGGTACGGCGGCGGTGACGAGCGATTGCTTCATTGCGGGCTCCTGATGCGCACGACGAATGTGTCCGGGAACGGACCGGCGTTTTTCACCTTTGGCGCCCCCGTCGGATTGAAGAGCATCAACGCTCGCACCAAGGCGGGTATCTGCAACGCGTTCACATCGCGCCCCGCGCATTCATGCATGCCGCGTCCGAAATGCATGTAGAGATGCGGCGGACGATCGGGATTGAGCGTCGCCGGCTGATCGAACGCGCGCTCGTCCTGCATGGCGGCGAGCGTGAATGCAAAGACTCGCGTCCCGGCCGCGATCGGTACGCCCGCCGCGCTTGCGCCTTCGACCGCCTGGCGAATCACGATCGGATTGTGCGGCCGCCGGCGAAGCGCTTCCCAGCACCAGCCGTAGAGACGGCGGCGGTCGTCCAGATCGCGCATGACGCCTTCGGCCAGCCGCCAGTCGGAAAGAATTTCAACCATGATATTGGAGACGGCGGTGGCGGTGGTATCGATCGAGCCCACCAGCATGCCCGCCACGATGTACGACACGTCGCCGTCGCTCACGACGCCGTCCCTCTCCATCCCGAGCAGACACCCGAGCACGTCGTTTCCGAGAACGCCCTGCTTCAGCCGCGCCGCGCGTTCAGCCGCAATCCAAGCCGTCAACTCCTGGCCGGCGGCGACGCCGACGTTCCGTATCTTCTCGTCATCGCCGAGGTTGAGGAACGTCTCGTGGAACACGGCGCGTGCGACGCGCAGCAGATCAGCTTCGCTCGGTCCTTTTATGCCGAACAGCGCGGCCGCAACACGACCCGCCACGAGCCGTGCATAACCGTTCACGACATCGATCTTCCCGTCGCGCGCGGCTGCGGCCAGAAGCTTCTCCGGTTCGTCCTGAAGGATCTGGCGCACCGGCGTGAAATCGGCCTTCGCCATCGCATCGTAGGTCGCTGTCCTCTGCGCGAACAACGCCGGGGAACGGTCCATGCCCAGGATGAACGGCCCGCTCACCCCCTCGATCCGTTTGGCGTTGACAGGGGCGATGATGAAATCGCCGTCGCGGTCCAGCACGTCGGCAACATCGTCCCAGCGGATGACAAGCACGATATTGCCGAAGCGCACATAGCGTGGACCCAAACGCGCCAGCAGGCGCGCACCAACGCAAAACAGCCGTGCCGTGTCTAACAAGGTGCCGCTCCTGTTGCAGATATTTCAGCTGGCAGGTCGCCGATCTTCAACGCCGCGATAGGGCGCCCGCGCCGAAAGCGGTTGGGCGAATTGGTGAGAGTCTTCTGAACGCCCGATGCCATAATGCCCCCCGTCATGGTTAGACCGCGGCCGCCGAGACGCGCCGCATGCGCCGCCTCTTCAGACGCGCAGGATCGCCGCGATCACTCAACAGCCCACATGTCGTCGGAGGCCCCCGCGTCCAGTGTGGTCGTCATTCCGGACCGCCGTCGCAGTTCCCCTCAAAAGGACAGCGGAGACGAAGCAAGGTTATAGGGGAAACCCGGATTTGAGAAGCGACTCCGGAACCGGAATTTCTCGTCTATGATGCGGATCGCAATCCTGCGGGAGCGCTGTATGACGCGATCTCATTTTGGAACCCTCCGCTTCGCCGTTGTTGCCGCCGCTATGATCGGCTGCGCGCTGCCGTCGCTCGCCGCGCCGGCGCCCGCGCTCAACTGGAAGCAGCAGCAGGCGGAGATCCTCCGCCACTACCGCGCGCTCGTGCAACTCGACACCAGCAGCCCGCCGGGGAATGAGACCCGCGCCGTCGACTATCTGAAAAAGACGTTCGAGGCCGAGGGTATTCCGGTCAAAACCTTCGCGCTCGACCCCGCTCGCGCAAATCTTGTCGCCCGCATCAAGGGCAACGGCAGCAAGCGGCCCCTGCTGTTGATGTCGCACACCGACGTGGTCGGGGTGCAGCGCGAGAAATGGCCGGTCGATCCGTTCGGCGCGGTCTTGAAAGACGGCTATGTCTGGGGCCGCGGCACGCGCGACGACAAGGACAATCTGTCGGCCAATCTGATGGTCATGCTGCTGCTCAAGCGCAGCGGTATGACACTCGACCGCGACGTCATCTTCCTCGCCGAGTCGGGCGAAGAAGCCGACCCCGCCGGCGTCGGCATCCCCTTCATGGTGAGCCGTCATTTCGACGAGATCGATGCGGAATTCGCGCTTGCCGAAGGCGGCGGCATGACGCTCGAGAAGGGCAAGCTGACCCAGGTCGCCATCCAGACGACCGAGAAAGTCCCCCGCCGGTTCCGTCTGGTCGCAACGGGCACTTCCGGTCACGGCTCGGTGCCGCGCGTCGACAATCCGCTGACCCATCTCTCCGCCGCCGTGGCGAAGCTCGGCGCCTGGGAAACGCCCATGCGCCTGAACGAAACCACGAAGGCCTATTTCGGCAAGCTTGCGGGCATCGCTCCGCCCGAGCAGGCCGCGCGCTACCGCCAACTGGTGAGCCCGCAACCACCGGCCGCGCTCCAGCGCTACTTTGCCGAAAGCGAGCCCCAGCACTACTCGATGCTGCGCACCTCGATCGTGCCGACGATCCTCAAAGCCGGCGTCGGGCCCAACGTCATCCCGTCGCCA
>Ga0193752_1002807_pt1 | contig 12592 bp, 24 predicted proteins | sample H1c1metaG_FD_144924 | JGI IMG/M metagenome (GOLD analysis project Ga0193752, IMG submission 144924) | Soil microbial communities from a riparian zone of the East river system, Colorado, United States - H1c1 | ecosystem: Environmental > Terrestrial > Soil > Riparian zone | place: USA: East River... | reverse complement strand
GGGACAATGCGCGGCTGATCGTCGAGCTGATCCAGCCGATCGCCATGGATGAGGGCCTGCGCTTCGCCATCCGCGAGGGGGGCCGCACCGTCGGCGCCGGCGTCGTAACCAAAGTCGTTAAGTAAAGAACAGGAGCGCATCACGCGCCGGTATTTGCCGACGCGGGAAGCGAGCGAGACATGGACAACACCAATATCCGCATCCGGCTGAAAGCCTTCGATCATCGCGTGCTCGATCTGTCGACCAGCGAGATCGTCAGCACGGCCAAACGGACGGGCGCGCAGGTGCGCGGGCCCATCCCGCTGCCGACGCGGATCGAGAAGTTCACGGTCAACCGCTCGCCGCACATCGACAAGAAGTCGCGTGAGCAGTTCGAGGTGCGTACGCACAAGCGCGTGCTCGATATCGTCGATCCGACTCCGCAGACCGTGGACGCGCTGATGAAGCTCGACCTCGCCTCCGGCGTCGACGTCGAAATCAAGCTCGGCGCCTGATCGCGAAGCGGGCCAGGGAAAAGGGAATAAGACCATGCGTTGCGGTCTCGTCGCTCAGAAGGTTGGCATGACTCGCGTCTTTAACGACGCGGGCGAACATGTGCCTGTCACCGTTCTGAAGGTGGATCATCTGCAGGTCGTGGCGGTGCGTTCCGAAGAGAAGGACCACTACACGGCGGTGCAGCTTGGCTACGGCAAAGCCAAGGTGAAGAATGTGACCCAGCCGATGCGCGGTCACTTCGCCAAGGCCAAAGTCGAGCCGAAGAAGAAGCTCGTTGAGTTCCGCGTCGCCAAGGACGCCGTGCTGGAAGTCGGCGCCGAGCTGGTGCCCAGCCACTTCGTGGTTGGCCAGTTCGTCGACGTCATCGGCACGACGATCGGCCGCGGCTTCACCGGCTCGATGGTGCGCTGGAACTTCCACGGCCTAGAGGCCAGCCACGGTGTCTCGGTCGCCCATCGCAGCCACGGCTCGACCGGCAACCGTCAGGATCCCGGCCGTACCTTCCCCGGCAAGAAAATGGCGGGGCACTACGGTTCGGAGCGAGTGACCACGCAGAATCTCAAGGTCGTTTCCGTCGATGACGAGAACGGCCTGCTGCTGGTTTCCGGCGCCGTTCCGGGCGCCAATAACGGCTACATCATCGTCAAGGACGCCGCCAAGCGCGCCCGGCCGAAGGACGCGCCGTACCCGGCCGGTCTGCGTGCCGCCAAGGCCGCGGAAGCGACCGAAGCCGCTGCTCCGTCGGCCTCGGCTTAAGCGACAAGGGTTGAGCATGAAACTCGCGGTCAAAACCATCGAAGGCGCCAGCGCCGGTGAGATCGATCTCGCCGAAGCGGTGTTCGGCGTTCCCGTTCGCGCCGACATCCTGCACCGTTGCGTGGTGTGGCAGCTGTCGCGCCGCCAGCAGGGCACGCACAAGACCAAGGGTCGCTCCGAGATCAAGGCGACCGCCAAGAAGATGTACGCCCAGAAGGGCACCGGCCAGGCCCGCCACGGCAACAAGGCAGCCCCGCAGTTTCGCGGCGGCGGCAAGGCTTTCGGTCCGGTCGTGCGCAGCCATGCGAGCAACCTGCCCAAGAAGGTCCGCCAGCTGGCGCTGCGTTCGGCGCTGTCGTCGAAGGCCGCCGAAGGCAAGCTGGTCGTGGTCGACAGCGTGGCTATTGCGGAACCGAAGACGGCGAAGCTGACGGCCCAGCTCGGCAAGCTCGGCATTTCCAACGCGTTGGTCGTTGGCGGGGCCGAGCTCGATATCAATTTCGCCCGCGCCGCTGCCAACATCATGCATCTTGATGTGCTGCCGCAGCAGGGCATCAACGTCTACGACATCCTGCGCCGCGACACGCTCGTGTTGACCCGCGACGCGGTCAAGCATCTCGAGGAGCGCCTGCAATGAGCAGAGGCAGGGAAAAGCCTGCGCCGGTTTCGCGCTCGCGCATGTACGAAGTGATCCGCGCCCCCTTGATCACGGAGAAGACCACCAACGGCTCCGAGCACAGCCAGGTGACTTTCCGCGTATCGATGGACGCGACCAAACCCGAGATCAAGCAGGCCGTCGAAGGCTTGTTCAAGGTCAAGGTCAAGGCGGTCAACACCGTCACGGTCAAGGGAAAGTCGAAAATCTTCCGCGGCCGCCCGGGTACCCGGAGCGACTGGAAGAAGGCGATCGTCTCGCTGGTCGAAGGTCACAAGATCGACGTGACAACAGGCCTGTGAGACGGAGGGTAAAGAGATGGCTTTAAAGACATACAAACCGACTACCCCTTCGCTGCGCCAGCTGGTCATCGTCGACCGCTCGGGCCTGTGGAAGGGCAAGCCGGTCAAGGGCCTGACGCGCGGCAAGAACAAGACCGGCGGGCGCAACAATCACGGCCACATCACGAGCTGGCAGAAGGGCGGCGGGCATAAGCGCACGCTGCGCCTGATCGATTTCAAGCGGCGTAAGTTCGATGTCGCGGCCACCGTCGAGCGTCTCGAGTACGATCCGAACCGGTCGGCCTTCATCGCGCTGATCAAGTATGCCGATGGCGAGCAGGCCTACATCCTGGCGCCGCAGCGCCTGAAGGCAGGCGACCAGGTCGTGTCGGGCGAGCGCGTCGACATCAAGCCAGGCAACGCCATGCCGATGGCCAACATGCCGGTCGGTACGATCGTGCATAACGTCGAGATGAAGAAGGGCCGCGGCGGCCAGATGGCCCGTGCCGCCGGCACCTACGCCCAGTTGGTTGGCAAGGATGCGGGCTATGCCCAGCTCAAGCTGAATTCGGGTGAAGTGCGTATCGTGCCGAGCGAATGCCTGGCGACGGTGGGCGCGGTGAGCAACCCGGACAACCAGAACATCGTCATTGGCAAGGCCGGACGGTCACGCTGGCTCGGTCGTCGCCCGCATGTCCGCGGCGTCGTCATGAACCCGGTCGACCATCCGCATGGCGGCGGCGAAGGCCGCACCTCGGGTGGCCGTCATCCGGTCACGCCCTGGGGCAAGCCGACCAAGGGCAAGAAGACTCGCAAGAACAAGTCGACGGATAAGTACATCATCCGCCGTCGTCACGCGACGCGCTGACGCCAGGCCGAGGAGAATAACGTGGCACGTTCCGTATGGAAGGGACCGTTCGTAGACGGGAGCCTTATCAAGAAAGTCGAGAAGGCGAGCCAGACTGTGCGCAGCGAAGTGATCAAGACCTGGTCGCGCCGCTCCACGATCCTGCCGCAGTTCGTCGGGCTGACCTTCGCCGTCTACAACGGCAGGAAGTTCATTCCGGTGAACGTCACCGAGGAGATGGTGGGTCACAAGCTTGGCGAATTCTCGCCGACCCGCACATTCACCTCGCATTCGGGCGATAAGAAGGTCTCCAGGGGATGAGCAAGCAACCTGCTCCCCGCCGCGAGGCGGACAACGAAGCCAAGATGGTGCTGCGCATGTTGCGCGTCAGCCCGCGCAAGCTCGACCTGGTGGCCGCCACGATCCGCGGCAAGAAGGCGGCTTATGCGGTCAACGAGCTCACCTTCTCCAAGAAGCGCATCGCCATCGATGTGAAGAAGGCTTTGAACTCGGCAATCGCCAATGCCGAGAACAACCACAATCTCGACGTCGACCGTCTGGTCGTCGCCGAGGCCTATGTGGGCAAGGGCCTGGTCATGAAGCGTTTCCAGACCCGCGGCCGTGGCAAGGCGGCGGGCATCGTCAAGCCGTTCAGCCGGCTCACCATCGTGGTGCGTGAGCGCCCCGAGGCGGAGGACAAGTAATGGGTCAGAAGGTCAATCCGATCGGCCTGCGGCTCGGCATCAACCGGACCTGGGATTCCCGCTGGTACGCCGAGGGCGAAGAGTACGCCACGATGCTCCACGAGGACATCAGCATCCGCAAGGTGCTCCGCAAGCGCCTGTCGCAGGCGGGTGTCGCCAAGATCGTCATCGAGCGGCCGGCCAAGCGCGCGCGCGTGACCATTCACACCGCGCGGCCCGGGGTCGTCATCGGCAAGAAGGGTGCCGACATCGAGAAGCTGCGCGGCGACCTGGCCAAGATGACCAAGGGCGAAGTGGCGCTGAACATCGTCGAGATCCGCAAGCCCGAAGTCGATGCCACGCTGATCGCCGAGAACATTGCCCAGCAGCTCGAGCGCCGGGTCGCCTTCCGCCGCGCGATGAAGCGCGCGGTGCAGTCAGCCATGCGCCTGGGCGCCCAGGGCATCCGCATCAACTGCTCGGGTCGCCTGGGCGGTGCCGAGATCGCGCGCATGGAATGGTACCGCGAAGGTCGCGTGCCCCTGCACACGCTGCGCGCCGACATCGATTACGGAATCGCCACGGCGTTCACCACCTTCGGCACCTGCGGCGTCAAAGTCTGGGTTTTCAAGGGCGAGATCCTGACCCATGACCCGATGGCACACGACCGCCGCGCGGAAGAAGGTACGCAGCAGCGCACTCCGGCGCGCGTCGAGCGCACCGAGCAGAGGGACGCGTAAACCACCATGCTTTCACCCAAGCGCACCAAATACCGCAAGGCCTTCAAGGGCCGGATCAGCGGCGCAGCGAAAGGCGGCACCAACCTCGATTTCGGCTCGTTCGGGCTGAAGGCGATGGAGCCCGACCGCCTGACCGCGCGCCAGATCGAGGCTGCCCGCCGCGCCATCACGCGTCACATGAAGCGCGCCGGCCGCGTGTGGATCCGGGTTTTCCCGGACGTGCCGATCTCGCGCAAGCCGGCCGAAGTCCGCATGGGCTCGGGCAAGGGCGCTCCGGAATTCTGGGCGGCGCGTGTCCGTCCCGGCCGCATCCTCTTCGAACTCGACGGCGTGACGCCCACGATCGCGCGCGAGGCGCTGCTGCTGGCCGCGGCCAAGCTGCCGATCCGCACGCGCTTCGTTGCCCGCGTCGGCATGGAGGGCTGACCATGAAAGCCAGCGATATTCGTCCCAAGACAAAGGACGAGCTCAAGAACGAACTCGGCAATCTGCGCAAGGAAGCTTTCAACCTGCGTTTTCAGAAGGCCGGCGGCCAACTGCAGAAGACGGCTCGCGCGCGCCAGGTGCGCCGCGATATCGCCCGCATCAAGACGGTGCTGGGCGAGAAGGCCGTCGGGTAAGGAGTTCGATAGAATGCCGAAACGAATCCTGGAAGGCGTCGTCGTCAGCGACAAGATGGACAAGACCATCGTCGTGAAAGTCGAGCGGCGCGTTCAGCACGCGATCTACAAGAAGTTCATTCGCAGATCCAAGAAGTACCATGCGCATGACGAGACCAACGCCTTCAAGGGCAAGGTCGGCGACAACGTGCGCATCCGCGAGTGCCGGCCGATGTCCAAGACCAAGAGCTGGGAAGTTCTTGTCGAGACGGCGAAGACCTGAAGCGGACCAGATTTTAAGGAGGTCGCGGCGCTGAGCGCCGCGGAGTTCGAAACATGATCCAGATGCGGACCAATCTCGAGGTCGCCGACAATTCGGGTGCCCGTCGAGTCCAGTGCATCAAAGTACTGGGCGGCTCACGCCGCAAATACGCCAGCGTCGGCGACGTCATCGTCGTGTCGATCAAGGAAGCCATTCCGCGCGGTCGCGTGAAGAAGGGCGAGGTGCATCGCGCCGTCGTCGTGCGCACCTCCAAGGAAGTGCGCCGCCAGGACGGTAGTGCCATCCGCTTCGACCGCAATGCCGCGGTGCTCATCAGCAAGCAGGATGAGCCGATCGGAACCCGCATCTTCGGACCCGTGACGCGCGAGCTGCGTGCCAAGAAGTTCATGAAGATCATCTCGCTCGCGCCTGAGGTCCTCTAGCCATGGCCAACAAGCTCAAAGTCAAGAAGGGCGACCGGGTGAAGGTCATCACCGGCCGCAGCAAGGGCAAGATCGGCGACGTGTTGCGCGTGATCCCGACCGAGCAGCGCGTTGTCGTATCCGGCGTCAACATGATCAAGCGTCATACCAAGCCGAACCGGAACGAGACCGGCGGCATTATCGAGCGCGAGGCCGCGATCCACGTTTCCAACGTGGCCCTGCTCGACCCGAAATCCGAGAAGCCGACCAAAGTCGGTTTCCGCTTCCTTGAAGACGGCCGTAAGGTGCGAATTGCGCGCGCCTCCGGCGAGACCATCGACCGCTAGGAGACGGGTCAATGTCCGCGCGTTTGCACGAACACTACCAAACGAACATTCGTCCGGCGCTGACGAAGGAGTTCTCGTACGCGAACCCCTTCGAGGTGCCGAAACTCGACAAGGTCGTGATCAACATGGGCGTCGGCGAGGCTGTCAACGACCGCAAGGCCGTCGATGGCGCCGTGGCCGACCTGACGGCGATCACCGGCCAGCGGCCGGTCATCACCAAGTCGCGCCTGTCGATCGCCACCTTCAAGCTGCGCGAAGGGATGGCGATCGGCGCCAAGGTCACGCTGCGCCGCGCGCATATGTACGAATTCCTCGATCGGCTGATCAGCATCGCCTTGCCTCGCGTGCGCGACTTCCGCGGTCTCAACGGCAAGTCGTTCGATGGCAACGGCAACTACGCCTTGGGGCTCAAAGAGCAGATCGTGTTTCCTGAGATCGAGTACGACAAGGTCGACCAGGTGCGCGGCATGGACATCATCATCTGCACGACGGCGAAGACGGATGCGGAAGCCAAGGCGCTTCTCCGTGCTCTCGACTTCCCGTTCGTGAACTGAGGCCGGAGAAATAGAATGGCCAAGACGAGTTCGGTCGAAAAGAACAAGCGGCGCGAGAAGATGGCGAAGCAGTACGCTCCCAAGCGGGCGAAGCTGAAAGCCATGGCGGTGGACAACAAGCTTTCGCCGGAGGAGCGCTTCGGCGCGCGGCTGAAGCTTGCCAAGCTGCCGCGTAATTCTTCGCCGACGCGCATCCGCAATCGATGCGAGCTCACGGGTCGTCCGCGCGCCGTGTACCGCAAATTCAAGCTTTCTCGCCTTGCGCTGCGAGAGCTCGCTTCGTCGGGCGCCTTGCCCGGCGTCGTGAAGTCGAGCTGGTAACGGGGGACCGTAGACCATGATGACCGATCCTGTCGGCGATTTGCTGACCCGCATCCGCAACGGCCAGGCGGCGCGCCTCGAGACCATTACGGTGCCGGCCTCGCGCATGCGCGCCAATGTGCTCGAAGTGCTCCAGCGCGAAGGCTATATCCGCGGCTGGTTCGAGGAAGAGCTCCGCGCCGGCGTCAAGGAGCTCCGAGTCGAGCTCAAGTACGACAACGGCCGGCCGGTGATCCGCGAGATCAAGCGTGTCTCCACGCCGGGCCGCCGCGTCTACTCCAAGATCCGCGAGCTGCCGCGCCACTTCAACGGGCTCGGCATTTCGATCCTTTCCACGCCCCGCGGCATCATGTCGGATGCCGAGGCGCGCGCCGCCAATGTCGGCGGTGAAGTCCTCTGCAAGGTGTTCTGACCATGTCTCGCGTCGGAAAAAATCCGGTCGTCATCCCGACCGGTGTCACCATCGACCTCAAGGGCCAGCACGTTAAGGCCAAGGGGAAGAATGGCGAACTCTCCTTCACCGTCCATGACGACGTGTCGATCACGCGCGAGGGCAACGATCTCAACTTCGTGCCGCGCACGGAGAGCCGCCGCGCGCGCATGCAGTGGGGCACGGCGCGCAATCTGGTGCGCAACATGGTCCAGGGCGTGTCCGACGGCTTCACCATCGGCCTCGAGATCAACGGCGTCGGCTATCGCGCCTCGGCGGATGCCAAGATACTGAAGCTGCAGCTGGGCTACAGCCACGACATCGAATTTCCCATCCCGACAGGCATCACGATCAAGGCCGTGAAGCCGACGGAGCTCGCGATCTCGGGCGCCGATCGACAGCGGGTGGGTCAGGTGGCGGCGGAGATCCGCAGCCTGCGTCCGCCGGAACCGTACAAGGGCAAGGGCATCAAATACTCGACCGAAACGGTTCGGCGCAAAGAAGGCAAGAAGAAGTAGAGGCGGGAAAGCATCATGTCCGACAAGAACCGTCTTTTCGCCCGCCGCCAGAAGCGCACGCGCTACGCGCTGCGTCAGGCCGCCGGCGTTCGTCCGCGCCTCAGCGTTTTCCGCTCGGGCAAGCACATCTACGCGCAGGTCATCGACGACAAGAAGGGCGCGACGCTCGCGGCCGCCTCGTCGCTCGACGAAGGCCTCAAAGGCAAGCTCAAGACCGGCGCCGACAAGGGCGCCGCTACGGAAGTCGGCAAGCTGATTGCCGAGCGTGCCCTGGCTGCCGGCGTCAAAGAGGTCGTATTCGACCGCGGTGGCTATATGTATCACGGCCGCGTTGCTGCGCTGGCCACAGCCGCCCGTGAGGGCGGCCTGTCGTTCTGATCGGGAGTTAGCACATGGCTCGTTCACCCGGTTCGGGTTCCGGTTCCCGCCAATCGCGCGATCGCGGACATGGCCGCGACCGCGACGAAGACAATGAGATCGTCGACAAGCTGGTCACGATCAACCGCGTCGCCAAGGTCGTGAAGGGCGGTCGGCGCTTCGGCTTCGCCGCCATCGTCGTGGTCGGCGATCAGCGCGGCCGTGTCGGTCATGGCTCGGGCAAGGCACGTGAAGTGCCGGAAGCCATCCGCAAGGCCACCGAATCGGCCAAGCGCAACATGATCCGCGTGCCGTTGCGCGACGGTCGTACCCTGCATCACGATGTGCGCGGCCACTTCGGGGCGGGCAAGGTGACGCTGCGTTCGGCTCCGGCCGGCACCGGCATCATCGCCGGCGGCCCGATGCGGGCCGTGTTCGAGACGCTGGGCGTGAAGGACATCGTCGCCAAGTCGGTCGGCACGTCCAACCCGCACAACATGATCAAGGCGACGTTCGAGGCGCTGCAGCTCTTGAACTCACCGCGTATGGTCGCCACCCGCCGCGGCAAGAAGGTCGGCGACCTGCTCGGCCGGCGCGACGATGTCGCTGCCGAGGCGGCGTAGGGAGCACGACGATGGCCGACGGCAAGACGATCAAGATCACCCAGACGGGCAGCCCGATCGGGCGGACCGAGGACCAGCGCGCGACGCTGGTCGGGCTGGGCCTCAACAAGCTCCACCGCAGCCGTGTCCTCGAGGACACGCCGTCGGTGCGCGGCATGATCAACAAGGTGCGCCATCTGGTGCGTATCGACGAGGAAGCGCGCTGAGCGACTTGGCTTGCGATAGCGCGGAGGGACGGACATGAGACTGAATCAGATCGCCGACAACGAAGGCGCCCGCAAGGGTCGCATGCGCGTCGGTCGCGGCATCGGCTCCGGCAAGGGCAAGACCGCCGGCCGGGGCGTGAAGGGCCAGAAGTCGCGGACCGGCGTCGCCATCAAGGGTTTCGAGGGCGGCCAGATGCCGCTCTACCGGCGCCTGCCCAAGCGCGGCTTCACGCCGCCGAACCAGAAGACCTACCAGGTCATCAATGTCGATGACCTGCAGGCAGCGATCGACGCCGGCCGGCTCGATGTCGGCAAGCCGATCGATGCCGAGGCGATGCAAGCTGCCGGGCTGTTCAAGAACCCCGGCCACGGCGTACGCCTGCTTGGCCGCGGCGAGCTCAAGGCCAAGATCGAAGTGAAGGTCGTGGGCGCCTCGGCGTCGGCGATCGCTGCCGTCGAAAAGGCCGGCGGCAAAGTCGACCTGCCGGCCAAGCCTGCTCCCGAGGCGGCCTGAGCCCTGGGCGTCGCGGGGCGCTCATCGCTCCCCCTGTTGTCCTTCACGCGTGAGGTTCCATGGCATCCGCCGCCGAGCAACTCGCATCCAATCTGAACTGGGGCGCGATCGGTAAGGCGACCGAGCTGAAAAGGCGCCTGTGGTTTACCCTGGGCGCCCTCCTGGTTTTCCGTATCGGCGCCTACATTCCCGTGCCCGGGGTCGATCCCGCGGCATTGGCCGAGATCTTCCAGCGCAACTCCGGCGGCATCGCCGGTATGCTCGACGTCTTTTCCGGCGGCTCGATCGGCCGTATGTCGATTCTTGCGCTCAGCATCATGCCGTATATCTCGGCCTCCATCATCATGCAGATCCTGACGACGGTCGTGCCGTCGCTCGAGGCGCTGAAGAAGGAGGGCGAGGCCGGCCGCAAGAAGATCAATCAGTACACGCGCTACGGCACGGTGATCCTGGCCGCCTTTCAGGCCTATGGCATCGCTGTCGGCCTCGAGGGCCAGGTCGCGGCGGCGGGGCCTGTCGTGCCCGATCCCGGCCTGTTCTTCCGCTTCGTTACGGTGGTCACGCTGGTCGGTGGGACGCTCTTCCTGATGTGGCTGGGCGAGCAGATCACCGCCCGCGGCGTCGGCAACGGCGTATCCCTGATCATTTTCGCCGGCATTGTCGCGGCCCTTCCGAACGCCATGGTGCAGACGCTGGAGCTTGGCCGCACCGGTGCCTTGTCGGCCCTGTTCATCATCGCGCTGGCGATCGGCGTGATCGCTGTCGTGGCCGTCGTCGTTTTCGTCGAGACGGCGCAGCGACGAATAATCGTCCAATATCCAAAACGCCAGGTCGGCAACCGCATGTATGGCGGCGAGGCCTCGCATCTGCCGCTCAAGATCAACACCTCGGGCGTCATTCCGCCGATCTTCGCGTCCTCCCTGCTGCTGTTCCCGGCGACCATCGCGTCGTTCCAGGGCAATACCTCCGAGGCGGGGTGGGTGCAGTGGATCTCGGCCTATCTGGCCCATGGCCAGCCGCTTTATCTGCTGGCCTATGTCAGCCTGATCGTCTTCTTCTGCTTCTTTTATACGACCGTCGTCTTCAACCCGACCGATACGGCCGACAATCTGAAGAAGAATGGCGGCTTCATTCCGGGCATCCGGCCGGGCAAGAACACGGCCGAATACCTCGAATACATCCTCAATCGTCTGACCGTGATCGGTGCCGCCTACCTTTCGGCGGTCTGTATCCTGCCGGAACTGCTGATCGCCCGCGGCGGCGTGCCGTTCTATTTCGGCGGCACCAGCCTCCTGATCGTGGTGTCGGTGACGCTCGACACCGTGACCCAGGTCCAGGCGCATTTGCTCGCCCACCAGTATGAAGGCCTGATCAAGAAGGCGCGGCTGCGCGGGAAGGGACGATGAACATCATCCTTCTTGGGCCGCCCGGGGCCGGCAAGGGTACCCAGGCCCAGCGTCTCCAGCATGAGCGCGGCATGGTCCAGCTCTCGACCGGCGACATGCTGCGGGCGGCCGTGGCCTCGGGAAGCGAGCTCGGCAAGAAGGCCAAGGCGGTCATGGAGCGCGGCGAACTGGTGTCCGACGAGCTGATGATCCGCCTGATCGAGGACCGGATCGCCCAGCCGGACGCCGCCAAGGGCTTCATTTTGGACGGTTTTCCCCGCACGGAGGCCCAGGCCGAGGCTCTCGACCGCATGCTGGCAGCCAAGGGCGCCAAGCTCGACCGGGTGATCGAAATGGCGGTCGACGAGGCGGCGCTGACCGAGCGCATCGTCGGCCGGTTCACCTGCGCCAAATGCGGCACGGGCTATCATGACAAATTCAAGCGCCCCAAGGTCGAAGGGGTGTGCGAGGTCTGCGGCAGCAGGGAATTCACCCGTCGGAAAGATGACAATATCGAGACGGTGAAGACCCGGATGGCTGCCTATAAGGCCCAGACGGCGCCGCTTTTGCCCTATTACAGCGCCGAAGGGGTGCTGCGGAAGGTCGATGGGATGACCGGGATGGATGAGGTTTATCGTCAAATCACGGCCGCCTTGGCTGGGACTTGACAATCGCTAGTTCCGTTGACTCAGGGGCGCAGATACATATAATCGCGCGCTTTTCCAGGGCCAGCGGATCCGACACGGGCGCGCGCATGCGCGCCATAAGTCTTTGAAGGAGTTGAACTTTGGCGCGTATAGCCGGTGTTAACATCCCAACCGCCAAGCGGGTGGTTATCGGGCTGCAATACATCCACGGGATCGGTGCGGCGAAGGCCAAGGAGATCTGTGGAAAAGTCGGGATCGACGAGTCGCGGCGCGTGAACACGCTGAGCGACGACGAGGTCATCCGTATCCGCGAGACGATCGACCGCGACTATCAGGTCGAGGGCGACCTGCGCCGCGAAGTGTCGATGAACATCAAGCGATTGATGGACCTCGCCTGCTATCGCGGCCTGCGTCACCGCAGGGGCCTGCCGGTCCATGGCCAACGCACGCATACCAATGCGCGCACCCGCAAGGGTCCGGCCAAGCCGATCGCCGGCAAGAAAAAGATTACGAAGTAAGACCAGGGGAACCGGATCATGGCCAAAGCTGCTGCCGCCGCTTCGGGCGGCGCCACCGCCGCGCGTCCTCGCCGCAAGGAGCGCAAGAACATCATCGCGGGCGTGGCGCACGTCACCGCTTCGTTCAACAACACGATCGTCACCATCACCGATGCGCAGGGCAACACCATTGCCTGGGCGTCGTCGGGTTCGCAGGGTTTCAAGGGGTCGCGCAAGTCGACGCCCTTCGCCGCCCAGATGGCCGCCGAGAATGCCGGCCGCAAGGCGATGGAGCACGGCATGCGCACGCTCGAGATCGAAGTACGTGGTCCCGGTTCGGGCCGCGAGTCGGCGTTGCGTGCGCTGCAGGCGGTCGGCCTCGCGGTCACCGCCATCCGCGACGTGACCCCGATCCCGCATAACGGGTGCCGTCCGCCCAAGCGCCGGCGCGTC
>Ga0193752_1002805_pt1 | contig 12596 bp, 18 predicted proteins | sample H1c1metaG_FD_144924 | JGI IMG/M metagenome (GOLD analysis project Ga0193752, IMG submission 144924) | Soil microbial communities from a riparian zone of the East river system, Colorado, United States - H1c1 | ecosystem: Environmental > Terrestrial > Soil > Riparian zone | place: USA: East River... | reverse complement strand
GCGCTCAATGACCATGAACAGCATGTCTAACTCCGATGCTCGTTTGTTCCTATTGATCAGCCATCGGTAGGTGGTTCCGGTTGGCGCGAAAACAGATCTGTCCCGTTTGGCTCTGAGCCGACCCGACCAATGCCGGGCATTCATCCTTTTGCATAGTGGTCCGCCCCTAGAAAATGCAGAGATACATAGGGGCTGTCGCCGACCACCCAACTGTCGTGAGGAGTTGGCGGGATGTAGAACAGCTCACCCGCCTTCATTTCGATGATAGTGCCGTCGTCGAAGGCGGCTGTTGCCGAACCGGACAGCACCATTCCGACGTGCTCCACAGAACAGCGCGCTGCGCCAACAGTGGGTCCTACATGCTCGCTCCACTTCCAGCCAGGCTCGTAGGTAGCCCGACCGATGGTCATACCACCCAGCCGGACGATCTCGAACTTGCCCTTTACGAGCACTCGCGTCTCGTCTGGTGACTCGAAGCGCTTGAGGATCACTTCCACAGATTTCATGACGTCGCTCCTGCTGTGATGCCCAACACTCAGTTAACCAGACGGCGTGGCGCCTTGCGCTGCGCGAACTCAAAGGCGCCAGCCTTTGAGCGGTCCGGCTGAGCGCCTGGTTGGGCGCTGAAGAAACAGTTGCGGGAACTCGCCGAAAACGGTGAATGCCCCCCCCTTATGCGGGCTCATAGGTGTCGCGTCTCTGTCGGCGACGCTCCCCAATTGTTGTTTCGACCGTCGGCATATCGGACCGGCGCTTCAATGATCTCCTTTGGATCGATGTTGTCGAGGGCGGCAACTCTGATTGAAACGTAGTCACCACCAATCTGTTCAAGATGTCCACGTTCAAACGAGCGTACACCGCAATGCCGGCAAAACAGCAGATGGCCGCTCTTCGTGTTGAATTGGTAGTCGCTGAGATCGGCTTCCCCTGCGAGCAATCGAAATGCATCCGGCTTGACGATCGCGCTCCAGTTCCGAGTCTTGGTGCAGATGGAACAGTTGCACTTGCCCGTGCCCAAGCTCAGATCGATGTCCGCTTCAAAGCGGATGGCGCCGCAGTGGCAGCTTCCGGTGTAGGTCTTCTTCATGAGTCAACTTCCTTCACGGCGAAAAGTAGCAGGGTAATGCATGGCCGCAACGCTCAGCTAGCCCGGCGCCGTGCCTTGCCCAACGCTGCAAAGCCGCGAGCGAAAGGCATCGCGCTTGCGAGTCGAGTACGCAACGCGGCCTTGGTTCGCTTCATTGGGCCGAACTTGCCGAAATGCTGAATGCCTCCCCCTTTTCCGCCCTGCATCACGCTGCAAGGTTACATCCGCTGCGCGGTCGTTCTCCCGCCGCTCAGAAAATGCTTCAGCTACCCACGCGGTTAGGGGCTCGCCAGGCTCGCTCGAAGGGCAGCCGCCAGGCACGGGGAGCCACCAGCTGATGGATCGCGTTCGGCCCCCATGAACCCGGGGCGTACAAGCGAACCGGCGGAGGTGCTTCCAACAACGGTGTCGATACTTCCCACAGCCGCTCGATGCCCTCAGCGGTGGTAAACAGAGTGCGATCACCCCGCATAGCATCGAGGATCAATCGCTCATACGCCTCCAGCACATCGCCAATGAAGCCCGTGTCATGCATGGCGAACTGCAAGCTCAGCTTGTCCAAACGCATACCCGGGCCGGGGCGCTTACCGTAAAACGACAGTGACATCTTCGAGGCGTCCGCCAGATCGAACGTCAAGTGGTCCGGACCCTGCGCACCTACACCTGAGCCGGCAGGGAACATGCTTTTGGGCGGTTCCCGGAATGCGATGGAAATGATCCTTTGCCCTTCGGCAAGCCGTTTGCCCGTGCGCAGGAAAAACGGCACGCCGGCCCAGCGCCAGTTGTCGATGGAGCATTTCAATGCGATGAATGTCTCGGTTTCCGACTCCGGGTCGATGCCCTCCTCGGATCGGTAGCCGATGTATTGTCCCCGCACGACATCGCTTGGCTGGATCGGCAGCATGCTGCGAAAGACCTTGTTCTTTTCCTCGCTGATGGGCGAAGGCTCCAGGGACGTCGGTGGCTCCATCGCCATGAACGCGAGGATTTGGAACAGGTGGGTCACCACCATGTCGCGAAACGCCCCGATCGCCTCGTAAAAGCCCGCTCGTTTACCCAGAGACAGCGTCTCCGGTACGTCGATCTGCACGTGGTCGATGAAATTGCGGTTCCAGATGGGCTCAAACAGCCCATTGGCGAAGCGGAACGCCAGGATGTTTTGCGCCGGCTCCTTGCCAAGGAAGTGGTCGATCCGGAAGATCTGCTCCTCGGCGAATACCTCGTGCAGTTTGGTATTCAGCGACACTGCGCTGGCGAGGTCGGTGCCGAACGGCTTCTCCATGATGATTCGGGACCGCTCGACGAGATTGGCTGCCCCGAGCAGCCGTACCGCGGACAATGCCGCATTGGGGGGCACGCTGAGATAGTGCAACCGCCGGCTCTCACCCTCGAACGTCCGTTCCGCCTTCTCGACGGCTGCTTTGAGCGCTTCGGCACCGGCGGCCAGCGGTATGTAGTCCAGGATGCTGGAAAAGGCATTCCAGTCAGCCTCGGTCACCTTGCGGCTGGAGAATTCATCGAGCGCTGCCCGCGCTGCCTTGCGGAAACCGTCGGCGTCAATGTCATCCAACGAAACGCCAATGATCCGACAGCCAGGGATGAACCCGACGCTCGATAGATGAAACAATCCCGGCAATAATTTCCGTCGAGCAAGGTCACCCGTGGCGCCCACGAGCACTACGACCTGCGGGAACCGCGGACCCACTCCTGGAGGAATCTTTGCCACTTGACACCCTCTGATAACGAGTTGCACGCCGCTGAAGTCCTTCGTCCTGCAAGAAGAACGCCATGCGCCGCCATGGACTGCCCCGTTTCCGTGGGCGGGCAGGTCTCTTCATCGAGCAGCTTGTAGTGTCGCTCGACTGCCTGCGAAGTTGATAGGTGAGGAATATCCCAAGGATAGCTGACGATTGAGAATGGGAAGGGGACATTCCGTAGCTCTTGGGACGTCCCCTCGATGGACGGGTTAGAAATCGTATGCACCGGAAAAACCCAGCTCAGCAGCCCTTACGATAGAAAGCAGACCAAAGCTGACCATCGTGGCAGCCAGGAACTTCATAGCAAGGAGGTAGCCACGACTCTCAAGCAGATAGACTCCGCCAACCAGACCCATAGCAGCGGCAAGCAGATCGATGCTCTTGAACTTCGAGAGAAGCCAAAGCGCAGCGATGATGATCGGTCCGTCGGTGAACAGTGGGGCCAGACTCGCCCGAACACCGGCTGGCAGACCTCTCGAAAGGGTCTGCTGAATCACAACGATGCCAAGCGGCCCCGGCTTGATGCCCGCAGCCAAACCGAACGACAAAGCGGAGAAAAAGAACTCATTCATTGGCGGCGAGCAAGGGCAAAGGGGACAGATCTATTTTCCGTCAGTGTGGCAATTATTCACCAGCAGGAGCGGCGCCATCAATGCCGCGAAGCTCAGGATTGTAGTCGCAAGGTACTTTCGCCGCATCGCGCAGCAAGGTCACAACCGCCGCGGGTCGTTCTCCCGTCGCTCAACAGCCATCGGGACTTGCTTCCGGTTGGCGCGAGTACAGATCTGTCCCCTTTTTGCCTTGGCGGCAAGCGTTTGTTAGCGTGGCCTCAGAAAACTCGCGCTGAACAGCGTCACGTATTTCTGGCTCGTTTCTGGCGGATATGAGCTTGTTCTTCGCGGCTTCTGAAAGATTCTGGGTTCCGGTGCACTCTGGGTATCCATGACATCCCCAGAAGTCGCCAAAGCGACCCCTACGCATGACCATGGTGACCCCGCAGCGTGGACACCTTGGCGCCATGGCATTCAGTGCACTCCACAACTTCGCTGCGGTGTTTGCACGCTCCATTTCTTCGGCGCGTCGCTTCGTCTCAAAATGACCTCCTCTGCTGGCTTGCTCGGACGGCAAGCTTGGGATACGGGTGCGAAGCTCACGTACCCGAGCCTTTGCAAGGTCACCCAGCTTCATTCCTTCGAAGCATTGAGCAGTACGTGCCAAGGCATTGGCCGTCTCATGTGCGTATTCCTGATACTTCGCATCTCGTGAATCCTCGACTAGAAATGATAAGTTGCGAATGTCCTCGGTCAATCTAGATATCGTCTTGAGCGCATCGATCATCGCTTCTGTGAAATCGGCGGGACGGAGCTTGTATGTCCGCCGCAAGGCTTCCAGCTGCGAGCTTAGGTCGATCCAGGCGATTTCCGGATCTACGTGCGAATCGAGCGACAGCGACAGCCGTTCAATCTGGCGACCTATTTCATTCATAAACATCTTTGTGAGAACCACCGCACCACGTCGCCTGCTGCGCATTGTTCGGCTCTGCTCGGATACTGGCGCCGAAGTAAACGGCGGCGAAGACGCGGCACCGAACGGCAGGCCGCCGCGCTCACGCGCTCGCTGACTCGGATGAGTCAGGATCTCCGACATTGTTCTTGGATCAGCCCGCGACATTGCACAGCTCCACTGACCTTTGATCAGTCTATCCCCGGCGGCGTCCCTGGCGTTCATTCTTCCCATCTGCTTTGCCGAACGCCACCATCACGCGCGTGCGTCTTCGCACGTCGCGTGCATGGTTTTGTTAGGACTTTTCCCATACGTAGTAGTAGCTCAGCCCGCTGATCGAACCTGGCTTGATTTTGGCTTTCAAGCCTCGGTCCAGGATCGACGATACGACTACCCCAATATCTGTAGCTCGCAGATACGGGACACCCTTTACCTCTCCTGTTGCATCGGAATGCTTCTGGCACACCTTTACAGTCGCTTTGAAGCGTGTGCCAATCGGAAATGTTTTTCTGAGATCTCCAGGAAACTCCACCCGAACGGTACCACTAAACGTATCGACTGCACGTACACGCGGACGCGACACATCGTCCAAGAACCTTTCCAATGTCACGTTCTTGAACGACTTACCGATGTGGTCCCTCGGCTTCTTCTTCATAGTCCTAACGCCTAGCTTCAAGCGCGCGTTGCTTTGAACGCGTCGTCTTGGAAGCATTTGTTAGGCGCTGATTGCATTGGTGATGCGAGTTTATGGTTGCATTCAAGGCAAGCTCCGGGATCTGTGAACAACTCTCAGATCACAACATCCTCGACCACAAAGAAGATGCGCGATCGAGAGAAATCAATAACTCTTTCTTCATCTTCAGCAAGTTTCTTTGCAGCTCGCCTGCCTTCGTCGGTCGAAGTTTCTGCGACCAGTGCCTCCAGACTGTCAAACCAGCTTTCTGCTACGCCGTCAAAATCGTCCGGCGACGCACCGCGACCCTCACGCATTCTTTCGTCTAGCGACGTACTCATGGTGCGGTTGTGTACGTTCCGACGAATACGCAAAAGGCCGGCAACGTCTTTCACAACTTTTGAGTGCGTGTCTTTCCAATACGCATGAAAAGCCTCTCGAGTCATCTCGGGTCTTCTCTTGATGCAGAGTATGATTTTTAGCATTCGATGGACTCTATGTTTGTCACTTAGTCGGGCCTAACGCGATTCATAAGCCGCCACGCAAGTGCATCGCGCTTGCGCGGTCGGGTGAGCGGAGCGAAGGGACTTGATGAATTTGTCATGGCTCGCCTTGCACATGCTCACCCGAAAATGGCCTTCGTGAGTTCAGTATCCATGTATTCCCGTATCTCAACGATCCGCTCATCCTGTAGACGTAGCACTATGCAGTAGTGGTTGTTATAGGCCTTGCCGTCCTTAGTGCGAGATTCACCTTGTGCTTCGACTACTACTTGATCGCCTTCGGCCACTACATTCTTTACATGAAGCTTGATTGAACCGTCGATTCGCTCGCGCAGCGGACCTACGAAGTTCTTGAAGATGTCGTCTTTTCCATTGAACGTTCGAGAGAACCGATGCGCGCCAAAGAAGGTCAAGCGAACGTCGTCGGCCATGCAGCCAAAGTATCCAGTGCGGTCGCCCGCATTGAGTGCTGCATACGCTCGTAGGACGATATCTTTGTTACTGTCAGCGATCATTTTTCAGGTCTCCGCTTGATGATGTATGTTGAAAAGAGCCATAACGGTTGAGCTGAGCGGCGCGCGTGCCGACGTTTGGGCTTGGCACTTTATCTCTCACGCGTCCGCTCCAGCGAGGTGTTAGGTGGCACATTCAAGTTGACCAGCTATTCATAGTCCCAAGGGCCTTGGGTGAAGACTCGTTTCCCATTTCGGTACTCTGCAATCCATGACATGCGGAACTCCTCACCTAGCCCGCGAGCGTCAAATGAAGCTTCGGGGAACAATGCGGCGAGTGCATCCATCAGCTGGAGGAGGTACACCGGATGCACGCGGAAGTGGCCACGTCCAGTCTGAAATGTATCGGCAATGTCGTCATAAACGTCGTGGTGGATCCCATCTCTATCCAATTGCGCCAGTACCTCATTTTTCTTTGACGAAAGGTCCGGCGCGTCGCCTTCTACAAATAGAACGTCAAGATCGGAATCGAAACTCATGTTGACCACCCTGTGAAACGGATAGATATGGCACTGCCACTGTCGTGCCACCTAACGCCACCGCTGTGCCGCCGCCGCAGCGTGCGCGCTGCGGGAACCCAAACGCGCCCGCGGTTGGGCGGTCGGAACCAGCATTTGTTGAACCAGCATTTGTTCGACATATCCTCATTTGTTGGGCAATGGACAGCCTCGAAGTAGAAACGACGGACGCCGGGCGGTGCTTTCGGATTGAACAGTAAGGTTGCGGTGAACCGCAAGCGACAACGCAACCCTGAAGCGGGAATTCTGATTTAGCGGTGCAATCGAAGCCTCGCGCCGGGCGGAGCCACCCGACCAAGCGTTGACATTGCCGGTGCGCTCGAAGCGATCAACGAGGACGAGATGGGCCACGGTGCGGCAGTGAAGGGGGCATGAGGCGAAATGCCGGCCGCCGACTTGGCGCCGTGATGCCGCCGATTGCCTTGCCGAAAGCGATTCCGTTCCGTGCTCACTCATCCGTCTCTGTGGTGTGGCCCAACGTCAGCGCTCAGGCGCGTGCGTCTGCGCACGTCGCCTGCAGCGCATTGTTCGGTTGTTTTAGAGGCGAGAGCCAACAGATCAGCGCTGCGAGCGCAGCGCCGGAGAGCAAGGCAGGGCCATGGCCGTCGTGCGTGAAGATCATAACTACAGCACCGCAGATGCCAAGAATCGCAAATACCGGGTACTGCTTCGGCGCGCGATTTCGGTCCCACAAAACATAGACCAGCGCTGCGCCCATCAATCCAAAGAGAGCGGTGGACGAACCCCCTCCACCTGGTTTCCACGCGACATTCACGAGTTGGCCGACCACGCCGGGGACGAGATAGAGGAACCATACCTTCGCCCCATATAGCCGCTCAGAAATGGGGAGGAGCACGACGAGGAACATCGTATTGAAGAGAAACTGAAATATCCCGTAAGGCTGCACGAGTATCGGGCTGACGAGTCTCCACCATTCTCCCGCTTTCAAATCGGCGACATTCAGGCGCAAAGCTTCGAGAACCTTGGGGTAAGCCAATTGCAGAGCAAATATCAGAATAGTGAGCGTGCTGATCGCAATGCTCGCCACCAACGGCCGCGCCTCCATGTGCCGCCAACGGTACTTGTATAGGTATGCAACACAACAAATCATGGAAGCCGTGATAGTGATCCCGTTCGATGCGGCAACCGCGACATTGAAGGTGAAGCTCATGTTCTGTTCTCTTCAGACCGAACGTTTGAGATGAGAGGCGGCGCCCGGCTTGCCGGGTGACGTCCTCTCGATTGAAGGGTTAGGCCCGCGCGTGACCGACGACCTTCATTCCAGCGCCTTCTTTCCAGCACTGGCCACAATTCTTACCAACTCGTCGAATCGCTTGTTCTCGTAGCAAAGGGGAGCGATGAAGGCCTGCGCTTCCTCCCATGACAAGCTTCCCACTGCATTCTTGCTGTTGACGTCTTCCAGGTAAATGACTGGAGGGTGGTGACTTTCAGTTGCAGAGGCTTCGAAGGCTCGTGTTTGTAGGAAGAACTCGTAGCAGTTTCCGTCGTCCGAATCGAAGCAGAACCCATATGACCCTCCGTCGCGGTAAATGTCAGCCCCCCAGATATTCACAACTTTCGGCAGACTCATTCTTTCCTCGCGGGCCTAACGTCTGCGCTCAGGTGCGTGCGTTTCGCACGTCACCTGCAGCGCATTGTTGAACGAAGCCGCTATGCGGCAAAAAAGAGATGGAGATACAGGGACCCCCAATAATTCCTCCCCACGCTCATGCCCGAGCGTGGTCACTGGAGGAATGTTGGATGAACAAGTCACAGCAAGCGAAGTTCGAGTCCCTGTACCGCAAGCATGTTAGCGCGCTGAAGCGTCAAGGAAAAGCAGAGAAGACCATCGATGCCTACTCACGTGCCGTGAGGCGCCTGAGCGAGTTCTTCGATGCGAACCCTGCAGAGATCACCCAACCTCAGATCGAGGCGTACTTCGATTCCCTGATTCGCACCCATTCCTGGTCGACCATCAAATGCGATCGCAATGGCCTGCAGTTCTTCTACGAACACGTGCTCAAGCGGCCCTGGGCGTGGGTCGACATCGTAAAGCCACCCCAGATCCGCTCCCTGCCCGACATCCTCAGCCTCAGGGAAATCGAGCGGTTGATCAATGGCACACGCGAATTGCGCTACCAGAGCTTCATTCTGGTGGCCTTCGGCATGGGGCTGCGCTTGGGCGAGGTCCTCAACCTGCAAGTCGCTGACATCGACAGCGCCCGCATGAAGGTGCACGTGCGGCGCGGCAAGGGCAAGAAGGACCGGTTCGTGACGTTGCCGCAACGGCCCCTCGAGGCGATGCGCCGCTACTGGAAAACTCATCGACACCCGCGGTGGATCTTCCCGAACGGACGCACTGCCGAGGAGCGCCGTGTCGCCACCACCAGCATGGACCGCGGCGGGGTGCAGAAGTCGCTCAAGGCCATCACCCAAAGCTGCGGCATTCACAAGCACGTCACCCCACACACCTTGCGTCACTGCTACGGCGCTTTGCTGCTCGAAGCGGGCGTCAATCTGCGAGCGATCCAAGAACAGATGGGCCACGAGTGTCCGAAGACCACTGCGCTCTACACCCAACTCACCGAGGCTACCCATCAGGACACCGGCCAGCGCCTCAACACCATGCTCGCCTCCCTGAGCCTCACCTGGGGAGCCTGACATGCAACTCTCCACCCTCTGCTCACGCTACCGCGCACGCTTTCTCGAGCGTCATGCCAAACAGACCAGCCCCGCACAATTCTCCGCCCTCAACGCGCTCCAAGGCTGTCAAACCGCCCAATACGGCGAGTTGACACTCGCCTGCCAAGCCTGCTCCCAGCAAGCCACGCGCTATCGCTCCTGTGGACACCGCTTCTGCAATCAGTGTCAGCAACACAGCACCCAAGCATGGCTCGATCGACAACGCCAGAAACTACTGCCCGTTGACTATTACCTCGTCACCTTCACCTTGCCCTATGAACTGCGTGGCTTGGCAAAGGCGCACAGCACCACCGTCTTTACCCTGCTGATGCAATGTGCCGCCGAGACCCTCAAACGCTTCGGCCTCAACAAACAACACTTCGCCGCCGAACTGGGCATGTGTGCCGTACTTCACACCCATACCCGGCGTCTGGACTTCCACCCGCACGTGCACCTCATCGTCCCCGGTGGCGGTGTCCACGTGCAACGCCGAGAGTGGCGCAAGCTCAAAGGCCAGTACCTGTTCAACGCACGCGCGCTCGCCAAGTCCTTTCGCGGTGCATTCTTGCACGCGTTGGCCCGCGCCGGCCTCGAGCCGCCGTCCACCCCTCAACAATGGGTCGCTCAATGCAAAAACGTCGGTCGCGGCTTGCCAGCCCTGCAGTACCTCTCCCGGTATCTCTACCGCGGGGTGATCAGCAACTCCAACCTCTTGCACGACGATGGCCACAACGTCACTTTCCGCTACCAAGACAGCAAAACCCAAACTTGGCAACACCGCACCCTACCGGGCGAGGACTTCATCGCCTTGCTCTTGCAACATGTCTTGCCCACGGGCTTGCGCCGCGTGCGCGACTACGGCTTCCTGCATGGCAATGCCAAAGCGCTCTTGCGAATCCTGCAGTGGGTGCTGCGCGTGGCTCTGCCGAGCCGCGCTGTTCGCATCAAAGCCCGCTTCCGTTGCCCTCACTGCCAGGGCGACATGCGGGTGATTGCGATGCGGCCAGCCACGCCGCTTCGGCCTGGATGATCCGTCACACACGGACGTGACTACATCTCGGCCCACTTCCACGCGGAGGACCATAGCGCTCGAACATCGGTGCCCTTCCTAATCGCCTGCAAGGGCGAGGATCTCACTCGCCCACAAAAACATCGCACCTGCGCGCCGCAGGCCGTTGTCGCTCAACCGACAACGATTTATCCCCTTATTATAGAGACGCCACCGCAGGCCACGGGCTCGTTCAACAACAGGATATGTCGCGGGAGGACCGCGACATATCCTCATTTGTTAGCCGTGACCTCGGCGCCGGTGTAAACGCTTTCGAGAACAAACTGCGAATCGAACACGCGCATTTCGTGGAAGCGCTGCGACCAGATGGCATTGTCGAAGGTGACTTGCCCGCGATTCTGAAATATCAACGTCGCCTCGGGCCTCGGGTTCGGCTCATCGAGTGTCGCGCGAGCCTGGATGAGCGAAGGCCTGTTGCGTGCGTAGGAGTCAAACACCGCGCACAAGGTCGACTTCCCTCTGCCGTTCTCGCCGTAGAAGAGGGTTGTACGCTGGAGCTGTACCGGTTGGCGTGGCTGGACGCCCGCGCGAAATATTCCGACGTGGTTGAGTCGCGAGATTTGAGTCAGCATCTCGGCTCGGGTGGGGTGATCTTGGGCGATTGCATGACGGGCCTCCTGGCGACACCTCACAATCTTCCGTCCAAACACAGAGTCCGAGCAAGGCTGGGCGCGACAATTCGCGGCTCTACCTACTCAAGGATGGCATTTCGGTCCAGGCGGCGCCTGTCGAGAGCCGATCCACCCTTCCCACTCGGTCGAGTCGCCCGACGGCGTGCTCGCCATCCTGGCCGAACAGGGGGGTTGTTTCGAGGCTGCTCATTGCTTGACGAACAGCGGCACGTGCTGACCGACGTAATGGTCGCGAATTTCCCGAAACCCACGCGGCTGCCAGTGGCGCGCGCCCGGACCGGACTCTCCGCCGACGATCACCCAATGGATGCCGGCGAGGTCGAGCTGCCCAATGGGCCGGATCAGCGGCTCGATCGACAGGAAGCGGAGCTCCGCCGCCATGTCGTGCAGCGTGTCGATCCGGTGGCCGAAGTCTCCGCGCTCTATGGTCGCATCCGCCCAGAAGTTCGGTGGCAGGGTGACGCCTGCACCGTCGAGGAATGGCGCGATGTTCTTGAGCCGCTTGGTCAGCGTCTGGAACCGGCAGCGGCGTGCCTCGCGCATGATCGCCAGCGCGCCTAGCCGCCAGTCGTCGGGGGCGTTCGCGTGCCAGAACTCGCTCATCGAGTTCGTAAAGATCAGCGCCAACTCGCGGATACCAAGCGGCTTGCGACGCTCGGCTGCCGACGCCAGCGGAGTGCCATTGCCGGTTCTTGGGCCGGGGAACCGGGAAAACCATGCGGTGGCAGCGAAGTGCCCACAGCCGCTGAGTCTCGACCACTAACTGAATGTGCGGCGTGCTTGTGAGCATGACCAACATTTCTGATGGTCATTTGGCGTTAGGCGATCAAGTTCGGTGATGGATGGGACAGGATCCCCCTCAGGGATCTTGATCAACAAGGTCCCTGAGGGGGAGTCTCCGGTTCGAGGATCGAACAAAGTGTGCCACGCCGTACTGCAGAATCCAGAGTCCTTTCTATTGCTGCTGCGCATTGAAGAGGAGCTTGCGGGTGCGGCTCGTCTGGCAGGCTGCGACTGCGGTGGGACGCTGCACAGTACGAGATCCACGGGACACGAATCGATTCTGGATGAATTGGACGGGTCGAGCGGTTCGTGCAGACAAGACTGGCGCTATCGAGGGCAGCCTGCCCTCGATCCTGCGGCGGCTGAATATTGATGCGCATGCGTGGCAGCTGACGATGCGCCCGAGCGGGAACGTATTCGGCCGTGCAATCGGTCCGCTGAGCCATCTGCGCCTGCACGCCAAGACCCTGGGTCAGTCGTGGATTCGAGGACTGCGGCAGGCCGAGCGGTTCTACGCTCACTGAGATCCACGCCCGCGGGCCCAATCCACATGTCTGAATCGATGCGTGTCCCACATGTGTTTTGCCGGGGCGCATTCTCGCGCCAGTTGGGGTGTCCACGTAAGCGGCGGAGGATCAAGGTTCGGTTGATCTCGGCTATGGCATTGATTCCGAAATGCGGCGTACACTTCCTTGGGCAACAACAGGGAGGAGAGATGGACATTGGGCTCAAGTCGACTTTGGTCGAAGTCTACCGCCGATATGGGTTCCACCTCGCGCGAGATCAAGCCAAGGACGGTATCCTCGTCTTTACCTTAAAGACAGGGTACTTCGATAACGCAGATATTGTCCGATTGTCGCCAGCTGCCCCCACGGAG
>Ga0193752_1002804_pt1 | contig 12601 bp, 11 predicted proteins | sample H1c1metaG_FD_144924 | JGI IMG/M metagenome (GOLD analysis project Ga0193752, IMG submission 144924) | Soil microbial communities from a riparian zone of the East river system, Colorado, United States - H1c1 | ecosystem: Environmental > Terrestrial > Soil > Riparian zone | place: USA: East River... | reverse complement strand
GAGTTCGTAAAAGTGCTTGCCGCCTTCGATGATGATCTTCATCGTTCCCTTGATGCCGACTAGTTCGCCGGTTCCCGAATCAGGGACTATCATTATATTGAGGTCAAACTTACCGCCTTGCATTGTTCCTGTGTGTTGAAGAGAAAATGCTCCCTTTTTGCCGCTGATCGTTCCGTTAACTTTTTCCGCCGCGACATAGCCGCCGGATTCCTTCACGTCGGTGCCAATGCCAAGCATCTGGCCTTTGCTCGTCGCGACGATGTCGCCGCTAAATTGTTTCTCAAGCGATAGGCGGCCGATCGACGGATCGCCGATGTTGTCTTCAGCCGGCAGCGGCGTTACCTTGACTTCAAATGTTCCCTTAGCAATTTTGGCCACTTTTGTCTCCTTGACCGTTGATTTCGATTTGGTGGATTTTGTCTGTCCGTTTGCAAACGTAACGGCACAGAGCATTAAACAAAGTGCTGTAAAAGCACAATACACATTAACTGATCTGTAGTTCATATTTTTTTTCAACCCTGCAATTCGGCGAGCATATTATAGTTTGAATGATGTTTATATCGAGCCGTGACCAAATAGCAAGCATCTGTGTCCGGCAACAGTTATCAGGTTTGAATGAAGCCAGGCAAACTTACCCGCTTGAAGTCGATGCCTGTTTCCATTGCTCCGAAACCGCTCGTCCTTTTTCTATATCGTCCACGACAAGGATAAGCTGATTATCGTGATCGCTGTATTGGATCTCGATATTCACGCCAGCATCTGCCATTAGACGGCCGATCTTTCCTAGTTGTCCCGGCTGGCCCTGGTTGAGTTTTTGTACGAGTACCTCGCGCACTGCCAACACTTCAATTCCGACGGCTTCCAAAGCATTACGTGCCGCTTCGCCGTTCGCAAACAAAAAATGAGCGATGGCCTCGCCGTTAAACAGCCAGTATCCGCCGCCCTCCACGCTTACTCCGGCAGAGCCCAGAGCCTCGCCCATTGCTGCTAAGGCTCCGGGCTTGTTTTCCAAACGAATAGTCAGGTCATACATAATAAATTACGTTCGGCGATTCGCAAAAAATACAACGATAAAAGCAAGCAAAGCCGGTGCAGCCTGTGTTGCTAGGATCGATGTCTTGGCGGTCAGCCCTCCAAAAATACCGGCTACGACAATACAGCCGAGAAAAAACAGCTTGATATCACGCCTTCCCGCAAACAGCCCCCAAAACAAACCGGTGGCGAGAAAGCCGTTGTACAAACCCTGATTCGCAGCTAATGTCGCCGAAGCCGCCGAAATTTCCGGCGTCATCCCGAAGATTCGCTGACCGACCGGATGATCCCAAAAGAACATCTCCAATATGAGAATGCCGATGTGTGCGACAGCGACGAAAGCCGTTAGTACACCTGCAAGGATCTTCATTATTTTCTCCCTAGGAATCGTAAATAGTTTCGCCGCTGAGCGGTTCGACGATCACCGCCGTGCCGTAGGCTAGTACTTCCGTCGCTCCCTGGGCGATCTCTGTCGCATCATAACGTGCCCCGATTATTGCATTTGCTCCAATCTCGGACGCGTGCTGGATCATTATCTCGAAAGCATCGGCTCTAGTTTGTTCGCAAAGCGTTGTCCACGCGCTAATATTTCCGCCTACCAGGGTTTGAACAAATGCTCCGATGTTTACAACTATCGACCTCGAACGCACAACAATCCCTCTTGCCACACCAAGATTCTGAACAATACGAAATCCCGGAAGTTCAAAGGCAGTCGTAACCATTTGCGGTGACACCGAATATCGCGGCTCGCTGATGCGATATGGAACCTTATGCTGAATATCTTCGTTCATGCCGTGGATAATAGAACAACTTTTAACCGTTGGAAAGTCCGGCCCGTCATGTTTCGTGAAACAAAATTCATCGGTTAGAGTATTAGTGTCAGTCATCTCCTGGCTAACGGCCATAAATTAACAATAAAGGAAGTCTCGTGACCGGTTCGCTTTCCTATCGAAACCGGGCGACCCGATAAAAAAAAACGCGAATGAAAAAAATCAATGCTGCAATCACATTAGTCTTGACGATGGCATTTCTAATGCCGAGTCTTGCATTTGCCCAGACCGCCGTACCGGCGTCGGATATCTATGCCCAGATCCGTAAAGAGGGAACGGAGAACTCGAAAATAATGAACACGATGCATTATTTTAGCGATCTCTATGGCCCGCGATTGACCGGTTCGCCAAATCACGTGAACGCGGCGAAATGGGGCATCGCCGAAATGAAATCCTGGGGATTCGATAACACTTTTCTAGAACCTTGGGAATTCGGGCACCCGGGTTGGGTAAATGAACGGAACACCGGCGTTATTTTGTCGCCGATGCAGGATACATTGACTTACGAAGTGCTCGCGTGGACACCGTCAACAAAAGGCGTCGTCAGCGCCGATGCGGTGCAGATAGTTATCCCGCAGTTTCCGTCAGCGGAAAATGCACGTGTATTGCAGAATCCGACGCAGGCTGAATTGACCGCCTACCTCGATAGCGTAAAGACTGCCGTTAACGGAAAGATCGTGCTCGTAGGAAAGCCGACCTTCGTTGACCAGTCGCTTGCACAGGCACCGAAACGTATTGCCGACGATGTCATCAAATGCCGGATGGATCCGACCAAGACGCCGGCAGATTGTGGTCCCGGCGGTGGTCCGGGCGGCCCCGGCGGCGGCCAGCGTCCCGGTCAGATCACGCCGCGTCCAAATGCGCTGACCGGACAACAGCTCAGCGATCAAGTCGATAAGTTTCTTTTGGACAACAATGTGCTTGTAAGGATAAATGAATCGCAGCTCGATCGAGGTGCTGTCCGTGCATTTAATAACCGCACGTTTGATATCACCAAGGTGGTGCCGACGGTCGTTCTGCGAAATGAAGACTTTGGCCGCATAGTCCGACTTCTGGCCCACAAAACTCCTGTAAAACTCGAGTTCGATATTCGCAGCCACATCGTTCCCGAGGGGACGACGAGTTATAACATGATCGGGGAGATCGCCGGTTCCGATAAAAAGGACGAAGTTATTATGCTTGGCGGCCACCTTGATTCGTGGCATTCCGCAACCGGAGCGACCGACAATGCCGTCGGCTGTGCAACGATGATGGAAGCAGCCCGTATTCTGAAAGCGATCGGCGTAAAGCCGCGTCGGACGATCCGCGTTGCATGCTGGGGTGGCGAAGAGCAGGGATTGCTCGGATCGCAGGCGTATGTCAAAAAGCATTTCGGCTCGGCTGAAACTCCGACTGCAGAGTTCGCCAAATTCGGCGGCTATTTCAATATAGACGGCGGCACTGGTAAGGCTCGCGGCCTTAGCGTTTTTGGCCCGCCGGAAACGGCCACAGTCCTTCGGGATGCACTGGCTTCATTCGCTGACTTTGGTTTTGCGGGCGTAGCTGCTTCATCGGGCCGCGGCCTGGGCGGTACGGACAGTACATCGTTTAACAACGCAGGGCTGCCCGGTATCGGAGGGGCGCAGGATCCGATCGAATATTTCGCCGGTTCGTGGCACACGAACCTCGATACATACGAACGGATCATCGAGGACGATGTGAAGAAATCGTCGATCATTTTCGCGGCCGCCGTTTATACGCTGGCAATGCGTGACGATCTGCTCCCGCGTTTTGCACCGGACAAAATGCCGAAACCCCCTGCGGCGAACCAATAGTTCTGGATAGCGAAGAGGTTGTCCGAAAAGGCGGCCTCTTTTGTTACTTGGTGAAAAAAAATCGGATGAGCGGGACTCGCTTTTCTTTGTTCCGTGTTTTTCTGTGTGTTTCCGTGATTTCTGTGGTTCCCGCATTCTGCATTAACCACAGAAATCACGGACTACACGGAAAAAACACGGAACAAAGCTACTTTTCAGCAGCCTTTTTCACCTCTGACGTAAAGATCTTGAACGATGGGCAAATATCGCCCAGAACACATTCCAGACATTTTGGTTTTCTTGCGTTACAGATCTGTCTGCCGTGAAAGATCATCCAGTGGGGAAACATTACCCAGTCTTTTTTCGGAACGAGCTTTTGCAGGTCGAGTTCGATCTTTTCCGGCGTCTTTTGTTTCGTAATTCCCAGCCGCTGAGACAGACGCATTACGTGCGTATCCACCACCACGCCGCTGGCGATGCCGAACGCATTTCCCAGCACAACATTAGCCGTTTTTCTCGCCACGCCGCCGAGCGTTAATATCTCTTCCATCGTCTGAGGTATTTTCCCGCCATAAACCTCGATCAGCCTCTGGCTTGCCGCTTTAATGTTCTTCGCCTTGTTTCTAAAAAAACCGGTCGAATGAACGTCTTTTTCGAGTTCGGCCTGCGAAACATTTACAAAATCCTCCGGGCTTTGATACTTGCGAAATAATGTCGCGGTCACGATGTTGACGCGAGCGTCCGTACATTGGGCCGACAGAATGGTCGCGATCAGCAACTCGAATGGATTTGCGTGATTCAACGCGCAATGAGCGTCCGGATAAGCCTTTTTCAGGCGTTTTATTATCTCGGCGGTCCGCTGCTTTTTATCGGCGATCATGCTGACGAGGCTAAAAAACAAAGCAGCAAAATGCAAATCGTCAGGGTATCGGATAAAATCAAAACGAAGAATATAAACGCAAAAGGCGCAAAGACGCGAAGTCGCAAAGATCATAAATAAAGAAAATTCGTTCAATGCTTAAATTTGAATACGTGCTTCCTTCGTGTCTTTGCGTCTTCGCGTTAAAAAAAATCAATGATTGTCCCGTTACTAGACCTGACCGAACAAAACACCGCTCTTCGCCCTGAGATCGAGGCCGCGCTTGGGCGTGTGCTTGATACCAACGGCTTTATTCTCGGCGGCGAGGTTAAGGCTCTCGAAGAAGAACTGGCCGCTTACTGCGGTACGAAATATGCGATCGGATGTGCCTCCGGCAGCGACGCTTTGCTGCTTGCTTTGATGGCTTTGGACGTCCAGGCCGGAGACGAAGTTATCACGACGCCGTACAGCTTTTTCGCTTCGGTGAGTGCGATCACGCGGTTGGGAGCCGTGCCGGTTTTTGTCGATATAGATCCGCAGACCTATAACCTCGACATCGGGCAGATCGAATCGAAGATCACGGAACGCACAAAGGCGATCCAGCCTGTTCATCTCTATGGTCAATGTGCCGATATGGTGGCGTTGCTTGAGGTTGCGTCGAAACACGGCATTCCGCTTGTTGAGGATGCGGCCCAGGCGATAGGTGCCGAGGAAAATGGAGTTCGGGCCGGAGCAATGTCCGAGATCGGATGTTTTTCATTTTATCCATCGAAGAATTTAGGCGGAATGGGCGACGGCGGTTTTATGACGACCGACGATGCAGAATTGGCCGAAAAGCTTTTCGCTTTGCGGGTTCACGGTTCCAAAGAACGCTATTACCACAAGTGGGTAGGACTTAATTCGCGTCTCGACGGATTTCAGGGAGCCGTTCTCCGCGTAAAGCTGCCGCATCTGGACACTTGGTCCGACCAACGTAAGACAAACGCCGATCGTTATCGAAAATTATTTACCGACGCCGGCCTGACCGAAGAGATAACACTGCCGTTCGAACGTGAAAATATTCGCCATATTTATAATCAATACGTCGTCCGCGTACCGCAGAAACGTGATGAGTTGAAACAATTTTTGACCGACAATGAGATCGGCAGTGACATTTATTATCCGGTCCCGCTCCATCTGCAGGAGTGTTTTGAATACGTCGGTTATCACGAAGGTGATTTTCCCGAATCCGAACGGGCGTCCCGCGAAACGCTGGCACTACCGATATTTCCCGAGCTAAAACCAGAGCAGCAAGATCACGTCGTCGAAATGATCGCGGATTTTTTTAACCGGTAATGACAGTTACGATGAGATAGATATCAGATAAATTTTCTTTATTTTTCTTATTTCGTGTAATTCGTGGACAAAGAATTTTATCCACGAATTACACGAAATAAATCAAAGAAAACCAATCGAAGAAAAGCTTTCTTTTTTCTCCCGCAATGACGCTAAGAAGCAAAGAAAAAACTAACAAGCCAAATTTGTGAGTAATCTGATAAAGACGCTTGATTCTAAAAAGTTACCTGCAAAGATCGTTCTTTTCGCGGCGATCGTAGCTGCGGTTGCGTTCGCATGGTTCGCGATACGTTGGCAATTGGGCGATATGATCGGCGAATTTACATCGGCCGCTGAGCCTAAAGCAGGTGAGATCGCCTCAGCCGCAGTTTCCCTCGCACCGTCAGATCCGCGCGGCTACTGGTTGACGGGTGCGGCGATGCGAACTGACTTCGACCCGATAAGCATTGATGCCTCAGTGCCTTACTTTGAAAATGCCGTTCGAAAGGCTCCTTACTTCTATCAATGGTGGACGGAACTCGGGCGGGCGAACGAACAGGCCGGACGAAATGAAAATGCCGAGAAAGCCTTCAAACGAGCGACTGAACTAGCGCCGGAATACGCGATCCCGCGTTGGCAATTGGGCAATTTTTATCTTCGCCGGGGCCGGATGGACGACGCCATTCGTGAGTTGAAAGTCGCTGCCGAACACAACAGCCTTTATCGCGTACAGGTTTTTGCGATCGCGTGGAATTATTTTAATAAAGATCCGCATCAGGTAGAGCAGTTCGCGTCAGACCGGCCAGACGTGCGTGCATCTCTCGCCTCGTTTTACGCAACGCAGAATCGCCCCGAAGATGCCCTTCGCATATGGAATATGCTGAGCGAAAAGCAAAAGGCGGATTTTGTCTTTAACAGCAAGACCATTGCATGGGATCTTTATAACAAGCATTCTTTCGTCGGCGCGGTCGAATTTTCACGGCAATCAGGTATCGATCCCAGTGCCCGCCCGGAGTCTATAACCAATGGTGATTTTGAATCGACCATAAAGGAATCGAAAACTCCGACATTCGATTGGATCATATCCAGGACGGACGGACGGTTTGATATCAATGTCGATACAGCGGTGAAGCACGCCGGCACGCGTAGCCTGAAAGCTACGTTTCGCGGATACGCCAAGCCTCAGTTTTATAATATTTCTCAGGCGATCGCGGTCTCGCCGGGTCGAAAATATGTGCTGACGTTCTGGCTTCGCACCGAATCTCTCAGAAGCGGAAGCATGCCGCTTATCGAGGTGGTAAATTTTGCCGACGGCAAATTGCTCGGTGCTTCAAAGCCGTTTCCAGCGGGCACGAACGAGTGGCAACTGGTTAGCATCGACTTCACCGTTCCTGATGGATCGGAGGGCGTAGCGGTTCACTCCACACGCGAACCCTGTGCCGGCGATTGTCCGCTCGTCGGAATATTTTGGCTTGACGATTTTGAGCTTTCTAAATGACGCCGCTTTTTAATGTCTAATACGCTTCCTAATAAGATCGCTTTTTCGCTCATCGCTGTTATTGTCGTTTTCACGACAGTCGCATACGGTGCCGTACATCAACCTGTCATAGCCATTGTTTATTCATTTATCGCTGCTGTATTGATCCTCTGGGCGATAGATTGTTTTCGAACAGGCTCCGTGAAATTTAACGTGAGCTATCTTCAATTGCCGATTCTTGGAGCGGTCATATACGGTTTCGTCCAGACAGTTCCGTTCGGCACGCTGCCTGAGATCGGGGGTGTAGCCGGAATACCGCGGACAATTTCGCTGGAACCCTTTGTAACGCAGGTAAGCACTCTTCATTTTTTCGCACTGCTGATATTTTTTTCGGTGGCTTTGGTGATGTTCGATTCCGCGTCGCGGCTCCGCAAGGTCGCGATCTTTGTCAGCGTCTTTGGCTTTGCTTACGCATTTTTCGCCGTCCTGCAATCGGTGCTCAGCCCGGACAAGATCTACGGCATTTACGGACGCATCGGGATGGATCCGTTCGGTTCGTTTGTCAGCCGTAATAATTTCGCCGCGTGGATCGAACTCGCCGTCGCATTGCCGCTAGGCCTGCTTTTTACCGGCGCGATAGCAAAGGACAAACGTCTCTTGTACATTACCGGGATCGCGTTGATGGGCATCGCTCTTGTCCTTAGCGGTTCACGCGGTGGTTTGGTGGCATTTTTAGCCGAGATAATTTTCCTTCTTTTCCTTACGCTCGCAAATCGTGAACGCGGCAGATCGGGTGTTCGGATCGGGCTTGCCGTCGGGCTCGTTTTGGCTATAGTAGCGGGATCGTTCTTTGTCGGTGGCGATTCGTCACTGTCACGGCTTACCGAAGATCAGGCCGCCGTCGGCTCGAATGTCAGTAGGACTCACATCTGGAGCGTAACCCTGAAAGTGATCGGCGACAGCATGCCGCTCGGTGTCGGTCTGGGGGCGTATGCGGCTGCGTACAGCAAGTTCGATGCAAACAGCGGGCTGGAACGCGTCGAACAGGCACACAACGATTATTTGCAGGTGCTGTCAGATGCCGGAGTGGTCGGCGGCATCCTTGGCATTGCATTTCTCTTTCTCTATTTTCGCACTGGATTTCGTGCTGTCCGCACCGAAAATAATTATCGCCGCGGCCTCGCCGCCGGAGCCTTTGCCGGAACTTTCGCCGTTCTCGTCCACAGCATTTTCGATTTTCCGCTGCACACTACCGCCATCGCACTCCTGTTCCTCGTCCTTCTCGCCGTTCTCGTCGCCGCACGCTCACATTTTGAGGACGATGTGGTCAACGAAGACGAATCGCAACCAAAATCCAAAATGCGTCGCAGTAGTGAGATTAGAGTTTAGAATTAAGACGTGCGCGTCTCAGTTTTCAAAAAGCGCGTCTCGACTAAAAGTGCGCCACCTGACAAGTTAACGAGTTATTAGTAGGACCTAGTTCTCGGCTTCGGTCTGCTCGGGATGTGTCTTTGCACTTCGGAACAAAGTTCGGAACACATACCAGATGATCCCGTGAGAAACGTATGCGGCGGAAAGGATGAGTAGAAGATAATTGGAGTACAGCCACATCAACATTCCGGCGGCAGCGATGACCAAGACGAGGTACAGGTTGCGTTTACCGAAATTGAGCGTTTTGAAACTCGTGTAACGTATTGTGCTGACCATCAATATGCCAAGAACGGCAATGAGGATCATTACTAAATAGGTATAAAACCGGGCAAAGCCTTCGCCATAAGAACTGAGCGGCATCGGTGCGAAATGCACTATCGAGGCAAGCAAACCGGCTGCCGGCGGTATCGGCAAACCGACAAAGTTTTTCTTATCTAATTTAGGTGTGCCCTCGAGCAGAACGCGCGGCCTTGTCGCCTGAATATTGAACCGTGCCAACCGGAAGGCTCCGCACATCAAATACATAAAGAGGAGAAATACACCAAGCGCGTGGGCAGGACTGCTTTCCGGTAAAGACGCCGCAATGCCCCAACTGTAGAGCAGAGCTATTGGTGCAATGCCAAACGTAAGGACGTCCGCCAGAGAATCGAACTGTACGCCAAGTTCCGTGGCAGTCTTTGTCATCCGCGCAACGCGGCCATCCAGCGTATCGAACAATATCGCCAAACCAATCGCTATCGCCGCATAATTGAAATAACCGGAAGCCGCGACCGGATTGGTTTCGACGATCTGAAAAGCGCGTATCGAATACAAAACCGCCAGAAAACCCATTCCGATATTTGCCGCCGTAAACGCCGTCGGAATGACATACAAGCCTTTCTTTAGGCCTTTGTGAATGGTTTTAGGTTCTTCGGGTTCCATCAAGGATTTTCTTTGTTCCGGTTGGTCCTGTTTTTATTTCTTCTTTCTTCTTTCTTCTTTCGTGTATTTCGTGGAGAAAATATTCCTATCCACGAATTACACGAAACAAATCAAAACAAATTCAAAAAAGAAATCAATCAATTCAAAGACGCGATTCGGGCAAGGACCGTTTCACCGCCTTTTACATGGTCGCCGATTTTTACCATCAATTCTACACTTGGCGGCATCAGCACATCTGTCCGCGAGCTGAATTTTATCATGCCGAACTTCTGGCCGCGTTCGAGATTGTCGCCTTCCTTATTCCAGCAAACGATCCGGCGTGCGACAATGCCCGCGATCTGCGTGCAGCGAACGGTCAAATTCTCACCGTCAATGGTCAACGAATTTCGCTCATTAGTAAAACTTGCCGAGTTGCTTGTCGCCGGTGCCTTTTTACCTTGAATATATTCGGCCTTCGAGATCGTTCCTGATATCGGCGAGCGATTGATATGTACATCAAACGGCGACATAAAGACGCTCACAAGCTTGCCATCTGCATTATCGTCGATACGCGTGACCCTGCCATCCGCAGCTGCCAGTATCAGGCCCTCGCCTTCCGGCACTTCGCGAAACGGGTCGCGAAAAAAGTACGCCATAAAGCCAGCGATCAACGCGAACGCCCCGGCAGGTATCCACCATTGGAAATAAGCAAGAAGCATAGCGATGAACGCCGGAATTAATACAAAGGGCAAACCTTCTTTGGCCATAATACATAAGAGGTTAGAAAAGGGAATCGGCCCGTATTTCTAACCTCTTGAGACGAAAGCTAATATTACTCGATATTTAGCAAACAAAAAAGCCCGGTGTTATCGAACACCGGGCGTAAAGGAGGATTGTATGAAGAAAAACTAACTGCGTACCGGGTTTTCCCTAGCGTAACTGTACGCACACCAGGCAGCGATAATGTGAACTATCCAACCGAGCGTTCCCGCCGATCCGATCCACGAAACACCCGTCAAAACCAGCCAGAGTAACCCGACAATTATCCGGCCGTTATATATTTGTCCGACACCTGGTAATAAAAAACTCAAAATTCCGGCAACAAATGGTTCGCGCATCGTGTTCAATTACCTCCGTAATAGAATACGACCGCCGGATCAGTTTGTTCCAAAAATTTGAATTTCTAATGGGGCAGGATCTCGTGCACCGCGAAATGCACGGCAAAGAAGAGCGCTACACCCGCAAAAACGGAAAGGGAAACAAGCGGACTCTTGCCGCCATGATGATTTATCTCAGGTATCAGGTCGCTCGCGGCCACGTACAATGTAACGCCACAGGCCAGGGGAAGGGCGTAAGCTACCGAAAAGCCCAAACTTGTGCCTAATAAATAGAAAAGAATAACTCCAACGAGCGTCGTAGCTCCGACCAGTGAGGTTGCGATAATGACTTCCTTGCGCCCTTTTCCCGCCGCCAAAACCATCGAACCGATCGTGAACCCTTCGGGAAACTTGTGTAAAAACACAGCTAAAAATACTAAAAACCCTACCCGAACATCCAATTGTGCTGCGGCTGCGATCGAAACGCCATCCAAAAACGTGTGAATCAGCAATCCGCCGATTCCCGTATAGGCCGACCGCGGCGAAATAACATTATCCGAATGCACCTCTTCACCCAAATGAAAATGAGGAGCGATAGTGTGTTCGAAAAATTGCGTTAACAAATAACCGCCGAGCAGCAAAAGCATCGGAATATAAAGGTTTTCATCCGCAGCCTGCGTCTTTTGCCACAAGATTATCGTCTTAGGCAAAACCTCAAAAAACGTGACCGCCAGCATAAACCCGGCGCCCAACGCCAGCAAATAACGCAACGCTCCTTTGTAATCTGTCCTTATTGCGGCCGGAAACAGGATCAACCCGCCGAGAACATTCGCCCCCGCCGCCAAAATACCGAACAATATCAACTGAAAAAATGCCGAATCCATAAAGAAAGTTAATCCTACACTCTGCCCCGACGAAATCCGAAATCACCAGTTGTTCTTGTTTTTCAGCGAAAAAGAACGAATGGTCGTGAAGTTAAGCGCATGATTAATAATTTGAACAAATTTCCCTTGACAATGAGAATCGGTCAGGCGTAATATCCTATCAAATGTTCGGCATTTTGCGGATGCCGACAGTGTAAAACCAAGTCCTTATATAATGAGTGTTTAATCAGTTAAGCGCGCACAGCATAAGGAACATTACTTACAAGCCAAAAACACTTGAGCGTTAGCAGAGAACTTCGCTCACATAGCCCAGGCACCAGATCTTTCATTTTTGTGCGAGCGAGTCGATCGTGAGCCAATTTTTCGTGACTCCGCTGGACGAGGCGATCTTTGACTATGGCGTTTAATGATCCTGAAAATCTACACGCCTCTGTATTGCTGCCGGAAACGATCGAAATACTTGATCCGGGTGCGAATGAATTTTTTGTGGACGCGACACTGGGATTAGGTGGTCACGCCGAGGCGTTGCTCAATCGGTCGCCTAAGATAAAGATCGTTGGGATCGACCAGGACCTCGATGCTATCGACAACGCGAAAGCGAGACTGTCCCGGTTTGGTGAGCGATTCACGGCCATTCACGGAAATTTTTCCGATATTACAACGATCCTGGATGATATTGGAATAAAGGCCGTTGATGGCATATTAGCTGATCTCGGCGTATCGTCGCTCCAATTTGACAGCGAAACCCGTGGTTTCAGCTTTCGGTTCGATGCTCCATTGGACATGCGGATGGACGCAAGTTCCGACACTCCAACAGCGGCAGAGCTGCTTGAAGAGTGGGACGAGGAAGAGATCGCTAACGTCATCTACCAATATGGAGAGGAGCGATTTTCGCGGCGGATAGCACGACGCATTGTTGAGCGGCGAAAGACGGGAGAGCCAGTGCAAACGACCAGTGACCTCACGAAACTGGTAGAGCGTTCG
>Ga0193752_1002803_pt1 | contig 12602 bp, 8 predicted proteins | sample H1c1metaG_FD_144924 | JGI IMG/M metagenome (GOLD analysis project Ga0193752, IMG submission 144924) | Soil microbial communities from a riparian zone of the East river system, Colorado, United States - H1c1 | ecosystem: Environmental > Terrestrial > Soil > Riparian zone | place: USA: East River... | reverse complement strand
GTTGATGGCGTGTACTGCCCCGGATGCGCGTAGCCGGACGCGTGCGTCACCGCCATCAACTCGTTGCGAAACGAGTGCAGGTAACCCTCGATCCGGCGTGCGCCCACCTCCGGAACCATGCCGCGTTGCAACCACCAGCGCTGCGTTGCGACACCCGACGGGCAATTCCCGGTGTGACACTTCTGCGCCTGAATACATCCGATCGAGAGCATCGTCTCACGCGCAGCCGCGATCAGATCCGCGCCGAGTGCCATCGCAACCACGGCGCGATCCGGAAAGCCGAGCTTGCCCGAGCCGACCCACACGAGCTCGCTCGCGATCCCCGCGTCCGCAAAGATCTTGTACACGCGCGTGAACCCGAGCCTGAACGGCAGCGACACGTGATCCGAGAACGTGAGCGGAGCAGCACCCGTACCGCCCTCACCACCGTCGATTGCGATGAAGTCCGGCCCGCGCCCGTCGTTACGCATCCGCTCTGCGAGCTCGACGAAAAAGTCGAGATGCCCCACCGCGCTCTTGATCCCAACCGGCAAGCCGGTCACGCGCGCAATGTCCTCGATGAAGTCGATCAACGTCGCGGGATCACGAAACGCAGTGTGCCCATTCGGACTGATGCAATCCTCCCAAGGCGTAACACCACGAATCTTCGCGATCTCCGGCGTCACCTTGGCCCCGGGCAACACGCCACCCTTCCCGGGCTTTGCACCCTGACTCAACTTGATCTCGATCAACTTGATCTGCGGATATTCGCGGCACTTCGCCGCCAGCGCATCGAGCGAGAACGAGCCATCGGGTTTGCGCGCGCCGAAATAACCGGTCCCGACCTGCCAGCACAGATCCGCGCCGTGCAAATGATGCGGCGAAACGCCGCCTTCACCGGTGTTGTGAAAGACGCCCGCAGCCTTCGCGCCCATGTTCAGCGCGCTGATCGCGTTTTGTCCGAGCGCGCCGTAGCTCATTCCCGACACGTTGATGATCGACGGCGGCCGCCACGCGCGCGCTCGACCATGCCGTTCGCCCACGACTTTTGTGCACGGAATCTCGACGTTGTTGTCGTGCTTCGAACCGCGAAACGCCAGCTCGCCATACGGGATGACGGCGTGTTTGATGATCGGATAACCGATCCCGTAGATCTGTTCGTCAGTACCGAAACCGAAATAGTTGTTACGCCGATCGGCCGACGCGTAGATCCACTCGCGCTCACTACGACTAAACGGCAACTCTTCCCGATTGCTCGCGACGAGGTACTGCCGAATCTCTGGTCCGATCTCGATCAGGAAGTACCGCAGGTGCCCGAGCAGCGGAAAGTTTCTTAAAATCGCACGGTCTTTCTGCACCACGTCGTAGATCACGACGCTGCATAGGACCACGAACAAAAACAGTCCAAACCAAGCCCATAAAGTCACGTCGCAAATACTCCGGTAGAGGCCGAGCCTGCCCGCGAGCGCTGCGTCTGTCCAGCTGGTGCCGCTAGTTCATCCGTCGGATCACATGCGAACCGGCCGACGACATCGCCACCGATTGTCTGTGCGCAAGGCCCAGAGATCGACCCTGACGAGTGATCCACAGGTTAATTCGCGGTGTAGACTGCAAGTGCGCCGTCGAGCTGTCGGCTCGATACGAAGTGGTAACCGAGGCATGAAGCCCCACTCAGAGCTCACAGTCGCTCACGGTGCTCCTGTCGGAAACCCGACGGCTGTAATGATCGTGGAAGACGAGCGCATCTTCGCGCGCGACCTCCAGCAGCAGCTGCGTTCGCTCGGTTACGACAGCAGTGCGAGCGCTGCCTCGGGAGAGGACGCCATCGCGCTCGCGCGGCAACGCAAGCCCGATGTCGTGCTGATGGACGTGCGCATCAAGGGCGCGATGGATGGTGTTGCGACGGCGGAGCGCATTCGTGCGATGCACGACGTGCCGGTGATTTTTCTAACCGCCCATGCGGACGATACGACGCTCGGCCGCGCGAAAAACACGCGGCCGTACGGTTACTTGTTGAAGCCGATCAAGCCTGCGGAGCTCAAGACCACGATCGAGATTGCGATCGCGAAACATCGGGCAGAAATCGAGCTGCGGTCGATGAACACCGCACTTCAATCCGAGCGCGATCGATCGGCGGTGTTGCTCGCGCAGCTGGCAGCGGCGGTCGAACATCTCACTTGTGGTGTCGCCGTCACGAACAGCGACGGCAAGGTCGTCGTCATCAACCAACCGATGCTCGAGATCTTTCGGGATCCGCGGACCCCCGAGGCTGCTGTCGGCTGCAGTGCGTTCGAGATTATCGCCCGAGCGCCGGCCGCGCTCCAGAATTTTCCGGTGTTTCGCCAGCGCATCATCGACATCGCCATCGAAGCAAAGCCGGTGTTGCGTGATCGCATTCAGTTTCGCGACGGCCGCGTCTACGAGCGCGACTTCACGCCGGCGGTGCTCGATGACGACGCGGTCGGGCACGTCTGGTGTTACTACGACGTCACCAGCGTCGAGAAGCAGCGCGAGATACTCGAACAGCGTGCGCATTGCGATCCACTGACGGGTATCGCAAATCGTCTGGGCTTCGAGATCATGCTCGAGCGTCGAATCGCGATCGGTGAACCGTTTGCGTTGTTGTTCATCGACCTCGATGGTTTCAAGGCGGTCAACGATCGGCTCGGTCACGGCGCGGGCGATGCGGTGTTGCAAGAAGCAGCAGCGCGGCTACGGGGTGCGTTGCGTGGCAGTGACGACATCGCGCGTTTCGCGGGCGACGAGTTCGTGGGTTTGGCGACCGCAGTTACGAAGCCGAATCTAGCTGCGGTGATTCGGAACGTGCAGCACGCGTTGTCGTTCGAGTTCGTGCGGACCGAGGGCACCGCGGCAGTCAGCGCAAGTGTCGGCGCATCCCTGTTCCCGGAGGACGGTATGGACTCCGAAGCGTTGCTGCGTGTGGCCGACCAGGCGATGTATGCGGTGAAGCAGTCGTCGCGGGGCGGCCGTTAAAGCGCGTCCCAAAAAGCGAGCTTTCGCCCTAGTTGTGTCCCGAAGCTGAGAGCGGCGGGTTCATCCCGAGGCGCAGCGCTCGGCGGCGGTCCGACATGCCACGACGTGGCAGTGAGTGTCCCGTGGCGTGGCCGCGCAGCGCACTCGTAAGCCCCCACGACTCCACTACAATCGCCCCGTTCATAGTGCCGGCTGCGAGTCGTGTGCGTGTTTGGATTGTCGTTCCGACGGCGACACATGAGGGGTCACCATTCGGCTTGTAGGATGGCTCAATCGGAGTGCGTTCGGGTTGCACTCTCGGTCATTGGGTGTGAGCTTATTTCACTAACTGGCGGCACACAGCGAGAGACACGCTGGCTCCGCTCGTTCACAGAGCTGGTTCGTACCGCGACGAGGTTTTCCAGGTATGCGTAGAAATCAATGTTTGTGGCTTGGTCTAGGAAGTCTGGTTGCTCTGATGGCGGCCTGTGACGATGGTGCGACCACACCGCCGCCGGCGTCGAATACGGCAGCTGGCACGGGCGTCACCGCGGGCACCGGTACAGCTGGCACTCCGACCGCGACTGCGGGCACGGGGACCACGACTGGGACGGCTGGAACTGGCGTCGCGGGTAGCTCGACGGCGGGTACCGGCGCAGCGGGTTCCTCCACTGCCGGAACGACCGCGACTGCGGGTACGGGCGCGGCTGGGATGAGTGTGGCTGGAACGGGTGCCGCGGGTGCGACGCCGGGTTCAACGCCAGGCTTTGCGATGTGTGGCGGCGCGCCGAAGACGGGCGAGTGCAAGACCAAGGCGCCAGGCATCTACGCGATGAAGACCGAGGTCGACGTCTGGTACATGGATGAGGTCAACGGGCAGCAACCGTTGTTCGATCCAGGTCGGTCGAAGATCACGATCTACTTCCGCGGAACGATCAGCGATGTGTGTGAAGACGGCAGCAGCGGCAAGGCGTTGATGCATCCGTGTGGCACGCGATTGCCACCGCTCTATGCTGACGTCAACGGCGGCGTCATTCAGATCGAGTTCCCGGATGAGCTCTGGGACAAGCCGATGATCCCTGACTACACCGCGGTCGGTTCGACCACGGGTTTCGGCGTTGGCGATACGCTCAAGATTTCGAAGACGGCCGGTCTGGTCGGAATCGACCTCATGGCAGTTGATGCGGCTTGGCCCTCTTACACGGCGACCACGACGTTCGCGTGTAAGGCCGGTACGGGTGCCTTGTGCTTCCCCGATATGGATGATGACAAGAATCCCGGCGTCACGGTGAACATCAAGACCGATGGCACACCGCCGCCCGCACCGTATACGAACCCCCTCGGCGCTTGGCACTACATCCCCGCGCCAACCGATCTCGGCACGGGTTTGTTCAACGACGGTGCCACGAAGGTCTACATCGGCCTTCGCACGCAACTCGGTGGCTCAGGCAAGATCGGAGCAGACTGCTCGAGCGGTGTGGGAAGTGCGGAAGCCGAGAACTTCGAATCGCGAGTCATCGACTGCGTGATGAAAGACGGCTCGAAGTGCACGCCAGACGGTTCCGAGTTCGTCGACAAGAACACTCCCGCCTTCCACGTATTGCAGGTCGGTCAAATGCCTCCCGCAAACTGGAAGCACGCGCGTCCGGAAGCCGACATGTTGCTCGATCGTAGTCCGAGCAAGGGTCCGCAATCGTCGGTCATTCGGCTCGGCGACTTGGGTGGAGCAGTGACCTGCGCTCAGGTTCGTGGCGCCACGTTCCCTCCGATTCCCTGAAAACGGCCACTAAGGCCTTTGTGTTGATCCAACGGGTGCGGTATCTCGCGATGCCGCACCCGTATTTGCTAAGCGGGGGCCCGTATTGCTAAGCCGGGGGCCGCTGTGACTGTCACTTGGAGTCGGAATGCGTCTACTAGTCATCCCTGCGTTCTCCATAGCTCTCATCGGTAGCGTGCTCGCGAGTAGAGCGGCCGCGGGCGGTCTCGAATACTCAGGCGCAGGTGCTCAGGCCTTAGGCAGAGGCGGAGCTGTAGTTGCGAAGGCCGACGATCCGATGGTGTTGGCGAACAACCCGGCCGGCCTGGCGGAGCTACGCGGCAATCATTTGATGTTGGACATCAACCTCGCGTTGATGAGCGCGTGCGTCGATCCGATCGGTTACTACGGGTGGGGCGTTTACGGCGGCGGCACTCCGATTCGAATTCCGGACCCCAACGGCGGTCCGCCGACGACGCTGAACCTCGGCACTCCCGGCGCTGTGGACTCGTTTTACACGGAGCCGTTGGACACGGTCTGCATGAAGCAGGGTGTGACGCCGGTTCCTCAGTTCGGCATCACGGCACGCGTCAGTGAGCGGCTCGGCATCGGCTTCGGTCTGATGTTCCCGGCAGCGCAGCCGCAAGGTGCATGGGGAGATCAGAACGGCGTCATTCAAGGCAAGCAGGGCCTGCGTCCGGTGCCGACGCGCTACATGATGATCAACTCGGGGACGATCGGTCTCTTCCCGACAGTCGGGCTGGGTTTTCGCGTGACGGACTGGCTGCGAATCGGCGCTGCGTTCGAGTGGGGCATCATCAACGTCGACAACTTGTCGATGGCGGTTGTGTCACCAGGCACCTCGCCGGCGCAGGACATTCTCGCGCGCGTGAAGGCGACTGACTGGTTCATTCCGGCAGTCAATGCGTCAGTACACTTGGTCCCCATCGATGCGCTCGACATCGTCGCGGCATTCCGCTGGCAGGACCAACTCAACGCGCCAGGAAACATCGATCTGACTACGGGTGTATTCGACGTTCGCGCGGTGCCGCGTACGAAGCGCAACGTCGTCGATGGCGTACATCAGCACCTGCCTTCGAAAATCACGGGCGCGATTCGTTATGCGGATCGCTTGGTGCCGCGTCCTTCCGGTAGCGGACAGGGCGAAGTGAACGATCGCAGCCGTGGCCTGAGCGATCCGTTCCGCAACGAGCGGTGGGACGTCGAGGTCGACGCTGAGTACTTGATGTCGGATGGCAACCGCGAGTTGCGCGTCGACTACCAAGAGAATCAAACGATCGAAGCAGAGACCATCGCCGGCATGATCTCGACCGTGAAATTTCCCGACGTCCCGCGCATGAGCGAGACGAATACGGACACGGTCATTCAGAAGCGCTGGAAGAACCAGCTCTCGCTTCGCGCGGGTAGCAGCATCAACGTCATCCCCGGCGTGTTCGGATTCAGTGTCGGCGCGCACTACGAGACGCGCGGTGTCGATCCTGATTTCATGCAGATCGACTACTGGCCATTGTCGCGTGTCGGGCTGCATGCTGGCGTAAAGTTCCGCATCTCGGGGACGATCGACATCACTGCGTCGTACGCCCACATCTTTCAAGAGACCCTCGTTACGGGCGCTCCGCAGGATGAGCCTGGCGCCATGAGCTACGAAAAATACGCCCAGACTGGCGAAGTCACGACGATCGATAAGCGGGTCGGCGCGGTGGCGCGCGGCACGGTGCAAACACCATTGGAAGAGCCGAATCCGAACGCGAAGCGAGACGGCACTGCCAGGCTAGCGCAGTACGTAACGAAGTCGGTTGACGGGCGGCCGCCGTGGATCGTGAACTCGGGAACGTACCGTTCGAATTTCAACGTGTTCGCGGCAGGCGTGAACGTTCACTTCTAGCTGCATCGGCCTGGACGCTCACAACTAATTGGAATTTCCGCAGGCGGCGCGACCATTCTCGTTTGCCGGCTGCCTGCATTGCGCTTGGTTTGGGCAGGTCTGCCCGTTATCGCACGTGATTACGCAACCGCCGGCAATGCAGACACCGGTCTCGCCGGTGATCGCTGTGCAAACTCCCGTGCTCGTACATGCTGGGTAGCAAAGGCGCGCGTCGCACACGCCCACATTGCCGCATTCAGCGCTGAGGTTCGGAGCCGCGGTCTGGCATGGAGTGTAGACATAGCGACTGAAGCAAGTTTCCGGATCGCAATTCCATTTGTTCGAGCCGGTTGCTTCGGGATCGCAAGCCTCACGTTCGCTCTTGTAACCGTCGCCACACCGCGCCGTTTTGCAGCTCGTCGTGCAGTTGTCCGTGTTGATCGAATTGCCATCGTCACATTCCTCGGAGCCTTCGAGTTTCCCGTTTCCGCAACGCGGTGGCACGATGCACTGATTGCCGGAACACGTCTCACCGACCGCGGAGTTGCAGTCGGACGCATTGATGCAGCCGCTGATGCACGTTCCGCTGCTGCAGATGCCAGCGATCGAGCCCGTCTGACAGCCCGTGTGATCGGCCTTGTTCGTCGACCGGCACGCCCCGCTTGCGCACATCGCCTGTTTGCACTGGTCCGAGCTAGCGCAATCGCCATCATCGATACACGCAACGCATTTCTGCGCTCCCGCACAATGATTGCCTCCCGTGCACAATCGGTCCCCACCATCATCCGGGGTTCCGTTGCAATCGTTGTCCACGCCATCACACGTCTCCGTGCCTGGCTTGACTTCACCTTCGCACGTGGCCGACCACTGACCGCTCACACATGTCTTCTTGCCCTGCTTGCACGGTGGGTTCGAGTTGCCACACGGCTGCGTCTCTCCGTCCGTGCACGCGCATCCCTCGTCCGCCGAGCCGGTGCAGTCGTTATCGATCCCGTCACAGACTTCCTTCGTTGGCCCGACCTCACCCGCGCACTCCGTCGACCACACGCCGTTCTGACAAGTCTTCATTCCCTGCCTGCACGGAGGCATCACATTGCCACACGGCATCGGCGCAACACTCTCGTCGATCGTGCCGTCACAATCGTTATCGATATTGTCGCACTCCTCAGCCGCGGGCGTGCACGCAACGCCACTGCCGCTCCCCGCGTTGCCACCAGCGGGCCCGCTTCCTGCTGCGGAACTGCCACTTCCCGCTGCACCCGAGCTCGCACCGGACGACGCACCACTGACACCGCTTCCAGGCAGCGACGACATCGCACCAGCCGCTGCTCCCATCGCGTTGGGTCCGCCTGGCAACGCACCGGTTCCTGCACCCGAAGCAGCCGTCATCGACATGCCGGCGGCTCCGACTCCGTTGGCAGCGGACCCGGACACCGCAGCCGTACCCTCACCAATTACACCCTGGGGCGGCACCGTTGACGCTCCAGCCGCGTTTTCATCACCTGCATCCGACTTGGGGACGCAGCGCGCGTTGATTTCCATCGAGCCCGTGGGACAGGACGCATCGTCGCAGCCGAGCGCCAAAGTACAGGCGAGCGCAAAACCGAGTGTCACTGCGGCCAGACGCTTCAGGCCGATTGTGTCAGTGCGAGTCATATGCGTACCCCCGAGCAAGTTGGGTCGTTCCTACGCAGACTTCTCGGCCGGCGCAACTGCCAGTTGCGAGAGAAATGCGATGAGCTGCCGCTCGCGATATCTATAACTGACTGCGCAATCGCGAACCCAACGCGTCACCCCCTTGCGTTGACCTACCCGCTCGAGCGCACTAGATAAACCTCGTGGCTGACAGCCTCATTGGCCTTGAGCTCGAGACCGGCGGGGTCCTGATTAAATTTGTTCGCACCGCAGCTGAGAGCGGCGGCGCGCTTCACGTTCAAGAAGCTCGCTACCCCCCACACTCACCGCCGGCACCGGTCCATCGACACCCGAAACAAGACGAACGCTTCGTCATCGTCGAAGGCTCACTCCTGTTCCGCATCGCCGGCAAAGACACTCTGGTTCGCGCCGGCAACGCACTCGAAATCCCACGCGGCACATTCCACCGCGCTTACAATTCCGAAGACGTCCCCACGTTGGTTATCTGGGAAACCCGGCCCGCCCTTCGTACTGGCGAATTCTTTGCAGCCATGGGCCGCGCATCTCGCGGGCGCGCACGACCACGCCTCATCGATGCCGCAGCAATCTTGAACGAATATCGCGACGAATTCGAGCTGCCGAAATCGCCACGACTCGTTCAACGCATCGTGTTCAGATGCCTCGCACCATTCGGCCGACGAGTCCTCAGCTCGCGCTGACCGAGCTGACCGCGCTCGCCGACAAACGCTCCAACCAACCGTCGCCACTCCGCCACGCGAGCTTCACAAGCTCGTGTCTACGGTCCCGCGCACACAGCGGAGGAAACTGCGATGGACGCTTCTACAGCGACAATGGACGCGGAGATACCTAGAGCAACGACCGGGCTCGACTCGAAGATCAAGAACAAGCCCGGCAAATGGTTCGGGCTCGGCTTCGGCGTTCTGATCTTGTTCGGCATCATCTACGCCGCGCACCAACTCTTCACCGACCTCGAAGCCGTTCAATCACCATCCTTTTTTGCGTATCTCGTCCTGGGCATCGCACTCCTGATCGCGCTCGCTTTCGAGTTCGTCAATGGTTTCCACGACACGGCGAACGCAGTCGCAACCGTCATCTACACGCACTCGCTCGATCCACACACCGCGGTGATGTGGTCTGGCTTGTGGAACTTCGCCGGCGTGCTGGTCTCGAGCGGCGCGGTCGCGTTCGGCATCATTTCGCTCTTGCCGGTCGAGCTGATCTTGCAGATCGGCAGTGGCGCCGGCTTTGCCATGGTGTTCGCACTGCTCGTAGCCGCGATCATCTGGAACCTCGGCACCTGGTACTTCGGCCTACCCGCTTCCAGCTCGCACACGTTGATCGGCTCGATCATCGGCGTCGGCATCGCCAACCAAATGCTGCAACCGCATGCAGCCACGAGCGGCGTCGACTGGAGCCAAGCCGCAAACGTCGGACGCTCACTGCTACTCTCGCCGCTGGTCGGCTTTCTCGGCGCAGCGGGTCTACTACTGGTTAGCCGCAAGCTGATCAAAGACAAACGCCTCTATCAAGCTCCCGAAAGCGACGCACCGCCCCCGTTCTGGATCCGCTCGCTACTCCTGCTCACGTGCACCGGCGTCAGCTTCGCGCACGGCTCAAACGACGGCCAAAAGGGCATGGGCCTCATCATGCTGATCTTGATCGGCACCGTGCCGACGGCGTACGCACTCAACCGCGCAGTGCCGGTGCAAGACACGTTGGACTTCATCGCCGTCAGCGATCAAACGACCGCGGTGCTCGAACAGCACTCCCAAAAGGGCGTCGCAGTGGGCGAGCCCCGCGAAGAACTGAAGACGTATCTGCGCACGCGTGAGTGGGATCCCGCGGTCGTCCCGGCGATGACCACGCTGATCCACGAAGTCGCAACCGATCTCGGTCGCTTCAAGGAGCTCGCAAAGGTTCCCCCGGAGAACGTTCGCAACTTCCGCAACGACATGTACCTGGTCGGCGAAAGCCTGCGGCTCGCGCAGAAGAACGACAAACTCCAGACGGACGTGCGCGGCGCCGCCGTGCTCAAGAACTATCAAAAGCACATCGAACAATCGACGCGCTTCATCCCGACCTGGGTCAAGATTGCAGTCGCTCTCGCACTCGGCCTCGGGACGATGGTGGGCTGGAAGCGGATCGTCGTGACGGTCGGCGAGAAGATCGGCAAAGACCACCTCACCTACGGTCAAGGCGCGGCAGCCGAGCTCGTCGCGATGACCACGATCGGCGCAGCAGACATGTTTGGTCTACCCGTCAGCACCACCCAAGTTCTGTCCTCGGGTGTCGCCGGCACGATGGCCGCAAATCGCTCCGGCTTGCAGATGGCCACAATTCGCAATCTGCTGATGGCTTGGGTACTGACACTACCGGCGTCGATCGGACTGTCAGCGCTCCTGTTCTATTTGTTCAGTCAGATGATCTGAGCGAGCGCAAACGCCAATGATGCGCACGTCCATTGCCGATACCGACGACCGCGGGCTCATTTGGGGCTTTCGGCTCGAACCTCTTGAACCCTGCGGATGCGAGGTGCTCGATGGCGACTCGCACGGTGCCGGCACGTGGCTGCACTTCAACTTGACCGATAGTCGCGCGCGTCGCTGGATCGAGCAGGCGGAAATGCCGGATGCGGCACGCACGCTGCTACTCGAGCCAGAGACGCGCGCACACGTTCAACTGCATCCGGGCGGCATCTCGCTCGTCGTGAGCGACATGCAGCAGGACTTCACCGCACGCTCGGCGCAGGATCCGGCGAGCTTCGCGACGCTTCGTCTGTACGTCGACGCGGGCCGGGTGATCACCGGCCGGCACCGGCCGCTCGAAGCCATGCGCGCAGTCCACCACGAGCTCGCAGCGACTAAAACGCAGAGCACTCCGGTGGAAGTGCTCGCGCGCATCTTGGAGCGGCTCGCGTCCGCGTTCGCCGATCACGTGCGGCACTACGCCGATGCGCTCGATACCGCCGAGGACGATATTCTCGGCGGCCACTACCTCGCACACGGGCCGCTGTTGAGCCGCGGGCGCCGTGCGATGGCGCGTCTTCGCCGGCACCTCGTCGCGGATCTCGCAGCGTTGCAAGCTGTGCCGGATGCGATCGCGAGCTGGTGCGATCCAGAGCATTGCCAGCGCATCCGGCAAGCCGTGCTGCGTTTCGGTGCCGTCGCGCAAGAGGTCGACTTCGTCCAGGAGCGCTCGCGCTTGCTCCAGGACGAGATCAACAATCACCTGAACGAGACGACAAATCGCAACTTGTACTTACTGTCGGTCGTGACGACGGGCGCCCTACCCGCGACGCTGATCACGGGTATCTTCGGAATGAACGTGGGTGGATTGCCGCTGAGCGAATCCCACAGTGGATTCGCCTGGGTTCTGACCGGCACGTTGCTGCTGATGGCGGCTGCGATGTTCATCTTGATCCGGCGCAGCCGGCCGTAACACCTCAGACGACAAGTTCACGCGCGAGCGATGACCTCGCCGTGCGTGATCGTCCACGTGCCGCCATCAGCCGCAGCCCATGCGCGAAAGCCGGCCGCCATCTCCGCGAGCTGATTGTTTGTCGCAAACCCACGTTCGAGTGCTTGTTCGGCGAACGACGACTCCGTCACGCGCTGAGCCCACGAGTCGGCCCACCAACCGCGCTGCTCCGGCGTCGCGAACGACCAGACCGATGCGCTATACGTCACTTCGCGAAAGCCGGCTGCATTCGCCCACTGCACGAGCCGCCGACCTGCGTCTGGAAACGCTCGATTGCTTTCAGTCACCCGGAAGTACAACTGGAGCCAAGCCGCGATGCGCGCGTCTTCGGGAAACCAGCGGAACGTTCCATAGTCGCTGTCACGCACGGCGACGACACCGCTCGGCGCACATACCCGGCGCATCTCTCGCAACGCACTCACCGGATCAGTCAGATGTTGCAGCACCTGATGTGCGTGGACGATGTCGAACGATGCGTCCGGAAATGCGAGCGCGTAAACGTCGCCGATACTCACGCTCACCGCAGGCTCGCGCCCTGCGAGCGTCTTACGCGCTTCATCCAACACTGGCTCCGCGCGATCGATCGCGACGACACGACCACCCGGAACGTGCAGTGCGAGATCGAGCGTCAAAGTCGCAGGGCCGCAACCGACATCCAGAACGCTCGAGCCCGGTCGCAAAAACGGCTTGAGATAAGCTGCCGAGTTTTCAACGTTTCGGCTGCGGTGTGAACGAAGCACACTGTCGTGGTGGCCGTGCGTATAGGTCTCGAGTGGCATCATTACACGCCACATATTCTGCAGACCCGCTTCGGTCTAGTTGATTAGTGAATCAACATCGCGCCATGCGTTGCACATGTAACGCGTCCAGGGAAGC
>Ga0193752_1002802_pt1 | contig 12602 bp, 7 predicted proteins | sample H1c1metaG_FD_144924 | JGI IMG/M metagenome (GOLD analysis project Ga0193752, IMG submission 144924) | Soil microbial communities from a riparian zone of the East river system, Colorado, United States - H1c1 | ecosystem: Environmental > Terrestrial > Soil > Riparian zone | place: USA: East River... | reverse complement strand
AAATTCTATCCGCTTATACATTCGGAAAATCCCAACGTTCCGGCCGACAAAATGATCAGGCGCATTCCGTTTCTTGATTTCGACAAGGCCACCAATGGTCCGGCAGTCGATGCGGCGGTAGAACTGCTTGGCGGGCCTGATAACGCGGCAACCCACCTGTGGTGGGATGTTCAATAATATTTTGATCGGTAATTTCTTCATTGACAAAAACAAAACGGTACGCGTATGGGATCTAATATCTATAAACCGGGGCTAAAATTTTTTCTTTTGATGTTATTGCAGGCAATGGTCGTGTTGCAGACACATGCGCAACAGAAGCCGGCAGGAATTGTAAAAGGAGTGGTGACTAACACAGAAGGCGAACCTGTTAATGGCGCATCCATTGTGGTTCGTAACGTCAAAAATAATTTTACTTCAGGTATCAGCACAGATGGCTCAGGTCAATTCATGTTCAACAGAATACCCCCGGGAGGGCCGTATACAATTACATTTTCCGCCGTCGGTTTCGTGGAGCAAGCTGTATCCGATTACTTCCTGAAAGAAGGTGTACCCGTTTCGCTGGGCATTAAATTAAAGGATTCAGCATCTACCATCGATCCTGTCGTAGTGATCGGGTATGGTACCCAGCGAAAAACGGATCTCACCGGGGCGATTGCCACGGTAGGAGCTAAAGATTTTGCGGGGCAGGCTTATTCCAATGTGAATATCGCCCTCCAGGGTAAGGTGCCGGGTGTAGAATTTACGTCAACGTCGGGTGAACCCGGCGCAAAAGTACAGGTCAGGATCCGGGGCATGGGCACCTTTGGCAGCAGCGGACCGCTTTATATTGTGGATGGCGTTCAGTTAAGCAGCGGAGACATCAATATTATTAATCCCAACGACATTGCCAGCATCAGTGTGCTCAAAGATGCCTCTGCCGCAGCCATATACGGCTCGCGTGCGGCGAATGGTGTGATCATCATCACCACAAAAAAAGGAACAGTTGGAAAACCCAAATTAACCTATTCGGGATATTATGGTGTACAATCAGTTCGGCGGCTCATTCCAATGCTGAATTCATCACAGTTGGCCGATCTCGTCAATGAAACAGATAAGAATGGTGGTTTTTCCCCGCAATCCGCATTTAACGATCCCGAAAATTTAAAAACGAATATAGACTGGCAAAAAGCCGCCTTCCCGAATTCCGGGATGCAGGATCATGCGCTGACGGTATCAGGCGGCAATGAAAACGCCCGTTATTCTCTTTCCGGCGGATATCTCGACCAACAGGGAAGCATGGTGTTCAGTTATCTGAAAAGATATTCTATCCGGGTAAATAGCCAGTACAACGTCGGAAAGAAATTGGTAATAGGGGAGAACATCAGTGTTGTTCGTTCGCTCGGATTGAATCTTGGATATGGCAACAACCTCGACCTGGCGTATCTGCTTGGTGCTTCTCCTACCATGCGTATTTACCGTCCGGAAAACCTGGGTGGATATGCCGGACCAAACCAGGCAGAAACTGGCATCAACAATCGCGACAACATCATAGGCCGACGCGACAACCAGCGACACTACACTACTAACGACAACCTACTGGGAAATCTATATGCCGAATACACTATTATTCCCGGACTTAAATACCGGCTCAACCTGGGATTGACCAATTATCTGAATTCAGGTAAAACCTACCTGGGAATATTCGAGATGGACAATAGGTCGAATCTGCGTCAGAGCCTGAATGAAAACCGCAACGTTGGCAACGAATATCTTGTCGAGAATACACTGACTTATGAGAGACGAATAAAAGATAATATTGCGCTGAATTTACTCGCCGGATACACGCAGCAGAGTTCGCTCAGCCGCACGATGACGGGCAGCAGGCAGGACTTTCCGAGCAACGACATACAGGTGTTCGATGCGGGGACAGGTCCGTCTGTTTTAGGTGGCAATGAAGCTGCCTGGGCATTGCGTTCTTATCTTGGCCGCGCCAACATAACCCTATATGATAAATATTTGATTACTGCCACGATCCGCCGCGATGGATCGTCCAGATTCGGCAAGGAAAACAGGTATGGGGATTTTCCCTCCTTTGCCGTAGGCTGGAATATCGATCGCGAAAGTTTCATGAAGAACTTTCCGCTGATAAACAATCTTAAGCTTCGCGCGAGCTGGGGACAGCTTGGCAATCAGGAGATCGGAAATTATGAGAGCCAGACAACCATCTCTACAACACCACAATATATTTTTGGTCCCACACAAGGAATTGCGCCGGCAGCTGCTGTTTTAGCGCTTGGTAATTCTGCTTTAAAATGGGAAACCACCGCTCAGACAAATGTTGGAACGGATATCGTCTTATGGGATAATCATATAATTTTTTCGGCCGACTACTGGATAAAAAATACGTCAGGCATATTATTACGCACACCAATATCCGGCGCTACAGGCATTGCACGCGACATGGGCGCTTTCCGGAATGCGGCAAGCGTGAGGAACTCTGGATTTGAATTTCTTCTGACTTACCGCAACGGAAATCGGGATTTCAATTACGAGGTCACTGCCAATCTTTCCACCGTTCGAAACAAAGTTACTTCGCTGGGAGGTGTACCCAGTGTGATTAGCTATGTTGAAAACGTTTATCAGTACGGGACTTTCACCCGTACGATGCCGGATTTGGCTATGTCTAGTTTTTTTGGATACATAGCCGAGGGTATTTTTCAGAACCAATCTGAGATTGACAAGCATGCCACTCAACCTGGAGTTCAACCAGGCGATATCCGCTTCAGAGATATCAATGGAGATGGAGTGGTGGATGCGAACGACCGCACCACAATTGGTGATCCTTTTCCTGATTTTAACTACTATCTATCGGGAAATGCGAGCTTTAAATCATTTGACCTGAATGTGAGCTTCCAGGGAGTGCAGGGAAAACAATTATACAACGCGCAGCGCGCCTACCTGGAGGCTATGAACGCCGCGGACGGCCAGATGGCCACGACATTGAACAGGTGGCATGGTGAAGGCACTTCTAACACAATGCCTCGTGCAATACGCGGATCAAGATTAAATACAGTTCCCTCGACGAGGTTTGTCGACAATGCGAGTTATGGAAGACTGCAAAATTTACAGATAGGGTATACACTGTCTGCACGGGTAACAGAAAGATTGCGGATACAGCGGCTAAGAATTTATGCCAACGCTCAGAATCTTTTCACAATCACCAAATATTCAAATTATAATCCTGACACGCTGGGCGGCTCCGGATATAACGATGATTCTCTTAATCCACTTGAAATTGGCGTGGACAACGGAAGTGTTCCGATTCCCGCAGTACTGCAGATAGGAGCGCAGTTGACTTTTTGAAAATGATGCCAACAGGGGCATAAAAGAATTCAATTCCATCAAAGTATTCAATCATGAAAAATAATATTTCCATATTCGTAGTACTGTCAGGGTTATTTGTTTTGACAAGCTGCAAAAAGAATTTCCTTGAAAAAACGCCACCGGATAAGCTTCCGCTCGAAGGATTTTTCAATTCTGAACAACGTGCACTGGCCGGTGTAAACGCAGCTTACATACCGCTTGCATCGGAGAACCTGTTTGGTGGCGACAATATATCACTGCGCCTGTTTGATCCGCCAGCAGGCGATGTAATTCTCAGTGCCGCAATCTCCGGCGTGGTCTTTAACAGGTTCGCCTTCTCTGCCGATGATCCTCATTTATTAGCGTTTTACTCTGGTTTGTATGAAGGAGTATTCAGATGCAACCTTGTCATCGAGCAGGTGCCTTCAGTAGATATGGATGAAACGTTGCGGAACCGCTATGTGGGGGAAGCAAAATTTTTGCGTGCAATTTATTATTTCTACCTCACTGCCGAATGGGGCGAAGTGCCTCTATTCACCGAGCCATTTAAGGACCCTGATGATGCGCTGGTTGCAAAATCATCAATCGCCGACATTCAGAAGGTAATGATCGCGGATCTTACAGATGCTATTGCCGCACTGCCTGTGTCCTATGAATCAAATGATGTTGGGAGGGCAACACAGGGAGCGGCGAAGGCAATGCTTGGCAAAGTTTATCTATACATGAAAGACTATGCCAATGCTGAAAAGTGGTTCAAAGAAGTGATAGATTCGGGAACATACGGACTAATGGACAATTTCGACCAGATCATCAATCGTAATTTCGAAAACAACAAAGAATCTATATTTGAAATACAGTTTGCATCCGCCGCCGCAGGCGCATCATCGCCCGTGGATGATGACAGGGAATATCATTACTGGCCACAGGTTAATGGAGGTTCGAGCGAAGTATCGCCCACTCAAAGTATCGTCGACGAATTTGAGCCCGAGGACCCCCGACTTGACTTGGAAGTGTTTTATTACGACGGTCAGCCTTTTGCTCCAGAACTGAGCACTGCATCGCTTAACCTGGACATATATAAAAAAAGCTGGTCGCCTACGGGGTATAACATAAGAAAGGGCCAGGTGCCAATACTTTATATCAATGCAAGAGGTACGAACTATCCGCTTATCCGGTATGCGGATGTCTTGCTGATGCATGCCGAAGCCGCCAATGAACTGGGATTGTATGATGATGCCCGCAATGCGATCAATATGGTAAGGCAACGACCCTCCGTTAATATGCCCGGGGTAACGGCCGCGCAGGCAGGTACAAAAGAGCTGATATTCCAGGCCATCGTTCATGAAAGAAGAGTGGAACTTGCATTCGAGCAACATCGCTTTGATGATTTGAAAAGATGGGGACTGGCCGATTCGACGCTTGCACCTTTAGGTTACACATCGAGGAACAGGTACTTCCCACTTCCTCAGCTGGAACTTGATGTTAATCCGAATCTGGTACAACTGGAAGGCTGGTAGGTCATAAAACATTTTGGTTTACAGTGGGGCTTTTTTTTGTTTATGGGTCATAATAGCAACATGCATTATCGCGAATTTGTCGTAAAAGGCGGGAAGAAAGTTTCCCACGGTTCACTGTTTTCCATGCAATCAATTTTTCCGTTGCTGCTGGCAGTTTTGCTGACACAATGTACAAACTCGGGTCGTTTGCCGGCGTCCGACAAAAATAATGGCGGATTGATCCTGCCTGGAGGATTTGAAGCTTTGGTTGTTGTTGACAGCATCGGAAGGGCGCGACATCTTGCTGTAAATGAGAATGGAGATATTTATGTCAAGCTTACTTTTAACGATAAAATGAAGGGTCGCGGTGGCACCGTTGGCCTTAGGGACCTGAATGGCGATGGCAAGGCTGATTCAGTCGTTTATTTCGGCGATTACACCGATGTAGGCGGTTCTGCGGTTGGAATGACCATACACGATGGCTATTTGTATACCAGTACCGTTACCACCGTATTGCGGAATAAACTCGATGGCTCCCTGATTCCGGAAAGCAAGACGGAGATCCTGCTTACCGATAGCAGTAATAATGTTACCAAAAACTGGCACACCACCAAGCCCGTTGCATTTGATGATGATGGCTATATGTATGTTCCGTTCGGTTCGCCCACTGATGCGGGCCAGGACATTACTTTATATGGACCTGCAGGTATTCCAAATGGAAAAGGACTCGATCCCGAGCCCGTGCTGGTCGATCATGCTGCAATCTACCGCTTCGACGCATCCCGAACCGGGCAAACACTCAAGGACGGATACAGGTATGCCACAGGAATAAGGAGTGTAGTGGGCATGACGTGGAACGAAGACGACAATGGGCTTTATGCCGTAATGAATGGGATCGATAATTTTCATACGATGTATCCAAAAACATTCACATCCTGGCAAGCGGCGGTGCTTCCTGCCGAAACTTTGTTAAAGGTATCTGATGGTGCCAATTTCGGATGGCCTTATGCCTACTTCGACCAGATGAAGGGAAAAAATATCCTTCAACCCGGATATGGCGGCGATGGTATCAAAACCGAAAGGACCGATACATTCAACCTTCCCGTGATGGGTTTTCCCGGTCACTGGGCACCAATGGATGTTTTGTTTTACAACGCAGACCAGTTTCCCGAAAGATATAAACATGGAGCCTTCATTGCATTTCATGGATCTACAGACCGCTCTCCCTATCCCCAGGCGGGCTACATCGTTTGTTTTGTTCCCTTTGAAAATGGCAGGCCCAAAGGAGGTTATGAAGTATTTGCCGATGGTTTTACTATGGTCGACACGGTTGCCAATACCAGTGATGCCCGATACCGGCCGATGGGTTTATCCGTTGGTCCCGATGGATCGCTGTATATCTCAGAATCAAACAAGGGCAAGATATGGCGAGTGATGTATAAAGGAGACAGGAAAAAATTCGGTGATGAGCAACTTGCAGAACTCAAAAAACGTCAGACTACAAGGACCTATATCAAAACTCCGGATTCAATAAAAGACGATCTTCATAAAGGCAGCATGCTGGAAGGCGGCATCCTTTTCAATTCTTATTGTGCTACCTGTCACCAGCGCGATGGTATGGGGGATAACAACAGGTATCCTCCGTTGGCCGGTTCTGAGTGGGTGGCGGGCGACAAGGGAAAATTAATTGAGATAATATTACATGGACTACAGGGAGAGATTGTTGTTAAGGGAAAGACGTACAACGGGCTGATGCCTGCCCAGGAAGGATTTCTCGATGACAATGCAGTCGCTTCCATCGCCAGCTATATTCGCAAAAACAGGCGATGGGACAATCAGTACGACATCGTCACGCCCCTCGAAGTAAAAAAAGTGAGAAGCTCGCCGTCAAAAAAACATTAGTGTATGAAATTGGTTCCATTTATTCTTATAGCTGTTTTTTCTTTGACGAACAATTCCGGTTATTCACAAACCGCAAAACATGCCACAGACATCATGTTTGCAGGCACATCGCCGGGAAATGACAGTAAAGGAATATATGTATTGCGTTTTGACCGAAATTCTCAAAAGCTGGTAGAGCTCCAGACTGTTGCAGTAAAACGCAATCCTAATTTTCTTGCTGTGCATCCCAAAGGAAAATATTTGTACGCTATTTACAGCGAAGGCATGGACAAAGAAGACAAAAGAGGAACGGTAATGTCGTTCACGATCAATCCTGCAACCGGATTTCTTACCCGCCTCAACGAGCAATCAACCGAAGGCAGAGGGCCTGCGCATGTGAGTGTGGATCCCAAAGGCAGGTTTGCCTATGTGGCCAATTACGGTGAGGGAAATTTCGCGATCTATCCTATTGAGGCAGACGGCAGCCTTGGAAAAGCAAGGCAGGTGCTGCAATACGATGGAAGCGGTTTTGATACGGCACTCCAAAAACATCCCTTCGTTCATTCGGTGATTCCTTCGGCGGATGGCAAGTTTATCTATGTTTCATCGCTGGGCCTTGATAAGATCATGATCTACCAGGTAAAGGACGAAGGAGACTTCATACCTGGCGCAATGCCGTTCGCAAGCAGCAAGCCAGGTACTGGTCCACGGCATTTCATCATTCATCCCAATGGTCGCTTTGCTTTTTCGGTTGAAGAATTAACCTCATCGGTTGCGTCATACAGCCGCGATAAAAAAACGGGCGCGCTCACCCCGCAGGAACGGTTTGTAATGGTCCCCGACACCTTTACGGAAAGAACTTCCGGCGCCGACATTCATTTATCCCCCGACTCCAAATTTCTGTATGCATCTGTTCGAGGACTGAATAATATTTCTATTTATTCCGTAAATAATAAAACAGGTAAGCTTTCATTTGTAGGTCGAGAGGACGGACACGGCGATCATCCAAGAAATTTTTGTGTAGACAGAACAGGTGAATATGTTTTTGTGGAGAACATGAGGTCGAACAATATCGCTCTTTTCAAAAGGGACGGCAAAACAGGGCAAATGGAATATGTAAAAGAAGAACAGATCCCGGGGGTTGCCTGCCTTATCCAATGGTGACAGTACTCTTTAATTATCAAAAATGAAGAAAACGCTTTCTTTTATCTGCATGTTGTTTTTATACAGCGTCGTACTGGCGCAGCAATACGACATCGTTATCCGCAACGGTCATGTTATCGATCCAAAGAATAAGATAGATGGCAAGATGGATGTTGCAATTGCGGAGGGAAAGATCGTAAAAGTCGCAAAAGAAATACCTGCTGCGCAGGCAAAAAAACTTATTGATGCTTCCGGGATGTATGTTACACCCGGCTTCATTGATATGCATACTCACGTGTTTGTGGGAACCAAACCTTCTACCTTTGCAGATGGATTTTCAAGTCTTTCTCCCGATGATTTCACATTCAGGTCAGGCGTTACGACAGTAGTAGACGCAGGCACTTCCGGATGGCGCAACTTCCAGTTATTTAAGGAGCACGTGATCGACCAGTCAAAAACGCGTGTCCTTGCATTTCTTAATATTGCCGGATCAGGAATGAGTGGCGATCCTACTGAGCAGGACGTAAACGACATGAGTGCTGATATGACCTCGATGATGATAAATAAATATCATGACATTATCGTGGGAGTTAAAATCGGGCACTATAGCGGCAGCGCTTGGGCACCGTTCGACAGAGCACTGGAAGCCGGTAAATTATCGCAGACGCCTGTTTTTGTCGAGTGTCATCTTCCAAAATATTCCATGCAGGACCAGTTAAGCCGCATGCGCCCCGGTGACATCATTACGCATACATTCGAAAAAGTTCATGAGCGGTTGCCTGTCACCGATACTGTATCAGGGAAAGTATGGCCTTTTGTGCTCGACGCCCAGAAAAGAGGTGTCCTTTTTGATGTAGGACATGGTGGCGCAGGTTTTTGGTTCAGTGTTGCCCAGCCCGCTATTAAACAGGGGTTGCTGCCCAACTCGTTTGGTACAGATTTGCATCGGTTCAGCATGAACGCGGGAATGAAAAATATTTCAAACGTGATGTCGAAGTTTTTGAACATGGGAATGAGCCTGCAGGACGTTATCGCGCGAGCCACCTGGTTTCCGGCAAAGTCGATCAAGCGCGAAGACCTTGGTCAGTTGTCGGAAGGTGCTGTTGCAGACCTCACCGTGTTTAATGTACTGCAGGGAAAATTTGGATTCATCGATGCAGAAGGTAAACGAATGGAAGGAAGCCAGAAACTGGAAACAGAGCTCACCATTCGCGATGGTAAAGTGGTGTATGACCTGAACGGTATTGCGGCTAAGAAATAACAAGAAAGAGAGACAATTAACACTAAATAATCAACAACATGAAACGCAGAGATGTGCTGAAAGGAATAACACTGATACCACTCGGCGGAGCCAGTGTATTTCCTCTGGAATCCGTTCAGGCCGCGCCGGGATTGCCTTCCGGAGAAGGGCCATTGGTTGTCGGCCCTAAGATATTTCAATCAATAGGTGTAGAGCCCATCATTAATTGCATGGGCACTTTTACCATCATTGGCGGATCACTTGAGCGGCAATCGGTGCGTGCGGCAATGGATGCCGCTTCGAAAAACTTTGTGCAGTATGATGAGCTGGCCAATGGTATTGGACAGCGACTTGCTGAGATTACCAAAGCCGAATGGGGAATGGTATCTGCAGGATGTGCCGCCGGACTGAAGCACGTTACTGCCGCTTGTGTAACGGGTGGTGATCCGGAAAAACTCATTCGTATTCCAGATCTTACCGGTTTCGAAAAAACGGAAGTAGTCGCAGCCCGGAGCGCGAGGAATGTATATGATCACGCCGTTAGGAATATCGGAGTAAAGATGATCACTGTAGAAACCCTCGAAGAAATGGACAGGGCACTTGGGCCGAAAACGGCGATGGTGTATGCTATGTCGGGAGGGAAAGAGCCATTCACAGTAGAAGCTATCGCCAAACTAACGAGGGCGAAAAATATCCCATTGCTCGTTGATGCTGCTGCGGAAGATCTCACCGTTCCTTGCGTGCATCTTGAAAAGGGTGCCAATATAGTGGCGTATAGCGGAGGAAAAGCACTTTGCGGCCCTCAATGTTCAGGAATTTTACTTGGGCAAAAAGATATTCTTCAGTCCGCCTGGCAGGCGAGCTCACCGCATCACGGACCCGGCAGGGACAACAAAGTAGGACGCGAAGAAATGATCGGTGCCCTTGCTGCGATCGAAGCATGGGTAACTTTTGATCACCAGGCGCAATGGACAAAATGGCTTTCTTACCTCGATACAGTCGCCAAAAAATTGTCGAAAATCGACTCAGTAAAAACAACAGTACGCGAACCTCCCGGGCTGGGTAATAAGAGCCCCGGACTGATCATTTCATGGGATCCCTTAAAGCTTAATATCACTGGAGAAGAAGTTGCCGAGGAACTCGGCCGCAACAAACCCCGTGTGGCACTTGCCTTCGGAACCAAGCGCAATGCTCCCAGCGAGCCCGGCCTTACCTCAATCAATATAACGGCTGGCCAGATGCAGCCTGGCGAAGATAAAATTGTTGCTCAGCGGATACATGACGTGCTCACCGCAAAACGCGATCCGAAGCCTACTTCAATGAAGCCACCAGCTGCAACACTTACTGGCCGCTGGGATGTGAATGTGGAATTTTACAGTAGCAAAAGCCATTACACCTGGACACTGGAGCAGGATGGTAACTGGCTGCAAGGTGTTCATACCGGCACTTTCTCAACTCAGAATCTAGTCGGTACCATCGAAGGTGAGGCGATGCGCGTGCGTAATAACAACAATCCTCCCGGTGATCACCTGACTTTTACATTTACTGGAAACATTGTTAACGACACGATTTCCGGATCAATTTACATGGTCGAATACGGTACTGCGAAATTCACGGCCACACGATACAAATACCAGGAAAACCGCGCGCCAATCAGTGTGCCAGGCGGACCCCCACTTGCAACCTGATGATTCAAATTCAATCAACAACCATATATTGACAATGTTTAGATATTTTAATATGATCCGTCCCTCTTCAGTTGGTATTCATCTGGCGCTTGCATGCGCGATGCTCTTGGGAACAGTAAGTCATATATCCGCCCAGGCCATTGACATCCTCCTTAAAGGCGGCCACGTGATAGATCCTAAAAATAAAATTGATGGCAAGATGGATGTAGCTATCACCGGTGGAAAAATTTCCCAGGTGGCGCCATCAATTCCTGCAGGCAATGCGAAAAAAGTAGTAGATGTTGCCGGGCTGTATGTGACCCCTGGCATTATCGACATGCACACGCATCTATTCTGGGGCACAGATTCCGGATCCTATCTCGCAAATGCTCAGGATGCACTTCCTCCAGATGCATTTTCTTTCAGGGCCGGGGTCACAACCATGGTGGACTGCGGCTCTTCGGGATGGAGAAATTTCAGACAATTCAAATCGCAAACGATCGACAGATCGGAAACGCGTGTTCTTGCATTTATTAATATCATCGGCGGAGGAATGTATGGCCGCTACGAGGAGCAGGATGTAGCAGATATGAATACACTGATGACTGCCAACATGATCAAAAAGCTTTTTCCGGATCTTATTGTAGGGATCAAGTCGGCACACTACTGGGGAGATTTTACTTCGGTAGATAAGGCGCTTGAAGCAGGAAAGATGGCCAATGTGCCGGTGATCGTGGATTTTGGCGAACACCATCCGCCCAATTCAATAGAAGAATTATTTATGAAGCACTTTCGGCCCGGCGACATCTTCACACATGCCTATGCAGATGGACCGAAATCGCGCGAAACTCTTGTTGACGACAATACCGGCAAGGTAAAGCCATTTGTATTTGAGGCGCAGAAAAAAGGTGTTGTATTCGATGTGGGTCATGGAGGCGGAGCATTTGCCTGGAGACAGGCAGTCCCTGCTATAAAACAAGGGCTTCTACCAAATGTTATCAGCAGCGATCTTCACACGAAGTCAATGAACTCAGGGATGAAAGATATGGCGAATCTCATGTCCAAGTTTTTGAATATAGGCATGTCTTTACAGGATGTAATCCTGAGGTCAACCTGGAACCCCGCGCAGGTGATTCACCATCCTGAACTCGGTACGCTCGGCGTGGGATCAGATGCCGACGTGGCGGTGTTCAGCGTCAGGAAAGGCAATTTCGGTTTTGTGGATACCAAGCGAACCAGACAAAAGGGAACACAAAAACTCGAAGCCGAGCTTACGATACGAGCCGGTAAAATAGTATGGGACCTCAACGGATTAAGCATGCCCGATTGGGATGCAAAGCCAGCTAATTAACAACGTCTATTTTTCAATTCCTTCAATTTCAAATTTATCACATGACAACAGAAAGAAGATCTGCTCTGAAAAAATTGTCTTTATCCGTTTTATCGCTGATTGGAATCCGCTCGATCGCCGGCGCAACAACGGCTTCAGCAGTTTCTGAAGAAAAGGAAGTAAGTGGGATCGTGTACGACCAGGAAACACCGATGTATTCCAGCGTTACAAAGTTGGGCAACATGATTTTTCTTTCAGGCAAAGGTGCTCATTATAAGGATGACATCAAGGCGCATACCGAGACCGTGCTCAAGGATATGGAAGAAGAACTGAAAAAAGCGGGGTCGTCCATGGAGAAGGTGCTGAAGGTAAGCGTGTTCCTGAACGACCTGGCAGACTTCGAAGGAATGAATTCAGTATACAAGGGACGCTTTGGCAAGAAGCCTCCGGTGCGCACTACTGTTGCGGTGGCAAGGGGCGGGGTTCCGGGAGACTCCCTCGTG
>Ga0193752_1002801_pt1 | contig 12607 bp, 3 predicted proteins | sample H1c1metaG_FD_144924 | JGI IMG/M metagenome (GOLD analysis project Ga0193752, IMG submission 144924) | Soil microbial communities from a riparian zone of the East river system, Colorado, United States - H1c1 | ecosystem: Environmental > Terrestrial > Soil > Riparian zone | place: USA: East River... | reverse complement strand
AGACAAGCACGGGCGTATACGAAAAATTGTCGACTACCCATCCCGTCGAAAAGATAAAGATCATAGATCCGATGCCGGCCCCGGTCCCGCCCAGCCCGGCTACCGAACCCACCGCCGATTTTGAAAATATATCGCTCGGCAGCGTCTGCACATTGTTTATCCAGGCTTGAAATCCAAAAAGGACGACACCTATCAAAGCCAGGGCCGTCATTGCGTCCGGCGTAAAGGCTGCGGCGATCCCGGCCGGCATCAGCAGCGCCGCAAAAGCGATCACAGCCTTCCGGGCTGAGTTTACCGACCATCCACGGCCTATCAGGAAACCCGACAGCCATCCGCCAAACAGGCTTCCGGCATCCGCCGCGACAAACGGCACCCACGCGAAAAGCCCGATCTGCTTGAGGTCGAACCCGTGAACTTTGCTCAAATAGAGCGGCAGCCACGTGATATACAGCCACCATATCGGGTCGACCAAAAACCGTCCGATCACGATGGCCCAGGTCTGCCGGTATTTCAGCAGTTCGAGCCACCCGATCTTTCTTTCGACAGCCTCGGTTTGTTGAGGTTCCTCCTGGCCTTCGCGGATCAGCGCGTATTCCTCGCTTGTTAGCCATTTATGGTCCTCGGGTTTGTCATAAACCAGCCACCATACGAGCAGCCAAACGAAGCCGAGCGCACCCGTCACCAAAAATGTCGGCCGCCAATCCCCGTCAAAATATGCCGTTATTCCGACGATGAGAGGCGGGGCCACGATCGAACCGATAGCGGCGCCGCTGTTAAAGATCGCCATGCCGAGCGCGCGCTGCCTGGCCGGAAACCATTCCGCGACCGTCTTTGCCGCCCCGGGCCAGTTTCCCGCTTCGCCCAGGCCGAGCACAAACCGCATTGCGCTCAGGCTGCGCAGTCCCCCCGCAAGAGCATGTCCCATCGCCGCCACCGACCACACGATGATCGAGACCGTGAACCCTCGCTTGATCCCGATCCGGTCGTACAGCTTTCCGGAAAGCCCCTGGCTGAGCGTATAGGCGATCAAAAACCAGGTGGCGATACTGCCGAACTCCGTATTCGTTAATTGCAGCCTTGCTACGATCACCGGCCCTAGGACCGCCAGCGTTAGCCGGTCGATGTAATTTATCAGCGTCGCGAAAAATACGAAGGCGATGATCACCCAGCGCAGCCCGTTGACCTTAAAACCGGCCTCATTTGCCCTGGGCTTATTCACTTGAGTTTCAGGTGTGTTCACAAATTATTTAATTGGTTTTACCAATTCAATGTCGATTTATGGTAACGTTACCACATCGACTTTGAAACGTACTTACTTTTTTCGACAAGGGCAGCCCCATTGTTACCCAAGCGATACGGTCGTATCTCTAATGATCAACTCGCAATTCAGAATTCGTTCAATTCTCTTCGTCGTGTCGTCTTCCCCGATCCGCTTTAGCAGCAGTTCGGCGGCAAGCTGGCCCTGCAGCCGCATCGGCTGACGTACCGTCGTTAGTGGTGGGGAGGTGTGCATCGCCATCGGAATGTCGTCAAACCCGACGATCGCTATATCCTTTGGTATCGAAAGGCCCGCTTCCTTAATGGCCGTCATCGCTCCGATGGCCGTAAAATCGTTTCTTGCGAACACGGCTGTCGGGGGATTTGGCAGCGAGAGCAAACGCTTCATACCCTCGTACCCCATCTTTTCCGTAGAGTAGCCCGGCACGCCCGAAATCACTTCCTTTCTGCCAGTTACAAGCCGTTCGTCGATCTCGATATCATGGGCGTTAAGAGCATTCAAATAGCCTTGCAAGCGTTTCAATCCGCCGCGATTTTTTATATCCGCCCCAATAAAACCTATACGTCGATGCCCGAGATCGATCAGGTGCTGCGTCGCTTCAAAGCCGCCTGTCAGATTATCCGCCGAGACATGATCGACGCCGTCGCACTGAAAATCGCGCCCGATCACGACTACCGGCATGTGCCTGTCAACGATATCGCGGAGGTGCTCATCGCCCTCGGCGTTCGACCGCGTTGCTACTATGATGCCGTCAACATTGTGATCGACAAGCGACTCGAAAGCTGTAATATCCTCGGTTGCGCTGTGCTCGCTGATACAAATAAAAAGGTTGTAGCCGCTCGACCAGAGCCGCGCACGGACCGCAGTTGCGAGCTCCGCGGAGTATGGATTTGAAATATCGCCTAATACAAGCCCGACTGTTTCCGTACGCTGCCGCTTGAGATTCCGCGCGACACCATTGGGACGGTAGTGCATTGTCTTTATGGCTTCCAGCACCTTCTCGCGCGTTTCCTCGCTGACGTAACCATTCTGGTTAACGACGCGTGAAACTGTGATCGGGGCCACGCCGAGCGTAGCAGCGATATCGCTGAGGGTTACCTGTCTCTTCTTGGCCATAAATTAAAACTTGGATATGTTAGCGTTAACATATGTAACATACATAAAAATAGAAAGCAAGCAAATTCGGTGAGAATTACGAGGTTCGTGAATTATTTTCCGTAAAGCGTGGCAAAACCGCACAAAGTTTATCCCAGTAATATAGATGTCCGCTATTACCCCCTGGAATTAAACAAAACTGCTTGTACTATTCGTGAGTTCAATTATTTTCTCGGAAAGCTCTTCAATATCCAGGGGCTTCGGCAAGTGAAACTGGAAGCCGGCGGAAAGTATTCTTTCGCTGTCTTCCGGACGCGCCATTGCAGTTATAGCAATTGCGGGAATTCGGGCCCCACTTTCCGCCGACCTTAGCTTGTTGATCAACGAATAGCCATCCTCGCCGGGCATATTTATGTCGGTCAATATGATGTCAGGCAGCTTTTCATCCAGCGCAATAAAGGCGTCGGAAACCGATCCGCAGCCTCGGGCCTCTGCCCCTAAAAGCCCCAGGGCGAAGATCAGCATTTCGCATGTATCGGCATCGTCATCGACTATCATTATTCGTATGCCGTGTAATTCCGCGCCCAGCGGAGATTCCTTATGCCCGTTTGTCGCCGCCTGGGTCAGTTCGGCGGTCCTTGCAGAGACAAGAGAAGCGGGCAGGTTAACCGTGAACGCGGATCCTTTTTCCGGCCCGCCGCTTGTCACGGCGACCGTGCCCCCGTGAAGTTCGGCCAGGTGGCGAACGATGGCAAGCCCGAGCCCGAGCCCGTCGTGCATTCTGGTGCTCGAGCTGTCCTCCTGCCGGAAGCGGTCGAACACGAACGGCAGAAATTCCGGCGCGATCCCGCCGCCCGTATCGGCAACTACCAGCCGGATCATAGCTCCCTCCCTGTCGAGCGTAATCGTTACACTACCATTATTTGGCGTGAATTTTATTGCATTCGTCAAAAGGTTCCAAACGATCTGCTGCAGGCGCTGCGGATCGCAGATGATCGAATCGATATCACTGTTATATGCCGTTTCCAAGGTGATCCGCTTTGAGTCGGCAGCGGGCCGCACGGCATCGATAGCCGCCTCGATGACACCAACTATCGGCGTCGGTGCAAGATTCAGGCGGAGATTGCCAGTTATGAGCCTGGAGGTATCGAGAAGATCTTCTATCAACTGCGCTTGCGATCGGGCATTACGATGGATCGCTTCACACGCGTTTTCCATGGCCTCTTCGTCGAGCTTTTTGCCTGTCAATATCTTACCCCACCCGAGAATGGCGTTGAGCGGGGTGCGCAGTTCATGCGAAACCGTTGCGAGAAATTCATCCTTCAACCGGTTTGCCCGTTCCGCCTGCTCCCGCAAAGATTTTTCCCGCAGCAAAAGGCTTTCGCGATCGCGTTCAACCCGTTTTCGCTGGACGAACTGGCCGATCTCGCTGCCTATCGCGCCAAGCATGTTCAAAAGGGCTTGGTCGGGAACGAGAGGCTGGCGGGTAAAAAATTCGATCACGCCATGGAACTGCTGACCCACATTGATCGGAAAACCGATCCCGCTGCTCAGGCCTCCTGCCGCCGCCACCCGCGCTCGTGGAAATTTATTGTTTCCCACCGTGTTCGATATCCAAACAGGCTCATTCTTTTTCCAAACTTGCCCCGGAAGTCCTTCTCCGCGCGAGTATGTTCTATGCCGGCTCTCCTCGATAAACAGGTCCGCACTCTCGGCCGCAGGCCCCCGCTCGATATGGGCGCAAGTTAGCGCGTCCATCGTTTCGTTTTGCAGCCAGAGACAGCATACGTCCGCTTCCATGTGTTCACAAAATATTTGCAGTATTTTGGAGGCCGCGCTATCCAGATCGTTTGCATCCGCGAGAGTTCGCGTCACTGCGTGCTCAGTTGCCAGCCGCGCCTCGGACCCCTTCCGGACCTTTATCTCCTTTTCCAATTCCTCGTTGGCCGTTTCCAATTGCTGGGTCCGCCGTTGGACCCGATTTTCCAGTTCGCCGTTTAGCGAGTCAAGCTCAGTATTGGTCCGCTCGAGCAAGAGAGACTGCCTTTTGATCTCCTGGTGCTGCAGGAACAACCTTGAGAAAAACCGAACTTTCGATTTAAGGATCTCGGGTTCGAAGGGTTTGGTAAGATAATCGACCGCGCCCAGCGAATATCCTTTAAAGATATATCGCTCGTCTTTACTGGTTGCGGATACGAAGATAATGGGAGTGTCCTGGGTACGTTCACGCTCGCGGATCAATTCTGCCAGTTCAAAGCCGTTGACACCCGGCATCTGAACATCGAGCAGGATCAGGGCGACGTCATTAACAAGCAAAAATCGAAGTGCTTCACGTGCCGAATTGGCACGAATAAGGTTCTGGCCAAGGTCTGCAAGCGTAGTTTCCATCGCCAGCAAATTCTCCGGCCTGTCGTCGACCAAAAGCACGTTCGCCTGAAAATCCGAACCCATTAAACCCTCCTTACTCGTTTGGAAAAGCGGTGGGTGTCCTTATGAGAGCCACCTTCCCATACCTCCAGTTTACTATTTATCCAGCCAAATTCTTAACAACGATAGCAATTGTTCCGTCTCGACCGGTTTGGTAATGTAATCCGAAGCGCCCGCCTCGATACATTTCTGACGGTCGCCCTTCATGGCCTTGGCGGTTACCGCGATGATCGGGATCGACTTGAATTTTGTGATCTGCCGGATCCCTTCCATAGCCTGGTAACCATCCATTCCGGGCATCATAATGTCCATCAAAACGCCGTCGATAGCGGCGGTGCTCTTGAGCATATCGATCCCGTCCTGGCCGTTCTCGGCGTAGATCACCTGCATATTCTGGCGTTCCAGCACGCTGGTTAGCGCGAATATATTGCGGATATCGTCGTCAACCACGAGCACCTTTTTACCGCCCAATCTCGGATCGGTAAGGTTGGCGCGTTTGATCATGTTCTTTTGCGATTCGTTCAGATCGGCCACGTCGCGGTGGAGGAAAAGAGCTGTCTCGTCCACCAGCCGTTCCATCGAATCGGCGTCCTTGAGTATGATCGTTTCCGCCAGCTTCCTGACCTTGGCGGTCTCCCGCTTGTTAAGGTCCTTGCCCGTGTGCACGATCACCGGCAGGTCCGGGAACCGCGATGCCTGCTTCATTTCGGTGATAAGATCCGACCACTCCATATCGGGAAGCATCAGATCGACGATCGCACAATCGAAGCCGGTTGTTTGCAGCAATTCGAGCGCTTCGCCGCCGGTTCCCGCGGGGGTTATCTGCACGTCGTCACCGCCGATCAGCTCAATAATAGTGTTTCGAAGCGTCTCGTCGTCTTCCACCAGCAGGAGCTTTTTCACCGGGCGCGCGGCAAACTCCTTGAGCCCGGCGACACCCTCGACCAGGTTTTCCCGCTGGGCGGGCTTGGTTATGTGCCCGAGCGCCCCGAGTTTAAGCACGCGTCTCAGATCATCTACTACCGAAACTGTCTGAATCGGAATATGCCGCGTTGAGGGATCGTGCTTGAGACGATCGAGCACGGAATACCCGTGCATGCCCGGCAGTTTCAGATCTAGCGTTATCGCATCCGGGCGATATTTACGCGCCGTCATCAACGCATCCTCGCCGTGCTGCGACACGAGGCATTTGAATCCCTGCTCGTGCGCAATATCTACCAGGATCCGTGCAAAATTCGTATCGTCTTCAATGACCAAAATGACCTTATCGTCCGGCTGCAGATCGCCCCGGTCGTCGCTGAGGGACATACGCGTTGGGACTGTAATCTCCGCTTCCATCCCGAGAGAGATGAAGTTCTGCGGTCCGTGTCCGTTCCCCGCGATCAATCCGTCTTCCCCGTCCTCCGAAGGCGTAGTAACCGGCTCATAAATCTCCGGCAGGAAGAACGTAAATGTGCTGCCTTCGCCGGGTTTGCTCTCCAGCTTGATCTCACCGCCAAGCAAGCGGGCGATCTCTCGGCTGATCGAAAGTCCCAGCCCGGTGCCGCCGTATTTTCGGCTGGTCGTGCCGTCGGCCTGTTGGAATGCCTCGAAGATCAACTGCTGCTTGTCCTCGGGAATTCCTATACCGGTGTCGGTCACCCTGAACGCAACCACCGACGGCGTGCGGTTCAATATCTCGTTGTCGAAATTCCAACCGCTTTCGGCCCTTCCTATCTCCAATCCGACCCGACCCTGTTGGGTAAATTTGAAGGCATTGGACAGTAGATTCTTCAATACCTGTCCAAGCCGCTTCATATCCGTCTGCATAAACTGCGGCAGGTGTTCTTCGAGTTCGATACCCAGTTCCAGGCCCTTATCGTGCGCGACCTGGCTAAAGATACGCTCGATCTCACCTTTAAGCTCGCTGAAATGAACATCGACGATCTCGACCCCCATCGTGCCCGATTCGATCTTCGAAAGATCGAGGATCTCATTGATCAGAGCGAGAAGGTCGGCGCCTGAAGAATGAATAGTATTCGCGAATTCGACCTCTTTCTCGGTGAGATTGGTTTCCATGTTATCGGAAAGCATCTTCGAGAGGATGAGCATCGAATTGAGCGGAGTGCGCAATTCGTGCGACATGTTGGCCAGGAACTCCGATTTGTATTTCGAGCTCAAGGCGAGCTGTTTGGCTTTGTCTTCGAGCGCCGTGCGGGCCAGCTCGATCTGGCGGTTCTTTTGCTCCACTTCGCTCTTCTGTTCCGAAAGAAGCGTCGCCTTGACCTCCAGCTCCTGGTTGGTCTGCTGGAGTTCTTCCTGCTGCTGCTTGAGCAATTCCTCGGAGGTTTGCAGCGATTGCGCCTGCAGCTCGAGCCGGCGGTTGGTTTCCTGTAGTTCCGCCTGGCCGATCTGCAGCTCCTGGGCCAGCGACTGCGATTGCTTGAGCAATTCCTCGGTCCTCATATTCGCTTCGATCGTATTGATAACGATACCGATCGACTCGGTCAACTGATCGAGAAAGCCGAAGTGGATGTCGTTAAACGGGCTAAACGAAGCCAGCTCGATAACGGCCTTCACCTGGCCCTCGAAAAGCACCGGCAGCACGACAATATTGGTCGGAACGGCCTCGCCCAGACCCGAATTTACCTTCACATAATCGGGCGGAACGTCCTTAATGATTATCCTCTCCTTCTCGAGCGCGCACTGCCCGACGAGGCTCTCGCCAAGCCTGAATTCGTTAGCGACGGATTTGCGTTCGCGGTAGGCGTAGCTTGCCAGCATTCTCAGTAGTGTCTCGTCCTCGACAATATCGGAAATGTAGAACACGCCGTGCTGCATCTCGACGAGCGGCGCCATTTCCGAAAGGATCAGTCGCGCCACCGTAAGCAGATCGCGTTGCCCCTGCAGCAAACGGGTAAATTTGGCAAGGTTTGTTTTTAACCAATCCTGCTCGGTATTTTTCTGCGTTGTTTCACGCAGATTTCGGATCATCTCGTTAACGTTGTCCTTGAGGAATGCCACCTCGCCCGACGCATCGACGGTGATGGTCCGCGTAAGGTCGCCCTTGGTAACGGCGGTCGCCACATCGGCCATCGCGCGCACCTGGTTGGTGAGATTAGCGGCCAGCTGGTTAACGTTATCTGTCAGATCGCGCCACGTTCCCGACGCTCCGGGCACGCTGGCCTGTCCGCCAAGCTCGCCTTCTATACCTACCTCGCGGGCCACGGTGGTTACCTGGTCGGCAAAGGTTGCAAGCGTATCGATCATCGCGTTGATCGTGTCGGCGAGCTCGGCGATCTCACCCAGCGCCTCCACCTCTAGTTTTCGATTGAGGTTGCCGTTTGCCACGGCTGTCACAACGCGCGCGATACCGCGTACCTGCGTTGTCAGATTCGAGGCCATGAAGTTTACGTTGTCGGTAAGGTCTTTCCAGACACCGGCCACGCCCTTTACCTCGGCCTGCCCGCCAAGCTTACCTTCCGTACCCACCTCGCGCGCCACACGCGTCACTTCCGATGCGAATGAGTTGAGCTGGTCCACCATCGTGTTGATAGTGACCTTCAGCTCGAGAATTTCGCCCTGCACGTCCACGGTGATCTTTTTCGAAAGGTCGCCGTTTGCCACGGCGGTTGTAACCGTAGCGATATTTCTTACCTGCGACGTCAGGTTCGACGCCATGAAGTTCACGTTGTCGGTAAGGTCTTTCCAGGTTCCCGACACACCGCGCACGACCGCCTGGCCGCCGAGCTTTCCTTCGGTACCCACCTCGCGCGCCACACGAGTTACTTCGGATGCGAATGACGAAAGCTGGTCCACCATCGTGTTGATGGTATTTTTTAGCTCGAGAATTTCCCCCTTTACGTCCACAGTGATCTTCTTAGAAAGGTCGCCCGTGGCCACGGCGGTAGTAACATCGGCGATGTTTCTCACCTGCGACGTCAGGTTCGAGGCCATGAAATTCACATTATCGGTAAGGTCCTTCCACGTTCCCGACACACCGCTAACCACGGCCTGGCCGCCGAGTTTTCCTTCAGTACCCACCTCGCGCGCCACGCGGGTTACTTCCGAAGCGAACGACGAAAGCTGGTCCACCATCGTATTGATAGTGTCTTTCAGCTCGAGGATCTCACCCTGCACGTCCACCGTGATCTTCTTGGAAAGATCACCGTTTGCCACGGCGGTCGTAACGGCCGCGATATTACGCACCTGGCCCGTCAGGTTCGAGGCCATGAAGTTCACGTTATCGGTAAGGTCCTTCCAGGTACCGGAAACACCCTTAACCTGTGCCTGTCCGCCGAGTTTACCTTCCGTTCCGACCTCGCGGGCCACGCGGGTAACCTCCGATGCGAAAGAGTTTAGCTGGTCCACCATCGTGTTCAGCGTGTCTTTGAGTTCGAGGATCTCGCCGCGCACCTGCACCGTGATCTTCTTCGAGAGATCGCCGTTTGCCACCGAGGTCGCCACCTCGGCGATGTTACGCACCTGGGCAGTGAGGTTTGAGGTCATCAGGTTTACGTTGTCGGTCAGATCTTTCCAGACACCGCCAACCCCCTTCACCTCAGCCTGTCCGCCAAGCTTACCTTCGGTACCCACCTCACGGGCCACACGCGTAACCTCCGAGGCGAACGAGTTGAGCTGGTCCACCATTGTGTTGAGCGTATTTTTTAGCTCGAGGATCTCGCCGCGCACATCCACGGTGATCTTTTTCGAAAGATCGCCATTTGCCACCGATGTAGCAACTTCGGCGATATTGCGCACCTGCCCGGTAAGGTTACTGGTCATCAGGTTTACGTTGTCGGTGAGGTCCTTCCAAACGCCGCCGACGCCCTTCACTTCCGCCTGTCCGCCGAGTTTACCTTCCGTACCTACTTCGCGCGCCACACGGGTCACTTCCGAGGCGAATGACGAGAGCTGGTCCACCATCGTGTTGATAGTGTCTTTGAGTTCGAGAATTTCTCCTTTAACGTCAACAGTAATTTTCTTCGAAAGGTCGCCGTTCGCCACGGCGGTCGTAACCTCGGCGATGTTTCGCACCTGCCCTGTAAGGTTGTTTGCCATCAAATTTACGTTATCGGTGAGGTCCTTCCACGTACCGGAGACGCCCCGCACCTCGGCCTGGCCACCGAGCTTACCTTCTGTACCGACCTCGCGGGCCACGCGGGTCACCTCGGAAGCGAATGAGGAAAGCTGATCCACCATTGTGTTAATGGTATTTTTGAGTTCGAGAATTTCTCCTTTAACGTCAACAGTAATTTTCTTCGAGAGGTCGCCGTTTGCCACGGCCGTCGTCACATCGGCGATACTGCGGACCTGGCCCGTCAGGTTCGACGCCATCAGATTTACATTGTCGGTAAGGTCCTTCCATGTGCCGGAGACGCCTTTTACCTGTGCCTGTCCGCCGAGCTTTCCTTCGGTACCCACCTCACGCGCCACACGGGTCACTTCGGAAGCGAATGCGCCAAGCTGTGTAACCATCGTGTTCACTGTCTTACCCGTGCGCAGGAACTCGCCCTTCAGTGGCCGGCCGTCGATCTCGACGTTAAAGTTCTGCGACAGATCGCCCTCGGCCACGGCGCCGATAACGCGGGCGATCTCGGTGGTGGGCTGCGCAAGATCGGTGATCAGGGTATTAACTGAGCTGATACATGAGCGCCACCCCCCCTCCGCATGGGCCAGGGTTGCACGCTGCGCGATCTTTCCTTCTTTACCGACAACCTCGCTGATACGGCCGAGCTCGGTGGTCAATTGCTCGTTCTGTTCGATAATGTCGTTAAAGGCGTCGTAGATCTTCCCGGCGATACCGATCTGGTCGGCAGGCATCCGCGCGGAAAAAACCCCTTTCTTTACCGAGGTAAGAATGCTAAGGAGCAATTTAGGGTCCAGGAAATCGGATTTAAGATCTTTGTTTGCTTTAACGCGGGTGGCCGGCCGGCCGGGCGTTTTTGTTTTACCGACAGCAGGCTTTTCTGTTGTTGCAGCACGCATTGCAGTTAGTCCTCCCTTTTGGTCGAAAAGAAAATGTTCGGTGCCAACCGATCGCGAGGCTTCTACGGGCCGTGTAAAAATTAATGATCGGTCGTTCGATAATTATAGAACTTCCACGCTATCAATTTCCAGAAAATTATTTATTCGGGTTTGTGTGACGGCAAAATTGATAATTGCGGCAGAGGGCGCCAGGTAGTAGCGACACACAAAGAAAAGGCAAGCGTTTTCGCCTGCCTCTTCTCGTTTTTACGTGTCCATTCCGAACTTCGTTCTCGAAGCCGTGTTTATTGATCGGCGATGATATCGAGGCTGACGGCCTCACCCGATATACTCACCGTCCGGCTGGTAAACCGGTGGCGTTTTGCCGTGACGTTAACGGTGTAGGTCTGGCCCGTTTGCAGGCCTGTGAACTGGAAGAATCCGAAACCATTGGTTGGCACGGTTCTAACAAGTCCGGAAGTATCCGTAAGTTTCACCCGCGCGTTTGTAATGGCCTGTCCTTCCGCGGTCGTTACGCGTCCCGTCAGCGTCGCATCGCTTGATGCCGCCGCCGTCACTTCGATGCGTCCGGCTTGCGTCGTAATATCGAAGCCGCCCTCGTTAAGGCCGATGCGCTCCCACCTCAGATCGCTAAACGACCCCGCCGCACCGATGACACCGAATTTCAGCTTCATCAGTTGGCCTTCGCCATTGAGCGGCTGGGTTCCGAACACCACAACTCTCAGCGATCCGGGTTCGGTCCGGTTCACCGTTACCGAATAACCTTCGCTGATGGTTCCCGCGACTTCCGCCGCATTGACCGCCGGCTCGAGCACCATAGGATCGTAATGGAGATCGAATTCGTAGGAGAGAATTCCCTTTCCGGCCGTGTCGCCGATCTCGATAGGCACCGTTACCTCCGAACCTGTCGAAGCCGAAAGCCTCGCGGCCCCGATGCTGATAGGTTTCGCCGCCTCCGCGCTAAACGGGCGGGTTGCCAGCGGATCTATCCAGTTGCCGCTCACATCTCCCATCAGCAGAGCAGTGTAATCGCCGGTGCGGTTTACGTTAACGTCCCCATAGCTCGTGCTCGCGGGCGTGAAACGCCATGTTCCCGATGATCCCGCCCCGGGCAATCCCACCGCATACCGCGCGATCAGTGCCGCGTCGAACGAGGTGACGCCTCCTGTTCCACTGACATCCGCGACCGCGAGCCGCGTCGCATTCAGGGCGCCTGTACCGACGACCCACATTGCGATCTGCGCCGAATCAAATGCCGTAACGGCATCATTTACGTCACCCGATTTCGAAGGCGTGACCGTATAAGAGCCCGCTCCCAGGCTGCTGATCGAATATGCGCCGGCCAAATTCGTCAGAACAGAAGCATTCACCGATCCTACGGCGTCGATCGTCGTATTCGGAACATGATTTATAGCCGCCGGGATCGAGTTCCCGTAGGTTACCGTTCCCGTGATCGAGCCCGAAACCACCGTAACCGACCCGTTCGCCGTCGAGATACACTGGGTTCCCTCGTTAAATTTGAACGCCGTAAATGCCAACGGCGACGAAGTTCCAGGCTGTCCTACCGTATTAAAGGTTATATCCAGCATCGAACCCGATCCGCTAAACGGCGTCGCGTTAAAGATCGAAACGACCAGCGTGCCCGGGGTTGACGAATTGATGTTCAGCACGCTTCCGGCCGTAACGCTGCCGAGGGTCGCCGAGCTGAATGTCACCACCGAGGGATTGTACGCGATCGTGAGATCCGTCGATTGCAGCGCATTTCCGGTAGTATCGTTGACATTCACCGATGCCGTAACCGCGTTGCCGGTCAACGTCGTCGGATTTGTGATCGAGACA
>Ga0193752_1002800_pt1 | contig 12608 bp, 12 predicted proteins | sample H1c1metaG_FD_144924 | JGI IMG/M metagenome (GOLD analysis project Ga0193752, IMG submission 144924) | Soil microbial communities from a riparian zone of the East river system, Colorado, United States - H1c1 | ecosystem: Environmental > Terrestrial > Soil > Riparian zone | place: USA: East River... | reverse complement strand
CTGAATAAGATCACTAAAAGAAAGAAATTGTTCTGTTTTTTTATCGAATCTATAAACCTGTCTGTCGTAGGCTTTCAACCACAGAAATCCCGCATCGTCTTCCGTGATAAAATCTATCCTGTTATTTTTCAGCTCGGAACTGTCACCCGGGCGGGATTTATAGGTGACAAAATTATGTCCGTCAAACCTGTTGATGCCAGTCCACGAACCCATCCACATAAATCCTTCCCTGTCTTTCATCAGGCACATTATCCGGTTGTCTGAGAGGCCGTCTGCGGTGGAGAAATGTTCGAAGTTACACTTAGGCTGAGCAGTTGCTGGTATCATTTTCACAAAGCAGCATATCACAATTAAAACCAGTACTTTCCGGCTATTCAGCATATTAACAAATATAGAAATTAAAAATAACGAAGTCTGCCTCTTGTTTTGGGAAAAAAATGATTAAGTTTTAATGTTCAAAGCAAGCCTGAATAGTTTGATCCTGACTACTTTCTTTGCAGGCTGAATTCTTACCACTTAACCGCAATTGATTCCCGATAATTTGAAAGTTATGGAATGAAATTTGTTGAAAGATTGATCCACTGGCAAATGTTAAATGGAAGATATTTGTTTCATAAATCATAACTAATAATAAGTTCTATGGAAAACTTCGATTGGACGTCTTATACAAAGCGGATAGCAGTTAAGTCCGACTTGCCGGCAATTTACGATGCATGGACAAAAGCCAGTGAATTGGAAAAATGGTTCTTAAGTAAAGTAAATTTTTATGGGTTAGATCGAACTCCTTATGATCGTAATACATCCGTTGTTCGCGATGTTGCCTATGAATGGTACTGGTACTTATATGACGAGCCAATGGAAGGAGTCATCAAGAGCGCAAATGGAAAGGATTTCATACAATTTACGTTTGAAGGCGATTGTTTGGTCGACGTAAACCTGGAAGATAAGAACGGGTATACAATAGTCACGCTGAAGCATCACAACATTCCCACGGATAATAAGTCCAGACAATTCATTCGGTTAGGTTGCTCCAATGGCTGGACATTTTATTTGTCAAATCTGAAATCCGTATATGAAGGCGGAGTTGACCTTAGAAACAAAGAAGAGGAGCTGGGAGTAATGATAAATAATTAAGGGCCCGATGGGCAGACATCAGACTTTAACACAATTTGATTTTGGTCACTAAAAACTTATATTTGGAGCAATCTATAACATGGATATGGGCAAGGAGCTGCTTTTTTTCTTTAGTGCGGTGGGAACTTTCAACGGAATTTTGCTTAGCCTGTATTTCTTTTTCTTTACCAGGAAAAAGTACCTGACCAACTACCTGATCGGCGCCTTAATCCTGGCGCTGAGTATAAGGATCGGGAAATCAGTTGTTGTCTACTTTGATCCGACGCTTCCGGCGATCTACCGGCAAATCGGACTTTCCGCTTGTTTTTTTATCGGGCCATTTCTTTATCTTTTTCTTTCAGCAGCAGCTAAAGGATTGGACAAAATGCCGGGGAGATGGACAGCAATGCTTTATACACTTTTGGCTGCCACGGTCATAGGGGGAACATTATTTTCCTATCGCAATTATCCGGAGCTGTGGAACAAATACCTGGCCTGGATAATCTATATGCAATGGTTAGCTTTTGTCATCGCTTCGGCTTATCCGTTGCGGGTGCGGATCTCAAAGTTTTTCACAAATGGAACAAAAAGAACTGCTCAGGATTCCTGGCTGTTAATGATCTATTTTGGGAATGTCATTATCTATATCGTCTATTTCCTTGCGCTGATCCAGGCACCATTTACCTCCTATATTAATGGGTCAATCGTGTTCTCATTCATGCTTTACCTTGCCTTTTCCGTGCTGCTCTATCGTAAAAAGACCGACGACCTCTTTCAATTTACAATAGAAAAGTCAGGCAACAGAAAAATAGAACCGGCTCAGGCCAAAACACTGATTGAAAAACTGGAAAAAACGATGTCAGTTTCGAAAGCATTTAAGGATTCCGATCTCAAGCTCAGTTCACTTGCCAGCATGATTGGGATTCCTCCGCATCAACTTTCACAATTGCTGAACGAACACATAGAAAACAACTTTACTACCTACGTTAATAGTTACCGGATACAGGAAGCATGCAATATCATTTCTGTCAACAACTTGCTAACCCTGGAAGCCATCGGCTATGAAGTTGGCTTCAACTCAAAGTCAACTTTTTTTGCTGCCTTTAAAAAACATACCGGTATGACTCCGCTTACCTTTATGCAGCAATCGGCCGTTTCTGCCAAAGCGGAATCCTGAATTTGAATTGCTTAAAAATATCCCGCCATGCAACAAAGTAAATAGCGGCACGTCTCTACCTAAGACGGCTAAGCGAAACACGCATCCCATCATTGAAAAAACCGACTGTTGTGTGACAAATAGCATCAGCATTATCGCAATTTCAATTGGCCGCTGAATATCAAATTAATTAAAAACCGGGAAGATTTTTTTTGCAAAAAACCGCGAGGATCTCTTCCAACCAAAACCAACACGGCTATGAGAATACCGCTCGAAAATATTTTTCGCCATCTCTGGCATCAGCGTTTGTTTACCTTACTTAATGTAGTAGGCTTGGCTATTGGTATCAGTGCCTGTTGGATCATTTATGGGATCGCAAGTTATGAATACAGTTTTGATAGCCACTTACCGGACAAAGAACATACTTACCGCCTGGTCACGGGTTTTATTTTTGATGAAAAGGAGTCGTATAATGGCGGTGTGGCTGCTCCTTTATACCCGGAGATTCGCAAACAGGTGACCGGTGTACAACGTGTTGTTCCGGTCTATGGCAGATGGATCAATTCCGTACAGGTGCCTGCCGAAAACAATAAGCCAGCTTTTTTTGTAGAAGATCCCGAAGATATTGTTGCCACCGATACCAACTATTTTGCCATGGTGCCATATCGATGGCTGGCAGGAAACAAAAACGCAGCTTTTGATGCGCCGGAAAATGTTGTACTTACAGAAAGTCATGCCAGGCAGTACTTTGGTAATGGATCGCCGGCCGAAATGATCGGTAAAACATTGACTTATAATGATACAATAGTTAAAAAAGTCAGCGGTATAGTTAAAGACCTCGACTATCCGACAGAGTTTAGTGCAAAAGAGTTTTTTACACTGGTACCTAAAGTGTACGAACTAAATGAATGGACAAATACAAATGGCAGTGATAAAGTTTATTTCCAGACTTCTAAAAATGCAGATACTTCAAAGATATTAGCACAAATCACAGCCCTTGTCGGTGCCAAAGTCAAAGCCTTCCAGGATCAACGTAAACCAGGATGGAAACTTACCCGCTGGTACGAGTTGCTGAGCTTGCCGGATTCTCATTTTTCCACTCATATCAAGGAACAAAATAACCATAAAGCAAGTAAGCCGGTACTATTTGGATTGATCGGGCTCGGTGGTTTCCTCCTGTTGCTCGCATGTATCAATTATATAAATCTCGCTACTGCTCAGATCCCGCAACGACGAAAAGAAATAGGTGTCCGCAAAACACTTGGTAGCGGAAGGGGGCAACTCATGAGCCAGGTGTTCTTTGAAACTTTTGTTACTGTCGTTATTGCCGCAATTTTGTCTTTGTTGTTTACCTGGCTTGGCTTCAGGTTACTCACCGATATCATACCTGAGGGTTCAGGCGAATATGCAAGGAGACCCGGGGTGTTCATAGGTTTGATCCTGCTTGTCCTTACCGTTACTGCTATCTCAGGTCTGTATCCCGCCTGGCTGATCGCGAAAGTGCACCCAATAACCATCATCCGCGGTGTTACGGCGTTTAATGGTATCAGTAAGGGATTGTCGCCAAGAAAGGTTCTTATCGTGTTACAATTCGTTATTGCGCAGGTATTTATTGTCTGCGCAATGATAATGGGAACGCAGTTAAGCTATACATTAAAGAAAGACATGGGGTTTGACAGGGACGCGGTGTTGCTGGTTGATGTGTCCTGGAAGCTGTTGCATAAAAAAGGCAATGAAACAAAACATTTCGCCCTTGCCAATGAGCTGAGCCGTAATCCGGGTATTGAATTATTGTCGCTTGGACGTCCGCCGATGATAAGCAACTATTCTTCCAGCCCGTATAAGTATGTTCGGAGTGAACACGAGGAGCCTGTAACGCGGCAGGTCTTCAGAAAGGACGTGGATACGAATTACCTGAACCTGTACAATATCAAACTGCTTGCAGGAAGGAATTTAACCGGATCCGATACAACCAACGAATTTGTGATCAACGAAACATCCGTAAAAGCATTCGGCTTCAGGTCCCCGCATGATGCATTGGGTAAAATGATCGGCCAAACCGGTCATATGCACCCTGTTGTTGGTGTTGTACAGGATTTCCACCTGCAGGATTTTCATACAACTATTGATCCTGTTGCCCTCATGTCGAATAAAAAAAATACGAGCACATTAAACATCAAATTAAAGGGCAGGGATACCAAACAATGGCAAACAACCATACGTGCAATTGAAAAAGAGTGGTACCGGTTCTATGCCCCAGGGACTTTCAGCTATAAATTTTATGATGAAACACTGGAAGAAATGTATAAAGATGAACGTAACACTTCAACATTGATTAATCTTGCTACCATCGTGTCAATCATTATCAGTTGTCTTGGTCTTTTTGGCCTCGCAACGCTAACCGCGTTCCAAAGAAACAAAGAGATTGGTATCCGGAAAATACTCGGTGCATCAATGAGCGGCATTATCCGGATGTTATCTGCCGACTTCGTGAGATTAATTATTATAGCGTTATTGATCGCGTCGCCTGTTGCCTGGTGGGGGATGAATAAATGGTTGGAAGATTTCGCGTATCGTATCGATATCCGGTGGTGGTATTTTGCTCTTGCGGGAATCGCTGCAGTTTTCATCGCGTTATTAACTGTCAGTTACCAGTCAGTAAGAGCAGCACTAGCTAATCCTGTCGACGCGCTGAGAACGGAATAGTGGCTGAAAGTTAGTCTGCCATATGAAAGGTGTATCAAAAGCTGCATCAATTGTGCACTCAAAATCAATAAGGATCATGATGGTTTATAACCGGGCTGATCTTATTTGAGATACTTTTCTAAATTCTTTTTAAAATAGACTGCGCTATCAGTAACACTTTGAATAGGATCTTTTGCAAAATTACCACCCTGTTCTATATAATAATATTGAAGTCCTGATCGGGATGCTTCTGGCAGAATAGTAGTAAAGTCGATTGAACCATTACCCAATTCCGAATAGTCGCGGTTTTTTTTATCCATATCTTTTATATGCCACATCACGAAACGGCCTGGTTGCCTGGCAATCAGCTGAGCCGGGGTGAGCTTTGATGAATGCATAACCCAATAAAGATCCATCTGAAGTTTAACGAGCTTTGGGTCAGTGTCCCGCATAATGATATCGTATCCATTTTCACCGCCGTGATCGGTAAATTCAAAGTCATGATGATGATACGCAAATCCCAGTCCGGCCTTATCGATCCGTTCACCGATTGTATTCAGTTTTCCAGTCAGTTGCCGGAAATGTTCAAGGGTTCTGAATGCAGGATCAAGCCATGGCCAGGTGATGTAGCGTTGGTCAAGTGCATGAGCTCCTTCAATGCATTGATCAACGTATCGCGACATATCCTCTGTAGATTTATCGAAAAACTTTGTAAAATCATAGTGGCCACTGGTCGTGATCATCTTGTTATCTGCAAGAAGTTTTTTGAATTCAGAAGCCTTTAATCCATAGTAAGTACTTTTTTCGGGATCGTAGCCATAGGTTTCACAATCTTCGTAACCGATGGATGCCACCTTTTTGATGGTTCCGGTAACATCTTTCGCCAGGGGTCCCCTGATCGTGAAGAGTTGCAGTCCCATTTTATATTTTGAAGCCGGGAAACCCGATAGGGGACTCATTGCAAACAAAGAGCCCGGTATCAGCACTGCTGTTTGCAGAATAAAATTCCGTCGGTTGATTGTTGATTTCATGGTCATGAAAGGTGTTTGTTTTCTGTAATGGGCACATTGAAGTTAAATAACTTTGTCGTACTACGACAGAAAGTGCAAATTATATCAATGTAAACGGGTCGTGCTCCTTAGTCAGGATCATGATCCGTTTACAAACCTGCGGTTAAATTACCCTTTTCAAGTGCTTTTTCACCCTGAGAATTTGGATAATATACTGTTCTTTGACCCTTAAAACAGAAATCGTTGATTATCATTACCTCAAAAAAGTTTACAAAATGTGAACTTTTAAAATATTAATTCATATCTTTGACATGAAAGTACATTTAGTGAGAAAAGAAACGATCGAAGAATTCACCAAACAAAATGCACAAAGCAGAACTTCTTTTACAGAATGGTTAAGCAAAATAAAATATGCCGATTGGGAAATGCCGGCTGACATACAAGCCACTTTTCCAGGTACGGATCTGCTGGGGAATAGTTCGCATAGGGCGGTTTTTGACATAGGTGGAAATAATTATCGGCTGATTTGTAAGTACGCATTTGGAAGCAAACAGGTTCATCTCTTTGTTTGCTGGATTGGAACACATGCAGACTATGACAAACTCTGTGATAACAAAAAACAATATACTGTAAGCATTTATTAAATTAGCATATGATGGCACTAAAATATAAAGTCATTACAAACAAGGCACAGTACAGGCAGTATAGCAATGTCCTGGAAGAACTTGTGTTTTCTGGTTCCAAGGACCGTAATACAAAAGATGAAATTGCATTACTTACTTTGCTGATCGAAAAATGGGATGCGGAGCATAATACTTTCGAGTATCTCGATCCAGTTCAATTGATTCACTCTTTAATGAATGATCATAACATGAAGGCAAAAAACCTGGTTGAAATTCTGGACATAAGCAAGGGTTATGTGTCAGATATTCTTAATTACAAAAAAGGGCTTTCCAAAGATGTTATCCGGAAATTTTCAAATTATTTTAAAGTCAGCCAGGAAGCTTTTAATCGTCCATACAAATTAATTGTGCCTGAAAAAAATTCACATCTGCGTAATGGAGGTGTAGTGATTAAAAGGAGAAAATTGGGAAGTGTCTCAGTTTGAAAAATCTAATGAGGGAATAGGTTACAGTTTTCTAAATTGATTTAACTCATCATCACATTGCAAAGATGTTCCATCAAATTAATGGTCCATTGTTCGTTTTCCTCTGCCTCGGGGATATCAAAAACTCTTGGGTTGTTTAAAGTCCCCAACATCCACCAGGAACCCGTGTCTCTATGAATAATCCAGGTCTTTTTTCTATACTCCCAATCTTTTCGTATTTCTGTCCAACCATTTTCTTTTAGCGCGTTTATAAAATTCACCTTCATATTCTTTTTTTTATAGCCCTTTTTGTTGGTGCTTCTTCTACGGACCAATAAATTACTAATGAAGTTAATCACTTGCACTTACTATTTTACTACTCAAGGAATTGGGTGAGTACCCAAAGTGATTTTTAAAAACAAAAGAAAAATGCGAGAGGTTTTCAAAACCTGCTTCTAAATAGACATCACTGGGTTTGGCCTGCTTTACGGAAATCTGATAGTGCGCCAACTCCAGGCGTTTTTCTGTCAGCCATTTTTGAGGCGTTTTATTAAAAACCTTTTTAAAGTCTCTTCTAAATGTTGCTACGCTTCTCCCGGTGAGATAACTGAATTTCTCCATTGTCATATTGAACATATAATGACGTTCCATAAAGTCAGACAAATTTATTTTACCGGGTTCTCCGAAATTAGCAAGCAGGCCATCGACATCTTTATCAATTGCTCTTAATATGCTAATGGCTTCTTCAATTTTAATGGAAGCGATATTTTGCGGCAGGTTTTCGTTTAAGTCAAAATAGGGGAGTAATGACGCAAAACAACTTTCCAGCAATGGATGCTTTTTGAAAATATATACTTTTTTAAGAGGTCGTAAATTTCCGGTTGCTTTATGCCTGGAGTAAAAATCCTTTAGCCTTTCTTTGGTAAGATACATGGCTACAGCCTTGTGTGGCTTACCATCTTTTGGGTAATTAATCACAGTTGTTAGCTGATTACGGGGAAGCAGAAAGATATCACCTGCTTTGAAAATATATGTAGCATCGGCCTGTATAATCTTCGTCTCACCAGAAATAAACCAAACCAGGATATGATGTTCAAAAACCACTTCCGTTTTAAAAAACCTGCCTTCAAATTGCGAAAGTTTAATGTCAGGCGTAATATGTTTTGTTTCGAATCCCATTTATTTAAGTGGATAAAATTATAAGATAAAAGGATATTAGTCGGCAGGGAATAATGTACCAATCATTTTTTCGCTTAATGTCCACAGTTTCCTTGCATTTTCAGCATCCACCGAATAGGGCTTTACTCCCCTAAGAGAGGAAGGGTCACTATAATTGTGTTTAATGTTTCCCTCATCAAGTTCGGCGATATCAGCGTTCTCGCAATATACACCACCTATGTCATTTAACTGCGGACTGGTTGCACACCAAACCGAGGTAGCCGCACCCTGTTCAACTGTTTTTAATGTGGCTGCTACTTCGGGAATGATATTTCCATTTGCATCGTGTGTGCCCATTTGTTGAAACAAGGCCATAGGTGCTACACGTCCCAGATCCGTGCCATTTACTGATCCGGGATGCAATGAAAATGCCCTGACTCCAAGAGCCTTACCACGATGATCCAGTTCTACAGTAAATAGATTATTGGCAGTTTTAGATTGACCATAGCCTTGCAGGGTTTCATATTCGCGTGTTACAAAATTGGGATCATCAAAATTAAAGGGTGCCATCTGATGGCCATATGAGGACACATTAACGACTCTTGCACCTTTCGCCTTTTTTAGTGAAGGCCAAAGCTTTGCTGTCAACTGAAAATGTCCAAGATGATTGGTTGAAAGTTGTGATTCGTTGCCTCGCTTATCGCGTTTCAATGGCACCCACATAATACCGGCATTATTAACAAGAATGTCAAGAGCGGTTTCTGTATCAAGAAATTTTTGTGCAAAAGAATCAATGGAAGCCGGCTCCATTAAATCCATTATTTCGATAGTTACGTTTTCTATGCCTTGCAGGTTGTTTGAAGCCTTTTCTATGTCTCGGGCCGGTACAATGATCTTTGCACCCGCAGTTGCAAAAGTTTTCACAGTTTCCAGGCCTATGCCTGCATAGCCTCCTGTAACAATAGCTGTTTTTCCGTTTAGGTTTATGCCTTTTATAACATCATAAACTGTCGATTTTTCGACGAAACCGGAGTTAATGGTTTTCTGAAGAACGCCATTATAATTGTCTTTTATACTCATCTGATACATTTTTTATAACGCAAATGTAATCAGCATATAATGGAGTTGTTTTGTTTAGAACGTCAAATTGCTTTGTTTAAAACGTCAATCTATTCTCAACGACTTTACCGGATTTGTAAATGCTGATTTAATGACCTGATAGCTGACAGTAAATAAAGCAACCACAATCGAACAGCCTATTGCCATTACGAAAGTCCAGGTGTTTATTTGAGTCTGGAACTCAAAATCCTGCAGTCAGGTGTTCATCAGCCACCAACCTATCGGAGCTGCCAGTACGAAAGCGATATTTATAATGGTCTTCAGAAAACCCTAGCGTTTTACGGGGCAACTTTCCAGAATGTGGTGAAAGAGAATTTATACACAACCAATATTGAAGAGATCAAAAAACACAATGCGGTCCGGAAAAAATATTATAACAATGATTTCCCGGCAGCAACCTGGGTTCAGATCCAGCGACTTTACATGGAAACGGCCCTTGTAGAAGTTGAATTGGTAGCCGTGCTCCCTTGAAATCAAACCAATTTTGTTATCATTGCCGATAGCAGATCATTTTATTATTTAAAGCCTGGATATGACCATGAAAATTTCAAGACTAGTAGGCATTTTGATAGCATTGAGCTATGTTTTTGAAGCAAATGCGGACGAAGGGATTTCTTTTTTCAAAGGCAGCTGGGCGCAGCTACTTGAAACAGCACAGAAACAAGGTAAGTTCATTTTTGTAGATGTTTATACAGACTGGTGTCCTCCCTGCAAACAGATGGATAAAGATGTATTGCCGCTACCGGAAGTGGGAGATAAATACAATGCACTATTCATTAATTATAAACTTGATGCCGAAAAGGGAGAGGGCATAGCAATTGCAAAAAAATACACTGTAAAAGCATACCCAAGTTATCTGTACCTGGATCCACAAGGTTATTTACTGCATCGTGTTGAAGGGTTTTTTTTACCAGCTCCATTTATTGCACAGGCCGAGAAAGCTATAACTTTAGGCGCTGCTGACAACCCTATCAGCTTTTTGGAAAAAGAATTTAAAGAAGGCAACAGGAATTCCGCATTTCTCCGTACGTATATCAAAAAGATGAGCAGTTTGGGTTTAGACAATACCAATGCTCTGAATGCATATTTTACTGTCATGCCTGGAAAGGAGCTTGCGAAACCGGAAGAATTAGTATTCCTGGGAGATCATGTAAGTAGCACAAAATTCCAGGGTATTCCTTTTTTGATGGCGCACTATACTACTTTAAACAAAACGCAGCAACAAAAGCTGGCCACCGGATTTTATTCCAGGGTTATATACAATGCAGCCGGAGTAGCCTGGAAAGAGGGCCGGCCACTGGAAATGCAACAACTGAAAGCCTATATGGACCTATTGCGGGCTGACATACCATCCAGTTATTATGCAGGAATGAATAAGCTTGACCTCCTTTATTACGGGCTGGTAAAAAATCAGCCTTTATTAAAAAAAACCGGGTATGCTACAGTAAAACCAGTAGCGAATATTTCACCCGATTCTATCAGGGCAGAAGATGAACGGCGGTATCAAAAGATCATGAAACCATTTTTAACAGGCGAGAAGGACAGTACGAAAATGGTTGGCTTCGAGGAAGAAAAAAAATTTATCACACACGTATACTCCGGAGAGATCAGCAATAAACTTTATGAGGTGGCTTCCGCTTTTGCGAACTCTTTGGATGCCGGAGATCCGGGCCTTACCGATGCCTTGAAATGGGCCATGCGAGCCAGCCTGATGAACCCGGATAATGCCGCCATTAAAAAACTTGTAGCGCAACTCGAAGACCTGGTTGACCCAAAAGCAACTGTTACTGCACCACCAGGTTTTTGACAGTGACCCCTTTATTTAGTTTGACTACAACCCGATAGATTCCGCCTGCAAGTGATTGGTTGAAAGTAGTCACGCCCTGGTTGATATCAGACAGTTGCCTGACCAACTGGCCGCCTGCTCCGTAAACCTGAACAGATATCTTTTTAGCGCTATTACCGTCGCGAATATTCATAAAAAAATTTCCTCCCTTTGAAGGATTTGGATAGAGTTTGACCAGTTTATCTGACGGGTCAATATCAGTCACGGAAGTGATTTCACCTTTTTCAAGTAACATATAAACCGCGGATCGTGCAGGTACTTCAATTGTCACATTTCCCTGCCCCATTGCACTGTTTGCCCGGAGAGTTGCATAGTCAAGTGGTCCACCGGCCACACCTGAAGGTCCCGTACCGTTTACTAATACTTTCCTTGAAAACTCACCATTATCATTAGACCCGGTTAACGTGTACCAATAGTATCTTCCCACTGTAAAAGCGCCTGAAGAAATCTTCACAATTTTTGCGGCCGTGCCTTTATTAACAAGTACCGCACCGAGTTGTCCCGATGAAAATGAAGAGCCATAACAAACAATATCCTGACTACCTGTTACCGTGGATCGTACCATCTGATCGCCAAAATATCTCTGAAAATAATACATGTGATAGAATGAAGGTCTCGGGTTCCATTTAGGCACACCTCCCGGTTCATCGCCACTATTGAAAGTGCCATGATCATTACCATTTGACCAGCCGTTGGCAAGATCCCACCGGCCGGCCATTCCATATTTCTGTTCAATCAGCTCTCCCAGAACCAGGGTGGCATGAAGTCCGTTAATATGTGATACCGCTTGCATGGAGCCTTCCGCAAAAATATTCCACTCAGTTAAAGCTTGAACTCAACGCCACTGGCGGAAGTCGATGTTTTCATCCAGTTCATCATGAGCCTGGTTTCATCTGCTGCAGTTTTCAGAATATTTGCAGCATTCGAATTTTCTGCAAACTGAGTATAATAAGAATGGACTATGTAGAAGTCCGCGGTATTGCCGGCCTCTGCGAAGTAACCGGCATTCCAGTTGCGTTCGGGAACGTTCCAGGAAGTGGCAGCATCATACTGAATAAGCTGTGCACCGATGTAAATAGTGATTTTGAGTTCAGCCGCTGCTTTTCGCATTGAATCGGCAAACACTTTAACATGCTTCCCATATAAAGCACCGTTTATTATCTCCGGTTGCCCATCCCTGTTAGTAGTGGTATTTATTTTAAATCCTGCCTGCCAGGGTCCGGCATCTTCGTTCCCTATCTCCCAATATTTAGTGCGACCACTATCGTACCGGACCCAGTCTGCTGCCAGATGAGCTGCGTCCGCCACAGGATTGGCGCCAAGTCCGTACCGTGCGTAACTGTGGTTAGTGGTAATGATGCCAGTGCTGTTTGTTTGTTGGAGCATTTTGTAATAGTTCTCAAGAGACAGTGTCCAGCCATCATTATTCCTGCC
>Ga0193752_1002799_pt1 | contig 12617 bp, 10 predicted proteins | sample H1c1metaG_FD_144924 | JGI IMG/M metagenome (GOLD analysis project Ga0193752, IMG submission 144924) | Soil microbial communities from a riparian zone of the East river system, Colorado, United States - H1c1 | ecosystem: Environmental > Terrestrial > Soil > Riparian zone | place: USA: East River... | reverse complement strand
GCTTCAAAGACTGGATCAAGGACACCACGCGCGACCACAAGCGCCCGTTGATGGCGATCGGCAGCGGCGGCAACATCAACAAGCTCTTCAAGATGTCGCGGCTCAAGCAGGCCCAGCCGCTCACGCTCGAGAAGCTCAAGGAGCTTCACGAGATGCTCGAGAGCCACACGCTCGATGAGCGCATGCGCACGCTCGGCTTGAATCCGGATCGCGCCGACGTGATCGTGCCGGCCGCGCGGATCTTTCGCACGGCCATGAAGGCGGCGCAGATCGACGAGATCTTGGTCCCGCAGATCGGCATGGCCGACGGCCTAGTTCACGTCATGTACGAGGACTTGAAGGCCAAGGCGGGCAACAAGCCGGCGTCGTGAGCGCTCAAGCTACCAAGCCGCCAGCAGGGTCGCGACATCGCCTGACTGGTGCAGAGCCTCGCTGATCCCCGAGAGCACCTGTCGCGAGATGCGGCTCGAATCGAGCGTGCCGCACAGCGCAACGACGCCGGTGATCTCGTTGCCGCGCGGGCTCGTATGCATCAACACGAACGGTGTGAAGACGTCGCCGAGCGCATTGCGCCACACTGCGATCGGAGCCTCTCCAAGTACGACTGGGTGCGCCACGGTGACGTCGTCGTGCTCGGCGGTGAGCCGCTCGAGCAGCTCCGCGACCAGCCGGTCCAGATCGTTCGGTGCCGGGACCGCGCCCTCTTGTGCCATCAGCGTCGAGCCATCGCGCTGCACGGTGTAGATGAAGCCGCCGCCTGCGCCTGCAGCCTCGAGCAGCGAGCACAGCGCCGCGGTCGCGCGCTGCGTGCTCGTGTTGAAGTGCTTGTGCGACAGCGCATCGAGCGTCTTGGCGAGCCAGCCCGCGGCGGCGTTCTCGACGTCCTGCGCGACGACGACGCGGGCGTCCGTCGCGCTCGTCATCAGCGCGGCGTAGCGGGCGGTGAGCAGCGGGTTGCGACCGGCGCGATAGATTGCGGCGCACATCCGCGCGAACAGCTCGAAGCTCGTCTGGTCGCGCGCCGCGAGCGCCACGCGCGCCCGCGTTTCGTAGGCGCCTCCGAGCACCAAGCCGCCGGCTCGAAACTCTTCGAGCAGAGCGATCGCCTCGTCGGCGAGCTGCCGCGCCTCGTCATGCGCTCCGTTGTCCGCGTAGACGCGCGCCATTGCTTCGAGCATCGCGTGCGAAGCCGGGCCTAGGTCTGCCTCGCGCACGGCGCTCAGCAGCTCACGACCGGCGGTCAGCGCTTCCTGGGTTCGGTTCAGCTTGAGCAACACCATCAGATAAGACGCGGCCAAATGCGCATGCGAAGGGTGCTCACCGGCGCGCGTTATGCTCAGGCCCGCCTCGAAGTCGGCCAAGGCCTCGGGCAGCGCGCCACGCAGCTCGTGATACGCGCCGCGCGCGTGGTGAAAGGGCGGCTGCCAACCGGACGCGTGCTGGGCGCGCTGTTCGATGGCCGGCAACAACTGCTTGAGCCGCGCGAGATCACCGGCGAAGGCATAGACGATGAATTCGCGGTGGACGTGGCTGCCTTCGAACATCTGCGGAGGGTTGTCGCGCAACCGGATCATCTCGGCTTTGCGCTTGAACGCGTCCGCGGTCTTCGTGTCGCCGTCGCACAGCGCCGCGAGCATGCGCAAGCGGCACGCGTTGATCGTGAAGATCGGATCGCTCTCGAGGTCGGCGAGATACGCCTCGTTAAGAGCGCGGCCGAACATCGTCTCGACGAGCGTCGTTGAAAACTTCAGCGCCAGCTCCATGAAGCGGCACGACACCTCGTCGAGCCCGGCGCGGTCGGGCTCGCTGATCCGCGCGATGATCGCTGCGTTGCGCTCGAGCAGGACCCGGTAGTGGGCGGTCGCGAGCGAGCGCGTGCCTTCGATGTTCCACTGCACGAGCTGCAGCGCGGGCGCGAGCGACACGAACGGCTCGATCGAGCTCAGGTCGCGAAAGAACGCGTAGTCGTAGCGCGGGCCCATCACGCCGATCGCGCTGATCACGGCGCGCGCGAGGCTCGGCAGGGCTTCGCCGAGCGGCAGCACGCGCTGCTCGGCCGGCGTCGCGTCGAAGCGCTGCTGAGCCAGCGTGAGCGCGGTCATAAGGCGGTCCGAAGCCGGCAGCGAGGCGTCCAGGGACATGTAGATGTCGTGACCGCAGTCGTGCTCGAGCTGCTTGATCAAGATCTCGACGTCGGCTTTTTCGGCCTGAGCCGTGAGCGCCGCGTAACCGACGAACATCACTCGGACCAAGTGCGCTTCGATCGCGGGCCGGCCCGCGCGCTCGCAGTACGCGATCAGAGCTCGCAGGTGCTTTTGCCAACCGGGCGGCATTGCGCACGCCAGCGCTGCGATCTGCGCGGGGGTGAGCTGGCCTTGGTTGCGCGCGCCGGGCAGGATCAGCTCGAGCGCTTCCTGCTCGCGGCCGGCAGAGATCAAGTGCTCGAGCACGGCCCAGCTTCGATCGCCGGGCCGGCGCTGCATCAACGTCGCCAGCCGGCCGTGCAGCACGCGCGTTTGCGCTGAGAACGCGTCGAGCGTCAGCAAGGTCCGAAACGTGTCATTGCTCAATCGATAGAGCGCTCCGTTGAGCCGCACGATGCCCAGCACGAGCAGCTCATCGACGGCGCTCAGCACCGAGCTCGCGTCCTCCTTCGCGAGCACGACCTTGAGCTCTTCGAGGTCGAGCCCTTCGCGCACGGCCAGCGAAAGGCCTTGAGCCAGCGCGAGGCTCTCCGGCGACAGCCGCGCCAACTTGGCTTGCAGCGCAGCCTGCACGGACGACGGCATGTCGGTCGGATCGTGCTGAGCCGGCAGCAGCCATGCGCCGGCCTCGTAGCGGACCAAGCCGCGATCGATCATGTGCTGCGCCAGCTGCATCAAGGCGGCCGGCGCGCCGCCCGAAAGGCGATGCAAAGGATCGGCCAGCACGCGAAGGTGCGCGACATCGCCGAAGATGGAATGCAGCAGCCGCTCCGTTTCGTGCGGCGCGAGCGGCCGCATCTTGATCACGGAGGCACCCTCCACGAAGTAGCGTAGCGACGCGTTCGACTCCGCGGTATCGAGCGATGGCAGGGTGGCGATCAGCGCGAGATCGTGACCGCGCGCGTCGGTCGTGAGCAGCGCGAGCAGCGCCGCGCTGCGCTCGTCGATCCGATGCGCATCGTCGACTGCCAGCAGCAACTTACGCGTGCTCGACGCCCGCAGCATCAGGTCGCGCAGCGCGCCCTGCAGCCGGGCCTGTGCCGCGGGATCGCCTGTCGCAGCGTTGGGCGCTGCCGTCGCCGACGACACGAGAGCGCGCTGCTCCGCGCTGAGCTCGGCGCCGAGCGCGGGCATGAGCTCGAGCAGCTCGGCCGCGAGCGCCCGGGCCACACTCAAGGGACCGCGAGCGTCCGCCGCGTCGGCGCGGGCAACGACGGCGCCTTGCAGCTTGGCTTCGATCACGCAACTCGCGAGAAAGCGGCTGCGGCCGATGCCTTCGGGCCCGACGATAACCGCGGAGCGCGGTCGCTCCTGGCGGTGCTCGGAGAGCATTTTGCGGACGCGCGCGAGCTCATCATCGCGGCCCACCAAACGCGGCGTCGTGAGGTACGCCTGTTGCACGACCAGCTGCTCGGAGACGTCGTGGCCGCCGATGACGCACAACCGCTCCATCACTTCAGCCGCGCTACCCGGCCGCGCCGCGCGATCGAGCGACAACAAAGACAAGACGAGCGCGTCGAGCGCGGCTGGAATGTCAGGCGCATGGTGCGAGGGCGGGGTCAGCGCGCGACTCCACACTTTGCGCAGCTCACCAAACGTGCGCGAGGCGTACGCGTGCCGGCCGGTCAGCGCAAAGTACGCGGTGGCGCCGAGCGCAAACAAATCGGTGCGTCCATCCAGCTCTTCGCCGTCCAGCGTTTCGGGCGGGCAGCACGGCGGCGTGCCGATCAAGCGCGGCGTGGAGCCCGCAACGTTCGCTGCTCCGAAGTCGATCAGCTTCGCGAGCCCGTCGTCGGTGCAGCGAACGTTGCGCGGCGTGACGTCGCGGTGCACGAGGCCGCGCGAGTGCAAGAGCGAGAGCGCCGAGCAGACGTCGCTCAACAGCGCGCAAACCCGCGGCGCAGGTAGCGGCGCAAGCTTGCCGAGGTCGCCGCCGCCCAGCCACTCCATCGTATAAAAGGCACTGCCGCCGTCGTGCGCGAAATCATGAACCGCCACGATGCGCGGGTGACTGAGCTGCTGCAGCGTGTGGAATTCGCGCTCGAACAGCTGCGCCAGCTCGCCGCCCGCTTCGGTCTTGATGCTCGGCAGCAGCAGCTTCAGCGCGAGCGGCCGGTCGTGCACCAGATCGTGCACGGCGTAGGCGACCGCCATCCCGCCGCGTCCCAGCTCGCTCTCGATCCGGTAGCGCCCGGCCACCAATCCACCAAGCGCCGGCTCGCTTGCCTGCGTCGGGCTCTCAACAACACCCTCGCGCATCGGGCTAGCTTAAGGCGCCCTGCTGCCAGTTGCATACCGGTGCGCGTTGTGAGGATGCGTACTCCAAAACGCCCAAGCTGATTGCGAGCACGACATGGACCCGTTTCACCTTTCACTGATCACGACCGACCTCGCGGCGCAACGCCGCTTCTATGTAGAGCTGCTCGGCTGCGCGCCCGCTCGCGTCGGGCCGAATTTTGCCGACTTCGATTTCTTCGGTCATCAGCTCACGTTCCACGCGCGGGCCGAAGGTCTTCGCCTGGGTTACGAGACGCTCCACTTCGGAGCGGTGATCGCCGAGCCGCTGTTTCATGCGTTGCGCGCGCGCCTCGAGCAGGCCGCGGCGCAGTTCGTGGTAGCCCCGCAGCAGCAAGCGCAGGGCACGCCGGACGCGCGCTGGAAGATGGTGTTCCTCGACCCCAGCGCGTATGCGATCGAGCTCAAGTGCTACGCGGATCCGAGCCGCCTGCTCTCGCCTGCCCCCGCCTATCCACGCGTTTAAGACCGTTTAACTCGCGAGCCGCAACGCGTGCGCGTAGCTCACTACCAGACGCACAGCGCTTGTGCGCCTTCCTTGAAGGCGATCGGCAGCGGCGCGGGCTTGAGCTCCTCGAAGTCGAAGGCGAGCCGCTTTGCTTCGTCGTTGCCGTCGGGGTCGGAGCTCCAGATCCAGTTCGAGCCGATCTCCGCGTGGAACGGCTTCAGAATCTTGGTGCCGTTCTCGTCAGGGTTCTTGGGATCAGAGACCGCGCGCAGCTCGTCGATCGTCGGCAGCCGCCAGCCATCACCCAATTTCTTGCAATGAGCGTTTGCTTCGTTCCAGTCGAAGTTGGTGGCTGTGGTGTCAGTCGTCCAGGTCAACCCCTCATGGTCGAATGTCGCCAGCGCGATCTCAGGTGCGGTCAGCATCTCACTGAGCGCGAACAGCCCGAGCACCGCACCCACGCCACCGAGCGCGATCAGGCCGGCTCTACCGAGCAGGCTCGCTCGCTTGTTGGGCGCGAGCGCGACATCGGACGCCGGTCCAGTCGAGGTGGTTTGTTGCGCAGCGCTGCGATCCTTTAGCCCTGCGGTTCTCACCAACGCGTCCGCGAGCCGGCCCACGTCATAGTCCCAACGCGAGTCGCTGATCTCGATGGCGTTGCGCGACGCCAGAGCCTTGAGCTCCGGCGGCAGCTCGTCGCTCGCAGGCATCGTGGCTCCGCCGACCAGGACCGGGATCGTGCGGACGTCCTTGCGAGCCAGAGCGCCGGCGACCTCCTGCCGCACGAAGTCTCCCTGCTGATCCAGCCTGCGCACGCCGCCCGTCTGCGCAGTGAGCCAAGCTGGACCGATCATCACCAGCACGACGCTGCACCCGGCGAGGGCCTTGTCCAGCTCGGCAGGGAAATCGCCACCGATCTCGAGGCTCTCGAGATCGCGAAAGAACGCCTCGGTCCCGAAGCGGTCGTCGAGGCTGTCGAGCAGACGCCCGGTGTGCCCCGCGCTGTCGCCGCGCCGGTACGAAATAAAGACTGTGCTCACGTGGCTTTCCCCCGGGTTGCGTGCGCTCCGCGCGCGCTCGTGGTCCATACCATTGGGAGTAAACGCCGGTAAAGAACGGCGCCTCCGGGTAACCAACGCGGGCCCCGGTTTTGCGCTACAACTCCGGCCGCGAAAGCACCCCGGAGAGAATCATGCGCGTCGAGACGGTTGCAGAGTTCAACAAGCTGGTTGCAGAGATTGAAGCAGGCGCGGGCTACGCGCGGCCGGCGGCGTTCGGCGTAGGTCTCGCGACGTTCGCGATCGGTGATCTGAATCACCCGGCGAAGGTGCAAGATGGCAAAGCCGTGCTCGACACCTGGTACCCGGCGCCCAACTGCGGCGAAAACTTCGGCACCGCGGCCGTGCTGGCGCGCGCCGTCGGTCACACCAGCGGCAGCAAGAGCTACGCGCTCGACGACGCGCAGCTGGAGCAAGCGCTCGCCGCGTTCAAGCCGTTCGCCGGTGACGGCAAGCCGCACGCGAACATCGACGCGCTCAGCCAAATGCTCGGCTGGCTGCGTCAGCAGGCCAAGCAAGCGGCGCGCTATGCCGCCGGTGAGACGTCGCTCGATCGCGTGCTGCCGCGCCGCGTCGTGGTCACGTTCATCGCCGACCTCGGCCAGAAGCCGATCGACGCGCACGACGCGTATCTGCGCCTGCACTTGCTCTCGACGCGCAAGGTGAAGCCGCACGGCCAGAGCCTCGAGGGCGTGTTCGGTCTGCTCAGCAACGTGGTCTGGACCAACGTTGGGCCGTTCTCACCCGACGGCTTCGAGAACGTGCGCGGCCTGTTGCGTAGCCAAGGCGTCGAGGCGCGCGTGCACTCGCTCGATAAGTTCCCGCGTATGACCGACTACGTGATCCCGAGCGGCGTGCGCATCGCCGATGCCGATCGCGTGCGGCTCGGCGCGTACCTTGGCGAAGGCACCACGGTGATGCACGAGGGCTTCGTCAACTTCAACGCTGGCGCGCTCGGCAAGTCGATGATCGAAGGCCGCGTCAGCTCGGGCGTGACCATCGACGACGGCACCGACGTCGGCGGCGGCGCATCGACGATGGGCACGCTGTCCGGCGGCGGCAAAGAGCTCATCAAGATCGGCAAGGGCTGCTTGATCGGCGCGAACGCCGGGTGCGGCATCCCGCTCGGCGATACGTGCACCATCGAAGCGGGCCTGTACATCACCGCCGGCACCAAGCTGAAGCTGCCCGACGGCCGCGTGATCAAGGCGCGCGAGCTCGCAGGCCAGAACGATCTGTTGTTCCGGCGCAACAGCCTCACCGGCGCGGTCGAGGTCGTGCACAAGAAGAATGAAGTCGTGCTCAACCCCGAGCTGCACAAGAACTAGCCCGTCATCTCCAGTTAACGATGTTCGCGCCGTGCTTGGCGAGGTGCGCGCGCAACACCGAGCGGTGGCAGCGCGCTTCATCCGCGCAGTAGCAGCCCACTGAAAGATCGGTGGTGTGCGAGAGCGCCGCTAGTAGATCGAGCAATCGCTGCGCTTCGGACCGCTTCAGCTCCGTTTCGAATTTGCGGGTGAACGCCTTCCAAGTGCGATCGCTCTCCACCGCCTGCGCCGCGCCCTTGAGCAGCCCTTCGCTCGGCGCGAGATCCGGCAGCCACACATCGTAGAAGTCGCGCTTGGCGAAGTCGCTCTTCGGCACGCCGCGCGGCGGCCTGCGCACTGTGCCGATCCGCAAACCTTCGCCCTTGACCCGTGCCTCCCCAAGCCGAACGATTCGCAGCGCCATCCGACGCAGCCTGCCCCATCACCCGTCGAGACCTCAAGACCATGAGCACCGCGTTCGACATCGAGCTCGCAACCGCCACCGAAGCGCCCGAGGTGCTGCGTTTGATCGCGCAGTTGTACGAAGGCGAAGCGATCCCTTTTCGCGCCGAGGCCATGGGTGCCGCGCTGCTCCGCCTCGTGTCGGAGCCGGCGCTGGGCTTCGTGCTGGTCGCGCGCGCGCGGCCGACGCGCGCGATCGTGGGCTACGGCGTTGCAACTCTCGGCTTCGACGTCGAGTTCGCAGGCCATGACGCGTTCATCACGGACCTCTATGTCGAGCCGCCGTCGCGCGGCCGTGGTATCGGGCAGGCGATGTTGGACGCGTTGACCCAAGGCCTGCGCGAGCGCGGGGCAAAGGCCGTGCACCTGATGGTAAGACCCGAGAACGAACGCGCTCAGGCTCTGTATGAGACGCGCGGGTTCGAAGCGGTGCCGCGGACCGTGATGACCAAGCTGCTCTAGCGTTCACACCAGCGAGCGTAGAGCCGGCGAAAGTGGGCATCGGGCGCCGCGTAGTAGGCGTCCGCCGAAACATCGAGCAGCTTCGGAGCGGAGCCGAAAGAGACCTCGCCGCGCTCGAGGCGCCGTGCAAAGGCGCGAATCTCTCGAGCTGCTGGCTTCTCGGTGCCGTCTGCGCGCACGAGACCGAACGAGCGTTCGCGAATGGCGTGATCGAACGGTGCGCGGTCGAACAGCTTGGGATCGTAGTCGGCGTAGCACCACGCGTACGCGCCAGCCGCGCCGGTCGCAGCCAGACGCTCGAGCACTTCGGCGTAGTAGCGAGCGCCTTCTTCCTCCGACGCCAAGTACTGCGGGAGTGGCTTGCCCAGGAAATCGTCGATAATCGAGCTGCCGGGGTGCCCTGGCGGCGCGGTGCAGATCCCGAATTCGTGCATCAAGGTCGGGCGCCCGGTGCCCGCGAGCTCCGCGGTTAGAGCACACGAGAACGGGACGAGCTCGGGATCCAGAAAGCTGTGGGCGGCATCGCAGTACAACGGATATGCGTGCATGCAGTCCTCGTCGACCACGCTCGCCAGATCATCGATCCGCAGATGGGTCGTCGAGCGCAGCGAAGGCAGGTGCGCTCCGACTTGCACCGGCACGCCCGGCGCTGCGCGCCGCACTGCGCCGGTCAGCAACGCTGCCCACAGCCAACCGGCGTCGCGGCTCGGCACCGGCTGCGCGTCATCCAGCTCGTTGCTCAGATCGAAGGCGCGAATCGAGGCATCACCCGCCAGCGCACGCGCACACGTCTCGACGAGCAGCGTTTGGGCGCGCAGCAGGGTCGGGTCGGAAAACAAGCTCGGGCGCGGCTCGCGCGCCAAGCTGGGCCACGTGGGCCACCACATCTTGCCGCTCATATTGATCGTGATGAGCGTGGGAATCGTCGCGATGCGCTCCTCGCTCGCGATCCGCGCGATCTCGACGAGCTGCGCGACCTTGTCGGCCGCCACGCGCGTGGGCTCCGGCAGAAAGTCCTCGGTGAGCAGAAAGAACCGCACCACGTGAAAGCCGAGCTCACGCATGTGTGCGAGCTCAGCCCGGACCGCGCCGAGGTCGAGCTCTCGCCACATGTACATCGCGCTCTTCTGCGGCCAGTAGTTGCAGCCGAGCTCGAAGCGAGGCACGGGATTGCGCGTCATCCAGCGCTCGCTTGCTCGAGCACGCGCCGGTACACCGCGAGGTAGTCATCGACCATGCGCGCGGCTCCGAAGCGGCGCTCGGCGACGGCTCGACACGCGCTGCGATCGAGCGCAGCGGCAGCATCGACCACCTTGATCGCCTCCGCGCTGTCAGCGACGAGATAGCCCGTGACCCCATGGTCGATGATCTCCGGCATCGAGCCGCGCGCATAGGCGATGACGGGTGTTCCGCACGCCATCGCCTCGACGACGGACAATCCGAACGGCTCATCGAACGCGATCGGATGGAGCAGCGCCGCCGCGCTACCGAGGATCTCCGCACGTTGAGCAGGACCCACCGAGCCGAGGTAGCGAACGCGGTCGCCCTCGATATGCGGTTCGACGTGCAACCGAAAATACTCCGCGTCCTGCACGATCCCGCAGATCACGAGTCGCCGCTGGGCACGGCGCGCGATTTGAATCGCGTCTGCCGTGCCCTTATCCGGATGGATCCGCCCGAACGCGACCAAGGTGTCGCCCGCTACGGCTGAGAACGGTAAGGCGTCGAGATCAACGCCGTGGTGAACGGTCGCCACGTAATCGAGCTCGGGCAAGCGGTCCGACTCGGAGATCGATACGAACGAGGCGCCATCCGCTCTCTGGTACGCGGGCAAAATCCTACGGTCGCCAAAACCGTGAATCGTGGTTACGAGCGGAGCCTTGAAGGACGAAGCAAACGCCAGCGGCAACCAGTCGAGATGGTTGTGAACCAAATCGAATTCCCCGGAGCGCTCGAGCACATGCGCGACGTGCAACGCTTCGCAAACTCGGCCGTCGAGCTGCGGCTGCTCGGCATAGCCGGTCGCGCACACGCCATCGAGCGTCGCGCGTGTTTGTGAATCGAGCGTTGCGAACAGGGTCACGTCGACGCCGCGCGCGACCAAACCGTCGGCGATAAGGCTAGTGACTTGCTCCCAAGGCCCGTAGTGCAGCGGTGGAGTGCGCCACGCAACCGGCCCGAGCAAGGCAATTTTCATGAGTGTTCAGACATCTGAGCACCGCTTCTAGCACGTCGCACGCACAACACGAGCCGACCGAGCCTCGCGGCAAGACGCGCAGCTGGGTCTAGATGGCACCGAACATGCAGCTCATGGCTCGAGCTCGCTGACGCCCGCTCGTGCCACAGGAGGCCGACATGCTCGAAGACGATCCCTATCCGCCGCTGATCACGCCCCGGTCGCCTAGCTATGAGCGCGCAAGCCGCGAATTTCTGCACCCGACGTCCACCGGCAATCCCCAGGTGATCGCGATCATCGCGCGCCTGTGCGAAGCGGAGCAGAACGCGAGCGGGGTGTGCGCGAGCGTGGCGCGAATCGTCTCGGATGAGGCCTTCGCGACGCAGATGCGTGAGCGTGCGGGCACCCATCAGGCGCGCAAACAGGCGCTGGCCGAGCTGATCGAAAATTTGGGCGGCGCGGCGCCGACAGCGGAGGAAGGCCGGCAGATTTTGGTCCAGGCGATCGACGCGCTCGAGAGCGCCTCCAGTGAGCTCGCCGCCAAGCAAGTCCTGCGGGTGATGCGAGGCGAGCTGAGGTCCGAATACGATGCCGCGATCGCCACCCCCGACTTGAGCGATCGCCAGCGGGCGTCACTCACGCAGCTCGCGCCAGATGCAGGGCCGTCGCATTGATCGCGTGGCCGCCGTGGCGCCTCGGAACGGCTGAAGCTTCCATTCAAGCTCCTTTAGCGCTCGAGAGTCGCAGCGTCGCATGCGGAGGTCGCAGTGACCGCGTTGCAACCCGGGCTACCGTCCGGCAGCTGCAAAAAGTAGCTGCGCCCATCGATCATGAAGGGCAGGTCGTCCTTTAACATATGGAATCCGCTCGCGACCGCCTGGGCGTTGCGCGTCATCGCTTCGACATCATCCATGTTGACCGCTGCGACGTTGGTGGCGATCAAGAGCTTCTTACCGTGGGCCACCGCGATCGACGGCTGCGCGAGGTCACCTTCGATCTTGGTCACGACGACCCAAGGCAAATCGTATTGAGCCTCGACGGCGTTCGCGAACATCAGCCGGCCATCGAGGTCGCTGAAGTCGTGGGTGTACTCTTGCGCGTGCGCGTCGCGATTGAGCACGATGAACATCACGCGCCCGGCCACCTCGGACAAGAGCGGCCAGCCTTCGGCATCGATGCGCGCGCGCGGCGAGGCGTAGTCGCCGGCAAGCCACGCGGGCGTAATCATGCCGTCTGCTGCGAAGACACTCTCGAGATCGGACTCGACGCCGAGCAAGTCGGTGATCGCGCTACCGCCCGTGTCGTCCTTGATCTCCAGCCATACGAAGATCGGCGTGTGCGTCGGGTGCGCGTCCGACCAGGTCTCGATGACCTGCAAGCAATCGCGAAACAGCGTGCAGGTGCTGTTCGGGTCGATCAAATCGATGTGATAGACCTCGCGCGCGCTCTCGCCCTGATGAACGTCGAGCTCGAACGCGCGCACGCCCCCTTGCAGCTGCTCGTCGAGCGCTTTGTGCTCGTAGCCGTGGCTGGCATCGAACTGAATCGGCGGCAGCACGTGATAGCTGTTATGAGTGCCCACGACCTGGAGCTCGTTCATGCGCACGCTCGCGTAATCGCCGGAGCTGCCATCGGTCGCTCCATCGACTGGATCGATCGCCCCGCCATCGTCATCGCCCTCGACGCCGCTGCTGCCGCCGCTACCAGCGCTGCCGCCGATCGCTCCCGTGCCGCCGGCCCCGCCGGCACCTGCCGTGCCGCCCGTGCCGCTGCTCGCACCGCTGTCGCCGGTCCCGCCTACCCCACCGGTCCCGCCGGTCGCACCAGCGCCTGCGATCGCGTCGGCGTCATCGTCACTGCACGCACAAACGAGCGCGCACGTGCTCACGAGCACAAACCAGCGCAACGGCTTCATCACGAAGCACCAGCCCACCGCTTAATCTTGCGCTCCGCAGCCGTTGGTCCCTGCGGCCTCTTGGTGCTTCGAAGCCGCCGGCGTACGCGCAGCAGCGTGAGGCCGCTGATGGCGAGGAGTAGCAAACTCGACGGCGAGCGCGAGTGGCCCATGACGTTGCAGCTGCAACCGCTAGCGTCGCCCGAGCTCGATCCCCCATCCGCACCACCCGCGTCGGCGGAGTCGCCATCGCCATCGCCATCGCCATCACCGTCGCCGTCACCGTCACCATCGCCATCGCCATCGCCATC
>Ga0193752_1002798_pt1 | contig 12617 bp, 11 predicted proteins | sample H1c1metaG_FD_144924 | JGI IMG/M metagenome (GOLD analysis project Ga0193752, IMG submission 144924) | Soil microbial communities from a riparian zone of the East river system, Colorado, United States - H1c1 | ecosystem: Environmental > Terrestrial > Soil > Riparian zone | place: USA: East River... | reverse complement strand
CTCGGGGTCGGTCCGATAGCTGATGACGACGAATTCGCGGTTGTAGAATTTGTACGGCCCCTTGGGGAAAGACGGGTTGTTGAGCGGCATCGCGAAGGCTTTGGTGCGGACATCGGCTAGCTTCATCGCCTGCTGCTCCTAATCTTGTTTCCTCTGCGCCTTGAGGTCGAAGGTGAAAACCCCATCGAGGCTTTTCGGACGCTGCAGCACCGCCGGATAGGCGAGCGTGCGCTGCATGTCGCTGTAGCCTGATTTCCAGTGCTCCTCCATCGTGCGACGCGAAAACTCGTAGTCTTTCGATGCGCCCTCGTAGCTGCGCGCGCGATAGATCATCTGGATGATGTTGTAGACCTTGTTGTCGGCTTCGCGCTCGAGCATCTCCGCCTCGGGCGTCCGGCGCAGCGCCTCGGGCAACTGGGCCAGCAGCTTGGCGGTGGCGCGGCGCAGCTTCTGTATCCGGCGGAACTGGTCGGTGGCCAGCCGGGTGCGGCTCGAATAGCGGATGTCCTTCTGGCGCTCGTCGAGCTCGATCATGTCGCGCGGCAGCTCTCCGACGGCGCTCCACAGGTCGATCTGGAAGGCCAGCGTATCCTGGCGCGGCGCGGCGTCGAGCACCCATTGCAGCGGGGCGTTGGAGACGATGCCGCCATCCCAATAATACTCGCCGTCAATCTCGGTCGCCGGAAAGCTCGGCGGCAGCGAGGCGCTGGCGATGATATGCGCCGGGCCGACCTTGTGCGTCGTGCTGTCGAAGTAGATGAAGTTGCCGGTCTTGACGTTGGTGGCGCCGACGCTGATGCGGGTCTTGCTCGAATTGAGCAGGTCGAAATCCACAAGCTGCGCCAGCAAGGTCTTGAGCGGCGAAATATCGTAGAAGCTGAGCTCGTCCGGCCTGCTGGTCGGCGTGAAGATCGGCGGCATCAGACGTGGCTCGAAGAAACTCGGCGCCCCCCACAGCAGGGTGCCCAGGGCGCGAAACTGGTTGATCGTCTGGCGCGCGAGATCGTTCTTCATCCCGAACCCCGTGAGGGTGGGGATTCCGACCGGCGATTTGGTCACCGTTTCCCAAAAGGCGCGCAGCCGCTCGACCCTCCGTTCCGGCGGGTTGCCGGCGATCAGCGCCGCGTTGATGGCACCGATCGAGATGCCGGCGATCCAGTCGGGATGGAGATCGGCCTCGGCCAGCGCCTGATAGACGCCGCCCTGATAGGCGCCCAGTGCGCCGCCGCCCTGAAGCAGCAGTGCAATCCTCTCGAACTCGGGGCGAACCCGCGATTCAGGTGGAGCGGAACCGGCGACAACCCCCTTTGTGGGTTGAGAATCCATAACGCCTCTCCTTGCGCAACGGACGCAGCATCCGCTGTGTTCGTGATGCCGTGATGTCAACGATTGCGAACTTACAGACCAGGCATGTCATGTGCCATCCCGGTTGACAGCGACCATTCGCTGCGCCGCAATGGGAGAAACGACGTCGAAAGGGCCGGACATGGACCGTATCGAGCGCTCAGATCCTCTTATCAAGGCTCGCCTGCTCAGTGACGATATCGCCGCTGCGGGCGACGTGATCGAGTGCACGCGGCGCATTCCCGCCGACTTGTTGTCGGCGCTGCACGAGGCGCGGCTCTTCCGCCTTTTGCTGCCGCGCTCGGTCGGCGGCGAGGAGGTGACGCCGGGCATGTACCTTGCGACCGTCGAGGAGGTCGCCAGGCACGATGCTTCGGTCGCCTGGAACATCTTCGTCGGCAACAGCTCCGCCCTGGTCGGCGCCTATCTCGAGGCCGAAGTGGCGCGCGCGATCTATGGCGATCCACACACCGTCATCAGTTGGGGCCCTCCCAACAAGCATCGTGCCAAGGCTGTGCCCGGCGGCTACCGCGTAAGCGGTCGTTGGGATTTTTCGAGCGGCTGCCGCGCCGCCAACTGGATGGGCGCGCATTGTTTCGTCGAAGAGGAAGGCGGCAAGCTGCGATTGAACCGGATGGGTCGGCCGACCATGCGCATCCTGCTGTGCCCGGCGGAGCAGGCGACCCTGCTCGACACCTGGCACACGATCGGCCTGCGCGGCACGGCGTCCGATTCCTACACGCTTGACGACGTGTTCATCCCCGAGGCCTACAGCAGCCAGCGCGAGGACCCGGAGCTGCGCCGCGAAACCGGACCGCTCTATTCCTTCACCCACACCGGCCTCTATGCGGTGGGCGTGGCCGGCGTGGCGCTGGGCATCGCCCGTGCCATGCTCGATTCCCTGGTCGAGCTGGCCGCCCGCAAGGCACCGCGCGGTCTGGCGCGTCTTGCCGACAGCCCGACCGTCCAGGCCGATATCGCGCGCAACGAGGCGCGCCTCGGATCGGCCCGTGCCTATCTGCTCGATATTCTTGCCGATCTTTATGCGCGGGCGAGCGATGCGGCGCCGATGGCTATTCCAGATCGCGCCCGTGCGCGGCTGGGCTGCACCCACGCCATCCATACCGCCATCGATACCGCCGACTTTGCCTACAAGAACGCCGGCGTCGACGCGATCTTTCCGGGCAGCGCTTTCGAGCGCCGCTTCCGCGACATGCACACCTTGTCGCAGCAGATCCAATCGCGCGGCGCCCATTTCGAGGCGGTGGGCCACATCCTGCTCGGCGGGCAGCCGGAGGTGTTTCTTTAAACCGCCCACGTCGTCGCGCGCGGAGTATTCTCCGCGCTGGAGCGAAGCGAAAGACCTTACCGAACGGTCAGTCACGGACTTCTGACACCGAGTGCGCAGTGGGCGTGAGGTCCTTCGGCTACGCCTCAGGACGACTGTCAGGAGTTGTCGCGTCCGACCCTCTGGCACACGAATTGCACTGCAAAAGCGAGCTCGGCGGAGGCCGCCATTCGTGCGCCAAACGGGAGATCGCAATGGGAAAACTGACGCGACGGGAGCTGGCGGCAAGCGCCTTGGCGGCAGGTCTTGCACCGGGATTTCTGGCCCCGCGACAGGCATTGGCGCAGGCAACGCCGGCCGTCACGCCCAAGAAGGGCGGCACGCTAAATACCATCCTGACGCCGGAGCCGCCCGTGCTCGTGCTCGGCGTCAACAACCAGGGCCCCACGCAGCTCGCCGCCAGCAAGCTCTTCCAGGGCCTCTGCCAGTATTCCTTCAAGCTCGAGCCACTGCCGCAGCTCGCCAAGAGCTGGACCCTGTCGGACGACAAGAAGACCTATACCTTCAAGCTGCAGGAAAACGTGAAGTTCCACGACGGCCATCCGATGACGGCGGACGACGTGATCTTCTCGATCATGAAGTTCCATATGGAACTCTCGCCGCGCGCCAAGCCGATCTTCGCCAACATCGAATCGGCGACCGCGCCCGATCCGCTCACCGTGGTGATCACACTCAAATCGCCGTTCGAGCCCTTCATGCTGATGTTCGACGCCACGGCCTGTGCCATCGTGCCCAAGCACATCTATGACGGCACCGACTACCGTACCAACCCGGCGAACCAGAAGCCGATCGGCACCGGTCCGTTCCAGTTCGTCGAATGGCAGCGCGGCAACTTCATCCGCATGAAGCGTTTCGACGGTTACTGGGCGCCGGGCCAGCCCTATCTCGACGAGGTCATCTACCGCATCATTCCCGACAGCCAGAGCCGGGCGCTGGCGCTGCAGACCGGCCAGGTGCAGCTCACGCAGGCCAACGACATCGAGCCGTTCGACGTGCCGCGGTTTCGCGCACTGCCCAATCTCGAGGTCGAGCTCAATGGCTGGGAATACGCCTCGCAGCTCTCGTGGATCGAGATCAATCACCGCGTGAAGCCGCTCGACGACGTGCGGGTGCGCCAGGCCATCAACCTCGCGATCGACCGCAACTTCATCCGCGACCGGCTGTGGTTCGGCATCGGCAAGCAGGCCACCGGGCCGATCTGCTCGACGACGAAATTCTACGATCCCGCCGTGGCCAAGCTGCCCGGGCACGATACCAAGGCCGCCATTGCGCTGCTCGACGCAGCCGGGCTGAAGCCCGACACCAAGGGCGTGCGCTTCACCATCAAGCACATGCCGCTGCCCTATGGCGAGGTCTGGACGCGGCTCTCGGAGTATTTCCGCACGTCGTTGCGTCAGGTTGGCATCGAGGTCGTGCTGGAGACCGGCGATGCCGGCGCCTGGGCGCGGCGTATCGGCGACTGGGACTATGAGACCAGCGTCAACTTCCTCTCGCAGTACGGCGATCCGACCTTGGGCGTCGAGCGCAGCTACGTCTCGACCAACATCAAGAAGGTCACCTTCACCAACACCGGCGGCTATGTGAATCCGAAGGTCGACGAGCTCTTCACCACGGCGCGCGAATCGGGCGACCCCAAGGTGCGCCAGCAGGCCTTCAGCGCGGTGCAGAAGATCCTCTGCGAGGAGCTGCCGCAAATCTGGCTGATGGAGCTCGCGTGGCCCACCATTCACGAGAAGAAGCTGCACAACGTGATCACGACCGCGATGGGACCGAACTCCTCGTTCGACAACGTCTTCCTGTCGTGATCGCTTTTCAGAATCCCTCCCCCATAAAATGGGGGAGGTGGCCCGCAGGGGTGAGCGAGGCCGGGACGAAGCGCTTCGACAGGTCCCCCTCCGCCCTTCAGGCACCTCCCCCATTTGATGGGGGAGGGAAGAGTTTTCCCTGACATGGGTCGCCTGCGGCTCGTCCGTTTCCTCGCTTTGCGGGTGGTCAAGATGGTGGCGATGGTGTTTGCCATCGTCGTCGCCAACTTCCTGCTGGTCCATGCCGCGCCCGGCGATCCGGCGAGCGTCATGGCGGGTGAGGCGGGGGCGGCCGATCCGCAATTCCTCGCGCAACTGCGCACCCAGTTCGGCCTCGACCAGCCGCTATCGACGCAGCTCTGGGTCTATGTCAGCCATGTGGCCAGAGGCGATCTCGGCGTCTCCTACCGCCAGCAGCGGCCGGTGGCGTCGCTGATCGCCGAGCGGCTGTCGGCCACGCTGCTGCTCAACGGGACCGCCTTCGTGCTGGCCATCGCGGGCGGCATCGCGCTCGGCGCCTTGGCGGCGCGCCGCGTCGGGCATGCGGCAGACAGCCTGATCACCGTGCTGGCGCTCGGCTTCTATGCCACGCCGATCTTCTGGGTCGGGTTGATGCTGGTGCTGGTGTTCAGCGTCTGGCTCGACTGGCTGCCGAGCTTCGGCATGAACACGGTGGGCGCCGACCTCACCGGTCTGGCGGCACTTGCGGATACGGCGAGCTATCTGGTGCTGCCGGCGCTGACGCTCGGCCTGTTCTACATGGCGGTCTATGCGCGGCTCACCCGCGCGGCGATGCTCGAGGTGGCCTCGCAGGATTTCGTGCGCACGGCACGCGCCAAGGGCGTGCCGGAGGGCGGCGTGCAGCGCCGCCACATCTTGCGCAACGCGCTCCTGCCGGTGATCACCTTCGGCGGCATCCAGGCGGGCCAGTTGATCGGCGGCTCGATCCTGGTCGAGACGGTGTTCGCCTGGCCGGGCATCGGCCGCCTCGCTTTCGACGCGCTGCTGGCGCGCGACTATCAGATCCTGCTCGGCGTGTTCCTGGTCACCTCCGTCCTGGTGCTGGTGTTCAACCTGCTCACCGATCTGCTCTATGCCTGGATCGATCCGCGCGTGGAGGTGATGTGAACAGGATTCTGGGTGAGTTCCTGTCGACGTTCCTGCGCAACAAGGGCGCCGCGGTCGGTTTCGTCGTGCTTGCGCTGGTGGGCGTGGCCGCCGCGACCGCGGGTTTCCTGTTTCCCTTCTCGCCCTGGGACATGCGCGGCGCGCCGTTCATGCAGCCGGGCGAGATGGACTTCCTGCTCGGCTCCGACAGCCTGGGCCGCGACGTGGCGGCGGGCATCGCCTATGGCGCGCGCGTCTCGCTGCTGATCGGCGCGGTCTCCACCGTCGTAGCCGTGGTGTTCGGCATCACGCTAGGCGCCGTCGCGGGCTATGCCGGCGGCGTGGTCGACGATGCGATCATGCGCTTCACCGAGTTCTTCCAGACCGTGCCGAGCTTCCTGCTGGCCGTGGTGCTGGTGGCGATCTTTTCGCCCAGCCTCGCCTCGATCGTCGCCGCCATCGCCATCGTCTCCTGGCCGCCGGTGGCGCGCGTCATCCGCGCCGAGTTCCTGTCGCTGAGATCGCGCGAATTCGTCCAGGCAGCCGAGGTGCTTGGCCGCTCGCGCACCGCCATCGTCTTCCGCGAGATCCTGCCCAACGCCCTGTCACCGATCATCGTGCTGGCGAGCCTGATGGTGGCGAGCGCCATCCTGCTGGAGAGCGGCCTCTCGTTCCTCGGCCTCGGCGATCCCAACCAGATCTCCTGGGGCTTCATGATCGGTGCCGGGCGCAGCGTCATCCGCATCGCCTGGTGGATGAGCGTCTTTCCGGGCATCGCCATCTTTCTCACCGTGCTGGCGCTCAACCTGGTGGGCGAGGGTTTCAGCGACGCCCTGAACCCCCGCCTGGCGCGCCGGCGATGAGGGCGCGCCGGCGATGAGCCTGCTCACGGTCGAGAATCTCACTGTCGCGCTGCCGCCGGGCGGCGACCGGGCGCTTGCGATCGAGGATATCTCCTTCACCCTCGATGCCGGCGAGATCCTGTGCATCGTGGGCGAGAGCGGCTCGGGCAAGTCGGTGTCCTCGGCGGCGATCATGGGCCTGTTGCCGCCGGCGCTGAAGGTTGTGCAGGGCCGCATCGATTTCGAGGGTCGCGACCTGCTCGGGCTGAAGACCGCGGAGATGCGCCTGCTGCGCGGCAGCCGGATCGGCATGATCTTCCAGGAGCCGATGACGGCCCTCAATCCGCTGATGCGTGTGGGCGACCAGATCGCCGAGGTGTTGAAGGTGCATGGCGCGGGCGGCTCGGAAGGCCGCGTGCGGGAACTGATCGAGGCGGTCCAGCTGCCCGACCCTGAACGCATCGCGCGCTCCTATCCGCATCTTCTGTCGGGCGGACAGCGCCAGCGCGTCATGATCGCCATGGCGCTGGCGCTCGAGCCCGCGGTGCTGATCGCCGACGAGCCCACCACCGCGCTCGATGTCACGACGCAGATGCAGATCCTCGGCCTGATCAAGGAGGTCCAGGCGCGGCGCGGCATGGGCGTGCTGTTCATCACCCACGATTTCGGCGTGGTGGCCGAGATTGCCGACCGCGTGGCGGTGATGCAGCACGGCCGCATCGTCGAGACCGGTCCGGCGTCCGAGGTGCTGAACAGGCCGCAGCATGCCTATACGCGGGCGCTGATCGCCGCCGTTCCGCGCCGGGCGCGCGCCATCGAGGAGGCGCCGAAGGGGCGCCCGGTCCTCGAGCTGATCGGCGTGAAGAAGACCTATTGGCGCGGCGGCGCGCTGTTCGCGCCGGGCATCGCGGTGCCGGCGGTATCGAATGCCGACATCGTGCTGCGCAAGGGCGAGACGCTCGGTCTGGTGGGCGAGAGCGGGTCGGGCAAATCCACGCTGGCGCGCTGCGTGGTCAACCTCGTTCACCCCGAGCAGGGTACGATCCGCTTCCACGACACCGACCTCCGCCTGCTGCAACGGCGGCACTGGAAGCCGTTCCGTCAGCGCATCCAGATGGTGTTCCAGGATCCCTTCGCCTCGCTCAACCCGCGTCGCCGCGTCGGCGACATCATCGCCGAAGGGCCGGTGGCGCATGGCATGGACAGGCCGGCGGCGCTCCGCCGTGCAGCCGAGCTCCTGGCGCTGGTCCAGCTCGATGCGGGTGCGGCCGAACGCTTCCCGCACGAGTTCAGCGGCGGCCAGCGCCAGCGCATTGGGATCGCCCGGGCGCTGGCGCTCGAACCCGAATTGCTGATCGCCGACGAGCCCGTCTCTGCGCTCGATGTCTCCGTCCAGGCGCAGATTCTGGCGCTGCTGGAGGACCTGCGGCAACGGCTGGGGCTCACGATGCTGTTCATCACCCACGACCTGCGCGTGGCAGCCCAGGTCTGCGGTCGGGTGGCAGTGATGCAACGTGGCGTCATCGTCGAGCAGGGCCGCACCGCCGAGGTCTTCGCCTCGCCGCAACATCCCTACACGCAGAGCCTGCTCGACTCCATTCCGGGAAGGCATTGGCTGCCGCCGGTGAGCGGCACGGCGTAGATGCACCGTGATCTCGTGTGGATCGCCAGCATTAAAATTGGGTTAGGCCGCCGCCGTCGGCGTTTCCGCGGCGGCGGTCGGCAATCTGCAGCGGACTAGATCCGTCCCAGAAGCAGCAGGACGATGACGATGACAAGAACCAGCCCCAGGCCACCGCTCGGATAGTAGCCCCAGTTCGCGCTGTGGCCCCATGTCGGCAGAGCGCCGATCAGGAACAACACCAGGATGATGATCAGAATTGTACCGAGCATGACGTGAACTCCCAAACACAGCCGCTCCGCGTCCCGGACTTACTCTTGCTCCAGGCATCAATCGCGCATTCGTTGTGCTAGTCCTAAACGTCGCATCCGTTGGTTTGTTCCGCGCAACCTAGGGGGAGAGAGTTTCACGCAGTATGGTTTCGGGCGCGGCGATTTCGTCAAGCCACTGTCGGGCCGTATCGACGTCGCGGAAAACGCGCAACGGACGATCCACATGCACGTTCTCATGGAACATCTCGACCATTTCCTCGGCGGGCTCGGACCCCACCACGAAGGCGACCGGCCCTCGCGGCGCATTTTTCCCGGCGCCGCCGGCCTCCTGGTTGAGGGCTTTGATTGCCCGGACGCCTGCAAGGCCCAGGCTCAGTGGCGCGAAGCTCAAATCGATGAGTTTGCGGTACGGCAATGCCCCTGCTGCCCTGATCGCGAGGAGCATGTCCTGGACCTCCTGGGGCAAGGCCTCGCTTTGAACCTGGACGAAGACGAGTTTTTCTTCGTGCGAAATAGAATAGATGAGCGTGGGCATCCGTGTGTTCTTGTCGATCAAGGGCTCATGGGCGGTGCGAAATGTGTTGCTGGCGAAGCGTCCCCCGCGCCGGAGACATCCCGCCGTAAGCTTAACACGAGCGCCCCGGCAACCGCCATGGACGGCAGTTCGAGGCCCATCCGCGCAACTGAAGCCTACGGTGGTTCGTTCAATTAACACGGCGCGTCCGGTTGCAGTTGCAGCCGATGGGAACCGTGCATGAGATTTTCCGGTTATCCGATGGGCCGTGCACCCCACCCCATTAACGGAGGCGATATGAAGAACAAGATACCGATGATCGTAGCTCTGGCCGCGACCTGCTTTGCCATTCCCGCCTATGCCGCCAGCGAGACGGATTGCGAAGCGATGTGGAAGAAGGCCGACGCCAACAATGACGGTACGCTCACGGATGCCGAAGCCTTGCGGTACGCCGCGGCGATGCGGGTGCATGAGTACAAGGCGTCGGCCGATGGGAAGATCACGCATGCGAACTTCATCGATGCGTGCAAGGCCGACGTTTATGCGCCGAAGAAAATCGATGCCGGCGCGCCGCTGAAGGGCGCCAACAGCTTCACCGAAGGCCAGGCAAAGGATCGTGCGCTGTCTTACGGCTATTCGAGCATGGCGAGCCTGATCAAGGACGGCGACGGCATCTGGCGGGGCTCGGCGATGCACGACGGCAAGGCCGTTCACGTGGCCATTGACTACAAGGGCAACGTTGTCCCGCAGCCGCAGCCCTGACCCATCCGGATTTGAAAGGACACTTATCATGAAAACCGTCAGTCGAGTCTATGACACCTACGCCCAGGCGCGTGCAGCGGTCGCTGCTGTCGAAGCCGCGGGCATCCCTTCCAGTGAGGTGAGCTTGGTCGCCAACAAATATGTGAGCGGCCAATATGAAGAAGTGGATGACGTCAACAAGACGGCCACGGGTGCTGGCATCGGCGGCGCGATGGGCGGCGGGGCGGGCCTCCTGGCCGGCCTCGGATTGATTGCCATTCCGGGCCTCGGGCCGGTCGTGGCGGCGGGTTGGCTGGCCGCGACCGCCGTTGGCGTGGCGGCGGGTGCCACCGCCGGCGGCCTGGTGGGCGCCTTGGTCGGCGCGGGTGAGCCGGAAGAGCATGCGAATGTCTATTCCGAATCGGTCCGGCGGGGCGGCACGCTGGTGACGGCGCGCGTGGCCGACCAGAATGCCGCGCGCATCCAGGGCATGCTCGAAGGCTTCAAGCCGATCGACCCGGTCGCACGCGGTGTCGACTATCGCCGCGAGGGCTGGAAAACGTTCGATCCCAAGGCGCCGGCCTATCGGCCGAGCGAGACGGATATAGAGCGCATGCGTCGCGACTGGGCGGCTTAGCCGCCGGGCCAAACAGAAGAAAGGGCAGGGAGCTTTCGCTTCCTGCCCTTTTCCACGCCTGCCAGCCTAACGCTTGGGACGCACCAGGGCTTCGCGATCCCAGATGCGGTGCTTCCTGGCCATCTCGATGAAGCTGTCGATGCCGGTCTTGCCCTCGACCTTCAGGACGCCGAGCTTGGCGTCGGCAGGGACGCCCGCCTTGTCGAGCAGGGGCTGGGCCTCGGCTACGCAACCGATAACCTTCAGGTGGCCGAAGGCGTCGCGCAGCCAGTCCACCGAGGCCGCATTGCCCACCAACTCATCGGCGCCCGCCTTGGAAGGCGCCACCACGACGGCGTCGAAGATCACCGACGGCGCCCCATCGAGCTGCATGTCGGGATCGACCTTCTTGCCGTCGGAGTCGGCAACGGGGCCGATATGCGGCGCCACCAGCTTGAGGTCGGCGCCTTCTTTCTTGAGCGCGGCGCGCAGGGAAGTGACGAGCCGAGAATCGAAGCCGTCGGTTATCAGCACGCCCATGGTGCGGCCGGCGATCGTGTTCGGCCACTTCTTCACCAGGCTGAGCGCCGGCGAGGGTTTCAGATCGTCGCGCGGTGCCACCGCCGGCGTGATCTTGTCAGCCATGCCTTCCATGCCCATGGCCTTGGCGACGCGTGCGCCCAGTTCGGGGGACAGCAGGTCGAGATGGCCCAGCATGCGCGTGCGGATGGCGGGTGTCTCGACCTTGCTGAGCTCGAAGGTGAAGGCGCTGACGATATGGCCTTGCTCCGGCTCCGACATCGACTTCCAGAACTGGCGGCCCTGCGAATAATGATCGGCGAAGCTCTCCGGCCGGCTGCGCGTCTTGGGACCAGCGTCCGGATCGGGAAAGCTGGCGAAGCCCTTCGGCGGGTTCTCACGCGGCGTGTCGGGGCCGAGCGAGTTGGGCTCGTAATTGACGCGGCCCGGCACCGCTTCCATGCGCATATGCCCGTCGCGCTGGAAATTGCGCATCGGACAGACCGGACGGTTGATCGGAATCTCATGGAAGTTGGCGCTGCCCAGGCGGCTGAGCTGGGTATCGAGATAGGAATGCAGGCGGCCCTGCAGCAGGGGATCGGCGGTGAAATCGATGCCGGGCACGATATGACCGGGATGGAAGGCAACCTGCTCGGTCTCGGCGAAGAAATTCACCGGGTTGCGGTCGAGCACCATGCGGCCGATCGGCTCGAGCGGAATGATCTCCTCGGGAATGAGCTTGGTCGAATCGAGGATGTCGAAGTCGAGCTTGTCGGCCGTCTTCTGGTCGAAGGCCTGGACCGACAGGATCCATTCCGGGAAGTTTCCCGTGTCGATTGCCGTGTGGAGGTCGCGGCGGTGATAGTCCGGGTCCGCGCCGGCAATCTTCACGGCCTCGTCCCAGATAAGCGAGGCCGCCCCGACCTTGGCGGGCCGCCAATGGAATTTCACGAAGGTCGATTTGCCTTCGGCATTGATCATCCGGAAGGTGTGGATGCCGAAGCCTTCGATATGGCGCAGCGAGCGCGGGATGGCGCGGTCGGACATGGCCCACATCAGCATGTGCATGCTCTCCGGCATCAGCGACACGAAGTCCCAGAAGGTGTCGTGCGCTGAGGCGGCCTGCGGGAACCCGCGATCCGGCTCCATCTTCACGGCATGAATGAGATCGGGGAACTTGATCGCGTCCTGGATGAAGAAGACCGGGATGTTGTTGCCGACCAGGTCGAAATTGCCTTCCTCGGTATAGAATTTCGTGGCGAAGCCGCGTACGTCGCGCGGCGTGTCGACCGAGCCCGCGCCGCCGGCCACCGTGGAGATGCGCACGAAAACCTTGGTTTTCTTCTTCGGGTCCGAAAGGAAACCGGCCTTGGTCAGCGCCGAATTGTCCTTCAGGGGCTGGAAATAGCCGTGCGCCGCCGAGCCACGGGCATGGACGATACGCTCCGGAATGCGCTCGTGGTCGAAATGGGTGATCTTCTCGCGGAGGATGAAATCCTCCATCAATGCCGGGCCGCGCGGGCCGCTCTTCAGCGAATTCTGGTTGTCGCTGATCGCCGTGCCCTGATTGGTGGTCAGGGTCCGGTCGGCGCTCGTCGCCGTCTGGTGGATTTCGCCACCTGCGGCGCGGTCGCTTCCCTGGGTGCTGTCTCGATCTTTGGCTTTCGGAGGATGCTTCACGTTCGTCTCCTGGCGGGCATGCCCGCCTCTGGAATTGTTCTAATATCGGCCGCGCGATTCAAACGTGAGCGAACGCGCCATGGTTGCACACGCCTGGCGACGTGACGGCTTGGTTTGCCAGGAGACGGCAACGAATCGGATGAACGCGACGTTACGGCCTCACACAAACCAAAGGAGTGCCCTATGCCGACACCTGAGAAGCTTGACG
>Ga0193752_1002797_pt1 | contig 12626 bp, 9 predicted proteins | sample H1c1metaG_FD_144924 | JGI IMG/M metagenome (GOLD analysis project Ga0193752, IMG submission 144924) | Soil microbial communities from a riparian zone of the East river system, Colorado, United States - H1c1 | ecosystem: Environmental > Terrestrial > Soil > Riparian zone | place: USA: East River... | reverse complement strand
TCGCGCCGGGGGCGACCGAGGCGGGCAGCGCGACGCGGCTCAGACCCCAGGTGGTGTTGTCCTGCGGGTTCTGCGAGCCGAGGCTGATCGACCCTGGACTCCAGACCGTGCCGCCGGTGTTCTGCATCGTCACGCGTACGGGGTAGGTCGTGCCGGGGATCATCCCGGGGAGCACCTCCTGCGAGACGAAGGCTGCGTCGGGGATACCGACCTTGACCTGGAAGACGGGCATGGGCGTGGACTCCCAGATCCACTCGACGCCGTCCTGAAGCATGCGGTACTGGAAGTTGTAGATGCCGGCCGCGGCGGGCGCCGTCATGTTCATGCTGAACACCACGGTCTGACTGGGCGCGACCGGGTTCGGCACCATTATCCCGCTCGGCGACCCGTTGCTGCCCGGCTGTATCGAGGCCAGCTTGTAGTTGCCGGCGGCGGTCCAGGTCGTGGTGCCCGTGTTCTGCATCGTCACGGTGATCGTGTAGGGCTGGCCGGGAACCATGTTGGCCGGGATGGTGTGCGAGACGAAGCCCGCCACATTCACCGCATGTGCCGCACCGGCTGCGGTGAGTGCCAGCGTAAGCAGCAGACCGTTGATGGCTTTCTTCATGTTGGCGCTCATCGGTGCTACTGCGCCAGGACGGCGACGGGGATGTCGCCGAGGTAGAAGTATTCGCGCTTGAGCACGCCTGCTGCGTCGGTCTCCGCGATCAGGCGTCCTCCCGTGTCGTAGTGGAAGACGGTGTCGCCAAGACTGTTGGTCTTGCGGATCCGCTGGCCGAGTGCGTTGACCTTGTAGGTCGTGGCGCCGAGCACGCTCGTCGCCTGCACCATGCGCCCGCGCGGGTCGTACACGTAGGTGTTGTTGCCGTCGTCGGTGGTCGAGCCGTTCGCGTCGAAGCTGAAGCTGCGCGCGGCGACGGTCGCGATGCGGTTCGACGTCGGGCTGTAGGTATAGGTCTCGGTCCCCGCGCCCGCGGTCCTTGAAGTGCGGTTGCCCACGGCGTCGTAGCTGTACGCGTAGGGCGTGCTGGGCGTGACCGCATTCGTCAGCCGGTCGACCGCGTCGTAGCTGTAAGTGTTGCTGTTGGCCGGCGTGCCGAGATCGCTGATGAACTCGATCCGGCTCGCTGCGTCGTAGCCAATGGCAAAGGCCTTTGTGCCCAGCGTGTAGGAAGCGATGCGGCCGTCCTGATCGATGCTGCGGCTGGAGACCTGGCCGTTGCCTAGCGTGTAGCTCTTCACGCCGCCGAAGGGGTGATAGACGACGCCCGCCGCCACCATGTACGTCAGGCTGTTCATCGTGGTGCTGATCGTGCTGATGCGGCCCAGGCTGTCGAAGGTGTAGGCCACCGCGCGGCCCGAGGGATAGGTGAGGCCCGCGAGGCGGCCGGCGCTATCGTAGGCATGGCCCACGCTGTAGGTGACGCCGGCGTGCTCGGTGGCGGTGGCGAGGACGCGCCCGTGCTGGTCGTAGCTGTAGCTTGTCTTGTTCGTCTGCTGGTTCGCGGGATCGCGCTCGGTGATCGAGGCGAGGCGCCCGATGCCGTTCGTGCCCGTGTCGTAGACGTACTGCTGCTTCGAGCCGTCGTGGAAGAGTATCTGGATAACGCGGCTGAGCGCGTCGTAGCTGTAAGTCGTCACCTGTCCCTTGGCATCGGTCTGCGTCAGCAGATTGCCCGCGGCGTCGTACGTGCTGGTCGTCGCGCCGGTGTCGGGCGAGACCTGCTGATTGAGGTTGCCGAGGCCATCCACCGTGTAGCCCGTGACGAGACTTCGAGGGTCGCTCACGGAAGTAAGCGCATCGAGGCCGTTGTAGCCGTACTGGGTCACGCCCAGCCCCGGGTCGGTCACCTGCTTCAGCCGGTTAAGCGCGTCGTACTGGTTCGCGGTGACCTTGTTGAGCGGGTCTTTCACTGAGACGACGTTGCCCTGCTCGTCGTAGGCATATTCGGTGGTCTGGCTCTGGGCGCCGAGCTCGCGGAACAGCCGGTTCAGGCTGTTGAAGACGCGGCTGCGGGTCTGGGCGAGGCTGTTGGCGGGATCGCGCACCTGCTCGAGCGTGCGGTTGCCCATCGCGTCGAGGGTGTAGGTGATCCGGTTGCCGAGGTTGTCCGAGATCTCCGTCAGGAGGTGCGCGTTGTCGTAGACGTAGTTGAGGTACGACCCGTCGGGCAGAGTCACCTTGGTGAGTTGGCCCACGCCGTCGTAGTCGTAGGAGGTGACTTCCGTGCCGACGGTGCGCGATTCCAGGCGCTGGCGGGCATCGTAGGCGAGGTTCGTCGTGAGCCCGTTCGGATCGACGATCGTCAGGGGCTGGCCGTGCGCGTTGTAGGCGGTGATCTGTGTCGTGTGCCCGGCGGCGGTGGTGATCGTCGCGACGTTCGCGCGCTTGCCCGGGTCCATGTCGTCGTTCGCGTAATAGGTGTAGGTCGTGACATCCGCAACATCCGTGCGCGGCCCGTTCACCGTCAGCACCGAGCCGTTGGCGTTGTAGCTGTAGGTCCACACGCGCGCCGAGCCGCTCGGCGTCGCCGAGAACGCGGTCGCGCCGCTCGCATCGGTCGTCGCCTGCACGCTCTTCGAGCACAAGGCTCCGCGGGCGCCGCACGCCGTGCCATCCGGGTCGTACGCGAGGGTAGTGATGCGCAGCGGCTCGGCCACCGACGTAGGCAGGCGGAACGTCGCATCCCACTGCGTGCTGATCGTGCGCGTCTGCGGCGTCGCGGCGCCCGCCGCGGTCAAGCCCTCGGTGCGCGAGGTTTCGAGATTTCTCGTCAGGTCGTAGATGTAGTTCGTGCGGTTGCCGTTGTAATCGGTGCGCGAAGCAGGATTGCCGTTGGCGTCGAAGGTGGACACGCGAGATACGGTTCCCGTGCCGCTAACGGCCGGCTGCGACACCCCGCTGGGCTTGGCGACGCCGAGCGCCCGTTCTATGGAGACGGTCCGCGAGGTGCTGCGCGGATCGACCACCGTCCTGTCGGTGGCGCCATAGGTGAAGGTATGGAGATCGGCTCCGGCCGCGTGCTGGGAGCTGGTCGCACGGCCGAGACAGTCGTAGGTCCAGGTCGCGAAGCGCGCGCCGTTCTCGTCCTGGATTCCCGTCAGGAGGTTGGCCTGGCCCGGCGGCGGCGTCGAGCAGGCTGTACCGCCGTTGATGTTGGCCGCCTCGGCATAGAAGTACACGCGGGTCGCGCCGCCCGGAAAGGTCACCTGGGTCAGGTTGTTGGCGTCGGCGGGACCGCTGGGGCCGTCGTACTGAAACTGGTATGTCCCGCCGGCGGGATCCGTCATGGTGGCGACGCGGTACTTGGCGTCGTAAGTGAAATTGAGCTGGCGGCCGTAGGGGTCGGTGGCAGTGACGAGCATTCCCGGCTGCGACGCCACCGCCGGCGGCGTGCTCACAGTGCTGTAGGCCATCGTGTGCTCGCGCAGAGCGCGGTCGCGCACGCGGAGCAGCGTCCCCTGCCAGAAGCGTTTGGTGCTCGCCGCCCAGTCGTGCTCCTCGACATAGTCGCCGTCGGCCGAGGTGAGGCGCCATTGCACGGTATTGCCCGAGCCGTCGAGCACCCGGTCGAGCCGGTCGGAGATGTCCGCGTCCGCAACGAAGGCGTTGCCCGAAGCCGGAGCGAGGTACTCGAACTCCCGGCCATTGGGACGCTCGACCGCGATGACGCCTTGCGCGGAATCGCGCACGCGGACGAAATAGCGGGCGGTCCATTGGTTGCCGAAGGGTCCGTTCCTGAAATACGAGCCGCCTGTCTGACTGTTGTAGAAGAGCACCAGCTCAAGAGTCGCGGAGCGGTAGATCGCCTCGCCCTGGTATTTGTTGCCGCTGCCGACATTGACCGGGTTGGCCCTTGCGAGGTCGCAGTCCTTGCAAGGTCCTTTGTCCTTCGCCGGATCGGCAACGCACTGCCCGAGATACCGGGTGGTCCCGGAGGGGCACGCGGGGGACCCCCACACCGCGTTGCCGTAGAGGTTCTCCCATTTAGTGTTGGCGGGATCGCCGGGCTGGCCTATCAAACAGTCGCCGCAATTGCAGGTAGTCAGTACCCTGCAGGAAACCGAAGTCGCAGGATGGGGCCCGCCCCAGGCGGACACAGTGCCCTGGTGGACGGTTCTGCAGGTGCTGCTCGCCCCGGCCGCACGCTCGCTCCTGCAGGCTTCATCCGCGTCGAGGTACTTGAGGATGTCCGGCGGCACGCCGCAGCAGGGATCTCCGTTAAAGACTCCGTATAGCCTGACCTGCGCGTTGGCGGGCGCGGCCAGGATCAACAGCAGCAGGAGGACGGAGAGGCGGAACCCGGTCTTGATCATGACGCTCCCTTTTCTTGCCTTGATGCGGCTGACGACTGAATAACCCGCCGATGTGACGCGATCAATACAGGGAGCGAACTTCAGACTGGCGGATAAATCCAGAGCTGATTCAAGCCACACGGAGTTCAAATGCGCGCTTCGCGGCACGCGCGAACGCTCGGTTGAATTCTTTGCAATGCTGCGGACTTAACGGAGGTGACTGGACAGCGAGATACTATCGACGGTTGAGTCCGTCGAACTGCAGCTTCAGCAGCCGCCGCAGATCGGCGATGCCCTTACTGGGATCGGGCTTGGGCGCCGCGATCCACCAGCGCAGCGAGGCCGAGTAGACGAAGAAGATGTGGCGGGCGACGAGCGCCGCGGGGACGCCGCTTCTCAGCTTTTTCTCGCGTTGACCCTTCTTGATCAATTCCTCGATGCCGTCGATCAGCCGCTTGCGGATGGAATGGAAGGTCGCGGCCTGCTTGCCGCTCGAGTAGAAGGTCAGCTCCTGCAGGAGAATGCGCGCGAGCTCGGGCTGCGTCGCGAGCCATTGGTAATGGGCGCGGAACACGGCCATCAGCTGCTCGAGCGGCGCTTCGCGCGTGCGCGGCGCCGCGAGGGCGACGTCGGTGGTGGCGTTGAGCTCCTCGTTGAAGATCAGGAACACCAGGTCGCGCTTGTCCTCGGCGTAGTTGAAGAGCGTGCCGAGGCCGACGTGTGCGCGCTTGGCGATCTGGCGCATGGTCGCGGCGCCGTAGCCGCGCCGGGCGAAGAGCTCGCTCGCGGCGGCGCGGATGCGCTCGCGCGTGGCGAGCTTCTTCTTCTCGCGTGGGCCTATTTGGCTTTTTCGATGGCCTGCCATACGCGGGCCGCGGAATACGGGAAATCCAGGTGGTGGATGCCCAGCGGCCGCAGGGCGTCGATCACGGCGTTGGCGGCGGCCGGGATGGCGCCGGTGGTGCCGGCCTCTCCGGTGCCCTTGACGCCCAGGGGATTGGTGGGCGACAGGACCGGGTGCTCGTACAGATCCAGGGTCACGAGCAGGTCCGGGCGCGGCATGGCGTAGTCCATGAAGGTGCCGGTGAGGATCTGGCCGCTCGCGTCGTACACCACGTGCTCGGCGAACACCTGCCCCAGCCCCTGTGCGATGCCGCCGTGCAGCTGGCCCTCGACCATCACGTGGCTGAGGATGCGGCCGCAGTCGTCCACCGCGACGTAGCCGACGATGTCGGTGACGCCGGTCTCCGGGTCGATCTCGACCTCGACGACATGGGCGCCGCCCGGGAACGCGGTCGGCGTCGGGATGCCGCCCTGCGCGTCGAGCGCCGAGCCGTGCTTCTGCATGACCTTGAGGAAGCCGAGCGAGAGGTCGGTGCCCTTCACCTTGAACTTCCCTGCCGAGAATTCCAGGTCGCCGGGCGAGACCTCCAGGTCCTGCGCCGCGAGCTCGGTGGCCTTCTTCACCGCTTCCTGCGCAGCCACGTACAGCGCGCTGCCGTGCGACATCATCGAACGCGAGCCGACCGTGCCGCCGCCCATCAGCGCGGGACCGTCCGGATCGCTCGCGCGCAGCACCAGGTGCTCGGCCGGGATGCCGAACACCTCGGCGACGATCAGCGGGAACATGGTCTCGTGCCCCTGCCCCGAGGAGCCCGACAGCACGTGCAGCTCGGCGCTGCCCGATTCGCCGAACTTGATCGCCGCCTGCTCCTGCGGCGCCGCGCCGGCGCCCGAAGGCTCGAGGAACAGCGCGCAGCCGATGCCGCGCAGCTTGCCGCGCCGCTTCGCTTCCTCCCGCCGTTTCTCGAACGAGGGCCAGTTGGAAAGCGTCACGGCGCGCTCCAGCTCGCCGCCGGGATCGCCGCTGTCGTAGGTGGAGCCGGCGGGCGTCTTGTACGGGAACGCCTCCTTCGGGATGAGGTTGCGCCGCCGCAGCTCGATGCGGTCGATGCCGGTCTCGCGCGCGGCCTCCTCGACCAGGCGCTCGATCAGGTAGGAGACGTTCGGCCGCCCGGCGCCGCGGTAGGCGGTGATCGGCGTGGTGTTGGTGAGCGCCAGGCGGTGGCTGCCGAACAGCGCCGGGATGCGGTAGGTGTTGATCGCGTGCGTGGACGGGTTGATGGTGTTGATGAGCGGCCCGGCCTGCGACAGGTAGGCCCCCACGTCGCAGATCCAGTCGAAGCGCAGGCCGAGGAAGCGGCCGTCGCGGTCGAGCGCGAGCTGCCCGGTGAGCTGCGCGGCGCGGCCGTGGTGGTCGCTGACGATGGTCTCGAAGCGCGAGCCGACCCATTTCACCGGGCGGCCGAGCGCGCGCGCCGCCATCATCAGCGCGACGTACTCGGGATAGGCCTGCGAGCGGATGCCGAAGCCGCCGCCGACATCGTGCGCGTGCAGCCGCACCTTCTCGGCCGGGATGCCGAGGATGGCGGAGAAATTCGGCAGCATCATCGACTTGCCCTGCGAGCTGGCGTAGACGTCGAACACGCCGCTCGCCGCGTCGTAGGCGGCGAGGCAGGCCTTCGGCTCCATCGGGTTGCCCGAGACGCGCGTCGAGTCGAGCGTCAGGCGCGTCACGTGCGCCGCGCGCGCCTTCGCCTCCTCGAACGCCTTCTCGTCGCCGTACAGGTAGTCGAACGCCAGGTTGCCCGGTATTGCCTCGTGCAGCAGCGGCGCGCCTTCCGCCAGCGCCTGCTCTCCCGCCACGACGACGGGCAGGTCCCGGTACTCGACTTCGATCCTCTCGGCCGCATCCTGCGCGGCAGCCGCGCTGGTGGCGACGACGAGCGCGACCTCCTGTCCGACATAGCGCACGCGGCCCCGCGCGAGGATGTCCCGATGGGGAACCTTCAGCAGCACGCCGCCGCGGCCCGGCGCCTTCACCTGCGGCGGCGGAGTCTTGAAGGCCGCGGTGTCTTCGCCGGTGAAGATCGCCACGACTTCCGGGCCTTCGATCTTGTTTATGGAAACGATCTCGGCATGCGCGCGATCGGAGCGCAGGAAATGGCCGTAGAGCTGCCCGGGCAGGTTCCAGTCGGCGGTATAGCGCCCTTTCCCTGTGAGAAGCCGGTCGTCCTCGCGGCGACCTTTGAACTCGGTCACCAGACTTCGTCGGCGATCTGGACCACCAGCTCCAGCTTGCGCCACTGCTCGTCGGGCGTGAGGTTGTTGCCGTGGTGCGTGCTGGAGAAGCCGCACTGCGGCGACAGGCAGAGGTTTTCCAGCGGCACGAACCTGGCGGCTTCGTCGATCTTCCGTTTGATTGCGTCCTTTTCTTCCAGGGATCCACTCTTGGAAGACACCAGGCCCAGGACCACCTTCTTCCCCTTGGGCAAAAAGCGAAGCGGCTCGAAGCCGCCGGAGCGCGCCGAGTCGAACTCCATGAAGAAGGCGTCGACGCCGCTGGAGAACATCGCTTCGGCCACCGGGTCGTAGCTGCCTTCGGCGACCCAGGCGCTCTTGAAGTTGCCGCGGCAGGTGTGCATCGTGACCGTCATTCCCGCCGGGCGGTCTTCCAGCGCGCGGCTGATCGTATCGGCGTAGGTGCGCGGCAGCGCGTCGGGATCGTCGCCATTGCGCCGGCAGTTGTCGCGGATCTTCGGGTCGCACAAATAGGAGAACGAGACGTCGTCGAGCTGCAGGTAGGTGCAGCCCGCCTTCGCGAAGTCGGCGATCGAGGCGCGGTAGGCCTTCGCCGCGTCGTCCCAGAATTCCGCGATATCGGGATAGACCTCGCGCGAGATGCCCGCGCGGCCCGCGCGCAGGTGGAGCATGGAGGGCGACGGGATGGTGAACTTCGCCGTCTTCCTGGTGGTTTTCTTCAGGAAGGCGAAATCGTCGATCATGATCGGCTTCGAATATCGCAACCTGCCGGTCACGTTCGGAATCGGCGGCTGCTCCTCGGTGCCGCCGAATTTCGGCCCGGGATTGGTCTTCGCGGTCACGCCCTCGAGCTGCAGCATGTAGTCGAGGTGCCACCACTCGCGGCTGAATTCTCCATCGGTAATCGCTTGCAGCCCTACGGCTTCCTGCCTGGCAACGATTTCACGGATGGCTTGTTGCTGGAACTGAAGGTCGCCCTTCTTTCGCGCCTCGGAGAGTCCGTAGGGCCGCAGGAGGCTGCCGACCTGATCCGCTCTGAACGGCCCCATCAATCCGCCTTCGCTCCAGAATCCTTCACGGCCTTGGCCCACTTCTGCACTTCCTCGCGAAGAAACGCGGCGAATTCACCCGCACTGTTCGGCTTCCACTCGAGGCCGAGCTGCGCCAGGCGCTCGGCGACGTCGGGCGCGGCGAGCGCGCGGGTGATCTCGGAGTTGATGCGGTTGACCAGGTCCTGCGGCATGCCGGCGGGGGCGAAGAAGCCGGTCCAGGTGAGATCATCGAAGCCGGAGAAGCCCTGCTCGTTCACCGTCGGCACCTCGGGCAGCGCCGGCGAGCGCTGCGCGCTGGTGACGGCGATGGCGCGCACCCGGCCGCTCCTCACCTGCGACACCGCCGGCGGCATCGAGGTGCTGGAGATCTGCGTGTGGCCGGCGACGGCCGCGCCGACCGCCTGCGCCGGCTGGTAGGGCACGTGCGTGATGTCGACCTTCGCCACGGTCTTGATGCGCTCCATGGAAAGGTGAGTGGTGGTGCCGATGCCCGAGGAGGCGTAGGACAGCTTCTCCTTGCGCGCGAGCTCGACCAGCTCCTGCAGGCTCTTCGCCGGCACCGCCGGGTTCACGGTGATGATGTTGGGCGTGCTCGGGCCGAGGATCACCGGCATGAAGTCGGTGAACGGGTCGTAGCCGGCGTTCGCGTACAGGCTGGGGTTCACCGCGTAGGCGACGCTGGTGACGAACAGCGTGTAGCCGTCGGGCGTGGCGCGCTTCACCTGCTGCGCGGCGACGTTGCCGCCGGCGCCGGGCTTGTTCTCGACGATCACCGGCTGGCCGAGCGCCTCGGACAGCTTCGGCGCCACCAGGCGCGCGACGAGGTCGGTGGTGCTCGCCGGCGCGAAGCCGACGACGATGTGGATGGCTTTCTGCTTCGGCCAGTCCTGCGCGGCTGCAGTCGAAACAACAAGAATCTGAAGACAAAAAGCGAGCAACCGCATCGGTCCGCCCTCCTCGCTCAAATGCTAGCATCCAGCCGCCATGAACATCCTGTTTGCCAGTGAAATGGAGAAGCTGCAGTCGTGGCTGCCGCTGCTCAGCCGCGACTTGCCGCAGGACCGCATCACAACCTCGCTGGACGAGAAGATCGACATCGCGCTCGTCGCCACGCCGCCCAAGGGCGTGCTGCGCAGGCTCGGCGGCGCGAAGCTGATCCAGTCGCTGTGGATGGGCGTCGAGGGGCTGGTGGCCGACCCCGACTATCCGAGAGGCGTGCCGCTCGCGCGGCTGGTCGATCCCGGCATGGTCGCCGCCATGTCCGAGACGGTGCTCGCGCACGTCCTCGACTGGCATCGCCAGCATAACCAGTACCGCGAGCAGCAGCGCGCCCGCCAGTGGCTGCGGCGCGAGCAGTACATGGCGGCGGATCGCACGGTCGGCCTGCTCGGCCTGGGCGAGCTCGGCACCGATGCCGCGCGCAAGCTGCTCGCCCTGGGGTTCAAGGTCGCCGGCTGGAGCCGCACGCCGAAGCGCATCGACGGCGTGCAGTGCTTCACCGACCTGTCGGCGATGCTTCCCGAGTGCGACGTGGTGGTCTGCCTGCTTCCCCTCACCTCTCGAACCAGGGGAATCCTGAACTCAGAGAATCTGAAGAAGATGAAAAAAGGCGGCTGCGTCATCAACGTCGCCCGGGGCGGGCACGTCGTGACAGGAGATCTGGTTGCGCAACTCGACGCGGGCTGGCTCACGCATGCCTACCTCGACGTGTTCGAGCCCGAGCCGCTGCCGAAGGACGACCCGCTGTGGGTGCATCCGAAGGTGAGCATCACGCCGCACACGGCTGCGCTGACCGAGCCGCGCACCGCGGTGCCCAAGATCGTCGAGAACGTGGAGCGCGTGCGGCGCGGCGAGGCGCCGCTAAACCGGGTGGACTTCGAAGCGGGCTATTGACGACGCCATCTGGCGCGGGGTGCGCAGCATGGCGAGGGAGTAGAGGCGGCTCTCGAAAAGCTCGAGCGCGTCGAGGATCCGCTGGCGCAGCGAGTCGACGCTGAAACGGCGGTGCCCGCCGTGGGTGAACATTTCCGCGCCCAGCTCTTCTACCGTCGCCAGCTTGGAGCGGCAGTATTCATCGTCGATCCCGGCATCCCGGCACAAGGCGATCAGCCAGCGCAGCGCCCTCGCGTCGGCCTCGCCTGAGTGGCGCGCGAAAAGCTCCTTCAGGGATTCGAGCTGCTGCCGGGCGAGATCGAGGTCGGCGGAGAACATGAGCGGATTGTCCGCCCGCCGCGATCCGGCGAAAGCCGTTGCGACCTGATACTGGCGTACGCCGGGTGCGACAGCGTGTCGCCGCGCGACTACTTCGCGGACAGCCGCGGGCGCTGCTTCGCCAGCCAGCCTTCCAGCGTCTTGCGGTCCAGGATTCCGCTGTAAGGCGTGCTGCGGTGCGATGCGTCGAACAGGTAGGTGCGCGGCAGCTCGCCGCGCCACGCCGGGTCGATGGCGTAGCGCACGCGCTCGACGAACTCGTCGGCAAACACCCAGGACTGGACGCGCCCGAGGTCGTGGCGCTTCAGGAACTCGCCGACCGCGGCGCGATCCTGCGGCAGGTCGGTCGACACCAGGACGAAGGCCACGCCGGGGTACTTCTTCTGCAGCGGTCCCCACCGCCCCATCTCTTCCCGGCAGGGCTCGCAGTACAGCGACCAAAGGACCAGGACGTACGGCTTGCCGGCCTGCGCCTGGCCGATCGCGCGCGGACTGCCGGCATCGAACGGACGCAGCTCGGCTGCACCCGCCATGCCGGCAAGCGCGAGAAGCGCGACGAATAGTGCGGCCTTCATGGCAGCGGGGTCACGGAGAGCGGCTCCTGCCGCGTGTTCCAGAAGACAAAGAAGCGGCCGCGGCTCGCCAGCACGCGCGGCTGGTCGGAAGCCCCCGCCGTCGCGGCAAGCTGCCGCATCTTCCAGGTCTCGCCCGCATCCTCGGACAGCATCGCCTTGAGCAGGGAGCGCTGGCCGTCGAACTCCTTCCAGGCCACCACGATGCGCCGCCCGTCGGCGGCGAGATCGGGATGCTCGGCCGCCTTGCCGCCGATGCGCTGGCCGCCCTCCACGCCGCCCTTCACCAGCCTGCCGTAGAACGCGCCGCTCGCCTTCGGCGCCTGGCTGAACCAGACGGCGTGCAGGCGGCCATTCGCGTCCGCCGCGAGCGAAGGCCCGTGGTGAGGGCAGACGTCGAGCTTCCAGTCCTCGAACGTGGCGCGGCGGAACTCGCTCACCCGTCCGTCGCCGGTGATCCTGGCGAGCGCATGGTCCCGGATGTTCGGCTCGAACACGTGCCGCCAGAAGGCGAGGAGGCTGCCGTCGGCCTGCGGCAGCAGGGCGATGCGGCAGCACTCGCAGGTGTGGTCGGCCAGCTTGAAGTCGCCGCGGAAGCTGGCGCCGCGGTCGTCGGAGACCGCGAAGTACACCGCCGCGCCGCGGTAGGTCTTGCCGGAGGCCTTGAGGTCCTCCTGGTCGCGCTTGTCGACCCAGGCGAGGAACAGCTTGCCGTCGCCGCCCACCGCCAGCGCGTCGAAGCGGTGCGTGATCTCGCGCCGGTCGGTGTGCACGGTCAGCGGCGCGCTGAAGGTCTTGCCGCCGTCGAGCGAGCGGGAGAAGCGGATGTTGCCGGTGTACGGCTTGGAGAGCGGCATGGTCCAGGTGACGAACAGCTCCCCCGCCGGGCCGAGGGCGATCTTGGGCCGCGCGTCGCCGTCGGCGCCCACCGGCTCGGGCGCGGCGTTCACGCGCACCGGCGCGCCCCAGCTGCGGCCTTCGTCCGCCGAGCGCCGCGCCACCACGTGCTCGCCGTCCTTGTGGACCGCCCACAGGACGCCGTCGGCGCCGAAGGCGGCGGAGGCGCCGAGCTCGCCGCGCGGCATGCCTTTCTTCTTGCCGTGGTCGTGGTCGGCGAGCGCCGGCGCGCACGCCAGCAGCACCGCGGACAGGAGCAGGAGGAGGCGCATGCCTACCATTGTGCCTCCAGGCCGGCATACAGAGTGCGCGGCAGGCCGGGCGAGAAGACCGGCGTATTCGAGCTGACCTGCGCGCTGTCCGCGTAGCGCTTGTCCGCGAGGTTGTGGATGCTGCCGGAGAGGGACAGCCTGTTGCCGAGCGGCCAGTTCGCCCGCAGATTGAACAGGTCGTGTCCGTCGTACTTGGCGGTATTGGCGGCGTCCAGCCAATACTC
>Ga0193752_1002796_pt1 | contig 12627 bp, 10 predicted proteins | sample H1c1metaG_FD_144924 | JGI IMG/M metagenome (GOLD analysis project Ga0193752, IMG submission 144924) | Soil microbial communities from a riparian zone of the East river system, Colorado, United States - H1c1 | ecosystem: Environmental > Terrestrial > Soil > Riparian zone | place: USA: East River... | reverse complement strand
CCGACGTGATGGCGGTCGAATCGAGCCACGTCTTCAAGCGGCCGATCTACGCCGGCAACGCCATCATCACGGTCGAGGCGCCGCACGACCATCCCGTCGTTGCGACCGTGCGCACTGCATCGTGGCCGGAAGCGGCGAAAGGCGGCAGCGCAACCATCGAAAGCGTGAGCGTCGACGCGACGCTGCCCTCGCATACGCGCTTCATCGGCCTGGCGGCAGGCAAATCCGACCGTCCCGACCTGCAAAGTGCCCGGCGCGTGGTCTCCGGCGGCCGCGGTGTCGGCTCGCAGGAAAATTTCAAGATCATCTACGACTTCGCCGACAAGCTCGGCGCCGCGGTCGGCGCATCGCGCGCGGCGGTCGATGCCGGCTACGTGCCGAACGAGTTGCAAGTCGGCCAGACCGGCAAGATCATCGCGCCCGAACTGTACGTCGCCATCGGCATCAGCGGCGCGATCCAGCATCTGACCGGCATCAAGGACGCCGGCACGATCGTCGCGATCAACAAGGATGCCGAAGCGCCGATCTTCGAGATCGCCGACATCGGCTTGGTCGGTGACCTGTTCAAGCTGCTGCCTGAACTAGAGCGCGCGATTTGAACGGTCGCGAGGAAAGGATCGCGATCATCGGACCGCTGCCACCCCTTCGCGGCGGAATCTCGGAGTTCGGCCTCAGGCTGCATCGCGCGTTGGTCGGCATTTGCGCACCACATACGTTCGCGTTTAGTCGCCAGTACCCGGCTTTACTGTACCCGGGGCCAAGCGATCGCAATCCCGACGCCGAAGCAATTGACGATTCCGGCGTCGCCTACACGCTGGATTCGATGAATCCATTCACCTGGCTCGCCACCGCCCGGGCGGCCCTGAAAACGCGTCCGCTGGCCCTGGTCGTCCAGTGGTGGACGGTGTTCTGGTGGCCTGCCTTCTACATCATCGCGCGATTTGTCCGTAGGCGCGGCACGCCGGTGATCTTGCTATGCCACAACATGGTCGATCACGAAGGCGCGGCCTGGAAGAGGTTCCTGTCCGCCCGCATGATGCGGCAGGCCGATGCATTCGTGGTTCATTCGACGGAACACCGCCAGCAGATCGAGCGCCAGTTCCCTGGAAGGCCGATCATGTTCGCGCCCATTCCCGCCTATCACGAGCACCCGCCATCCAGTACATCGCTGCCGAAGCGTGGTCGCCTGGAACTGCTGTTCTTCGGGTTCATCCGTCCGTACAAGGGCCTCGATGTTCTGTTGGACGCCTTGGAATTGTTGCAGGACGAAGACGTCTACCTGACTGTCGCCGGCGAGGCCTGGAACGATAGCGAACGAACCATCGCGCGCTTGCGTCGCATGGAGAGCGAGAAGATCGAGCTGCACATCGAGTTCGTATCGGACTCGTCGGCAGCCGCGCTGATCGAACGCGCCGACGCTGTCGTGCTCCCGTATCTCGCAGCCTCCGGCAGCGCCGTGACGGCGCTGGCTTACAACTTCGACACGCCAGTGATCGCCAGCCGCATCGGTGGGCTCTGCGATGCCGTGGTCGAAGGCCAGACCGGCGTCCTGTTCCGCGCCGGCGACGCGCACGACTTGGCGGAGGCCATCAGGAACATCGATCGTGACAAGTTGGCGGCGATGACATCCAGCGTCGCTTCCTATCGCAGTCAAAACGGCTGGGGTGCCTACGCTGGGAAGCTTCGCGATCTCGCAAACTGCATCACTTCGGATCGGGTTCGGAAGCCCCCACCTGCAAAGCCGTGACCTGCCCTTCACCGAACATATCCGCAACCCTCGGCCGGCGCACTGGAACTCAGCGGAACGCCGTGCAGGCCGTGCGCCACAGCCCCCCGCTGTTCCCGGCCACCACATCCGACGCCATAATGTGACCATGCCACGTTCACGCACACTCGCCCAACGCTGCGAGCCGCTCGAAGCCCTGGTTCCCCGAAAGCTCCGGCTTCCGTTCCGCTACGGTGCGCAACGCCTTGTCGGCGCATTGGAGCCGGAGATGGCGATACTGCCGACGCTTGTTCCCAGCAACGGCGTGGCAGTCGACATTGGCGCCAACCGCGGCATCTACGCATACGCTCTCTCGCGCGTCGCAACGCATGTCCATTGTTTCGAGCCGCTGAAGGAATGTTGCGACTACATCGATGACCATGGCTCGAACCGCATCAGCGTCCGCAACGTTGCTCTGTCCGATGCAACAGGCGAGTTCGAGCTGTTCATCCCGATCGACAACGGCCGCAAGATTCTGACGCGGGCCTCACTCGATCCGACCGCGGATCCCAGCGAGCGACGCCGTATCACTGTCATGAGGCTGGACGACTTCGACCTTGGCCCGGTTGCGTTCATCAAGATCGACGTTGAAGGCGTCGAGTTCTCGGTGCTCAAGGGGGCTGTCGGCACCCTTCGTGCGCATCGCCCGACCCTGCTGGTGGAGATCGACAGGGCTCGGCACGATGAACAATCCTTCGGCGCCGTATTCAAATGGCTGGCGGAGCTCGGTTACGCGCCACGCATCTTCACAGACGGAGTACTGCATGGCTGCGACGACCCGTGGCACGCGCCGGAAGCCGTGTACAACTTCATTTTCATTCCGGGTTGAGCGACTGGTGGTCGTGAGGAGCTGGCGTTGATGAAGAGCGAGGAAGAACTAGTCAAGCTCCATTCTGGTTCGTACGTCGAGATGTACGAGCGCAAGCCGTTATCGCGCCTCCAGCGACTCGTTCCGATGATGGGACTGCAGGGCGACGAGCGTGTCGCCGATTTTGCATGCGGAAACGCGATGCTGCTCCCGCTGATCAGCGACCGCATACGCCACTATGACGGCGTCGACTTCTCGGAAGACTTCATAGCGGCTGCGAGGCGTCGCGCGGATCATGCCGGGATCAGGAATTGCAGTTTCCATTGCCAGGATATTCTCGCGTTCTGCGAGCAGAATCCGGCTACTTTCGACGTGGCGACGGCGTTCGACTTCTCCGAGCACGTCTACGATGACGACGCAGTTCGCTTCTTCTCGGCAATTCGCAGCTCGCTGCGACCCGGGGGCAAGCTCTACCTTCACACACCGAACCTTGCCTTCTTCATGGAAAGGTTCAAGGACATCGGGATCATTCCGCAGTTCCCGGAGCACATCGCGGTGCGCGACGAGGCTGCCAATATTGAGATGCTGGTTCGAGCTGGCTTTGCCCGCGATGGCATTCGCTGTCGCCGCATCGCTCACTACAACCTGCTCAAGGTGCTGCACCCGTTTCATCACCTGCCGCTGGTCGGCGATTTCTTCGCGGCACGCCTGTTCATCGAATGCAGGGCATGACATGGCGCTCGGCATTTCGCCTGGCCGGCATCGCGCTTTCGGTGGCTTGCCTGGTGTATTTCACCGTCAGCGCGGCACACGCGCTTGACTCGGCGGGAACCCATCTTGGGCTAAGGACGATCCTCGTCGGCATTGCCACCGCGCTGCCGCGTCGATCCTGCCACCACGTTTGGCATTTTCTTCGTGTCGCAGTTCGGCAAGTACTTGCCAGGCAACGTCGCGCACCACGCCGGCCGCGTGCTGCTGTCAAAGAGATTCGGGTACGCCCTGACACCAGTGGGCGCGGCGATGGCACTTGAAACACTGGTCACGGTTGCAGCTGCGGCAGTCTTGAGTATTCCGCTCGCAGCATCGCTCGGTGCCTTGCTTGGCAGACTCGCCGCGCCCGGAACGATTCTCGCCGCCGTGCTTGCCGCCCTCATCGTCGTCTCCTGCGTGGTGTGGATACTTATCCGCCGCGGCGCGCTGCGCCATCTGGCTGCGCGACTCGGTCCGATCGCCAGCTCATTGCGTCTTTCCAATGCAGTTCCGCTGCTGATGAAGTCGCTGTTGTTGGCCGTGTCCGCGATCATCCTGTGTGCCGGCAGCCTCGGCATCCTGGGTGCGGGGAGTGTCATGGAACTGCAATCGAGCTATTTCCATGTCGTCGCCCTCTTCAGCGTGGCGTGGATTGCGGGGTTGCTTACTCCGGGGGCGCCCGCAGGACTAGGAGTGAGGGAAGTGATCCTGATGGAAGGGCTGTCCTCGCACTTCGGCCCGGCTGGTGCGACCGCAGCGGCCATCATGTTTCGGTTACTGACCGTGACGGCAGATCTGCTCGCATTGGCTGTCGGCACGGTGCTGCTTCGGGCTGCCAGCAACCGCGACAGGAATGCAACCAGAAGCAGTTGAGGTCTATGCGTCGTACATCCAGCGCAGGGTTTCCTCGAAGGGCCTCGGAGAGAACTCGTCCACGAGGCTCCTTATCCTGCTGGGTGAACCCACCAGGCGCTTGACCTCGTTAGGCCGGACAAAGTCCGGATTGATCCGCACATTGATGCGATAGCCGGCGATCCCTCCCACGATGTCGAGCACTTCCTCGAGGCTATGCCCTTGTCCGGAACACAGGTTCAGCACGAGACCTGCGGGTGCGCGTTCGAGGATGCTTCGGTACAGCTTCGCCACATCGCGGACATCGAGGAAATCACGGACCACGTCGGTATTACCCAACTCGATTTCATGCGCACCGGCGCGGTAGTGGCCGACGATTTTCGGTATCAGGAACTGGCTGCCCTGCCCGACACCCGTGTAGTTGAAAGGACGCGTGACCACGATGGGCAGCCGGTCCGACCACAGTCGCGCCATGTATTCCATGGCGAGCTTGCTGACGGCATAGTCATTGGCGGGCAGTGGCGGAGTCTCCTCGGTAATCGGCTCGACAGCTGCGTTGCCGTAAACGTTGGCACTACTCGCGAGCACCACCACGCGTGGCCTGCTGGCCGCCTGCTCGACGGCTTCCAGGAGATTGCGTGTTCCGGCGATGTTGACGCGATAGATGGCATCGACATCGCCATGTGCGACGAAGGAAATCGCCGCAAGATGGAGTACGGCGTCCAGTTGCATCGACGACACCACTGCCGACAGCGCTTCGCGGTCGCATAGGTCGACCGCAACCTCGTTTTTTGCCACATCGCCGCCCGGATGCGTCAGGCCGATCACCTCATGACCGGCATTGGCTAACTCCGCTGCCACGTATCGTCCGGTGAAACCGGCGATACCCGTGACCAGCACCCTGCCCGGACGGGTGACGACGTCAGAAGGAGAAACCACGCTCGTTCCTTCCCAAGTCCGCTTCGACCATCATTCGGCACAAATCCTCGACCGACGTCTCGGGAGCCCAGCCAAGCTCGGCCTTGGCTTTGGAAGCATCGCCTATCAGCATGTCCACTTCGGCGGGCCGATAGAACTTCTGATTGACGCGAACCAGCACTCGTCCGCCTTCCGCATCCACGCCGTACTCGTTCTCGTCCTGGCCTTCCCAGCGCAGTTCGACGTCGACCGCCTTGAAGGCCATATCGACGAAATCCCGCACCGCCACGGTTCGATTGGTTGCCAATACATAAGTATCCGGCTTGTCGGCCTGCAGCATCCGCCACATGCCTTCGACATACTCCCGAGCGAAGCCCCAGTCGCGCTTGGCATCCAGATTCCCAAGTTCAAGGACGTCCAGCTTGCCCTGTCTGATCTTCGCTACGGAGTCGGTGATCTTTCGTGTTACGAACTCGCGACCGCGCAATGGGGATTCATGGTTGAACAGGATGCCGCTAGTACCGAATATGCCGTACGACTCGCGGTAGTTCACCGTCATCCAATGTGCAAAGAGCTTTGCTATGCCGTATGGACTGCGTGGGTAGAACGACGTTGCCTCCGTCTGCGGAACCGACTGCACCTTGCCGAACATCTCCGATGTCGACGCCTGGTAGAAGCGCGCCTTGGGATTGACCACGCGCACCGCCTCGAGCAAGTTCAAGGCCCCTAGTCCGGTAATCTGTGAAGTGGTAATGGGCTGCTCGAAGGAGACGCCGACGAAGCTCTGTGCCGCGAGGTTGTAGACCTCGTCGGCTCCGGTCGACTCGAGAAGACGGATGCTGGCGCCGGGATCGGTCAAGTCATACTCGACCAGGTGCAAGTTGGGCTCATTCTGAATTCCCAGTTCTTCGATGCGCCACAAGTGCACTGAACTCGTGCGGCGGTAGGCGCCATACACCTGATACCCCTTCTGGAGCAACAGTTGCGCCAGGTATGCGCCGTCCTGTCCGGAAATGCCGGTGACGAGAGCAGTCTTCATTGTGAATCCTTATTCAAATTATTGGCCGCACTGAAAACCCACTGCATAACCCGCCATGCCAATGTCACGAGCGGATCAAGAAACGTTGGGCCGGAGCGGGTTGGAAAGCTTCCATCCGCGGCCTCGTGTACGGCTCAGCATGCTGAGACGATGTTGAGACCGAAGCCGGGGTTCTCATTTTGTCTTGAAAACAGCAAAGGAACCAGCGACATGCGGAGGGCATGGCCTCTCGGACGCGGGCGAAGACTGAAATCATGGTCCGCGAGCATCGATCAACTTCCAGCCTGCGGGCTGGGTACTCACGAAGGCGGAAGTGAATCCGCTGGCAGAACCAATCCACATCGCCACGTCAGAATTGTTGAAATAGGCCAACGACGCCGGGATCGAGGTAGATTGTGCGCGGACAGCCGATCCGTTCATGAGCCAATACGAGATTTGTCCGGACGCTGCATTGCGCCAGAACAGATCGTGCTTGTTGTCGCCATCCTTGTCTCCGGCTCCGGCAATCGACCAGCCGGAGGGATGTCCCGCGATCCGTTGCTGCACGAAGCCTGTGCCTGTCGAGAACCACGCCCACACCGACAGATTGTTGTCCCAGATGCAATCGGCCTTGCCATCGCCGTTGAAATCACCGATGGCCTTCAGCTGATAGTCCGTCGAAACTGCACTCGAAGCCGAACTGGAACGGATCGTGACGCCACTCATGAGCCAGTACGCGAAGTTTCCTGTCGCTGTGTGTCGCCACAACAAGTCGCTTCGCCCATCGCCATCCATGTCGCCTGCTCCTGCGCTCTTCCAGCCTGATGGCGCCGCACCGACGTACTGCGCCGAGAAACCGTTCGCACCACCCAGCCACATCCACAGGCTGACGTTGTTGGACCAGACCAGGTCGAGGTAACCGTCGTCGTTGAACTTGCCGGTGCCTACCAGCGCATAGCCCGTGGTGTCCATGGAGGCGGATTGCTGCGAAGTGGCGGCTCCATTCATGAGCCAGTACGAAAACCGTCCGGTTCCTGCGTTGCGCCAGAACAAGTCAGACCGCCCATCGCCGTTGACGTCGTTGCGCGCCCTGCCGTTGGGCGAAGAAACGACCGTCGCCCGGAATGTCGCGATGATCGGCGTCGTCTGGGCGAGACTGCGCGCGTTGTCGGCGGCGTTGGCGACACCGCAGGGACGACCGAGGCAGGTGACGACCCGCGGATTCGAAAAGATGCGGGCGATCGGCTGGCCCTGGTCGCCGTAGGCCATCACGGTATGGAAGCCGGTGCCGTTGGGTTGCGTGGTCTTGTATCCGTACGAGTACGGGTACGCTCCGGTCGAAGTGGAATTGGCGACGTCATGGGCCGAGCCCATGTTGTGCCCCATCTCGTGGGCCAGCGTTTCGGGCAGGCAGAAATTTGCGCCATCGGACCCGTCGCTCACCACCGAGTAGCCGAAGAACTCGTGGCTGGCAGTAATTTGTTCGCCGTCGCCGCCTATCAGCCACGCCACGCCGCAACCGCCGTTTTCCGAACTGTCAAACCTGCGGGCAAGCGATACCAGATCTGCGCCGTACTGGTTGCGCGCAGCGCGCAAGGCAGCGAACGCGGGAGCGGGCGGGACTTGCGTCGAGGGCGCCCTGAATCCGGTCAGCTCCTCCAATGCGGTGTTGTTGTCGGTGTTGTCGGGATAAGTGACCTGCATCGCATGCACGAGCCGTACCTGTGCACTGATCTGGCTTCGCACATAGGCCTGGTTGCTCACGTCCACCAGGAAGTTCAATCGTGTCAGCGCACCAGAAGACCCGCTCCACGCAGCCGCAAATCCCGGTGTGTATCCCACGATGAGATCGATCACGGTGCCAGCCGCTTTTTGCGCCGCAGGCCCTGCGTCGCTATTCGATTTATTCGAAAGCTTGGGTGGAAGAATGTAGTCGGGCTGCCGCAGGTGCGCGGCTTGCTTGCTCGCCCGCCTCAACAAGGCGCCATCGGTTTCCACGAGCCAGCTCGTGCCCCGGCGCATCGTCAACTGCAAGGGCGGCTTGCCGACTTCGGACAACGAACCGAAGGCCGCTTTGCTGCCGAACGTGATGATGGCTTCATCGAATGCCTGGCCACCTTCAAGATGCCCTATCCATGTCCAGTCGCCGGAAGGATGTTCGACATGGCGTTCATAAACATAAGTCAATAAGCCGCCGGTCGGGCTCTTGATGCGCAGCCGCCCCTCGACGATCGCGCGCAGCGCGTGCTGCTCGCTGATCTGGCTCGGGTACCACGTATAGGCGCCTTGACGCCGTCCGGCTGCGATGCGGTACTCCGCAACAACCCCATCGTCGGCCAGGGCGGCATAGCCTGCCCGACGCGGAAGCGTCGAGGCGTCAGCTCGCGATGGCGCAGAGCGGCTGCTCGTGTGGGCCGGAGCGGCGCTCAGCACTGTCGAGTCCTGCCCTGACGAACAAGCCGCGACGAATATCGCCAAGCTGCAAGCGAACAACCGCCTCATCGCTTCGCACCACCCTCGGGCATCCATTGCGGATGCTTAGAATACTTCAGCGGCGCAGCGACCGCACTCGGAGGTGATGCGCAGGCCCGACGTGATCGCTCAGCGCCCGTGCACGGCCCTGGTCGCAAGTGAGCTGCCACACACAGGCTTTCAGACCCGAGCAGAAGCTGCGCCAACAAACGCGCACCCGGTCTTTTGCTGCAACGCATCCAGCTCCACGCCGGGCGCCATTTCGATCAGCTCCAGGCCGTTCGGCGTGATGTCGAAAACGGCCAGCTCCGTGATGATGCGATCGACCACGCCGACGCCCGTCAACGGCAAGTCACACTGCGGCAGGATCTTGTGGCTGCCGTCCTTTGCAGTGTGCTCCATCAACACGACCACGCGTTTGACGCCGGCGACGAGATCCATCGCGCCGCCCATACCTTTCACCATCTTGCCGGGCACCATCCAGTTGGCGAGGTCACCCTTGTCCGTGACCTGCATGGCGAGCAATCCGTTCTCCGATTGCAGCCAGACGTCCATGCCCTCGGGTATGAAGTTGGCTACCAACGTCGGCAGGCCAATACCCAGATTGACGTACGCACCATCGGAGAGCTCTTGTGCGGCGCGCTGCGCCATTTGGTCACGGGTCCAGGCCATGTGTCGAATCCTTAGTCGGTGGCCGCGTTCAAGCGGCGCGAACGGTGCGCTGTTCGATGCGTTTTTCGGGCGTCGGATTGTGGACGATGCGGTCGACGTAGATGCCTGGCAGGTGAACATGATCCGGATCGATGGAGCCGACCTCGACCACTTCCTCCACCTCCGCGATGCAGATCTCGCCCGCCATGGCCACGGCAGGGTTGAAGTTACGCGCCGTCTTGCGGAAAACCAAATTGCCGGATGTATCGGCCTTCCAGGCCTTGACCAGCGACACATCGGCTTTCAACGCGGTTTCCATGACGTAGTGGTGGCCGTCGAACTCACGCGTCTCCTTGCCTTCGGCCACGACGGTGCCATAGCCGGTCCGCGTGAAGAATGCGGGGATGCCGGCACCGCCGGCGCGCAGGCGTTCGGCCAGCGTCCCCTGCGGATTGAACTCCAACTCTAGCTCGCCGGCCAGGAACTGGCGTTCGAACTCCTTGTTCTCGCCGACATACGAGGAAATCATTTTGCGAATCTGCCTGGTCTCCAGCAACTGGCCCAGTCCGAAGCCATCGACTCCGGCATTGTTGGAGATCACGGTGAGGTTCTTGACACCGCTGTCGCGCAACGCAGCGATCAGGGCTTCGGGAATCCCGCAGAGACCAAATCCGCCAACTGCGAGCGTTTGACCATCGGCGACCACCGTCTGCAATGCAGACCTCGCATCGGGATAGCGCTTCAGGTGCGCGCGAGTCGGGGATACGCTGGATACGGCCATGGCAGAGCCCTGAGACGGGAAGCGGACGGGCATTCTAACGTCCGTCCCGCTTGGATACAGCAAGCGTCATGGACCGACAACGCGTCATCGCCACGCTGGGCTTCCCGAGCGACCGCGGTCCCGTCGCTCCTACGTTGCCGGTTGCGGCTTGACTTCGGGTGCGGCGGCCTCCGTTTCGTCCGAGTGAGCCACTGCCCATCCGACCACCAGCAATCCGATCGCCATGACCCACAACAGGACCCACACCCAGCCAACGGAAATTTCGTTGCTTACGGTGGCTGCCATGAGCCGGGACCAACTGCCTTCGCCCTCGGCGATGAACGCATAACGCCTATCGAGATAGGTGATGGCGGACATCACCCCGGAGACCACCATCAGGCCGCCGATACAAGCGACCAGCCATCCCGATGCCCGCTTCCACGCAACCGCCGGCACAGCCAGGAAAAGACTGATCGAGAGCAGTGCCGGGAGAAAGTATCGGAAGTTCAATGCTCCCCAGCCCGTCGCATGACGCCACTGCGCGAACATCAGGCCGGCAAAATGCGCTGCGATCAAAAGCCATGCCAGCACGCGCCAGTCGAAGGCGGCGAATCGCCGCCAGTACCCTCGCGCCAGGAACAGGAAAGCCAACGCAAGGGCGCAGAAGATCGACAGCCAGAGCGACAACTGATCATTGAACGGCCAGGTCGAACTCCATTCCGGACCGAGTAAACCGCGTGGAACGACCAGCCAGTAATCGTCGTTGGTCAGCACATCCCATGAACTCATTTGTTTGCGGTTCTGGAAGGCCTTCCTGACGGTTGGCAGGAACCACGAGCCACTAGCCCTGTAATTACCAAGGTAGAACCAGTAAATCGGCAAGATCGCTGCAATCGCCAGCGCTGCACTGGCAAGAGCGCCATGAAGGAGGCGGGGGACCATCAGGCCCGACCGATACCTTGCGACCGCCATGAAAACAGCGCCCAGCGCGAGCACCAGCGCGAACACGAACGTAGCTTTGGACGCCATGCCCAAAGCGCAGACCACTGCCAGTGCAATCAGGTATTTGCGCTTCAGTCCGTCGGACAGGATGATGCACGAGAGCGTGATCGCGAGTATCGAAAACAATGTGACCAAAAGGTCGTTGTATATCTCGCCGGCAAGACGGATGAAGATCGTCAGTGTTCCCCCTATCGTCGGCAATGCCACCGCCAGTCGGTTCCTGTAGCGACCACCCAATCGCCAGCCAGCCCAGGCCAAAGCCACGACGCATAGGAACCCGATCCCGATGTTCAGCAACCGGCCACGCTTGACCGCCACCTCCCACTTGCCGCTGTCCAATGGCTTGCCCATCTGCAATGCGGCGATGTAGTAAAACAGCGGCGGATGCGAGGCGGCCCACTGCTGCGTCTTGTCCGCGTCGCCGATGTTGAACTTGCGCAGATCGACCTTGCGATACTGATACCCGAAAGCGTCCGGTATCTGCCCGTGGTGCACCTGATATACGTAGTCCATATGCGCGAACGCGTCGGCAGACCCCTTCCAGGGCAGCGTGATGGCACTGAACAGCGCCGCCGCGAGATAGACCAGCAATGCGGCGGAAATTCCAATCCATGTCCAGCGGGGGACCGCTCTCGGTCCCGCGGCGGGTGTCAATGCAGACGAATATCGTTGAGGCATGGCAATAGTCGCGCCGCCGTGTCCGGTGTGCCGCATGCTAGCACTGTGCAAAATTCGAATCAGGCGGTTCATCGAAGATCTGTGGCCGGTGCCATGCCGGCCAACGCCGGCAGGCCGCCTCGACTTGCCCTTGAAATCGTTGCATTCTTGCCACCCTCGCCTCTCCCCTAAAGCGCCGCATCCTCGTGGCCACGCTCATGGAACATCCACTCGACGCCCATTCGCATGACGCGAAGTGGCCATTGCAATGGGCGGCCGCCTTGGCGTTCTTTGTTTTCCTGCAATGTTGCATCATGGCGTACACGACTCCGTTAGGGATTCCGCCTGACGAACTCGCCCACCTTTCCTACGTCAGGGACGTGGCCGATGGCGGATTGCTGCCGGACTACGCGAACGGGCGCATCGGCAGCTCGCAGCAAGCAAACTATCTCGCGCACCCGCCTCTTTATTACTCGGTGCTGGGAACCCTCTCGCGCGCTCGCGGCATGGATCCGTTTGACGATTACCGGATGCTGCGACTGGTCAGCGCGCTGTTCGTGGGGCTGGGTTTTCTGCTTTGGCTGCTGAGCGCGCGAAACATCGGCGTCGGCCTGCGCGGCGCCATGCTGGTCAGCCTCGGAGCCTGCGCGACGCCGATGTTCGCCTATGCTGCGGGCAGCATCAACAACGACACCCTACTCTTCCTCGGCGTGGGGCTTTTCTTCTTCGGTGCCACGCGGGAGTACGTGCAACAGCGTCGTGACCGACGTTCCGGCTTGGCGATGATCGTGGGCTTGGCGGTGACTTTCCTCACCAAGGCGACGGGATCGGCCTTCATCGTTTTCTTCATTGCCGCCTGTCTGCTACCGCAGTACCGCCAACTCTTTGCGCTCCTGCGCAATCGGCGCCACCTGGCGATCCTGGCTGCCACTTGCGTGATCTGCGGCGCGTATTTCCTCTATTCGCTGGTACGG
>Ga0193752_1002795_pt1 | contig 12639 bp, 7 predicted proteins | sample H1c1metaG_FD_144924 | JGI IMG/M metagenome (GOLD analysis project Ga0193752, IMG submission 144924) | Soil microbial communities from a riparian zone of the East river system, Colorado, United States - H1c1 | ecosystem: Environmental > Terrestrial > Soil > Riparian zone | place: USA: East River... | reverse complement strand
TCATGTTCTCGGCGGGCGACCACGTGCGCGTGAACGACGGTGCGTTCGCGAACTTCACGGGGACGATCGAGGAAGTGAAGCCCGAGAAGCAGAAGGTACGCGTGCTCGTGTCGATCTTTGGTCGCGCGACTCCGGTGGAGTTGGACTACAGCCAGGTCGAGAAGACGGCCTGAATAACGGTTACGGCCTGCGCGCCCAGCGGCGCGAGCGAATGGTGCTCAGATGAAGAAGGTCGGCGGCGTCTTCAAGCTGCAACTGCCCGCGGGCAAGGCCAACCCGGCCCCGCCGGTCGGCCCCGCGCTCGGCCAGCACGGCGTGAACATCATGGCGTTCTGCAAAGAGTTCAACGCCAGGACCGCGTCGCAGGAAGGGATGATCGTCCCGGTCGTGATCAGCGTGTTTTCGGACCGCTCGTTCACGTTCGAGCTGAAGACGCCGCCCGCCTCCGTTCTGATCAAGAAGGAGCTCGGCCTGACGATCACCGGTAAGCCTGGTTCGGGCTCGCCGCGTCCGCACAAGGACAAGGTCGGTAAGATCACCCAGGCGCAGCTACGCAAGCTCGCCGAGTTGAAGATTCAAGACACGAACGCCGCGAGCCTCGAGGCAGCAATCAAGAGCCTTGCCGGCACCGCGCGTTCGATGGGCGTAGATGTTGTCGATTGAGGTCGTGTGACTGACGTAGTGGGCTGAAGTGAGAGCGGTGGGAGACCGGTCAGTACGACCGATCGCATGCACCACCTGGAGGAAGACGTGAAACCTGGTCGGAAGCGAAATGACGCTTTGTCGAAGGTGGACAGGCAGAAGCTGTACACTGTCGACGAAGCTTGTGCGCTCCTCAAACCCGCGAGCTTCGCGAAGTTTGAAGAGACTGTGGATCTGGCGGTCCGCCTCGGGGTCAACCCGCGGCACGCCGATCAAATGGTGCGTGGCGCAATAGTGCTGCCGCACGGCATCGGTAAGAGCAAGCGCGTCTTGGTGTTCGCGAAGGGCGAGAAAGCCACTGAAGCGGAGCAAGCTGCTGCTGACTTTGTCGGTGCGGATGACCTCGTGAAGAAGGTGCAGGAAGGCTTTCTGGACTTCGACACCGTGATCGCAACCCCGGACATGATGGGTCAGGTCGGTCGCTTGGGCCGTGTGCTCGGGCCGCGCGGTCTGATGCCGAACCCGAAGGTCGGCACGGTCACGATGGACGTCAGCAAGGCCGTCCGAGAAGCCAAAGCCGGCAAGATCGAGTTCCGCGTCGAGAAGGCGGGCATCGTGCACGTCCCGGTCGGCAAGAAGTCGTTCGAAGCGCCGAAACTCGCTGACAATGTGCGTTCGCTGTTGGGCGCGCTGATCAAGGCAAAGCCGAGCACCGCCAAGGGCCAGTACGTGAAGAGCGTCACGCTGAGCACGACGATGGGCGTAGGCATCAAAGTCGACCCGCAGTCGATCGACGAAGTGGAGGCCTGATCATGAGCGTCACTCATGCCGTGAAGCAGGAACAAATCGATCTGATCAAAGATCGGTTCGCGCGCGCGACGAGCGCCGTGCTCGTGGACTTCCGCGGGCTGAACGTTCTCAAGGCAACCGAGTTGCGTAACGCCTTCCGCAAGGTCGGCGTCGACTACAAGGTCGTCAAGAACACGCTCGTTGCGAAGGCCGTGAAAGGCACCCCGCTCGAGACCGAGGCGTTCCTCAAGAACCTCATCGGTACGACTGGAATCGCGTGGACGTACGAAGACCCCTCGACTGCAGCGAAGGTCATCAAGGACTTCCGCAAGGACGAGGCCGTTGCGGCCAGGTTCGCGATCAAGTGCGGCGTCATCGAGAACACTGTCATGGACGGTGCTCGCGTTGAAAGCGAACTTGCGACGATGCCGGGCAAGGACGAGATCCGCGCCATGCTGCTCGCCACGTTGAATGCACCGGCCCAAAGCCTCGTGCGTCAGCTCGCAGCGGCCGGCCAGAACCTCGCGTACGCCCTCGATGCGCGCGCGCGCCAGCTGCAGGACCCGGAACAGGAACAGAAGTAGTCACACCTGCCCGATCGGCTGATCCGAAGGGCAAATCTCAGAGTTACGTTCAACAACTTTTGGCTGCCGCCGGCAGCTCTGGATGAGTGGAGAGACAGAGATGGCAAGTTTGAATCAGGAACAGATGGTCGACGAGTTGAGCTCTTGGACCGTTGCGGATGTCGCAGCGCTCGTGAAAGCGCTCGAGACCAAGTGGGGCGTATCGGCGGCGCCAGTCGCCGTGGCTGGTGTCGGCGGCGGTGCTGCTGCTGCAGCGGCGCCTGTCGAAGAGCAGACCGAGTTTGCGGTCGAGCTCACGGGCGGCGGCGACAAGAAGATCCAGGTCATCAAGGTCGTGCGCGAAGTCACGAGCTTGGGCCTCGCCGAAGCCAAGAAGTTGGTCGAGGAAGCGCCGAAGATCGTGAAGGAAGGCCTGTCGAAGGCCGACGCAGAAGAACTCAAGAAGAAACTGGAAGAGGCGGGCGCCAGCGTTGCCCTCAAGTAAAAGCCGAACGCAACTCTCGATTGGTCTCAACCGAGCGCGTGCTTTTAACGCTCGGCACAGGGTAGGTCTGCCCTGTGCTGAGCGCGTCTCATTTTTCTCTTCGCACTTATTTCCTCCGCGACTCGAGCCGCGTGAGGACTGCAGTAGGTCACGTACCGGGTGGACTTGGCGGCCCACCAAGAAAGAGTAGGAGCCCAGAACATGGTGGCGGCAATTCAGACCAATTTCCGGGTGCGGCAGAGTTTCGGGAAGATCGATCGAATCATCGAGATCCCGAATCTGATCGACATTCAGATGAAGTCCTACGACAAGTTCCTGCAGACCAGCATCGAGCCTGGTACGCGGCAGGAATACGGTCTGCAGGGCGTGTTCCGAAGCGTGTTTCCGATTCGCGATTTCAACGGCACGAGCGAGCTCGTGTTCGTGAGCTATACGCTCGAAAAGCCGAAGTACGACGTCGATGAATGCCGTCAGCGCGGCATGACGTTTGCGGCCCCGATCAAAGTCACGATTCAGCTGATCATCTACGACTCGGCCGGCGAAGGCTCAGAGCGCCTCGTCCGCGACATCAAAGAGCAGGAGGTCTACTTCGGCGAGATCCCGCTCATGACCGAGAACGGTACGTTCATCATCAACGGGACGGAGCGCGTAGTCGTTTCGCAGTTGCACCGTAGTCCTGGCGTGTTCTTCGATCACGACAAGGGCAAGACGCACTCGAGCGGCAAGCTGCTCTATCAAGCGCGGATCATTCCGTACCGCGGTTCGTGGCTCGATTTCGAGTTCGACCCGAAGGACTTGATTTACTGCCGCATCGACCGCCGCCGTAAGATGCACGCGACAGTGCTGCTGAAGGCACTCGGTTACACCACGCACGAGCTCCTCGGGATCTTCTACGACACCGAGGCGATCTACGTGGAGGCGGGCAAGAAGTACTCCAAGTCGATCGAATACGACTTGCTGCCCGGCCAGCGCGCGACGCGCGACATCAAGGTCGAAAGCGAAGTCGTCGTGCGCAAGAACCGTAAGTTCACGCGCGCTGCGATCCGCAAGCTGCGGGAAGCGAACCTCGACCGCTTGCCGGTCGATGAGACCGAGCTCGTCGGTAAGATCAGCGCGGAAGACGTCGTCGACGAAGAGACCGGCGAAGTGATCCTCGCGGTGAACGAAGAGGTCACCAAGGACAAGCTCGAAGGCTTGCGCAAGGTCGACGTCAAGTCGTTCAAGGTGCTGTTCATCGACGGCTTGAACGTCGGTAGCTATCTGCGCGACACGCTCGTCGCGGACAAGATCCAGACGCAAGACGAGGCGATCCTCGAGATCTATCGCCGTTTGCGCCCGGGTGATCCCCCGACGCTCGACACCGCGCGAACGCTGTTCAACAACCTGTTCTTCAACCCCGAGCGCTACGACTTGTCGCGCGTCGGCCGTCTGAAGCTGAACTACAAGTTCTACAAAGACGACAAAGACAAGGTTCCGCTGGAGATCCAGGTCCTGACCAAGCAGGACATCGTGGAGACGGTCCGCCACCTGATCCACCTGAAGAACACGCGCGGCTCGATCGACGACATCGATCACCTCGGTAACCGCCGCGTGCGCGCGGTCGGCGAGCTGATGGAGAATCAGTATCGCATCGGCCTCGTGCGCATGGAGCGCGCGATCAAAGAGCGCATGAGCATGTCGCAAGAGCTCGAGACGCTCATGCCGCACGATCTCATCAACGCGAAGCCCGTCTCCGCGGTGGTGAAGGAGTACTTCGGCTCGAGTCAGCTCTCGCAGTTCATGGATCAGACGAATCCGTTGTCCGAGGTCACGCACAAGCGTCGCTTGAGCGCACTCGGACCCGGTGGTCTGACACGTGAGCGTGCAGGCTTCGAGGTTCGCGACGTTCACCCGACCCACTACGGTCGTATCTGCCCGATCGAGACGCCGGAAGGCCCGAACATCGGTCTGATCGCGTCGCTGTCGACGTACGCCCGCGTGAACGAATACGGCTTCGTCGAGACGCCGTATCGCCGTGTCGAAGGTGGCCGCCTCACCCAAGAAGTGCGTTGGTACAGCGCACTCGAGGAAGAGAACCACTACATCGGTCAGGCGAACGCGCACATCGACTCCGAAGGCAAGCTGCTCGATAACCTCGTGAACGCCCGTTACAACGGTGAGTTCGTGATGGTGCCGCCGGACACGATCACGCTGCAGGACGTCTCGCCGAACCAGTTGGTGTCGGTGGCTGCATCGCTGATTCCGTTCCTCGAGCACGACGACGCGAATCGCGCGTTGATGGGCTCGAACATGCAGCGCCAAGCGGTGCCGCTGGTTTCGCCGCAAGCGCCGATCGTGGGCACGGGTCTCGAGCTGCGCGTCGCGCGCGACTCGGGCGTGTGCATCACGGCCAAGCGCGATGGCTACGTCGAATCGGTTGAAGCGACACGTATCGTCGTGCGCGGAGACGAAGAGGCGAATCCGATCCCCGATATCCACCGCTTGACCAAGTTCCAGCGGAGCAATCAGGGCACTTGTTACAACCAGAAGGTGGTCGTGCAAGCCGGTGACCTCGTCCGTAAGGGCGACGTCTTGGCGGACGGTCCCGCGATCGACCGTGGCGAGCTCGCACTCGGTCAGAACGTGGTTGTCGCGTTCATGCCCTGGGGTGGCTACAACTTCGAAGACTCGATCCTGATCTCCGAACGCGTCGTGCGTGAAGACGTCTACACCTCGATTCACATCGAGGAGTTCGAATGCGTCGCTCGCGACACGAAGCTCGGTAAGGAAGAGATCACGCGCGACATTCCGAACGTCGGTGAAGAGTCCCTCAAGGACATCGACGACTCGGGCATCGTGCGCATCGGTGCCGAGGTCGGCCCCGGTGACGTGTTGGTCGGCAAGATCACGCCGAAGGGCGAGACGCAGCTGACTCCGGAAGAGAAACTGCTGCGCGCGATCTTCGGTGAAAAGGCCGGCGACGTGCGTGACAGCTCGCTCCGGGTTCCGCCCGGTGTGAGCGGTATCGTGATCAGCGCCCGTGTGTTCGCCCGCAAGGGTACGGACAAGGATGATCGTGCTCGCGAAATCGAGAGCTACGAGCAGGCCAAGTTCGAAAAGGACATGCAGGACGAGATCAAGATCGTCCGCGAGAGTGCCTACGCGCGTGTTGCGAGGTTGCTCGCGGGTCAGAAGACGGCTGCGAAGCTCGTCGACGACCAGGGCAACGAGCTCATCGCGAAGGGCACTCAGCTCACCGACAAGATGCTCGCGCCGATCCCGCGCAAGTACCTGGGTGAGATCGACGTTGGCAAGAAGACCGACGAGATGAAGGCGATCCTCGAGGACGTCAACACTCAGGTCAAAGCCATCGAAGAGCTCTACCAAGAGAAGATCGCGAAGCTCACGAAGGGCGACGAGCTGCCGCCCGGCGTGATCAAGATGGTGAAGGTGTACGTCGCGATCAAGCGCAAGCTGCAGGTCGGCGACAAGATGGCCGGTCGCCACGGTAACAAGGGTGTCGTTTCACGCATCCTGCCGATGGAAGACATGCCGTACTTGCCGGACGGCACACCCGTCGACGTCGTGCTGAATCCACTCGGCGTTCCGAGTCGTATGAACGTCGGCCAGGTGCTCGAAGTGCACTTCGGCTGGGCGGGCTATCTGCTCGGCAAACAAATCCAAGAGTGGGCCGATGACCACGGCCTCACGGGCGAAGCGCTGCGGAAGAAGATGCTCGGCATCTTCGCGAAGAGCTCGACCAAGAAAATCCTCGAAGAGCTTCCCGAAGATCAGCTCGTGAAGTTTGCGCGCGCCTTCAAGGGTGGCGTGCAACTCGCGACGCCGGTGTTCGACGGCGCGACCGAGGAAGAGATCAAGCAGTTGCTCGACAAGTGCAACGTCGACAACAACGGTCAGACCGTGTTGTTCGATGGTCGTACCGGCGAAAGCTTCGACCAGGATGTCACCGTGGGCATCATGTACATGCTCAAGCTGCACCACTTGGTCGACGACAAGATCCACGCACGCAGCATCGGGCCCTACTCGCTCGTCACCCAGCAGCCGCTCGGTGGTAAGGCGCAGTTCGGTGGCCAGCGGTTGGGTGAGATGGAAGTCTGGGCAATGGAAGCCTACGGCGCGGCCTTCGCGCTGCAGGAGTTCCTGACGGTCAAGTCCGACGACGTGCAGGGTCGAACCCGCATGTACGAGGCCATCGTCAAGGGCGATCAGACGCTCGATCCGGGTCTGCCGGAGAGCTTCAACGTGTTGATGAAGGAGCTTCAGGCGCTGTGCCTCAACGTCGAGCTGATCGACGGCACGGCCGGGGCTCGCAAAGGTGAAGACGTTCTCGCAGCCGAGGAGGAGTGATCGTGAAAGATATTTTCAGCTTCTTTGAGAAGCCCAAAGATCCTCTCTCGTTTTCCGCCATCCGCATCGCCTTGGCCTCACCGGAAAAGATCCGGCAGTGGTCGCATGGCGAGGTGAAGAAGCCCGAAACGATCAACTACCGCACATTCAAGCCTGAGCGCGACGGTCTGTTCTGCGCGAAGATCTTCGGGCCAGTCAAAGACTACGAATGTAATTGCGGCAAGTACAAGCGCATGAAACATCGCGGAGTCGTCTGCGAGAAGTGCGGCGTCGAAGTCATTCAGAGCAAGGTGCGTCGCGAGCGGCTCGGCCACATCACGTTGGCCACGCCGGTCGCGCACATCTGGTTCTTGAAGAGCTTGCCGTCGCGCATCGGTGCGATCCTCGACATCACGCTGAAGGAGCTCGAGCGGGTTCTCTACTGCGAGAGCTACATCGTGCTCGATCCGATGGCCACGGCCTTGTCGAAGGGCGAGATCGTGTCCGAGGAGCGGCATCAGCAGCTCGTCGACGAGTACGGTTACGACGGCTTCACCGCGAGCATGGGCGGCGAGGCGATCCTCGAGATGCTCAAGCAGATCGACGTGCACACCCTCTCCGAAGAGCTTCGGTCGGGCATGCGCGGTACGAGCAGCGAAGCCAAGCGTAAGAAGCTTGCCAAGCGCTTGAAGGTCGTCGAGGCGTTCCGCGAGTCAGGCAATCGTCCGGAGTGGATGATGCTGACGGTGATTCCGGTTTTGCCGCCGGATCTTCGTCCGCTCGTCCCGCTCGATGGTGGCCGGTTCGCGACCAGCGACTTGAACGACTTGTATCGCCGCGTGATCAACCGCAACAACCGTTTGAAGCGGTTGGTCGAGTTGAATGCGCCCGAGATCATCATCCGCAACGAGCGGCGCATGCTGCAAGAAGCGGTCGATGCACTCTTCGACAACGGCCGTCGCGGCAAGACCATCACGGGTCCGAACAAGCGTCCGCTGAAGTCGCTGAGCGACATGCTCAAGGGCAAGCAGGGTCGGTTCCGCCAGAACCTGCTCGGCAAGCGCGTCGATTACTCGGGTCGTTCAGTCATCGTCGTCGGTCCGGCACTCAAGCTGCATCAGTGCGGTTTGCCGAAGCTGATGGCGCTCGAGCTGTTCAAGCCGTTCATCTACAACAAGCTCGAAGAGCGCGGCCTCGTCACGACCATCAAGTCCGCCAAGAAGATGGTCGAGAAGGGCAAAGCGGAGGTTTGGGACATCCTCGAAGAGGTGATCACCGAACACCCCGTCATGCTCAATCGTGCACCGACTCTCCACCGCTTGGGCATCCAGGCGTTCGAGCCGGTGTTGATCGAGGGCAAAGCCATTCAGCTGCATCCGCTCGTGTGTGCTGCGTTCAACGCAGACTTCGACGGTGACCAGATGGCCGTCCACGTGCCGTTGTCGATCGAAGCGCAGATGGAGACGCGCGTGCTCATGATGAGCACGAACAACATCCTCTCGCCTGCGAGCGGCCGGCCGATCATCAACCCGACGCAGGACATCGTGCTCGGGCTCTACTACATGACGCGCGAGCGTCCGTACGCGAAGGGTAACTACCTCGCGTCGCGCGGTCAGAACGACCTGCGCGGCATCTACTCTGGATCAGAAGAAGTCCAGATGGCGTACGACGCAGGTGAGGTCGACCTTCACGCCAACATCCGCTGCCGGGTGGAAGGCAAGATCGTCGATACCACTTGTGGTCGCGTGCTCGTCGGCGAGCTTTTGCCGAAGGAGCTGCCGTTCGACTACGTCAACAAGGTCTTGGACAAGAAGGCTTTGTCGGCGCTGATCGACGCTTGCTACCGGACCTGCCGCAACAAGGAAACCGTGTTGCTCGCCGACCATCTGCGAACGATGGGCTTCGAGCAAGCAGCGCGCGCGGGCATCTCGATCTGCATGGATGACATGGTCATCCCGAAGAGCAAGAAAGAGATTCTCGATGCGTCGCAGCACGAGGTCGAGACCGTCATCGAGCAGTACCAAGAAGGTCTGATCACGGACGGCGAGCGGTACAACAAGGTCGTCGACATCTGGGCGGACGCAGCGGATCGAATCGCTGGCGACCTCCTCGACGGTATCGGCAAAGAAGAGATCGTCGATCCGGAGACGAATGAGACGAAGCTCACACCTTCGTTCAATCCGATCTTCATGATGGCCGACTCAGGCGCGCGTGGTTCCAACCAGCAGATTCGTCAGCTGGCCGGCATGCGCGGTTTGATGGCGAAGCCTTCCGGCGAAATCATCGAGAACCCGATCAAGGCGAACTTCCGCGAAGGCCTCACCGTTCTCGAGTACTTCATCTCGACGCACGGTGCGCGTAAGGGCTTGGCGGATACCGCGCTCAAGACTGCGAACTCCGGTTATCTCACGCGTCGTTTGGTGGACGTGGCGCAAGACGCCGTGGTCACCGAGTACGATTGTGAGACGCTCGATGGTGTTTGGACCGGTGCTCTCGAAGAGGGTGGCGAAATCGTCCAGACGCTCGGTGAGCGTATTCTCGGTCGTGTCGCGCTCGAAGACATCGTCGATCCAGTGACGGGCGAAGTGCTCATCGCGGGTGGTGGCGACATCGACGAAGACGCCGTGCGGCGGATCGAAGATGCCGGCATCGAGAAGGTGATCATTCGGTCGGTCCTCACGTGCCAGGCAACGCGCGGCATCTGCGTGCAGTGTTACGGCCGTGACCTCGCTCGTGGTTACAAGGTCAACATCGGTGAAGCTGTCGGCGTCATTGCTGCGCAGTCGATCGGTGAGCCTGGTACCCAGCTCACCATGCGTACCTTCCACATCGGTGGTGCGGCGGCGCGTGGTCGAATCGAGCAGAGCAGCCTCGAAGCTCGTTCGGAAGGAACGGTCAAGCTCGAGAACGCTCAGATCGTCGAGCGTAAAGACGGCATGGTCGTGATCATGAATCGTCACGCGGTCGTGAAGATCGCGGATGACAGTGGTCGTGAGCGTGAGCGTTACAACCTGACCTACGGCGCGTTCTTGAAAGCCAAGGAAGGCGAGCGCGTCAAGAAGGGTCAGATCCTCAGCGAGTGGGATCCGTACGCGATTCCGTTGCTCACCGAGGTCTCGGGCACCGTGAAATACGGTGACGTGATCGAGGGTGTGACGATGGAAGAGCGCCTCGACGAGGTGACCGGCTTGTCGCGACGTGTCGTGACCGAGTCGCGTGACCCCAGTGCGCGTCCGCGCGTGTCGGTGAAGAACCCGGAGACGGGTGAGACCATCGTGCGCGAGAACGTTCCAGCGCGTTACTTCTTGCCGGTTGGTGCCAACATCATTCCGCAGGAAGGTCAGACCGTGGAAGCTGGCGAAATCATCGCCAAGATTCCGCGTGAGACCACGAAGACCAAGGACATCACCGGTGGTTTGCCGCGTGTTGCCGAGCTCTTCGAGGCGCGTAAGCCGAAGGACCACGCCATCGTCGCCGATATCGACGGTGTCGTGAGCTTTGGTAAGGACACCAAGGGCAAGCGTAAGTTGTTACTGACACCGGAGATGGGTGAGCCGCGCGAGCACTTGTTCGCGAAGGGTCGTCACTTGACGGTGAAAGAAGGCGACTTCGTGCGTGCTGGTGAGCCGTTGATGGACGGACCTAACAACCCTCACGACATTTTGCGCGTGAAGGGTGAGAAGACCTTGGCGGCGTGGTTGGTCAACGAAATCCAGCAGGTTTATCGCTTGCAGGGTGTCACGATCAACGACAAGCACATCGAGGCCATCGTGCGCTGCATGCTGAGGCGTGTGCGAATCAAGGAGGTCGGTGATTCGGCGTTCTTGGTTGATGAGCACGTCGACAAGCGTGAGTTCGAGCGAGAGAACGAGAAGGTGATCGCGCGCGGTGGTAAGCCGGCGGTTGCTGAGCCGTTGCTCCTCGGAATCACGAAGGCATCGCTCAGTGGTGATTCGTTCATCTCGGCGAGCTCGTTCCAGGAGACGACGAAGGTATTGACGGAGGCGTGCATTGCAGGCCGAGTCGATCATCTCCGTGGTCTGAAGGAAAACGTCATCATGGGTCGCTTGATCCCAGCAGGTACGGGTCTGCCCGCTTACAAGCGGTTGGATGTGCTCGTTGAGGACGCGATCGGTGTGACGGGTGGCGAGGCGAATGAACGTCCGATTGCTGCAGCGGTAAACGAAGAGAGCTGAGCTCGAAGAAGCTCACTCAAGTGCAGGCGCCCTGGTCTCCGAAAGGAGGCTAGGGCGTTTTGCTTTGTGGTCGAAACGAGGCGAGTTGCAGGCGTTTGGTACGAGCAGGCGTGCAATCAGACTCGCGCTTGCTTCCGCATGAAGGACGCTTCACCGTACGAAGGGATGAACAAGTACTGGGTTATCGGTGCATTGCTGTTCATTGGTGGCGTCGGAATCACGATGTCGGGTTTCGTGTACGACATCATGTTCGCGGGGATCCCATACCAAGATGCGCCTCAGCAGTTGCGTGACTCGTACGAAGTACACGCACGCATAGCGACGACGATCGAAATGATCGGTCTGGGCGTCGCAGGCGCAGCTCTCGTTGTCGCGTTGTTTGGCTTTGTGCGGGCACACAAAAACAAGCGCGGCCAGAGCGTATAGTCCTCCGCTCGGCGGTTAGATGTGTCGCTCGGCGGTTGCGAGCTCGCCGGTTGTTGTCCGGCTGGCGCGTCAAGGGCGAGCCGCCCACTGCATCGATGCTCACGCCTAGCTTCAGCCCGGTCCAGCTGAACAAACGACGCAAGGTCGCTTGGCTCTGATAGGCGTGACCGAGTCGCGTGACTTCGAACCGTCCGTTCTCGGAATCGGTGACGCCGGTTGCTAAATCCGCGTCACCAGGATTGAAGTTGTACCGATCCTCTGCGTGCAAATCCATGACGGCACGAAAGGTCGACGGTCTGCCGATTTGAGGATTCGTGAAGACCTCCACTGAGCCCGAAAGCCAGATCCCTGAGTGCTGCAAAGACGAGTTGTTCACAGGCAGCGTAGGTGCCGGGCAATCGTGCACGCTGCGTGATGGGCATTGCGCTGATGAATTACGTGTACCGGAAAGCGAGATGGCCACCGCGAGCGTGATGCGTGAGCACCGGCACACGATGGCCATCTGGGATTGGCCGTCGACGGTCAGAAGCGACGATGTCAGTCGTCGACGCTGAAAGAGTCCGCGTCACCGAGGACGCGTGCGATCAGCTCTCGGTCGACGGTCTTGATCTTCTTACGCGCCCCGAGTTTCAGGGCGTCGGTCGCGATGCGGTCAGTGTCACGCAGCCGGCCCTGCGATTGCTCGTGGATGAGCGCGGTCGCGTCGGAGTTGAAGACGTCCCGGTCGCAGCCGGCGCGCCGCAGTCGATGCGTGATGTACTCGGCGGTGTCGCCGGGAGTCGCTTCGCCCAAACTCAGCCGCGTATGAATCCGCGACCACAGGGAGCGGTTCTTCGCCAGGCCGAGGCGCTGTCGCGTCTCTGGCAGACCGACGAGAATGATCGATAGCAGCGCCTTCGAGTCCCATTCGTAGTTTGCCAAGATGTGTAAGTGCTCCAGGACATCCTGATGTAGCAAGTGGGCCTCGTCGATCAGCATGACCGGATGCACGTTGTCGCTGCCGAGCTCGCGCACGTGCGTGCTGATCGCGTAGAAGACAGCTGCCGCAGTCGCCGAGGGCGTCAGACCCAGCGCTAAGCAGATGTGCCGATAGAAGTCGCGCCGACCGAGCGTCACATTATGGCAGTACGTCAATCGAAAGCCCTCTTGTGGCAGTCGATGCCGCAGCGATCGTAAGACGCAGGTTTTTCCC
>Ga0193752_1002794_pt1 | contig 12640 bp, 8 predicted proteins | sample H1c1metaG_FD_144924 | JGI IMG/M metagenome (GOLD analysis project Ga0193752, IMG submission 144924) | Soil microbial communities from a riparian zone of the East river system, Colorado, United States - H1c1 | ecosystem: Environmental > Terrestrial > Soil > Riparian zone | place: USA: East River... | reverse complement strand
CGAGATCGTCGGTCCCTGCGATCTCGCGCGCTGCTTCTTGAGCGGTGTCGAGGAAATCGCGCTCGATCTCGGCCAGGATCATCGGATCGTCGCCGAACAGCTCGACCAGCCTGTCGCGGTCGTAGGCCGCGCTCACGCCGCCTGCTCCGTGCGGACATCCTTCAGCCAGGCATCCAGGATCGCGCGCAACTGCTCGACGCCGACCGGCTTGGTGATCAGCCCGTCCATGCCGGCGGCGTGCGCGCACGCGTCCACGTCCTCGAACGCGCTCGCGGTCACGGCGAGGATCGGCGTGCGCGGCAGCTGTTCGTCGTTCTCGTGGCCGCGGATGCGGCGGGCCAGCTCGAAACCATCCATCTCCGGCATCTGCAGGTCGGCGAGCACGAGATCGTAAGGGCCGCGCCGCACGAGCTCGAGCGCTTCCTCGCCGCCCGCCGCCGTATCGGTCGAGGCGCCCGCCAGCTCGACCTGGCGGGCGAGGATGCGGCGGTTGACCGGATTGTCGTCGACGACCAGCACGCGGCCGCCGAGCCTTGCCGGCTTATGAATGGCCTGCGCAGCAGCAGAGGTCGGACGCGTCCTGCCGGCTGCCCGCGTCGCTGCCTGGATCAGCACGTCGCGCCGCCAGGGACGCGGCAGGCCGCCGGCCGAGCCTGGCGTCGCGGTGGCGTCGAGCATCGGCACGTGGCCCGGGCCGTCGGTGCCCGCGACGCGCATGCCGACGAAGCCTTCCGTCGGCGCGAGCACCACGGTGGCGCCGGCACCCTCCAGGTAACGGCCGATCGCGCGCGCCTCTTCGGCGTCGGGCAGCGACAGCACCAGCGCGAGCTTCCTCAGAGGCCGTCGCGCCATCGGGCTCGGCTCGGCCGGTTCGAGACTCACCGTGACGCTGAACGTCGAGCCGACGCCCGGCTCGCTCTCGACCGCGACGCTGCCGCCCATGGCTTCGGCCAGGCGACGCACGATCGACAGGCCGAGGCCGCTGCCGCCGAAGCGGCGCGTGGTCGTGCTGTCGGCCTGCACGAAAGGCTGGAATAGCCGCTCCCGCTGCTCCTCGGTCAGGCCGATGCCGGTGTCCGCGACCTTGATGCAGAGGGCGCCGCCTGCCGCACGTTCCAGCGATAATTTGACAGTGCCAACTTCAGTGAACTTCAACGCGTTGCCGAGCAGATTGAAGAGGATTTGCCGCAGCCGCAGCAGATCGCCGTTCACATGCTCCGGCACGTCGGGAGCCACATAGGCTGCAAGCCTGATGCCCTTGGCAACGGCATGCGGCGCCAGCGCTTCGGCGACACCCTCGATAAGCTCGACTGTCGAGAGCGGGAGGTGCTCGAGGTCGAGCCGGCCGGCCTCGATCTTCGAGAAGTTCAGGATATCGTCGATGATGCGCAGCAGCGTCGCCGCGGAATAGCGGATAGTGCCGAGCGATTCCTGCTGCTCGGGCGAGAGTGGCGTGTGACCCAGGATATCGACCATGCCCAGCACGCCATTCATCGGCGTGCGAATCTCATGGCTCACCGTCGCGAGGAAGGTCGACTTCGCCTGGTTGGCCTTTTCAGCCTCGCGCTGTGCGGCGGTCGCGGCGGCGCGCGCCTCGCGTTCCTCGTCATAGGCGACCTGCAGGCGGCGAGCGAGTTCCTCCCTCTGGCAGGCGAGCGCGATATTGTCGTACTGCCAGCGATGGACGTCGCGCACATAGGTCATGAGATGGCCGACGTAGGCGCCGCCCGCGATGCCGACCAGCTGGTAGAAGGGATCGACCGAGATCAGCAGCGCGACCAGGAGCGGCGCCGTCGTCGCGACGGCGAAGGCGCAGAATGTCGGCGGATGCGCCGAACGGATCGGCACCGCGGTGGTGATGGTGGCCAGCAGCACGAGGCCGAGCAGCATGCGCTGCAGCTCGTACTCCTTGGAGGCGAGCAGGAAGCCCGCCACGCCCCAGCAGGCGCCCGCGAGGAACGACAGAATGGCGAACCACCAGCCCCATCGGATGACCTCGTTGTCCGGCGGGTCGGCGCGCGCGAAGTTGCGGCGCAGGACCTCGAAGCCGACCATCACCGCCAGATGTGCCATGAACGGCGGGACGAGCTCGGTCAAATCGATCTGCCGCCAGTAGATCGCGGCGATGACCGGCCACAGCACGAACGAGGAATAGCGTGCCTGCCTGGAGCCCGTGAACAGCCGGCGGATGAGCTGGGCGCGGACGAACGCATCCAGCCGTGCCGCATCGGCGACCTCCGATGCAGGAGAAGCCATGGGCGACTCAGCGAAAAGCGACATGGCGAGTCACGGTCCAAAAATGAGTCGCATCCAGCATATGATCGTACGAGCGAGGAGCCGCGCCATCATTGTATCAAAAACATCAGAAAAGTCCTATAAATTATTGAAAAATATTGGTAATTTGTTGCCGTTCGAGAGACATTCATAGTCGGGTTTGGCAATGCAACAGCCTTCGGTTCTTCTGGTCGAGGACGACGCATTTCAGCGCAAGGCGGCCGAGACCTACCTCATGAAACATGAGCTGAGGGTCATCGCGGTCGAGAATGGCGCGCAGATGCGCCATCAGGTCTCGCGCGCGATGCCCGACCTCGTCCTGCTCGACATCCAGCTTCCCGGCCAGGATGACGGCTTCGCCTTGGCCCGCTGGCTGCGCGAGAGCAGCGCGCGGGTCGGCATCATCATGCTGACGGCGGCGGGCGATTCGGTCGACAAGGTGGTCGGGTTGGAGAGCGGAGCCGACGACTATGTCGCCAAGCCCTACGAGCCGCGCGAGCTGGTGGCGCGCTGCAAGAGCGTGCTGCGCCGCTCGGTCGCCAAGACCACGCCCCCGCGCCTCGAAAGGGTGCGCATGGGCCGCCACATGCTCGATCTCGGCAAGCGCGCACTGCACGACGCCTGCGGCAACGACGTCGCGGTAACGGCAGCCGAGTTCGACATCCTGAAGATTTTCGCCGAGAACCCCAACCGGCCGCTGAGCCGCGACTGGCTGCTCGAGACCACCAGCCACCGCACGCGCGACCCGTTCGACCGGGCCATCGACCTGCGCATCACCCGCATCCGGCGCAAGATCGAGCTGCTGCCCGAAAAGCCGACGGTCATTCGCACCGTGCGCGGCGTCGGCTATATGTTCGTGCCCGCCGAATGATGTATGACAGCGAGCCGCGAGGCGGGGGCCCGTAGTTCAGCGGTTAGAACGAGCCGCTCATAACGGTTATGTCGCAGGTTCGAATCCTGCCGGGCCTACCAACCTCGATCTTGAACTGTCCAGGGCAGTCCAGGTTTTCCAACAGAATCTCGTCTTGTTGGCCCTCAACGTCCGGCCCCGTCCCCAGAGCGGCGGCCAAGTTCGATACGGAGCGCCGGCCAGTCACGGTGTTGTTTGCTGAAGTCCGCCTATGCCGCCGCGTAGACGGCCGCCGCGCGGCAGCGCACTATGCGGTACTGCCAGGCCTCCGATCGCATCTGCTCGTACACCGTCGAACCCGGCACGGCGAGGAAGTTGTCGATGCCGGCATCGGCCGCGCCGAAGGCCTTCGCCCGGGTGGCGGCGACGAGGTCGCATGACGCGAGGACATTGGCGGTGATGTGCCTGTCGTCGAGCAGCTCGAATCGCAGGGACGCCAGCAGCACGCGGACCTCCGCCCAGCGCTGGACCGGCAGCAGGTCGGTGTAAAGGAGCAGCCCGCCGGGCTTCAGCACTCGCCGCACTTCGACGAAGAAGCCGCGCAGGTTCGGATAGGTATGCGAGGACTCGACGTTGGTCACGACGTCGAACGACCTGTCCTTGCACGGCAATTGCTCGGCGTCGCCAACCTCGAAGCGCAAATTCGGGCTGCGATGGAGGCGGCGGCAAAAGGCGACCGCCTCAGGCGCAAGGTCGACGCCGGTCGCCTTGGCGCCGAACTGTTCGGCCAGCAGCGCGGCGGTGCCGCCGCGCCCGGAGCCGACGTCGAGGACGCGCTTGCCGCGCAGCTTCGTCTTGCCCAGGAGCTCGTAAATCAGACGGATCGAGCTCGCGTTCAGCAGGCCCTCGGCGACATCGTGCTTGGCCTCGTCGTCCCCACCCTGGCTGACATAGCCGTAGTTGAGAAAGAACGACGCGTCGCCCACGCCCGACTCTTCCAGCCGGCGCGTAATGCCGTTGTAGAATTCGCGGAAGCCCGCCTTGGCGAGCGCGCCCGGCGTATTGTCGTCGCCCCCGCGCGCGGCTTCGGCCGGCGGCGCCGCCCCAGGCTCCTCTGGCGGGGCGGATTTCGCCGGGCTCGGCGCCGCCGCTCCCTTGCTCTGATCGACGATCTCGGCGAGCTGGCGGACTGTCGGTGCCTGAAACAAGCGCAGGACAGGCAGCTCGATTTGGAACGTGTCGCGGATTTCCGAGCAGACCTGCACGGCGAGCAGGGAATGGCCGCCGAGATCGAGGAACCGGTCGTGCACGCCAACCGACTCGAGGCCGAGCTGCTCGGCCCAGATCTCGGCAAGGCGACGCTCCGTGTCGGTGTTCGGCTCGACGAACGACGTCGACAGGTTGGGACGGGTATGGCGTGTCGCGCCGGCGTGCTTCGACTGCGCGGAGCCGTCGCCTCGGCGCACCCAGTCGCGCAACCGGTCGTTCAAATCGTTGACGACGACGAGTCCGCGCTGGCCGATATCGGCCCCGAGCAGGCGCATGAAAGCCTCGGCGCCCTCGACCGGGTAGATCGGCGTCGGCATACCCTCGAGAGCCGACTCGAGCGCGTTGTCCCAGGCATCCCATCCGATGCTCAGCCAGCCCTCGCCGCCCGCGACTGCGTAGGCGTCGAGCACGGCATTGGCGCCCGCGTAGGCACCCAGTCCCAGCCCGCCGAGGACGCTCGAGATTGAGCCGTGCAGGATCCATTGCTTGGGCTCGCGGCCCCGCATCGCCTCGATCAGGTAGAGCATCCCGCGAAGCTTGGGTGAAAGATGCGCCTCGACGACCGCCGGTCCGGTTTCGGCCACCGAGGCGAAGGCCTCCGCGTCGACCCGGCCGGCGCCGTGCACCACGACGTCGATGGCGCCGAACCTCGCGACTGCCGCCTCGACTGCCGCCTTCAGCTGTTCCGGCCGATTGAGGTCGGCATTGACCACCAGGATCTCGTCTCGCACCTCGCGCATGCGCGCCAGGCGCCCCAGCACCGCGCGACGGTCGGACGGCAGAGTCGTATCCTCGGCTCGTTCGGCCCATTGCGCGGGCTCGGGCAGCGCGCCGCGTCCCACCAGCACCACGCGGGCATGCAGGCGCGTGAACACCTGCTCCGCGAGGTTGAGGCCGATATGCCCCAGACCGCCAGTGATGAACACGACCGGCTGCGGCGGTATCGCGACCGGCACGCCGACGGCATCGATCGGCGTCTGTTCGTACACCTCGACGTAGCGCGCGCCGTCGCGCAGCGCCACGACAGGCTCGAGCGCGCCAGTCGCAAGTTCGTCGAGAATCTGGGCGGCGACGCTGGCTCCAGCGTCGACATCGATGTGCGCCAGGCGCAGACCGGGATGCTCCTGGGGAATCACTTTGGCAACACCGAGGCCGAAGGCGCGCGCGGGGTCCATCCGGTCGCCAGGATGGACCCTGGTTGTCCCGCGCGCGAGCAGCAGCACGGGCAAGGGACGTCGGGTCGGCAGTCCGCTGAGCGCATGCGCGAAACGCATCGGCGTCAAGCACGAGACCGTCGCGGCCGTGTCGAAATCCGTGTTTCCCGGCGGCGCGGCGCTCCAGCAGTCGATCAGACCGGCGAGCTGGTTGTCGCCCTGGCAGACCTCGGCACAAAGCCGAGCGAAATGGCCCGCCTGAGCGGGATCGATCGTGAATACGTCGCTTTCGAGGCGTGCAAAGTCCGCCGCGCGGCGCACGACGATCGGCAGGCCACCGCGCTTCTTCAGAGCGTCCGCGACCGCTGCCGCGACGCCGGTCTCCTCGTCGAGGATCAGGATCCGGATGTGCGACTGGTCGACGGTCGCCTCCGGATTGAGCCGCGACGCCTGCCAGCCTGGACGATAGAACCAGGACTTCGGGTCACGGACCTCGTGTTGCGCCCCGTCGGGACGCGGCCCGATCCAGTAGCTCCGCCGCTCGAACGGATAGGTCGGAAGCGGAACGCGGCGGCGCCGCTCGGTCTCATGGAAGCCGTTCCAATTGATGGCGACGCCGTTCGCCCACAAGGTGCCCAGCATGCCGAGCACGGCCTTCCCGGCCGGCGGGCCGGCGTCGGCGCCGGGCAGCGAGGCGACGCAGGCGGTCTTCAGATCGCCCTTCTTGCCCACGGTGATGCCGGCGAAGGTGGTCAGGGCCCGTCCGGGCCCGACCTCGAGAAAGAGCGGGTTGGCGCCGACTGGGCTCCCGGGCGCGGAGATCGAGCGCACCGCGTCGGCAAACCGCACCGCCGATCGCAGCTGCTTGCTCCAATAGACCGGCTTCGTGACGGTCGCGTCCGCCCAGCGGCCGCTCGAGGTCGAGACGAACGGAATCGACGGCTTGCGCAGGCGGATCGATGCGACGCACTCCTCGAACTCGGCCAGGATCGGATCCATCATCGACGAATGGAAGGCGTGCGAGGTGTGCAGGCGACGCGTCGCGAACTTCTTTTCGCCCAGCGTCGCTTCGATCCGCGCGATCGCCTCCGACGGACCGGAAAGAACGGTGAAGCCGGGCGCATTCACCGCAGCGAGCGAGACGTCGTCGTCGAGGAAGCGCTCGACAGCCTCGGCCTGCGCCATGACGGTGAGCATCGAGCCGCGCGGCATCGACCCGATCAGCTGGCCGCGCCGCGCGATCAGGAACAGGGCGTCATCGAGCGACATCACGCCCGCCAGGGTGGCAGCGACGAACTCGCCGACGCTGTGGCCGATCATGGCGGACGGCGTGACGCCCCAAGAGCGGAGCAACTGGGCGACGGCATATTCGACGGTGAAGATTGCCGGCTGCGCCCACTCGGTATTCAGCAGCTGGTCGGCGGCCTCCGCACGCTTGCGCTCCGAGGGGAAGAGGAGCCCGCGCAAATCAACCCCGACATGGCTCTTCAGCACCTTCGCGCAATGGTCGATCGACCGTCGGACGACCGGCTCGGTCTCGTAGAGCTCCGCCGCCATGCCCGGATACTGCGAGCCCTGCCCGGGGAAGGTGAAGACGATGGGCTGAGCCGCGTCGGCCACGGCGGAGATCGACTGGGCGGAGTCGCGCAGGCCCGCGATCGCTCCCGCGAGGTCGTCTGAGCGGGCGACCAGGCTGCGCCGGTAGCGGAACGCCCGGCGACCGACGTGCTGGGTGAAGGCCACGTCGGCGAGGTCGAGCTGCGGATGACCTTCGAGATGGCCGGCCAATTCCCCGCAGGCCCGGTCAAGCGCATCGGCGCTACGGGCGGAGACGGTGAGCAGCTGGTAGGGACGTCGCTGCTTCGGCGCGTCCACAGGCGGCGCCTCTTCGATGATAAGGTGCGCATTGGTGCCGCCGACACCGAACGAGCTCACACCCGCGCGGCGCGGATGGCCTTTGCGCTTCCACGGATAGAGATGCTGCGTCACGAAGAACGGGCTCGACAGGAAGTCGATTGCCGGATTGGGCTGCCGGTAATGGACCGTGGGCGGAATGGCCCCATGCTCCAGCACCAGCGCCGTCTTGATCAGGCCGGCCACGCCGGCCGCGCACGACAGGTGCCCAAAATTCGACTTCACCGAGCCGATCGCGCAGAAGCCGCGCTCCTTCGTGTGTTCGCGATAGACGTCGGTCAGGGCCGAAAGCTCGATCGGATCGCCGATGATCGTTCCGGTGCCGTGCGCCTCGACGTAGCCGATGGTCGCAGGCGAGACGCCTGCGGCCGTGAGCGCCGAACGGATCGCGCTCGCCTGCCCCGCCGAACCGGGCGCCGTATATCCAGCCTTGTCGCTGCCGTCGTTGTTGATGCCGACGCCGAGGATCACAGCCCGCACGTTGTCGCCGTCGGCGAGGGCGGCGGCCAGCGGCTTCAGCACGACCAGTCCGACGCCGCTTCCCACGATCGTACCCTGCGCCTCGGCGTCGAACGGGCGGCAATGGCCGTCGGGGGAGAGAATCGAGCCGGGCGTGTAGAAGTAGCCGCCGCGCTGCGGCACGCGGACCGTGACGCCGCCGGCCAGGGCCATCTCGCAGCGGCCGGCATGCAAGGCGTCGCAGGCCACGGAGATGGCGACGAGCGAAGTCGAGCAGGTCGTCTGCACCACGATGCTCGGCCCGCGGAGATTGAGCCGGTACGACACCTGCATGCAGAGATGGTCCTTGTCGTTGGTGACCATCAGCTGCATGCCGTCGAGGTAGCCGAGCGTCTCGCGGTTGAGAAAGAGCTGGAACTGATAGGTGCTCTGCTCGCATCCGCCGAACACGCCGATCGCGCCCGGGAAGACCGACGGGTCGTAGCCCGCATCCTCGAGCGCTTCCCAGCTCGCCTCCAGGAAAAGGCGATGCTGAGGATCGGTCAAAGCGGCGTCGCGCGCGGAGAAGCCGAAGAACTCGGCATCGAACTCATCGACGCGCTCGAGGACGGGCGACGCCCTCACGTAGCCCGGCAAGCGCAACAGGTCCGGCGACACGCCGCAGGCGCGCATGTCCTCCTCGCTGAGCTTTGCGATCGATTCGGCGCCGCGCGCGAGGTTGTCCCAGAAGGCGTCGACGGTGTTGGCGCCGGGAAAGCGGCCACGCATGCCGATGATCGCGATCGGCTCGAACTTTGGCGGCGAGTGTCCGTTCCCGCGCGGCATGATCCGTCCTAGGCCGCGGACCGGCGATCCGGCTCCGCCGGGTCGCCGGTCGCCATCACCCGCAGCGCAACGTCGAGCGGTGTCTCGCCATGACCGACGATCCGCAACGTTCCGACATGAAGCCTGCCCGGCGCAAAGATTGCGGCGTCGAGATCGACCGCCAGCGCCAGGCGACCCGCCTGCGCCGGCGCGAGCTCGAGCGGATCGGGCGTGACCGAAATGCGCGCCGGAAAGGCAGCGTCAACTCCGTCTGCCCGCCGCAGATCGCCGATCTGGCACCGGATGATGGCCGGTTCCTCGCGGACGTTGTCGATCAACAGGGTCGCCCGTGCGACGCCGCCCGGTGGGCCGCTCAGCGTAAGAACGAAGGGCTCCTCCGCGGCCGGCCGCTCCGCCGCCTCGACGACGCCCGACAGGTAGTCATGCTCGATCTCGGCGCGCAGATCGTTCAGCTCGGACAGCAGATCGAAGTAGAGCATGCCGAGCTGCCGCAGATGTTCCGGGAAACGACGCTCGAGATGGCGCGCGGCGAGGTTCTTCACGCTCTCCGAGTCGATCCTTCCGCTGGCGACCCGGTCGAGAAAGGACTTGTAGGAGGATGAGATATGATCGCTGAGGCTGTGGCTGTACTCGGAGATCTGTCGGAACCATGCATTCGGTTCCGATGCATCAAGACTCGGCAAAGCCGGCGGCGATGGCATGCCGGGCATCACCGCCTCGGCCATCTCCCGCGAATAGACGGCGGAGATCTCGACGATTCGCGAAAAGAAGCGCGTTGTCAGCGTCGTGAAGCGCTCGGCATAGCGGGTGCCGCGCGCCTTGTAGAACGCGCCGAGCGCGTCCTGCATGGCAGTCGGCGCGAGCGCGCCGCGGGACATGGCGTCCGCCACCTTCTGGTAGAGCGCCACCGTGCGACCAGACTGCTCGGCGGCGCGGGCGCTGTAGCGCCCGTACCAGCTCGACCAATCCGCGGCCCAGGCCGCGGCGTCGGCGGAATTGGCCGCGTAGTCGCGGTCAGCAGCAGCTGCAGCCACAGCGAATCCTGAAGGGGTCGCAGTCGCGCGGCAGGATCGCGAGTGCAATCCGCAAGGGCCGGTGATCGCATCCGATGACCGTGAGATCGGCGATTGCAACGAGGCAGTCATCGAGATCGACCGGCTGGCGGCCTTCGGCGGCGCCTTGGGGCGCCTTTACGCGCACCACGATCGAGGCGGCCTTCTCGCCGCATGGCGGGATGGTGAACCCCTTCGGCTCGACATCGACGGTTTCGACCGGCGCCGCGCTGCCGCCGCGCGTGCGCCATTCGCCGAGCTCCAGGGTGATCGCCTTCTCGCGACGGCGGGGATTGGAGATGGAAATGGGGATTACGCGCTGCTCGCCCGCCCGCGAGTAGACCACGAGGTCGACGTCGCCGATGCAGCATTGGCAGTGACAGTCGCAGTCAGGCTCGCACGAACGGCATTCGCATTCGTCCCTGTGCCGGTGATGCCAAGGCCGCGGCAGCTCGTGCCAGGCCCTGCCGGTGTCGGGATGCCGGGCCGACATTCCGCCGGCGCCGCCATACTGCGGATACATCATCCCCACCCAGTCGGCGGGGCGGGCGCCGAGGAGATTCTGGTAGCTCTGATAGCTCTGGCGCCACGCCGGATAGTATCGATCCAGATAGTCGGATGCGGTCAGGTTCATCCAGTCAGTGGAATCAGTCCGCGCGGAAGGCATCATGGCTCCGGCTCCTCTCGATGGCTCTCGGTTCGTCTATCGCTTTCCCGACTTCCTCGTTCGATAGTGCTTCGGTGTGCTGCGCGACGCCGTTGCCGACGCATGACCGCGTCCGCCGTGCGGGGCGACGATGAAGTCGAGGTCCGCGGCCAGGATGGCGGCGCGACCCACAAAGCGTCGGTGAGCCGCGAGGTCGGCGGGGATCGCGATATCGAGGTCGAGTCTCGCCGTCTGTCCTGGCCCCAGGCGCAACGATCCGCCCGCCATGCGTACCCGCAGGTGTCCAACCGCCGGCCCGCGCGATTTGACGGCGACGAGCGCCGCAACGATGCCATCGGCGCTCTTCGGCAGTTCCTCGAGCAACGGGCCGATCACACGCCCGATCATGCGCGCCTCCGCGAGCTCGTCGTGCAATTCGACGTCACCGATCCCATCGATCTCGAATGGCACGTTGCCGTCGTTGCTGATGTCCACGTGCTTGCGGACCGACTCGCCGGGTTGCCCCATCAGCACGATCGACTTTGGCGCCAGCCGCACCGCTACCGTTTCCTGGACGTTGAGCACCGCCTCGCGTGTCTGGCCCTCGACCGTCAGTTCGACGGCGTATTCACCCGGCGGCGTGAACCGATCAAGCGCGATGGCCAAGGGAGCGACGCGTTCCTCCTGCCCGCGTAAGACAATCGGCCGGAAGGCGTGGCGCCCGGCGAGTCCGGCTAGCCTGCCGGACCTGTCCAAAATCGCCATGTGGCGCAGCACGCGGCTTCTGGCGTGGGCGTTGCTCAACCGAACGAGGCCCGAAAGGGCGGACGGCGGACCGGACAGCCGGATCGGCTCGTCGTTCGAGGCGGATAACAAGGTGACTGGCGCCTCGGTACGCATTGCGCGCCCCTTCTACGGCTCAAGACGAATGCGCAACCCGGCGCCGCTGGCCGCGCGCGGTTCATGCCTTTCCGGCGCGTGATGAACGCGGGCGGGCGGCCATGGCGCCTCCTCGCGGGGCAATGTCTGCGGTCGCGGACCAAGCTCGCTGATGACGGTTTCCTGCTCGCCCGAGAAGCTGAAGCCGAAGACCTCTACGCCGTACAGCGTGAAGCCGACCCGATGCCGATAGGGTTGGCGTATGCACAGGCTCGGAACCTTGCCGACATTCAGCGTCAGGCACAGGTCGACGACCGCCGGCTTCATGTCCACGGCCAAGCTAGAGTCGGTCCTCAGCGGATCGATCGTGAGGTGGGTCGCCGAATTCGAGTTCGAGCTCGAATCGACGTTGGCCTTCAGGTCGACTGCATTCGTCCCTTCGGTTTTGAAGGGCTGGGGCAGTTCGAGCTTGATGTCTGCCTTGAGATCGTCGAGACCGACGACGTCGACCGTGGCAGTTGATGTGGAGGTGACATCTACATCTGCCATGCCCTATCCCCGCGTTTCAGGTGCGTTCAAGCATTGGTTGGCGACTTACTGGACCGTCGGGAAACGGCCTTTGGACCGTCAAGTCGTAATCGCATTATACGTGCCAAAGACTTGCCACGCCAGCCGATTCGGCAGTCGACGACATTCCCGATACGACTTTTGCGGAAGTGCTTCGCGTGTAATGCCGGCTCACACCTGGGTCGCAGGCACTATGGCCTCATGACAGCCAGCTGCTAGCTAATTTACTTCGATCTCGCGGCATTCATCGCGGCGTCGGCGCGTCTCGCCCTTGACCTGCGTCAAGGTCGGCGATCCACGCCTTCGTCATTCTGGGCAAACCGATTGGCGGAAGAAATGGCCAGATGACGTATCGCGCGGCGCTTGTCGCGGCATGAAGGTCCGCAAGATCCTGCGCGCCTCGGCGTCGATCCCCCGCCTTCCAGGCGGTGTCTTCGACGTCGAGGTCGACGGCAAGAAATTCCAGGGGATGCATGTCGATGGCGGCGCCATCGCCCGGCTCTTCCTCGATCCGCGATCGGTCGACATCTCGACCGGCGGCGTGCATGTTTTGGTCCTTCACGGGAGAGGAATTTGAACCCACCGACCAATCCGGCGGCGCCGCATCACCTTCCGGGTTTCATCACCGCCCCCGGCGAGACCGACGTTCTCATGGTGGTCGTGGCCGTGCTCCTGATCGCGGCGGTCCTGGCCGTCGGCAACATCTTTCTCCGCTTGCACACTCTGCCTGAACGGATGGCACACAAGTCGC
>Ga0193752_1002793_pt1 | contig 12641 bp, 13 predicted proteins | sample H1c1metaG_FD_144924 | JGI IMG/M metagenome (GOLD analysis project Ga0193752, IMG submission 144924) | Soil microbial communities from a riparian zone of the East river system, Colorado, United States - H1c1 | ecosystem: Environmental > Terrestrial > Soil > Riparian zone | place: USA: East River... | reverse complement strand
GGAAATGGCGCTCAACAAGACCGCCTCGACCTATAGCCGCTACGGCTCGACCGTGCACAAGCAGATCTACGTCTATGGCGGCCTCAATACCGGACCCACCGAACTCTCGCGCAGCTATGGCATGGCCTGGGCGGTCGGCGGCTGGCTGCTGACGCCGTTCCTGCAGAAGATCGGAAGGGCCGACCAACAGCGGCTGCGCCAGCGGGTCGTTGCCGGGCTGAAGACCACATTCGCCAGCCACTACACGAAGGTCCTGTCGCTGCAGGAGACGCTTCAGCTCGCCAACATCGCCGCCTACAACAAGCGCGCGACCGGAGAGAAGTTCCTGATCGATCCGAGCAAGGCCGGCTGAGCGAGGTCCGATCAGCCTGGACAAAAATAGCCCGCCACTCCGGAGGGTGGCGGGCGACAGGTGGCGCGGTCGACCCGCGCAGGGGAGATACTACGGCCGATCACAGGCCGCATCGGCGGCGGTTTGGGGCGCCGTCGACTTGCTGGGCTCGGCAACTATTTGTGCCAGCCCTGTGCCTTCAGATAGCGTTCGACCTTGTCGGTCCTGAGACTGTGCACTTCCCTGGCCGCTATCTTGAGCTGCACGCGCGTGCAGCCCCATTCCCGGCAACGCCTCTCGATTTCAGCCTCGTCGCCAACATCGATCTGGTCGCCGTCCTGCGAGACATTGCGCTCTTGAAGAAGACTGTTCTGCATGGCTGCTTTCCGCCCGTTGATTTGGTGCGGCGGTTGTTGCATGGGCACAGTTATCAGCGCGTTATCAATGCGCGATTAAATCATTATTAATGCCTGATTGTTCGGCATCGGTGCTTCTCCCGCATCGGCGGACTGCCGCCGCGGCTCATTTCAGTGCATCAAGAATGGCCGCCGTGAATTCCAGAAAAGGGGAAAATCGGGAAAGAGAACGAGAAAGAGTTGCCCGAGCAATTGGCCCACGCGTTGATCCTCAGGTCCCGAGGCGAGCGTCGAGGCCGTCGTCTGCGACAAGGCCAGCTCGTTCCGGCAGTAGACGGCGAACACGTAAAAGCGGCCCGTCGGGGCCGCCAGATGACGAATTTGATCGGCACAGACCCTCGCCGCCGTAAGATCGTTGGCGGAGTCGAAAACCAGCACCAGTCGATAATCGGGACGAGGTTTTTCAGCCGGGACATCGTAGGTAAAGGTCAATCGCGGGCGCGGCGGCCTGTTTGCCTGCATCACCGGCAGCAGGCGGCGATCGAATTCCGCCGTCGAAAGAGCGGGAAAGGGATTGCCCGATACGATCACCCGGAAAGTCCGGCCATCCGTCGCGGCGAAGAATTCGCTGAAATCGTATTGGGGGGCATAGTCGGCACCTCCGATCGCACCCTGACAGCCCGAGATGCACAGGGCGGCGATCAAGGTCAAAAGGGATCTGGCGCGCGGCATGATCGAGGAACGCAGGCAGCGCCGGGACGTTGCTCCGGGCAGCCTCAGCCCTTCACCGTCATATCCACGGCGCGGGCCTTGTGGGCGTAGATGTCGATCTTCGACCACATCCGCGCGAGCGTGTCGGCCCTCGCCTCGGATTCAGTCTCGAAGGGACCATGCCACGCCATAGTCTCAGGGACAGGCCTGTTCCAGTTGGCTCGTCCGTTCTCGATTTGATACTCGGCCTCGAATACGAACCACATCGCTTGCTCCAGGGGGAATACGAAGCCGTCTTATATCGCAACCCCCGCTCATCCCCGCCGCGTCCACTTGTCCATGTTGACAGCGCCGGGCGGGATTTCGCCTTTCACCAGGGCTTCGACCTGGCGGACGGTGTCCATCGCCTGGCTCTCGCTGGCGGCGGGTGTCAGGCCGCCGATATGCGGCGTGGCGATGACGTTGGGCAGGCGGGCCAGGGCCGGCGACGGCATCTGGTCGGGGGCGCGGCCGACATCCATGGCAGCACCGGCGATGCGGCCTTCGGTTAACGCCCTGGCCAGCGCCGCCTCGTCGACCAGGTTGCCGCGCGACAGGTTGATGAAGAAGGCCTCCGGCTTCAAACGCGCAAAGGCCGCTTCGCCCAGCAGGTTCTCCGTCTCCTCGTTGGCGATGGCAAGGCAGATCACATAGTCGGCGCGAGCCAGCAGCTCGTCCATCGGCAGCTTGTGGAAGCGCCTGTCATCGATCTGCGCGTAGGGGTCGGACACCAGTACCGTCATGCCAAGTGCGGCGAGAAGCGGCGCGAGTTCGCGCGCGATCCGGCCATAGCCGATGATGCCGACCGTGCTGCCGGACAATTGCCGGCCGACCCGGATCTCGGGCAGGCGTCCGGCCTGATATTCCGCGGTGGCGCGCGAGATGCCGCGCGACAGGTCGACGAGGAAGCCCAGCGCCAGTTCGACGACGGACTTGACGAAGCCCGCTCCGGCTTGCGTCACCAGGATGCCCGCCTGCGAGGCGGCCGCGACGTCGATGTTGCGGATATCGACGGCGCCCCGCATCACCACGCGCAGGTTCGGCAGGCCGGCGAAAACCTCTGCCGGCACGGCGGTGGCGCGGTCGGCGACAATCAGCTCGACACCGCGCGCGGCCGCGATCAGGGACGGCGGGGCGAGCGGCTCGTTGGCCTCGTGCAGCACGACATCGACGACGGCGTGCAACTGCTCGAGGGCGCGCGCACCGTAATACTGACGCCGCTTCTGCGGCGTGTAGGTAAGGAGGAGTTTTGGCATTAAGAGCCTTTCGCTTCGCCCCCAGCTATGATTCTTGAGTTTACGCCTTCATCGGTGTCGCTTCGCCGAGCAGCGATACATGGGCGGCAACGATGCGCCAGCCCTCCTCCGTGCGCATCCAGGTATGGCTCTGGCGGCCGGTCCTGGTCGCGCCCTCGCGCAGGAACTCGCAGTTGGCGGTGCCGAAATCGTTGCCGTAAGTGACAATCCAGGTTTTCAGCAGCTCGCGATTGGCGACGAAAGCGGGATTGCGGCCCGAGCGGAAGGCGGCGATCTGGTCGTGGCCATAGAGCTGCTCGCCGACGCCATAGCGCAGCGTGTACGGGCTCTTCCAGAAGAGCTCGTCGAGCGTGGCGACATCGTTGCTGTTCAGTGCAACCTCGTAGCGCTGGAAGGCCGCCGTCACTTCGGCGACGACCGCCGGATCGTTGATCTTCACAATTTCCCCCTGTCGGCCGTGGCGATGCCCTGCTGCTGCAGCCAATGCGCCACGCGCAGGACCGCCTGTTCGTTGAAGGGCTTGGCGATGATCTGCACGCCGTAGGGCATCGGCCCGGGATGCATCATGGGCGCCACCGCGACCGGCAGACCGATGAAGGAGATCGGCTGGGTGAACATGCCGAGACTGGCGCGCACCGGCAGCTCGACACCGCCGATGGTCATCATCTTCTGGCCGAGCTTGGGCGCACTACAGGGCGTCGCCGGGGCCAGGATGACATCGACATCGTCGAACAGTTTCAGCACGGCCTCGCGGTAGCGCCGGCGGAAACGCTGTGCCTTTACGTACCACGAGCCGGGCAGCAGGGCGCCCGCCATGAAGCGCTCGCGCGTGTCGGGATCGAAATCCTGCGGCCGTGACTTGAGGCGCGGCAGATGAAGCTGCGCGCCCTCGATCGCTGTGATGACATAGGCCGCCGCCCGCGCCGCCGCCGCGTCGGGCAAGATGACGGGCTCGGTCGCAGCGCTGAGCGCGCGAGCTGCGATCTCGACCACGGCCAGGGCCTCGGGCTCGGCGCCCTGCATGAAATAGTCCCCGGCGATGCCGATGCGCAGCGCCCCTACGCCCTCGTGCAAAAGCGGTAGGGTCGGTATGGCCGCACGGGTGGTGCAGACCGGATCGTCTGGATCGGGTCCCTGCATGGCATCGAAGGCCAAGGCCAGGTCCTCGGCAGAACGCGCGAGCGGCCCGAGATGATCGAAGGCGTCGACGAAGGGAAACGAGCCCGCCCGGCTGAGCCGCCCGTAGGTCGGCTTGAGACCGAACAGGCCGCATAGCGCCGAGGGCACACGGATCGAGCCGTTGGTGTCGGAGCCCAGCGCCAGCGGCACCTCGCCCGAGGCCACCGCCGCACCCGAGCCACCCGACGAGCCGCCGGTCATGCGCGTGGGATCGTGCGGATTGCGCGACGGGCCGTAATGGGCGTTCTCGCCGGTGAAATCATAGGCATACTCGCCCATGTTGAGGCCGCCGACCAGGATGGCGCCGGCCGCTTCCAGGCGCCGCACAAGCGCGGCATCCCGTTCAGCCGCGGGAAGGTCGTTGTTGATCTTCGAGCCGGCACGGGTCGACAGCCCGGCGATATCGAACAGGTTCTTGACCGCGAAGGGCACGCCGGCCAGCGGACCGTGCGTGCCGCCGGCATCGACCGCCGCGGCGCGCTTGCGCGCCCGGTCGGCCACGATATCGGTGAAGGCGTTGACCTTGGGCTCCGAAGCAGCGATGCGGGCGAGCGCCGCATCGACCACCGCCGTTGCCTTGACCGTGCCGCCGGCGACCGCGCGCGCGATCTCGCTGGCGGTGGCGTCCGCCGATACAGGATCGCTCATGGCCGGTATACCGGCGCCGGGGTGAGAGGGTCGTCGAGATCGACGGCAAGCAGCGGCGCCACGATGGCGAGCGACCGCTGGTAATTCAGGATCACGTCATCGCGATATTCCGGCGCGATCGGGAGGCCGATCGCCTTGGCGGCCTCATCGACCAGTTTCCCAACGTCGGGCTTGTTCTCGGCCACAGCCTTCTCCCCTTGAGCGAAATGACAGGTAACTTCGCGCGTGAAACCTATGAGGCGCAAGAGCGGCATGGTGGCCGCGCAGGTGATTTCTCCACATGGGCAGCGGCCGGCAAGGAGTGTGCCAAACGACACGGCTGCAATCGTCCCTGCTCTTGGCTAGAAGAGACGCATGAATGCTTCCCTCGACCTTGGCATCCACAATCTCCGCGCGTCCTATCGCGCCGGCTCCCTCTCCTGCGGCGCCGTGATCGAAGAAGTGCTGCGCCGCATCGCGGCGGCGGGAGACGACAAGGTATGGATCTCGCGCGTATCGGATGGCGACCTGCGGGCACGGGCGGCACAGCTCGACGCCGAACTGGGCCGCGATCCGGGTTTGCTCGACCGCTGTCCGCTGTTTGGCATACCGTTCGGGGTCAAAGACAACATCGATGTCGGCGGCATGACGACGACGGCAGCCTGTCCGGGCTTCGCCTACGAAGCGAAGCAATCCGCCGAGGTCGTCCAGCGCCTGATCGATGCCGGCGCCCTGGTGATCGGCAAGACCAACCTCGATCAGTTCGCCACCGGCCTGGTCGGCGTCCGCTCGCCTTACGGAGTCCCACGCAACCCGTTCGACGCTGCGTTCATTCCCGGCGGCTCCAGCTCCGGATCGGCCGTTGCCGTGGCCGCGGGACTGGTGAGCTTTTCTCTCGGCACAGACACCGCGGGCTCGGGCCGCGTGCCGGCGGGCTTCAACAACATCGTCGGGCTGAAGCCGACGCCGGGCCTGCTCAGCACGGAGGGTGTCGTCCCGGCGTGTCGCTCGCTCGATTGTGTCTCTATCTTCGCCCTGTCCTGCGCCGATGCCGACGCGATTCTGGCCGCCGCCTGCAAACCCGGTGCCGGCCCGCCGATCAGATCGCCCTTCACGTTTGGTATATTGACGAACGAGGAAGCGGAATTCTTCGGTGACCAGGCCTACGCGTCACTCTACCGCGAAGCGATCGAGCGATTGACGGCGCTCGGCGGGACGCCGGTCGAATTCGACTACGCGCCCTTCCGCGATGCCGCGCAGCTTCTCTACAAGGGACCATGGCTCGCCGAGCGGACAGCCGCCGTGGGTGCCTTCATCGAAAGCGCCGATGAAAAGGCGGGCGTGTGGCCAGTGACGCGTCAGATCATCCTGGGCGGACGGGCGTATAGCGCCGTCGATGCCTTCGAAGGCCAGTACAAGCTCGAGGAGTTGCGAGGCCGGGCATATAGCGAAATGCACCGTCTCGAATTTCTCGTCCTGCCGACGGCAGGCACGATCTATAGGGTGGCCGACCTCGAGCGCGAGCCGGTGCTCTACAACTCGCATCTCGGTCACTATACGAACTTCGTCAATTTCTTCGGACTTTCGGCGCTCGCTTTGCCGGCGGGATTCCGCCCCGACGGTCTTCCCTTTGGCATCACGCTCGTTGCCAATCGACACGATGAGCGCCGTTTGCTTGCTTTTGGCACGCACTGGCAGCGCGCCACGGCTTTGCCACTCGGGAAGACCACGAGCAAGCTCCCGTCACCGGAGAACGATCCCGTTTTGTGCGAGAATCGTGTCTCGATCGCCGTGGTCGGTGCGCATATGAGTGGCTTGCCGCTCAATCACCAGCTTACCGAGCTCGGTGGCCGGTTTGAAAGCGCGAGCAAGACAGCGCCAGCTTACCGCTTCTATGCACTGCCTGGTGGACCGCCGCATCGGCCGGGCATGATGCGCGTCTCTGACGGCGGGGCAGCGATCGATTTGGAGGTCTGGAGCCTGCCAGCATCTCTCGTTGGCGACCTCATCCGCCTGATCCCGGCACCGCTCGGTCTCGGTTCCATCGTCCTTGCCGACGGTTCGAGCGTTCTGGGTTTTCTCTGTGAAAGCTACGCGACAGCCGGCGCACACGACATCACCGCGCTCGGCGGCTGGCGGGCCTATATGGAGAGCCTCGCCTAGGCGGTCATGACGCCGGGATGGCCGGCCTCCACCGCAAAGCGGGCGCCGTTGGAGATGGCGGACTGTTCGCTCTTCACCGTGTCGACCATGCGAAAATCAATGTGTGCAGCCTTGGCATCGAGCGCGACGAGCGCGTAGCCGTAACGGCCGCTGCGCCCGTATCGGATGTGCGGATTGCGCGAGACCAGCGTCTTCACATGGCTTTCCGCCGGGCCCTGCGAGGTGATCGAACCGCCGACGAACTCGGTCGCGATCGTCGGCGCCGAGGGCGCATCGAAATCGCGCTTGAGATCGGCCGCCCAGAAGGAATGAACGTCGCCGCCCAGCACGAGCGTGTCGCGCACCGGCGAGGCCGCAACCGCATCGAGCAAGCGCTGGCGTGGTGCCGCATAGCCGTCCCAGCCATCGGCCCAGAAAGCGGGTTTGCTGTCCTTGCCGCGGTCGAGTTGCGCCATCAATGTCTGCTGGGCGATCAGGTTCCAGCGCGTCGAGGCGCGCGCCAGACCTTCCTTCAGCCAGGCCTCCTGCACGGCGCCCAGCATGGTGCGTCCGGGGTCGATCCGCTCGGCGCAGTCCAGCAGCAGCTTGCCGTTCTTCGAGGCCGCGCTGCAGGCGGGATGCGAGCGATACTGCCGGTCGTCGAGCACGTGGAATTCCGCCAGGTCACCGAAGCGGTAGCGGTCGTAGAGACGCAGCGACGGGCCGCGCGGCCGCATCGAGAGCGGCAGCGGCATATGCTCCCAGAAGGCCTGGTAGGCGGCCGCGCGCTGTTTCAGGAAACGCCCGGGATCTGGTTCGTCGGGCGAGACGTCGTCGCTATAGTCGTTGTCGACCTCGTGATCGTCCCAGGTGACGATCCAGGGATGCGCGGCATGCGCGGCCTGCAGGTTGCGATCGGATTTGTACTGCGCATAGCGGTCGCGATACTCGTCGAGCATCGTCGCCCGTCCACCCTCGTGGCGGCGCACAAGGTCGCGGCCCCATGATCTCTCGTAGATGTAATCGCCGAGATGGACGACGGCGGCGATATCCTCCTCCGCCATGTGACGGAAAGCCGTGTAATAGCCCTGCTCGTATTGCTGGCAGGAGGCGAAGGCGAAGCGCAACGCCGGCAGCCGGTCCGTCGAGGCCGGCGCCGTGCGCGTCCGGCCGACCGGGCTGGCCTTGCCGGCCACGGTGAAGCGGTACCAATAGAGCCGCCCGGGTTTCAAGCCGGCCACTTCGACATGGACCGAATGCGCCCAGGCCGGCTCGGCCGTCGCCTGCCCGGTTTGCACGATGCGCCGCATCGCCTCGTCCTCGGCGATCGCCCAATCGACCCTCATCGCCGGACCGAGCCGTTCGCCCGGCTCGCCCGCCGGCATCAGCCGGGTCCACAGCACCACGGAGTCGGGCGCGGGGCGTCCCGAGCTGACGCCCAGGGCAAAAGGATCGGCGGCCAAGGGCGCCGGAGGCGGCGTGTCCGCTCGCACTGCGGACGATAGCCACAGCCCACTCAGGCCGGCAACGAAGGAACGACGCAACATGCGGTCAAGTTTGCGCCCGGTAAACGGATGCTTCAACTGCGGCGCGTGGGTCTGCTAGGGTCCGCGCCTTCAAGGAGGAAAAACCCATGAGCGGCAAAATTGCAGTCATCACCGGTGCGGGCAGCGGCATCGGCCGCGCCTCGGCGCTCGCTTTGCTCAAGGCCGGCTACAAGGTCGTACTGGCGGGCCGCCGGCAGGAGGCACTCGATGAGACCGCCAAGATGGCCGGCAACAATACGCCCAATGCCCTGGCCGTGCCGACCGACGTCACCAAGCGGGAGTCGATCCAGGCCCTGTTTGCCCGCACCAAGGAGAAATTCGGCCGCCTCGACCTGGTGTTCAACAATGCCGGCGGCGGCGCGCCGCCCGTGCCATTGGAAGACCTGCCGTTCGAGACCTGGATGACCGTGGTGGCGTCCAATCTGACCGGTCCGTTCCTGTGCACCCAGGAAGCCATCAAGATCATGAAGGCGCAGAGCCCGCGCGGCGGCCGCATCATCAACAACGGCTCGATCTCGGCACATGCACCGCGGCCCTTCTCCGTGGCCTATACCTCGACCAAGCACGCCATCACCGGCCTCACCAAGTCGACCTCGCTCGACTGCCGCCAGTACGACATCGCCTGTGGCCAGATCGATATCGGCAACGCCGCGACGCCGATGACCGAGCGCATGACCAAGGGCGTGCTGCAGCCCAACGGCACGACCATCGTCGAGCCGCGCATGGACGTCGACGCGGTGGCCCAGGCCATCGTCTACATGGACAGCCTGCCGCTCGATGCCAACGTCCAGTTCATGACGGTGATGGCGACCAAGATGCCGTTCGTCGGCCGCGGATAACGCATTCATATGCGCTCGGTAGTAATGAGGACGCGAGCGGGCCCTTAAGCCCGCTCGTCTTGCTCAGTACCCGTGGTCTTCCAGGTTCAGCAGCGGAAACGCGCTGTGAACATGCGGCAGGTTGGTCGGCATGGCGGCGCTGATATAGCTCTTGTCGAGCTGCTTCAGGCTGGTGACACCGAGCAGGCCCATGACCTCGCGCATCTCCTCCTCGAGGAGTTCGATCACGCGCTCGATGCCGGCGGCACCGGCGGCGGCGAGGCCGTAGCAATAGAGCCGGCCCATGCCTACCCAATCGGCGCCCATGCAAATCGCCTTCACGACGTCGGTGCCGCGGCTGAAGCTGCCATCGACGATGATCTTGGCGCGCTTGGCCACGGCGTCGATCACTTCGGGCAGCACCGCCGCCGAGCCGCGGCCGTGATCGAGCTGGCGACCGCCATGGTTGGAGCAGTAGACGCCCCACACACCGTGCTGGCAGGCCATCTCGGCATCCTCGGCCGTCCCGATGCCTTTCAGCACGAATTTCACGTCGGGAAATTTCTCGCGCAGCGGCGCGAAGCTCGCCCACGAGAAGGCGGCCTGGTGGTCCTGGCCGACGGCGGCGGTGCGCCATGACTTCACGAAGCGCTTGGCGATGTCACGCTCGCGCCGGCTGTAGACGCTGGTGTCGACGGTGATGCAGAAGGCATCGTAGCCCGCATCCATCGCCTGCTTCACACGATCTGCGACCCAATTGTCGTCACCGCGCACATAGAGCTGGTAGATCTTGGGCGCGTTGCCGCCCTTGACGATGTCCTCGAGCTTGAGCGTCGTCACCGAGCTGATCAGCATCGGCACGTTGCCGGCGCCTGCCCCCTTGGCGACCGTGATGCCGCCGCCCGGCTCGAAGGATTCGAGCGAGCCGACCGGCGCCAGCATCACCGGCAGGCGGATCTTGCGCCCGAAGATCTCCGACGACGGATCGATCTTGGAAACATCGCGCAGCACGCGCGGCCTGAAGGCGATGGAATCGAGCGCCATGCGGTTGCGCCGCATCGTCGTCTCGGTCTCGGTGGCACCGATCAGATAGTCCCAGATATTGGGGTTGAGCCGGATCTTCGCTGCTTTGACGATCTCATGCAGGGTTACGAATTCGCTCTCAAGACCGCTCGCCATGTTTCCCCCAAGCCTATGCAAAGTATGCTCGGTTTTGCGCGCCCGTTGCCGCCGCGTCAACGGATCGGCGGTTCCGCACGGCGGCCGATCGCGCTAGATTGGCGGCAAGGAAGAACGCGGAGGAAACAATGGCGGCTCGGCATGCGGCGGCGCTGAAAAGCCCCGAGGCGGAAGTCAGTGTTCGTCCCATCAACGGTTTCATCGGCGCGGAGATCGAGGGAGTCGATCTCAGGCGGCCCTTGACGCCCGATCGTTTCAAGAGCGTGCGCGACGCGCTGATCAAGTACGAAGTGATCGTGATGCGCGACCAGGACATCACGGTCGACCAGCAAATGGCGTTCGGCGCCCTGTTCGGCGAACTCTCGATCCACCCCTTCTCGCCCAACCTCGCCGACAAGCCGGAGGTCATTATCCTCGACTATTCCGAGGACAACCCGCCGGCGCTGACCGACATCTGGCATTCCGACGAGACATTTCGGGAGGCGCCGCCGATGGCCACCATTCTGCGTGCCAAAGTCGTGCCGGAGGTGGGCGGCGATACGCTGTTCGCCAGCATGAGCGCCGCCTATCGCGGCCTGTCGGAGCGCATGAAGCAGCACATCCATGGCATGGAAGCGCAGCACGACTTCAAGCCGTGGCGGCCGCTGTTCGGCCACAGCGACCGTGCGAAGCTGCGCAAGCTCGAGGACGATTTTCCCAATCCCTGGCATCCGGTGGTCCGTGTCCATCCCGAATCGGGCCGGCGCATCCTCAACGTCAACGCCCAGTTCTGCACCCGCATCAAGGATCTCAAAACCGACGAGAGCGACACGCTGCTGCAGTTCCTCTACCGCCAGGCGCAGACGCCGGAGTATCAGCTGCGCGTGAAGTGGCGGCCCAATACCCTGGTGATGTGGGACAACCGCGCCGTCCAGCATTACGCCGCCCACGATTACTATCCGCACCGGCGCACCATGGAGCGGGTCACCGTGAAGGGCGACCGGCCGGTCGGCGTCAGCGGCCCTTATGCGCCCGATACGAGTGCCGGCAACGGGGTGGTGAAGCCCAGGCCTCCCGAGGGCACCCGGCCCGGGCCGAAACGCGCTTTTGATCGCTACTAGCCAGGGCACGGGGCGCCGATGGAGCGGGACTTTATGGCGCGGCTGCTGGTGGTCGGTCTGGAGGCGATACCATTGACGGTGGCGATATTCGACGATTTGATCAACCGGGATGCTGGCCGCTGGACCGAGCTGGTGAAACTCTCCGGCGCCCAGGCCGAGTAATGCGGGGTCAGGGAATGAAAAGGCGGTTTCTGACGCAGGCGGTTGGTGCGTTTTGGCGGCCGGCGTTTGCCGGCACGCCGGTTCCGGCGATGCAGGAGACACCGATGTTCGCCGATCAGGTGAAGTCGGGTGCGCTGCCGCCGGTCGCGCAGCGCATTCCGGCCGCCCCCTCGATCGTCACACGCTTCAACACTCCGGAAGCGCCGGGCCAGCCGGGCGGCCAGTGCAACATGCTGATCTCGGGCGCCCGCGACACCCGCCTGATGACCGTCTACAGCAACGCCCGCCTGATCGTGTACGACGACCAGTTCAAGCTGCAGACTGATATCCTCGAGAGCTACCAGGTCGAAGGCGGCAAGGTCTTCACCTTCAAGCTGCGGCCCGGCCATAAATGGTCGGACGGCCACCCCTTCACCACCGAGGATTTCCGCTTCTACTGGGAAGACGTCGCCAACAACAAGGAACTCTCGAGCTCCGGGCCGCCGGTGACGATGCTGGTCGACGGCAAGCCACCCAAGGTCGAGATCCTCGACGAGACGACGATCCGCTATAGCTGGGATGCGCCCAACCCCTACTTCATCGAATCGCAGGCCCAGGCCGCACCGCTGTTCCTGTTCCGGCCGGCCCATTATCTGAAGAAATTCCACATCAAGTACACCGACGCGGCCGAGATCGCCAAGGCGGCGGGCGCCAAGGAGGGAACCCGCTGGGTTACCATCTATCACCGCATGGATGTGATGTACGCCAACAACAATCCCGACCTGCCGTCGCTCAATCCCTGGGTCAACACGACGGCGAATCCGGCGCAGCGCTTCGTGTTCGTGCGTAATCCCTACTACTACCGGATCGACCCCAAGGGCGTGCAGCTTCCCTATGTCGACCGCGTGATCCTCACCGTCGCGGCGCCCAACCTGGTGCCCGCCAAGGCCGGGCTGGGCGAGGCCGACCTGCAGTGCCGCTACATCAACATGCGCGACTACACCTTCCTGCAGAAGAGCAGCAAGACCTCGGGCATGGTGGTGGATCTCTGGGAATCCGGTTCGTGCTCGCAGCTTGCGCTCTATCCCAACATGAACTGCAAGGACGAAGTGTGGCGCGCGCTGATGCGCGACGTCCGCTTCCGCCGCGCCCTGTCGCTCGGCATCGATCGCGACGAGCTCAATCAGGTCGTCTATATCGGCCTCGCCCATCCCT
>Ga0193752_1002791_pt1 | contig 12650 bp, 8 predicted proteins | sample H1c1metaG_FD_144924 | JGI IMG/M metagenome (GOLD analysis project Ga0193752, IMG submission 144924) | Soil microbial communities from a riparian zone of the East river system, Colorado, United States - H1c1 | ecosystem: Environmental > Terrestrial > Soil > Riparian zone | place: USA: East River... | reverse complement strand
TGCCCGAAGACCTCGTGTACCTGGCGATGGTCGAAAGCGCCTACGACCCGCGGGCGAAGTCCGAAGTGGGTGCGCTCGGCTTGTGGCAGCTGATGGCGGCGCCCGCGACGGCCTACGGATTGGATATGTCGCGCTGGGTCGACGAACGGATGAACGTATCGCGCTCGACTGATGCAGCGGTGCAGTACTTGCACGACTTGTACGCTGATCTCGGCTCGTGGCCGCTCTCGCTCGCGGCGTTCAACATGGGGTCGGGCGCGCTGGTGCGCGCCATGCAGAAGTACAACACGAACGACTTTTGGCTGCTCGCGAACCTCGAAGCCGGCTTGCCGTTCGAGACGGTCGGGTATGTGACCAAGGTCTCGGCGTTTGCGATCATCGGAAAAAATCCGAGTCGATTTGGACTCGCGGATGTCGTTCCGGATCCAGCCGTCGAGACCGCCGAAGTGACCCTACCCGGCGGGACGGCGCTGTCGCGCGTCGCGCGCGCGGCGGGCATCGACGTCGACCAAGCAGCCTCGCTCAACCCGGACCTGAAGAAGACGCGGCTGCCTCCGGACGCGAAGACGTGGAGTGTGAGGATTCCGAAGGATCGCTTGAGTCGCTTCAAGGAGAAGTGGGCGAGCACGGGCAATGGCTTGCCGGCGCATCGCACTCACGTGCTGAAGCTCGGCGAGCGCATGAGCGAAGTCGCGGACATGTACGGGACGACGGTCAGCAAGCTGTTCAAGTTGAACGACTTGGAAGACGGGTCGAGCGTCCGTGCCGGCGCGAAGCTGTTCGTGCCGGATGTCGACCCCTCGCCGCGTGGGGAGCCCGATGCTCCGACGGTCGGCGTGCTCGGGGATCGATTCGTCTACACGGATCGACGGCGCGTGTTCTATCGCGTTGCGGACGGCGACGAGCTGCGGGAGATCGCGCAATTCTTCAAGGTCACGCCGGACGAGATCCTGATGTGGAATCGCGTGTCGCACGACTGCAAGCTGCAGCGTGGAATGTTCCTGCAGCTGTTCGTGCCGCTCGACACGGATTTGACGCAAGCGATCGTGATGGCACCGAACGACGTGCGAACGATCGTGGTCGGGAGCGAAGAGTTCTTCAACTATCACGAGACGCAGCAGAACCGGACGCGGATGCGGTATCGCGTGAAGCCGGGCGATACGCTGAAGTCGTTGTCGGACAAGTTTGGTTTGTCGATCGGATCGATCGCGCGAATCAATCAGTTCGGTCGCGATACGAAGCTGAAGCCCGACTCCGAGATCATCGTGTACACGCCCGAGCCGCCGAAGAAGCCGGAGCCGAACAAAAAGCCGGAGCCGAGCAAAAAGGGCGCGGTCGCGCCGCCCGCGAAGACTGCGCCCGTCACGCCCGCGAGATCGAACGCGCCGGCGGCAGCCGCGAAGAAAGCGAGTGGGCCCGTCGCTCCGGCGAAGAAGCCGGCTGCGACCGGGCCGGCCAAGCGCTGACGCTCGTGGTAAGGGAACGGGCGTGATCACGGTTCAGGAAGCCCTGGAACGCCTGCTGTCACGCTTCGCGCCGCTCGAGGTCGAAGCGATTGCGTTGTTGTCTGCGCTCGGGCGGGCAACGGCGGAGGATCAGCTCGCGACTTCGGACCTTCCGCCGTTCGATCACAGCGCGATGGACGGCTACGCGCTTCGACACGCCGAGGTGAACGAGGGCGACCTGCTTCCAGTGTCAGGTGAAGCGCGTGCCGCTGTGGGCGGCGCCGCGCAACTCGCGCCAGGGACTGCGATGCGGATCTTCACCGGCGGTGCGTTGCCGCTCGGCGCCGACACTGTCGTGATTCAAGAGAATACTGCGATCGAATCGAACGCCGTCCGCATCCGTGAGCTGCCCAACCTCGGCGCAAACGTGCGGCGGGCGGGCTCGGACCTGCGTGCGGGTTCGATTGCACTCGCGCGTGGAAGCGAAATCGGCGCCGGGGAAATCGGGCTCCTCGCCGCGCTCGGGCTGGTCGAGGTTCGCGTGCATCGCAAGCCGCAGGTCGCGATTCTGCCGACGGGTGACGAGCTGCGTGAGCTCGGGACTGCGGCGGAGCCGGGCAGCATCGTGAACTCGAATGCATACAGCTTGGCCGCTGCGGTTGCGCGTGCCGGTGGAGAGCCGCGGGTTTTGCCGATCGCGCGGGATCGCGCCGACGAGATTCGCGCGCGGTTGCGCGACGCCCGCGGCGCCGATCTGTTGCTGACGATCGGTGGCGTCTCGGTCGGCGACTACGACCTCGTCGGTCAGTCGCTGCGCGACGAGGGTTTTGCGATCGAGTTTCACAAGGTCGCGATCAAACCCGGCAAGCCGTTGCTGTTCGGATTGTCGGATCGGTTGCCGGTGATCGGCTTGCCCGGAAATCCCGTCAGCGCGTTCGTGACGTTCGAAGTGTTCGTGCGGCCCTGCATCTCGAGGATGCGAGGTCTGGCGAACGTGTTCACGGAGCTCCTGCCCGTGAAGTTGGAAGCGGCGACGAGGCACAGCACGGGTCGCCTCGAGTTTGCCCGAGCACGGCTATCGCGCACTGGCGACTCGTTGATCGCGCGCTTGCATCGGTTGCAGGGGTCGGGGTCACTGCCGTCGATCACGAACACCGACGCGTTGGTGTTGCTGCCAGCCGACCAAGGTACTTTCGAGGCTGGAGCTGAGCTGCTGGCGTTGCCGTTGGATATTCCAACGCGCGATACGCCCCCGTTCTCGGTCTGACTGCCGGCCCCCCCAGCAGCGGCGCTGCGGGCGTGGCACACTCCGGGTCGGTCGAATGCGCTCGATGGACACGCTCGAAGCTCGGTTGCGCGCTGCTGGCCGTCGCGTTCGCGCGATGCGTGCACTCGAAGCTGCGGTTTGGGGCGCTGCGGGTGCAGCCGGCGTCGCTGCCGGCGTGGCACTCGCGCATTGGGTTTCGCCGGCGCATGTTCCTCTGCCGGGGCTCGGCATCGTTGTCCTGCTGCTCGTCGTGCCCGGAGTCGCCGCGCTCATCGCAATCTCGCGCGAGGTAGCGCAGTTGCCGGTGCTGCTCGCGTTCGATCGAAGTCACGGGCTCTCCGACCTACTCTCGACGGCGTGGGCTCTCGCCCGCGTTCCGGATGACCGGCGCGGACCGTTCGTTGCAGCCACGCTCGAACGTGCCGAACGCGCAGCGGCTGGCGTCGAGCTTTGGCGCACCTTTCCCTGGCGCCGGCCTCGCGGCCTGGTCTGGCTTGCCACTGCCGTGGTCGCCGCTGCCGCGAGTGTGTTCGGCGCGACCTCGCAGCCGACAGCGGCAGCGTCCGTAGCGGGGAGTGAAGCGTCGCCCGCGTTCGAACGTCTCGTCTCGCCCGAGCAGCTCGCGAGCTTTCGCGCTCGGCTCGCTCGACTCGACGCAAACACGCTCGAGCCACCGACGCCGGCCCGCGCAGAGCTCGAGCGCATCCTCGACGAACTCGGGCAACCGGCAGACCGCTTACAGGTGCTCCGCCGCTTGGGAGATCTAGAACGACGAGCGCGTCCCGGCGCGAACCGGGCGGAAACTGCAGGCCAGTCCACCGCAGCTCGGGGCGGCGAACGTTCCTCCGCGAAGCTGCCGCCGTCGGCCACGGAACCGGCGCCTCCCAGCGAGCACACTCAACCGGCGGCTGCCCCTGCCCCGGCGGAAGGTGCCGCACCACCGGCTACCGCTGCAGCAGCGACCGAAAAGCCGTCGGCTCCGCAGCCATCAGCTGCCCCGGCGCCTGCCGTTCCCGAACCGCAAACGCAGGAGCGCGCCGCATCAGCCGAGCCGAAGGGCGACGACTCGCCCGATCCGGGCGCGCCTCCACCGCCCCAGTCGGGAGGCCAGAGCACTTCACCACCCGCGGCCAAGGAAGCGCGGCCTGTCGCAGCTTCTGCCTCGCGAGGTGGCAAGGACGACAACGGGCCACGGGGGCCGGATCTCGAGCGCAACCGCGCCCCGCAAAATCCACCGCGCGACCGCGGCGAGAATCTCGCGGACGCGATCTCGGAGCTTCGCGACCTGATGCGCCGAGATCAGTCGGTGCACGCAGACCTCGAAGGGTCCGATCAAGCGCCGCAACTGCCGCGCGATCGTCCGGATCCGAAACGCGACGACTCCAAGGGCAATCGCCCCGGCGCGCCGAATGCCGCGTACGCCAGTGGAGGTCCACCGCAAGTCGGAACCGAGGCCGGTGATTCGAAGAACGAAGATCTGCCGAAGCTACCCGCGGCAGCTACGCGCATCTCAGGCGTGCGCTCGGACGGCCCAGTTCGAAGCCAAGTGATCTACGGCGCGGCGCAGCGCGGCTTTGCCGGCGGCGACTACGCCCGGGTGCACGCCGAGTACGAAGACCACGCGGAACGCGAGCTCGAGTCCGAATCGGTGCCGCCGGGCTACCGGGGCTACGTCCGACGTTACTTCGAAGCGATCGCGCCGAGGAAAACTCCATGACGGAACTTGAAGTCTCGCTGAAACGCTTTCAGTCGCGCGTCGACGCGCTTCGCGCCGAGCTCGGGAAACGCATCGTCGGGCAGCGCGCGCTGATCGACTCCGTGCTGATCGCCCTGCTCTCGTCCGGTCACGTGCTGCTCGAAGGTGTACCCGGGCTCGGAAAGACGATGCTCGTTCGCAGCTTGGCCTCGGCGCTCGAGCTGAGCTTTTCTCGGATTCAGTTCACGCCCGACCTGATGCCGGCAGACATTCTCGGGACGACCGTGATCCGCGAGCTCGGGACTGGCCAAAAAGCATTCGAGTTCGAACCGGGGCCGGTGTTCGCGAACCTCGTGTTGGCCGACGAGATCAACCGCGCGACGCCGCGCACGCAAAGCGCGCTGCTCGAAGCCATGCAAGAGCACTCAGTCACGATCGGCAAGAGCACGCGCACGCTCGCGGAGCCGTTTTTCGTGCTCGCGACACAGAACCCAATCGAGATGGAGGGCACCTACCCGCTGCCCGAAGCACAGCTCGATCGGTTCTTGTTCAAGCTGCACGTGCCTTTCCCCAGCCACTCCGAGCTTCACGAAATCCTCGAGCGCACGACCGGCCGAAGCACTCCCGAGATCACGCGCGCACTCGGCGTGAGCGACATTCTCGAGATGCGCGCGCTCGTCCGGGAGGTGCCGGTCGCGGAGCATGTGCGCGATCACGTCGTGACGATGCTGGAGTCGACCCATCCTGGGCAGGCCAAGGCGCCGGCGCTCGTGCGCCGCTACGTGCGATTCGGCGCGAGCCCGCGCGGTGCACAAGCCTGTTTGCTCGCGGCAAAAGCGCACGCACTCATGGCTGGCCGCACCCACGTCGCGGTCAGCGACATCCGCGACGTGGCGAGGCCCGCCCTACGCCATCGTTTGATCTTGAACTTCGAGGGCGACGCGGACGGAATCGACACCGACAAAATCTTAGACGAGGTGCTCGCGCAACTGCCGAGCTGAACCGATGGCCGCGCCCGCAGACAAACCGAAGCTTCAACCGCTCGACGAAGCGTTTCAGCGGCGCCTTCGCACGCTGTCGCTCGCGTCGCGGCACACGTCGCGGATCGCATTCGGCCGCGGCCAGCATCGCTCGCGAAGCCTGGGGCCAGGGACGGAGTTCGCCGACTATCGCGAGTACTCCGCCGGAGACGACTACCGGCACATCGATTGGAATGCCTATGCACGCAGCGAGCGTCTGCTCGTGCGACAGCACGAACAAGAGACCGAACTTTCGGTCTCGGTGCTGCTCGACTGCTCGGCATCGATGGGTACGGGCGATCCACCGAAGCTCGACTACGCCTTGCAGCTCACGGCGGCGATCGCGCAGATCGCGCTGCAGCGGTCCGATCGGCTGGCGCTCGTCGCGATTCGCGATCGGATCGTCGCGAGCTTCGGGTCAGGACCAGGGGTCGCGCGGGCGCACGGCGCGTTCGAGTTCTTGCGCACGCTCGAAGCGAGCGGGCCGACGAGTCTCGCCACGGCCTGCCGCGCGTTTTGTGCGCGGACGCGCCGGCGCGGGCTCGCGGTCCTCGTGAGCGACCTGTACGACCCCGCCGGTGTACCGCCTGCGATCGACGTGCTTCGCCGGGCGCGTTTCGACGTCCGCGTGATTCGCGTCGTGGACCCGGCGGAACACGAAGGGCTCGCACCTGGTGAGTACGAGCTCATCGATTCCGAGACGGAGCGCAGCCGGCAACTGTCGATCACTCCCGAGGTGCGTGCTGCGTATCGAGCCGCGCGGGATCGCGAGGCCTTTGCGCTGCGTCGCGCGTGTCTCGAGCGGCACGTGCCGCTGTATGCGATCGAAACGAACATCTCGCCCGAAGAAGCCGTGCTCTCGCGCTTGCGTCAGGCTGGGATGTTCCAGTGAGTTGGCTCGCCCCGCTCTCGCTCGCGCAACTCGGTGCGTTGCTCGCGGCGGCGTTCGGGCTGCTCGCATGGTTGCACCTGCGAACGCCGCGCCCTCAGCGGACACGCGTCGCGTTTCTGGACGCTTGGGACGAAGTGGCGCCGCAGCGAGCTGGACGCCCTGCGAAGTGGGCGCTCACGAAGTCTTGGCCGCTGCTGCGAGCGATCGCGATCGTCACGTTGATCGGAGTCGCGCTGGTCGATCCGAAACCGAGTTGGCTCGCCAGTCCTGCGCGAACGACGCTGCTCGTTCTCGATGCGGGTGCGCACATGCGTGCAACCGACGAGAAGCCGTCGCGGTTCGAGCGCGCACGCGAGCTCGCATCGGGTCTGCTCGAGCAGCAAGCGGCCGGCGATCGCGTGATGGTCGCGCAGCTCGATTCGACGGTCACGGCGCTCTCGGGTTGGAGCGAGACTCGCGAGCGGGTGCAGTTGCAAGCTGCGGTAGGCGCGGCGCGGGTGTCACACGAGGCGACACGCTTCGAGGCGTTGAGCAGGTTCGCGCGCGAACAGCTGCGCGGCAAACCGGGTGCTGAAGTGCTGCTGGTCTCCGATGGCGCGTTCGAGATCGCGCCAAGCGAGCTGAAAGCGTTGCGCGACGCGGGCGTCGAGCTGCGACAACTCAAGGTTGGACAGAGCGCGGATAACCTCGCGATCCGAGCGTTCGCCGTGCGCGCGTACCCCTGGGGCGGCGAACGCTGTGAGGCTCTGGTGGAGCTGGAGAACACGGGGCCACGTCCGCGCGACGTCGAGCTCGCGTTGTTCGAGGAGGGTCGTCCGATCGACGTGCGCCCGTTTCGGCTCGAAGCTAGCAGCCGCGTGCGCAAGCTGTTGGAGTTTGGCGCGACCGGCGCGCGTTTTTCGGCGCGCATCTCGGCGAAGGCCGGAGTGGCCGACGCGCAACCGCTGGACGACGAAGCGTACGCGGTGTTGGCCCAAGCGCCGCCGCGGCGCGTGCTGCTCGTGACCGAGGGTCAACGCTATCTCGAGAGCGCGCTCGCGCTGGATCGAAGGCTCCTGGTCGAGAAGCAGGCGCCCGGGGCGTATCGCTCCGCGCAAGGCTACGACTTGGTGATCTTCGATCGGTTCGTGCCGAGTGAGCCGCCCGGCGTCGCGACGCTGTGGCTTGCCCCGAGCGAGGCTGCACCTGGGACCCTGGCTCCGTACCGCGTGCTCGGTTCGATCGACCGGCCCTTCTTCGATGAAGCGCGTTCCGACGAGCCTCTGCTTCGCTCCGTGTCGCTCCGAGACGTGAACATTCGCCGAGCGCAGCGAGCTCAGCTCGAGCCGAACGACGAGGTTCTAGCGCGTTCGAAGCTCGGGCCATTGATTGTGAAGGGCCTGCGTGCCGGCGTGCCATTCATCGCGCTGACGTTCGACGTGCGAGAGAGCGACTTGGTGCTGCGCACGGGCTGGCCGATTTTGGTTTCGCAGCTGGTGCGGGAGCTCACGGCGGCAGGCAGCGCAGCGTTGGACGTTCCGCTGCAGCTGGGGCGGCTGCAATCGCGCGACGTGACTGCGTCCGGTGAAGTGTCCGCGAAGCTGCGCGCTCCGAGCGGCAAGACCACCGACTTGGACGTGCGAGGTCAGCGCGTCCAGCTCACCCCGGAAGAACCCGGATTCTACGAGCTGCGCAGTACGGGCTCGCTGCAGCTCATGGCGGCGAACGTAGGCAGCGATGCGCCCGCTACGATCGAGCCGCGCGAGTGGGCGCCGGCGCCTGCACCCGACCGGCCGTTGCGCCGCTCGTGGCACTCGCGCGGGGCCGCGTGGTCGTTGTTGTTCGGGGCGCTCCTCGTTCTGGCGCTCGAGGTCTGGCGCAGTTCGCGTGGGTGGAAACGATGACGCCCGCGCGCGCCGGAGCTGAGACGCATAGGCGCTTCTGGCTCGGCGTCGGGGCCGCGGCCACGCTGATCGTCGGCGCCGCGCTTGCGGGCCGCGAGCTCGCTCTTCCCGTGCCCCTGAACGCGTTCCGCTTGCTCCTTCCCGCAGCGCTCGGGCTGCTCGGCTTCATCCCTTGGCTGCTCGACGCGCCGCAAACACGGCGCGACTGGCTCGAAGGCAGTCTTCGAGCCGCCTGTTGGACCTGCCTCGTGATCGCGTTGGCTCAGCCCGAGATCGAACGCACGAGTGGTCGGGTCAGCCTCGTGATCGCCACCGACATGTCTGCGTCGATGGACGACGAGACGATCGCGTTCGCCCGCACTCAGATCGCTTCGGCCGCAGAGCGGGATCCCGGATTGAAAGTCATCCGCTTTGCGAAGGACGCTCGTATCCTCGCATCGCCCGCTGAAACGCCGAGCCGCGACCCTGCCGCGGACGGCGACAGCGATCTTCAGGCCGCAGTCGAGCTCGCCTACCAAAACTTCGAACCGGACCACGTTCGCAACCTCTTGCTGATCAGCGACGGAAACGAAACTCGGGGTGACGTGGTCGCGGAAGCCGAACGGGCGGCTCGCCTCGGCATTCGAATCGACTTCCTCGCACCGCGGACTCCGGCCACGCCCGATGTCGCCGTCCGCGCTCTGACGCTACCTCGCGACCTCGCCGTCGGTGTCCCGTTCACGCTGCACGCCACGCTCTCCTCGGAGCGGCCCACCCGCGTCGAAGCGCGGGTCTTCGCCGTCGTCCCGCCCAAAGAACCTCGCCTCGAAGCGTTGCGTGAGCTCGATCTCCCGGCGGGACTCACCGACTTCGAGCTCCCCCTCACCGTCGCCGCGCCCGGCCGGATCGAATATCGACTCGAGCTGCAGCCCACAGCGGCGGATCGTGGGTCTGCGAACAACGCCGCAAACGTAGCCGCCATCGTGCCCGGCCCTCCGCGCGTACTCATCATCGACAGCGAACCTGCCCTCGCCGCTCCACTCGCCCGCGCGCTCGAGACGCGCGACTTCGAGGTCGATGTCCGGCCGCCCTCCGCTGCGCCCCGGCGCGATCCCGACCTCGCCGCCTACACGTTCGTCGTGCTCTCCGACGTCTCGGCGCGCGAGCTACGCCCCGACACGGTTGCGGCCCTGCGCACCTACGTCGAAGCGCTAGGCGGCGGCCTGCTCGTCACGGGCGGCCCCCAAGGCTACGGGTTAGGTGCCCATCAAGGCAGCGCGCTCGAACAGCTCGTCCCGGTGCGCGCTACAGCCGAAGAACAGCGCGACCAAGCGTCCCTCGCACTCGCACTCATCATCGACTGCAGCGGCTCGATGGCCGGCGGCAAGCTCGAGCTCGCGCGCGAAGCTGCCGCGCTCACCGCCCAGACGTTGGCCGATCCAGACCTGATCGAGGTGATCGGCTTCAGCTCCCAACCCGAACGCCGCGTACGGCTGCAACCAGCGAGCAACCGCGCCAGCATCGCCCAGAGCATCGCGCGCCTTGCAGCCACCGGCGGCACCCAGCTGTATCCGGCACTCGACGCCGCCTACCGCGACCTCCGCGGCGCACAGGCTCGCCTCAAACACGCGATCCTTCTCACCGACGGCCAGACGCAGGAAGCAGGCATCGAAGATCTCGCGAGCAGCATGCGCGCCGACGGCATCACGCTGTCGACGGTCGGCCTCGGGTCCGAGGTGAACCGCAGCCTCCTCGAAGCCGTCGCCGGCCTCGGCGGCGGTCGCGCGTACTTCCCACTCGACGCCCGCAACGTCCCGCAGATCTTCATGTCCGAAGCGAGTCGCCACAAACGGCCGAGCGCCGTCGATCGGAGCACGCGCATCTTCGAACGCGAGCGCGCCGGTTTTCTCGATGGGATCGCACTCGCGGGCGCACCTACGCTCGCGGGCTACGTCACGACGCAAGCCAAACCGCGCCCCGCACAAGTGATCCTCGAGACCGATCGCGGCGAGCCGCTACTCGCACGCTGGCGGGTCGGGCTCGGCTATGTGTTGGCCTGGACCAGCGACTTGAAACCGCGGTGGGCGAGCGCGCTCCTGCGCTGGCCGGCGTTTGCGCGCCTGTTCGCGCAGCTCGTTCGCGAGCACATGCGTTCGCCCGCACTCCAACACATCCCGATCGAGGCGAGCCTCGAGCGCGAGCGCTTGCATGTGTCGGCTGACGCCCTCAGCGGCGGCGACGAGTTCGAAAACGAGCTCACCGCGCAGATCCGCATCTTCACGAGCGAGGGCGAGATCGCGGCCGCGCCGCTCGTCCAAACCGCACCGTCACGCTACGAGGCCACGCTCCCCTGGACCCGCCTCGGAGCGTTCACGATCGAGGGCCGCTTCGAGCGCGACGGCGCACTCCAAGCTTTGGGCCATGGGACCTTCGCGACCGCCCACTCGACCGAGCTAGCATCGGCCCGGCCGAATCTGCCACTTTTGGCCCGTGTTGCGGATCGCACGGGCGGGCAGCAGCTCACAACGGCGGCCGAAGCGCTCAAACCAGGCAGCCGGCGCGTGCACTTCCGTCAAGCGTGCTGGCCGGCGCTCGCCTGGCTCGCCCTCGGTATCTTTCTGCTTCAGCAATACGTGCGTCAGACGCGAGTTCTTGGTAGAACCCCACCCCCCCACCGCCGAGGCATATGAGGTCAGGGATGTGGGAGCTTGTAGGGCTTGACTCGCAAAAACCGGTCACTATGTTCCACCGCTCACTCTTGTCAGGGGTGCAAACCCGATGAAGAAGGCTGAACTGAAACGCTTCCGCGAAGTACTCGAAGCGAAGCGCGATGCTCTGATTCAGAACGCCCGCAACATGAAGGCCGAAGGCATGGTTCTCGATGCCGACGACCTTCCCGATGAAATGGACTTAGCGTCCAGCGAGGGCATGCAGTCGTTCGAGTTCCGCTTGCGCGGCCGTGAAAAGACGTTCTTACAGAAGATCGATCGCGCGATCCGTAAGATTGACGAAGGCGACTTCGGCGTGTGCGAGGAGTGCGGGGAAGAGATCAGCGTGAAGCGTCTCGAAGCGCGTCCTGAGACCACGCTCTGCATCCGCTGCAAGGAAGACCAAGAGCGCCACGAGAAGGACTTCGCCTGAAGCTCTCGAGTTGAATGCGTGCGCGCGGGAGGGGAAGACCCGCGCGCCAGTGAGCAGCGTGTGTGGAGCGGGAAGCCGCTCCGCCTCGTTCACTTTGCGAAGTGAATGAGGACTTGCGCCTTCAAGGGTGCAGGCGGCTTTTCGAACTTCGTGCGGCTGAAGGCCTTTGCGCTGCACACCGGCGCGCGCTCGTGCGTCACGGTGATGTTGCCCATCGTGACCTTCGGCTTCCCGTTTCGGTCGAGCGAGAGCTGCGCTTCGATGTCACCCTCGGGCGAGACTCCGCCCTTCTCACATTTGCGCCGGCAATCCAGAAAACCCGCGTAGCCGGAGTGAAAGCCCCGCATGATCAGCTCGACGGTTCCCGGCGGTGCGTCCGGCTCCGCAGTCACTGTGAACCGCACTTCGGCGTCTTGCGTCGACCAACTGGCCTGCTTGGCACCGTCGCCGCGATCTGAAACAGCGACCTGAGCTTTCTCGGCCGACTTCGCGTTCATCTCGAGTTGGCCCTTCGCGCGGCTGTTGTCGAACTCGAGCTTCAACATCGCAGCGGCGGGCCGCCCGACGTCCGGGTACGGCGCGTTGGTCAGAACTTTCGAGACGCACTTCACCAGCTCGTTCGCGCCGACCTCGGTGTTCGTGACTTCGACCTTCGCTTTGCCTTTTTCCTCGAGCGTCAGCTTCAACTGCAAGCCGCCCGCGATCTCCGGTGCGTTCGCAGTCAGCTTGCGATAACAGGTGCGAATCTCAGGCATCTGATCGCCGACTGCTTGCCCGAGCTTTGCGAGTCGTTCACCGGGTGTTCCCCCCGTGCCCTTGATGCCGAGCTTCACATCCGAGCGAACGTTGATCGCTGCTTGACCTTGGCCCATCGGATCGGCTTGCGTGTGGGCGCGCATCGCGACGGCACTTACGCCGATCAGTGCGCACACGCACGCGAAGAACACGCGTGTCGTCATGGTGGCTTTCGTTCCCTTCACTCGGCGGGGCCCGTCTCGGCTCGATTCGTTCCGGTCGTCGCGGCAGGCATCGCCGGCGGACGCCCTGACGCTAGCGTCTCGTGTGCTCGCTCCTGCGGCAACACGAGCGTAAATACCGTCTCACCGGGGTGGCTGCTGACTTCGACCGCGCCATCGTGATCGGCCGCGACCTTCTGCACGATCGCGAGACCGAGGCCGGTGCCTTCGGGCTTGCCGTGCGAAGTGAACGACTCGAACAGCCGTTCGCGGATCTCGTCCGGAATACCCGGACCGTCGTCTCTACAGGTGATGACGAGCGCCTGGTCGATCTCGCGGCGCGCGACGCCGAGCGTGATCACGCCATGTCGC
>Ga0193752_1002790_pt1 | contig 12650 bp, 3 predicted proteins | sample H1c1metaG_FD_144924 | JGI IMG/M metagenome (GOLD analysis project Ga0193752, IMG submission 144924) | Soil microbial communities from a riparian zone of the East river system, Colorado, United States - H1c1 | ecosystem: Environmental > Terrestrial > Soil > Riparian zone | place: USA: East River... | reverse complement strand
CTTTGACATGCAGGGCAGGCTGATGAACAGGCAAACCATTTCATTAATTGCCGGTTATAACAGTATGCCGGTGAACGTGGCAAACCTGTCGCCGGGAACTTATACCATTAAAGGCAGTATGGATGGTGATCAGTCTAAAGTGATACGGTTTGTGAAACAATAGGATCTTGTTATTGTAAATATTTTAATTGAACAGAAAAAATCCCCCATAAAGCGGGGGATTTTTTTATTTTGACGTCTACATTAAAGCGTATTTTAGCTATTCCAGGCAGCTAAATAATCAAAAACTTCTCTTAGTTTCGGGCCTGTGATCAGGCATAACCAATTAAAAAAAACGCATGAAAAAAATATACTTATTCGCTTTAGTAACAGTGTGTTTTACAATTGCCGGTTTTGCACAGCCGGGCGCAGTTGGAAACAATAATATAAGCGGCGCCCCATTTGTTTGCACGTCACTTACTGCTCCCAGCGGCTCCTTCTTCCAGGCTAGAATACTGGCTAATCAAAATTCGGTGGCAGCTACCTGGGAATTTCCTCAAAACTGCTCTTATCCCGGGGATGTCTGGCGCCCGTACTTTGGAAGTGGTGTTACTTTCAATTCAACTGTTGTCCCGGCGCCTGGTCCCGGCGACGGAGCATTATACAATAGTGCTAATGGAGGTGCATCAGGCACACTTCCTGCTACAACCAATGGTAATTATTACACTTTTAATATTCAAAACGTTTCTGCGCCAACCAATGCATACATGGCTGTGTTGGAAACCAATTACAACCCGGTAACCATTAGTGCAGTATCCAATACAACACCTGCCAATGCATCCAATTCTGTATTGGTAAACTGTACAGCATCGTCTGCACCTGTAAGTGGTGAATATGTTTATGTAAGATATTCCACCGATGGTTATGTAACATCGGCCCTGGCGCAATTTAGTTTTACAGGAACTGCCGGCCAGGCTTTGATCCCATGCTTTGCAGGAGCAACCGTAGTGAACTATTATGTAATGAGCAGCAACCGCACTGCTGCCCAAATTGCAGCAGATGTTTTAGCCAGCGGCACCCAGGTTAGTTATGATATGCTTACACTTAACCTGAATAATAATGGAGGCCCCAATTACAGTTACACGCAAGGCAGTGCAACCAATTTTGGAGGTGTTTATTCAACGCCTTCAACATGCTATGCTACTGTGAGTGCATTTGTTACAGCATTGAATTTAGGAACTGTTACTGCACCGGTTACTATGTATGCAATTGGAGGCAGCGCAACGGAAACAGCAACAGTGGGGGGCATTGATATCACGAAGACCGGAACGGCAGCCAACCCGATCATCTTCCAGAAATTCGGATCGGGAACTTATACTATCCAGTCATCCGCTGCATTGGTGGTGGGAAGATTGTATGACGGTATCATCAAACTTACGGGTGCTGACTATATCACTATTGATGGATTCAACCTGCAGGAAAATGCGGCGAATGTGAACTCAACGGCGGGCACCAATACAATGACAGAGTGGGGTATTGCACTTCTGCATACTTCATCAACTGATGGAGCACAGAATAACACGATCCAGAATAATACTATCACCCTGAACAGGATCTATACCAACACTTTTGGTATTTACAGTAATGCAAGACACAATCCTACAACTATTGCAACCGCTAATGATATAACAAATAATACAACCGGGCCGAACAATGGGAATAAAATTTATGGCAATACGATCAGCAATGTGAATATGGGTATCACATTCATCGGTGTAAGTGCTCCAGCCAATCATGACGTTGGTAATGATATTGGTGGAAGTTCTGCTGCCACCGGTAATACTATAAGTAACTGGGGGGGAGCAGCGGCAGCCAGTGGTTATGTCTCCAACAGCGGCACATCTTATTGCATTTTTTTAAATCAGCAGGTGGGCGATAATATTTCATATAACACGATCACCAGTGCTGCAGTGACACCTACTGTAACTTTCCGGGGGATCTTTAAGGATTACACCGCTACTGCTCCTACCGGAACATTCACTTCTACGATCTCAAATAATACTGTGACACTTTCAAATGCTGCTACCAGTGGGAATTACCGGGGTATAGAGAGCGCCGGAATGGGAACCCTGAGCACGGCTACGATCAATATCACTAATAATACGATCCTGAATATGACGATGAGTGGGGCATCTTCCTCCAGTACTATTTTTGGTATTCTCAATTCTTCAGCACCGGGGGTATTGAATTTAAACAGTAATGTGGTAAGGGGCACCACTTCAACTGCTACAACAGGCGGCTTTACAGGTATTCAGAATTCAGGTGCTGTGGTCACTTCTGTTAATATACTAAGTAATGAGGTGGGCAATGGTAGCGGCGGCGCGGTAACTTATAGCGTTAATACTACGAGCACTGTTGTGGGAATTAATAATTCCGGCGGCGCTGCAACTGCCACCATCAACATGAATAATAATACAGTAAGTGGTATCACAGTACTTAGCTCAGCGCAGATAACATGTATCACTAATACCGGTGCTGCTAATTCAACCGTTAACATCGGCAGTAATACTATTCAGAATAATGCTATCACCGGGGTGGGAGCCACCCCTACGCTTCTTGGCATCGTTAACACGTCAGCCGTTTCTGCATTAAGCATTACTAATAATATTATCAGGGGCAATACGTCAACGGCAACAACCGGTGGTTTTACAGGCATCCAGAATTCGGGTGGAGTTGTTAATACTACCACCATCACGGGTAATCAAATAGGATCCTCCGCTTTTGATGCAGTTACATTTAGTGCAGCTACAACGGTGCTGATCGCGGGGATCAGTAATACAAGTGCAGCTGCCACAACTACGGTAAACATTTCTGCCAATTCTATTATGGGATTGAGTGGTGTTTCTACCACTAATACTACCACCGGCATACAAAACCTCAGCGCTGCAGGTGTGGCCGTCAATATCACCAACAATACGCTTGGCAGTGCAGGCCGTGGACTTTTTACCTATACTGCTCCATCAACCGGTTCTGTTTACGGTATTTTTAATAGCGGAGGGGCCAGCACAACCAACTTAACAGTTACCGGCAACACTGTTGACAGGATAAGCGGTGTTTCTTTTTCTAATGTTGTGGCGGGTATTGCCAACAATACTGCGATTGGTGGCGCCATGAATCTGAATAATAATGCTATCGGCACAACTACCGGTACATTCTTAACAACAACAGCAAACAGTACGGGACAATTTTATGCTATGTGGAACAGCAACGGAGCTTTGACTGCAACATTGAACATGAACAATAATACAGTGGATGGGTTTTATATTTTTTCAACCACTTTTAACCTCACTACTATGGCTTGCAACGGTGCTAACCTGGCAAGTGCAAACATGAATAATAATATATTTGGTTCAACAGGTACACTCATCAATTTCAGCGGCACCCAGCCTGCCAGCGGAACTTTCAGGGTCATTGATATTGCCGCAGGTTCTTCCAACCCTACCTGCACAATCATGTGTCAAAACAATACGGTCAGCGGAATACATTATGCTGTTACCGGTGCAGGAACTGTTACCTGCGTCTTCATCAATTCATCGCCACTTAGTGCAACCATACAGAATAATCAATTCATCAATCTAAGTTTAAATACAACCGATAATGTCTGGGGGGTTCTTGATATTGCTTCCAGGGGTTCCGGACAAACACTTACTATAAATAATAACAGTATCGTGACCGGCCTTACAAAAACGGCCGGCTCGGGTTATGTGGCCGGCCAAACTTCTTATTTCGGGGCTCCTGTAAATGGGGCTGTTACAAATATCACCAACAATAATTTCAGTAATATCACGGTGACCGGGAATACGATTGTTTACGGCGTGAGGGCAGAGACCGGTGTTTCATCGAGCAATGGACCAACACTTAATATCACCGGTAATACCATTAGTAATATTACTGCCGGAAGCGGAGCCCTGCACGGCATATATACGGATATTGCAGCCGCTGTTACCTGTTCAAACAATACCATTTCTAATTTTACCGGTACCGGGGATATGTATGGTTTAAATTACGGAAGTAATAACGGACAGGGTACGTTCGCAGCTTCAACCAATAATATCTCCTCACTGGTGTCTTCCGGCACGGGAGGCAATGTGAGAGGAATTTATGCTAACGCCTTTCTTGTTCCCACCTTCAATGTGAATAGTAATATTATCTCCGGGTTATCTTCAACAGGGGCAAGTGCCTCGGTCAATGGTATACTGATGAATTCCAACCCGGCCATTAATGTATATGATAACCAGGTGTATAACCTCTCAGGTTCGGGAACTACTTCACCCACTGCAAATGGCATCAATATTGCCGCCGGCACAACACTGAATATATACAGGAACCAGGTCCACAACATCCGGGAAACCGGGGCTATTTCCGCCACTTCTCCTGCAGTAAGCGGTATCCGGGTCACCAATGGTACAACAGTTAATGCTTACAATAATTTTATAGCCGATCTCAAAGCTGACAATGCCAATCTTGCTGACGCTATACGTGGCATTAACTTCTCTACTGCCACGGCAAGCAGTTCTTATAATGTTTATTATAATTCCATTTATATAGATGCGGTGTCCGCAGGCATCAATTTTGGTACCTCGGGCATTTATCATACAACCAGTGCAACTGCGACCACGTCTGCATTGAATATGATCAACAACATCATTGTGAATACATCCACTCCCAATGGCACAGGATTTACAGCAGCTTATCGCCGCTCGGATGCAACCCTTACCAATTTTGCTGTTACATCAGATTACAATTTATTTTATGCAGGTACTCCATCTGCAACAAGACTTATTTATTATGATGGTACCAACAGCGATCAAACCATCGCAGCATACCAAACAAGGGTGAGCACAAGAGATGCCAATTCAATAAGTTTGATGCCAACCTTTGTTTCAGCAACCGACCTGCATTTAACATCAGCTAATTGCCGCATTGATGGAAGAGGCACACCCATTGGCATTGTTACCGATGATATTGACCTTGATGTACGCAATGCAACAACACCTGATATTGGAGGGGATGAATTTACAGCAACCACCAGTACAACTTTAGCAGGTTCTGCAGGTGGTACAGTTTGTGAAGACAGGACAATTTCTGTAACCGGTACAACTTATACATCCAATGTTTGCGATTTAATTGCAAGGGTCTTACCATCAGGTGCCGATCCTGTTAGTGGTAAAGTAAATGTTTGTGTAACCCTTGATGCAACGCAGCAAACTTTTAATGGCGAGCCTTATGTACAAAGGCATTTTGATATGGAGCCGACAACCAGTAATCAAACAACCACATCAGCAACCATCACTTTGTATTTTACTGATGTATAATACTACAAACTCCGTGGTATGGCCAAGATTACCTACAGTTGCCAATGGTGGAAATGCTGATCCAAACCGGGCTAATTTAAAAGTCACCCAGTTTCATGGCGCTGCTACCACTTCTCCATCAAGCCCCGGTAATTATCCCGGGGTAAAAGTATTGATCGATCCTGTTGATGCCAATGTTTTCTGGAATGGCAGTTATTGGGCAGTAACTTTTGATGTAGCCGGATTTAGTGGTTTTTATGTGCATACAAATAACTATAATGCGCCACTGCCCATTGTAGTTAATTATCTCTCCGGCCGCAAACAAGGCAGCGATCATTTATTGAACTGGAAAGTTACCTGCACCAGCACACCACGTGCAACCATGACATTGGAACGCAGCAGTGATGCCCGTAATTTTTCTGGCTTATACACGATCACAGCAGATGCAGCACGCTGCCAGCAACCATTTGACTATACCGATGCAAATCCATTGAAAGGTATGAATTACTATCGCCTTAAAATTGTGGATGCAGATGGTAAGATAACCTACAGTACAACCGTAGCATTATTAAATGCAGTTAAAGGATTTGATATCGTAAGCATTGCACCAAACCCGGTTGTAGAGAATCATTTTAAACTGAATGTTGCCAGTGCATTGGCAGGCAAAATGGAACTGGTGATCTTTGACATGCAGGGCAGGCTGATGAACAGGCAAACCATTTCATTAATTGCCGGTTATAACAGTATGCCGGTGAACGTGGCAAACCTGTCGCCGGGAACCTATACCATCAAAGGCAGCATGAATGATGATCAATCTAAAGTGATACGATTTGTAAAGCAATAGTTCGACTTCGCTCACTACCGACTCCGCTCATTACTGAAAATTGGTAATGCATAATACAAGGTCCCGCTTGCGGGGCCTTTTTTATTAACCTGTTTGAAACTTTTTTAAATTATCTTTATAATGCATCCTTTTGAAGACTTTCATGTTCTTCAGTTTAATAAATAGTGTTCCTATAATTTAAGGATATGAAGAGAATCTGCTTATTCCTATCTATACTCATCTTTACCAGTACTGCAGCCATTGCACAGGTTACTGTATCGGGCTCTACAGGTGCAGACGGAACCTATGCAACTTTAACTGATGCATCGGCTGTTACAGGTGCTTTTGCAGCCATCAATGCTGCCGGTACACAGGCCGGTAATAATATTTTAATAACCATCAGTGCTGATATTGTTGAGAGCGCTTTCACAAGCCTGCTTGGTGGCAACTGGGCAAGCCTTACGATCAATCCAACAGGTGGAGCTCCACGGCTGTTGAGTACAAATGTTAACACCGCATTTATTAATTTAACGGGCACAACCAATGTTACAATTGATGGATTGAACAGCGGGGGAAATTCGCTTACATTTTCAAATACCAGTGGGCTGGGGAGTGCGATCACGATCAGGTTTGCAAACGATGCAACTAATAATACCGTCACCAGGTGTACTATTTTAGGTTCAGGTACCGGTCTGGCTACTGTATATTTTTCCAGTGGCATTACAACAGGTTGTGATAATAATACGGTGAGTGAATGCAATATAGGAGCATCTGCAACAGGCACACCCAGGAACGCCATACAATCTTTTAGTGTTGCTGCTGCTGTAAACAATAGTAATACTATATCCGGAAATAATATCTATGATTTTTTTCACCCTGATGCTGTATCCTGCGGTATAAGTCTCAGTAATTTTAATTCAGACTGGATCATCACTGATAATAAACTTTATCAAACCGCTACCAGGACTGCAACAACATTAAACACTCATAATGGTATCAATATCTCTTCAGGTTCGGGTTATACCATCAGCAATAATGTAATTGGTTTTGCCAACGCTGCCGGTACAGGAACCACCAACATAATTGGTTTAACAACCGGCACACTGGGCGGTAGTTTTCCATCGGCATTTACAGCCGGAGGTACGGCCAATGCTACCCGTTATAACGCCATTAACTGTGCATTTACAGCGGGCGGTACGGTTTCTTCCATTCAGAATAATACCATCGGTGGGATTGCATTATTTACAAGCAGCAGCGCCACGGCTACAAACGGAATGCTGTGCGGTATTGCTGTTACATCGGGTAACGCCAATATAGGTACCATAACCGGTAATACCATTGGCAGTGCCAGCGGAGCCAGTTCAATTTATGTAGCTACTACCTCAGCAGGAGGTGTCATTGCAGGTATTTATTGTACCAGCACCAATACCATCAACATTCAGAATAATACCATCGGCGGCATTGATGCATCCGGAACAACATTGGCAAGGGCTACAGGCTTTAAAGGAATAGATATTGCCGGTACAGGTACTTTTACAGTGAGCAATAATCATGTTGGCAATGCAACGGCAAATAATATCAGAACAGGATATTTATTGACAGGAGCAGATCTTTCCAATACCGCAACCACGCCTACAGAAGCTTCCGGCGGTGGTGTTATCAGGGGCATTGTAAGTTCTGCCACAGGTGCCACAGTAGATATTTCCAATAACATCATCCGGGGTATACAGATAAGTGGCAATGCATCAACCTTTACAGGTATATCGGGTACCGGAACTGTTACCACCACGATGAACATCAATGCAAACCAGGTTGGTAATACCGGTACAAATGCTGTTAGTTTCGCCTATGCAACGGGCGGCACTGTACATGGAATAAGTGTTTTCCCAAATGCCAGCGCCACCATCAACCTGAATAGCAATTCGATCTATGGTATTACCTGCCCGGGAGCAAATTCAATTGCAGGCATTATTACCTCGGGAGGTACCGCAACAGCAACACTTAATATCAACAATAATTCTTTCATCAATAACGTGATAAACGGGCCCGCTGTCAGTACGCCTATGACCGGCATCACCAATTCCGCTATCATTTCTATTCTTAATATCACAGGAAATATCATCAGGAGCAATAGCTCTACTGCCACATCCGGTACCGGCTTTAGCGGTATAATTAATTCAGGGGCTGTGGTTAATGCGGTTAACATTACCAATAACCAGCTGGGTAATACCAGTGGAGGTGCCTTCACTTTCAGTGCAGCTACTACCGGGGCACTCCTTGGAATATCGAATACAAATGCTGCGAACACTGCTACCATTAATATCAATAATAATGCGCTCGACGGATTTTCTGTTGTTAACACCGGGCAGATCATATTCATACAAAACACAGCAGGAAATGCAGGAACTGCCAATATGAATAATAACCAGTTGGGTACCGTAACAGGTTCGCTGATCAGTTTTAGCGGTGTACAGTCAAGTTCTTTACGGGGGATATATTACCCCAGCGGTAACCCGGGAATAAATATCGTTTCCATTCAGAATAATGATTTCAGGGGGATCGTTCAAACTGCTACCGGTACAGCAAGTCAAAACTATATCGATTGCCAGGCTCCTGTTCTATCAGGCAATATCAGCAATAACACTTTCACCAACCTGAATATAAATTCAAGCGGCCAGGTAATAATGATATTGAAGGGAGGGGCAATGAATGCAGGCGGTACTTCTGTAATAAACAACAACAGCATTGTGGGAAGCTTTAGTAAAACAGCAGCAGGAAATAATGTTATCATGTACCTTTCTGCACCTGCTTCTTTAAGTGGATCGACCCTGACCATCAGCGGCAACAATTTTTCCAATATTACCACAACAGGCATTACAGCTTTTTATGGTATAGAAGATTTTGACGGATCATCTGCTGCCAGTGCTCCAACCAAAACCATTTCAGGAAATACCATCAGCAATGTAACCATGGGTACCGGCAATTTCACCGGTTTGTTCATAGATAAAGGGGAGAACCTGGCCATCACATCCAATACCATCAGCAATGTATCTACTGCCGGCTATATTAATGCGATCAGGCATCTTACAAATGTTGGAACGGGTACAGTTGAAATATCATCAAATATTCTTAGTGCACTAAATTCAACCATTGAAGATGTATATGCCATAGCCGGTGGTTCCAATACACCTACTAACATTAATATTCTTGATAACAATATAACAGGATTATCATCGGGTGGACCCTTGAAAGCGGTAGTAGGTATATCAAGTTCCAATGGCCAAACAATAAATATTCATGATAATAATATTAATAACCTCACCGGAACAGCCGGAACCTCTGTGATCAACGGTATCGTGTTTAACAGCGGACAAACAGCAAATATCTACAGGAATAATATCCATACCTTACTGCAATCCGGTGCAGTAACTTCCAGTACACCGCCTGTAAATGGAATGGTCTTCAGTGGCGGAACTACGGTTACAGTATATAATAATTTTGTAGCAAATCTCCATGCAAGTAATGCCAACCTTACTGATGCCGTACGTGGTATTAGTATTGACGCCTTTCCCGTAGCCAGTACTTTTAACCTGTATTTTAATTCTGTTTATCTCAATGCTTCATCATCCGGAACCAATTTTGGCACATCAGGCATTTATCATACTTCCAGTTTAACCGCAACAGATTTTGCATTGAACATGATTGACAATATTATTGTCAATACTTCAACCGCAAATGGCACGGGTGTTACTGCAACTTACCGCCGCTCCGGTACAGATCTTAATAATTATGCTGCTACTTCCGACTATAATTTATTTTATGCAGGAACACCATCTGCAAACAGGCTGATATTTTATGATGGCACCAACAGTGATCAAACTTTAGCTGCTTACCAGGCAAGGGTGAGTACCAGGGATGCCAATTCAATAAGCGTAATGCCATTTTTTATGTCGTCAACCAACCTGCATTTAAATGCTGGAATGAACTGCCAGATAAATGGCAGGGGAACTCCTGTACCCGGTATTACAACAGATATTGATGCACAAACCCGTAATGCAACCACACCAGATATTGGGGCCGATGAATTTACAGGAACTTCTCCGTTAGAACCTGAGCCTGCTAATGTTAGTACTTGCGAAAATAAAACTGTATCTGCTACCGGTACAACATACATAACTCAAAGCTGTAGCCTGATCGCCAGGGTCTTACCGTCCGGAGCTGATCCGGTTTCTGGTAGAGTAGGTGCTTGTGTTACTTTAGATGCTACACAGCAATATTTTAATGGCGAGCCTTATGTGCAAAGGCATTTTGATATTGAACCTGCAACCGGCAACCAAACAACCACATCGGCAACCATCACGCTTTATTTTCATGACAGTGAATTTCAACTTTACAACACCAACAATCCTGCATGGCCGCCATTACCTACAGATGCTGGAGGAGGAAGCATCGATCCAAACAGGGCTAATTTAAAAATAACACAGTTTCATGGTGCAGCCAGTACTTCACCATCCAGTCCGGGTAATTATCCGGGTGTAAGGGTACTGATCAACCCCGTTGACGCAGACATCAATTTTGTTTTGTTGGGAACGGGCTACTGGGCAGTAACATTTCCTGTTACCGGCTTCAGCGGTTTTTATGTGCATACCAATAATTTCAATGCACCGTTACCAATTATAGTTAATTATCTTACCGGCCGCAAACAGGGAAACGATCATTTGCTTAACTGGAAAGTTACCTGCAACAGTACACCACGTGTAAGGATGACATTGGAACGTAGCAGTGATGCCCGCAATTATACTGGCATTAATAGTATTACTGCTGATGCTGCAAGATGCCAGCAACCGTTTGATTATACAGATACTGATCCTTTGAAAGGCATCAATTACTATCGCCTTAAAATTGTGGATGCAGATGGTAAGATAACATACAGTACAACTGTAGCTTTATTAAATGCAGTTAAAGGATTTGATATTGTAAGCATTGCACCCAACCCGGTAGTGAACAATCATTTTAAACTGAATATTGCAAGTGCAGAGGCCGGTAAAATGGAGGTTGTAATTTTTGATATGCAGGGAAGATTAGTGAAAAGGCAAACGCTTACTTTGATTGCCGGTTACAACAGCATGCCTGTAAATGTTGCCAACCTTGCACCAGGAACTTACATTATTAAAAGTAGCATGGATGATGACCGGTTTAAAATGCTGCGGTTTGTAAAGCAATAGAAATTCATAGAGCTGATCTCAGGCCTTGCTTGCAGGGCGTTTTTTATTGCCTGATGGTAACTATAAATTATCTTTATTATGTGTAGTTCCTATTCTTTTTCTTTTGGCAACAGTACCCATATAATTTAAGAGATGAAACGGTTTTTCTTATTGTGCTCAATATTCACCTTTACCTATACAACTATTGTGGCACAGGTTACCATATCAGGTTCAGCCGGGGCAGATGGTACTTATACAACTTTAACTGATGTTTTTGGTGCATTTGATGCCATTAATAACAATGGCCCACACACCGGTAACAACATTTTGGTAACCATAAGTGCAGATATTTCCGAAAATGGGAGTACAAAATTAATGGCAGGCGACTGGGCCAGTTTAACAATTAACCCAACGGGTGGTGTGCCGGTAACGCTTACTACATTTTCCACCAACGTTTTGATAGGCCTGGATGGTGCAGATAATGTTACCATTGATGGATTGAACAGCGGTGGTAATATGCTTACACTTATTAACGGAAGTGTTGCAGCAGCTGCAAGTACCATACGCTTTGAAAACGATGCAACTTTTAATACTATTACCAGGTGCAACATTTTAGGTTCAAATGTATCTGGTAATGGTTCCGGTGGAGGCGCTCCCGGTATAATATCTTTTAGAAGTGGTATATCTTCGGGTAACAATAATAATACGGTTACTCAATGCAACATATCAGCCTCTGCAACTGGTCCGCCTAGTGTTGGGATAGGGTCTTCAGGTACATTTACAGTTTATAACAGTAACAATATAATATCGGGAAATAACATTTCTGACGTTTTTAATCCTGTTAATGGTTCCATAAGTATAAATATCGGTTTTTACAATTCAAACTGGACAATCACAAACAACAGAATTTATCAGACAGTAACCAGAACTGTTCAAAGTGGAGGTGGCTATGGTATTAATATTGAGAGGGGGTATGGTTATACAATTACCAATAATGTAATTGGCTATGCCAATGCAGCAGGTACAGGAACAACTAATTTCATCCATCTTGAATCCGGATCTTTGGGTGGCAGTTTTCCCGGATCTTATACAGTTGGTGGTACACCTGCTGTTTCAGCTGTTATGATATATGTTGGTGTCAATTGTTACTTTGATGAAGCTGCTGCTGTTTCTTCTATACAAAATAATACCATTGCCGGTATTGCCATGTACACTGCTTCGGGTAGTTCAACCAACGAAGGTGTTTTGTGTGGTATTTCGGTAAGATCGGGAAATGCAGATATTAACGGT